>Ga0310810_10004844_pt1 | contig 14955 bp, 16 predicted proteins | sample NCmetagenome_FD_207641 | JGI IMG/M metagenome (GOLD analysis project Ga0310810, IMG submission 207641) | Soil microbial communities from experimental microcosm in Duke University, North Carolina, United States - NC | ecosystem: Engineered > Artificial ecosystem > Soil microcosm > Unclassified ...
TCGCTCGTCCCGAAGACGAGGAGCCCGGTGCCATCGGGCTTGTCGTAGTGAGCCGGGTCGTAGAAGGTGACGTATCCAGACGCGGCCGAATTGAAGGAGAACGAGGCGAGACCCGCTCCGGCATCGACCGGGACCGAACGGCTGGTCCACGTTTGGCCAGCGTCATGCGTGACCGCGATGGTGACTCCGTCCTCGAGCGGCACGTATGCCGTTTCCGCGTCAACGAATGCCGCGTCCGCCGGCAGAGCCCAGCCAAGGGGTTGGACGGCTTGCCAGGTCTGGCCTGCATCCGGCGTTCGATAGAGCCCATCGGGGGTGGCGGCCCACGCAACGGTGTCGGAAACGGCTCGAGCCATGCGGACGGCGGCGAAGATCCCAGCGGGTGCCTGCTGCGTTTGCGAGGTTGTGTCGATCGGTGTCGGGGGCGCGGTTGGTCCAGCAGTCTTCGTGGGACTTGGCGAGGGAGTCGGCTGATGACCGATGCCGCCAAGCAGCCATCCTCCGATGATCGTCGCCAGCACGGCGGCGGCCAGGAGCGCGAGGCGCCGCTGGCCGCCGAGTTGCACGGGTCGAACCACGACGTCTCTCGGGATGGCGACGACGCCGGCGCGCAGAGCCGAGGGGGCGCCTTCGGTCACGGGCACCTGGACCGCGTACCAGGCGCGAAGCTGCTGCTCGATCGGTCGATCGGTCATCGGGAGCCTCCGGGCCGGTCGGCGCTGTCGATGGCGCCCTGCAGGCGTTCGATCGCGTAGTGGAGTCGCGATTGGACCGTGCCTGGCGGGATGCCAAGTCGGGCGGCGATTCCGTCGACCGGCAAGTCGAGGTAGTAGCGAAGCGCGACGACGATCTGGTGATCGGGCGACAAGGTGCGGAGGGCGACGCCGATGACATCGCGGTCGAGGGTTTGACCGAACGGGTCTCCATGGGCAGCCACGACTTCGCTCGAAATGTCGCGCGCCTGCCAGCGCGTCGATCGCTGCAATCGATTCCGGCAGGTGTTGACGAGGATGCGGTCGAACCATGCACCGAAGCGGTCGGGATCACGAAGCGTCGACCACTTGCGCCATGCCTGGACGTACGCATCGTGCGTCGCGTCCTGCGCCTCGCCGGGGTCGCGAAGGATCGCCCGGGCGAGCCGATATGAGGCGTCGAGGTGGCGTTCCGCGAGGCGGGTGAACGCAGCTGCCCGATCGTCGGCCTGTTCATCCCCGATGCGGCGGCGATCTGCCACGGATACCTCGAGTGACTTGCGCACGATGACATGACAAACGAGGGCCGCGAAACCTTCACGGCTCCCGCCGATCCCGCCGCGATCGATCCGCGACGAACAGACGTATGCTCGATCGGTGACTCTCGATCGCTCGATCGCGCCGCGCTGCAACATCGGGCCGGATGAGATCGCCCGGCGCCGGCGGAGCGCACTTGCCACGACCGTCGCGACCGCCCTCGCCGCGGCAGTGCTCGTCGGAATTCAGGCGCCGCCGATCGCCCGCTTGCTGATCTGGCCACTCGCAACGGCCGCCGCGGTCACCTGGCTCCAGGTGGTCCACCGGTTCTGCGTCGCGTTCGGCGCCCTCGGGCTCGAGAACTTCGGGCGCCTCGGAGACGAGGTGCACGTCGACCCCCGACAGCGGGCTGCGGACCGCCGCCGTGCCTTGCAGCTGATTTTCGAGGGGTCGCTGATCGGGCTCATCGTGGCGCTGCTGCTGGTGGCGATCCCCGTCTGACGGCGACGCGCTAGCATCCCCGGGTGCTCGTCCCCAAGGTCCAGTTCACGGAGTCGCGGCTGCCCAACGGGCTGCGGCTGATCATCAGCGAGGACCACCTCGCGCCCGTCGCGGCCGTGAACGTCTGGTACAACGTCGGCTCGAAGCACGAGGTCGCGGGCAAGACGGGCTTCGCGCACCTGTTCGAGCACGTCATGTTCCAGGGCTCGGCCCACGTCGGGAAGGCCGAGCACATCGCGCTGGTCCAGGCCGCCGGCGGCACCATGAACGGCACGACCTGGCTTGACAGGACGAACTACTTCGAGACCATGCCCTCCCACCAGCTCGCGATCGCGCTGTGGCTCGAGGCGGACCGGATGGGCACCCTGCTCGATGCCCTCAGCCAGGAGAACCTCGACAACCAGCGCGAGGTCGTCAAGAACGAGAAGCGCTGGTCGTACGACAACCGGCCGTACGGCTCATGGGTCGAGAAGATGCTCGGCTCGATCTTCCCCGACGGCCATCCCTACCAGCACCCGACGATCGGCTCGATGGCGGACCTCGACGCGGCCTCGGTCGAGGACGTGTCCGACTTCTTCCGCCTCCACTACGCCCCGAACAACGCCGTGCTGTCGGTCGTCGGCGACGTGGAGCCGGAGCAGGTGCGGGCGTGGGTCACGGAGTTCTTCGGCAGGATCCCCGCGAATCCGAACCTCCCGGTCCAGCTGCCCGACATGACGCTGCCGGCCCGGATCGGGCGCGAGATTCGTGAGATCGTGCCGGATCGGGTGCCGTTGCCGCGCATCCACTGGGGCTTCCGCGGCCCGCTCTTCGGCGACCACCGGCTCGACGCCCTCGACCTTGCCGGGCACATCCTGGCCGGAGGCAAGGGCTCGCGCCTCCATCGCCGGCTCGTGCGCGAAGAGCGGCTGGCGCAGGATGTCGCCCTCTTCTCGATGGGCCTGGTCGCCGGCGCGTCGGTGACCGCCGGCTGGGCCACGGCGCGGCCCGGCGTCGACCTCGAGCGCCTCGAGACCGCGTTCTGGGAGGAGCTGGAGCGGATCGGGCGCGAGAAGGTATCCGACGACGAGCTCGAGCGGGCCAAGGCCCTCACCGAATCCGACGAGCTCGGCGCACTCCAGGTCGTCAACGAGAAGGCCGACCGGCTGTCGATGTACGCGACCCTGTTCGACGACGCGGGGATGATCAACGACATCCTGCCCCGCTACCTGTCGACGACGGCCGACGAGATTCGCGAGGTCTGTGCGGACGTCTTCCGCGCCGACAACCGCGTCGTGCTCACGTACCTTCCCGCCGGCGCGGAGGCGGTCGCGGATTCGACCGCGGCGCAGGCCACCGAGGAGGCCGCGGAGGCCCCCGAGGCGGGCGCGGCGTGACAACCGAGGTCGTCGTCGCGACGCGGCCCACGCACGGCGAGCCACGGCCGTACCAGTTCCCTCGCTTCGAGCGCCAGGAGCTGTCCAACGGCCTGGGCCTGATCACGGTGGACCTGCCCGGTCGCGCGCTCGTCACCGCCTCGCTCGTCCTCCCGAGCGGCGCCGTCGACGAGCCGGATGAGCTGGGCGGCGTCACCTCGCTGATGGCCCGGGCCCTCACCGAGGGCACGGCCGGGCACGACGCCATCGAGCTGACGGAGGCCTCCGAGCGGCTCGGCGCGTCGCTGCACACCGAGGCCGGCTGGGACGGGCTGTCGATCAGCGTCGAGGTGCCGGCCGAGCGACTCTCAGCCGCGCTCGCGCTGGCCGCCGAGGTGGCCATCGAGCCATCCTTCCCGCCCGCCGATGTCGAGCGCCTGCGGGACGAGCGCCTCAACGATTTGCTCCAGGCGAGGGCCGACCCGCGCCGCCGTGCCGATGACGGCTTCGTCGAGACGATCTACGCACCCGGCTCGACCTACGGGCGGCCGTCGGGCGGCACCGAGGCGACCGTGCCGAAGATCGACGCGGGCGCGTGCCGGGCGATCCACGGCCGCCGCCTCGACCCCGCGCGGATGACGCTGCTGGTCGGTGGCGACCTGGGCGCCGTCGAGGCCGACGTTCGCTCGATCGTGGAAGCCCGCTTCGGGGCGTGGTCCCGCAATCCCGCCGCCGAGCCGCCGACCGAGCCGCGGGTCGAGGCAGCGCACGACGACCGGATCGTGCGCGTGATCCATCGGCCGGGCTCGGTCCAGACCGAGATCCGGATCGGCCATCTCGGGGTGCGCCGGCGCATCCCGGACTTCCACGCCGTGTCGGTCATGAGCGCGATCCTGGGCGGGCTGTTCAACTCGCGGCTGAACCGCAAGCTGCGCGAGGAGAAGGGCTACACCTACGGCGCGAGCGCAGGGTTCGACATGCGCCGGGGCGTCGGCCCGTTCGCCGTGCGCGCGGCGGTCAACACCGACGTCACCGTGCCGGCAGTGCAGGACATCCTGACCGAGCTCGACGCGATGCGGGCCGGTCCGCCGACCAGCGCGGAGCTGCACGCCGCGCGCGACTACCTCGTCGGCGTGTTCCCGCTGCGGTTCGAGACGCCGCCGGCCGTCGTTGGCGCGATCGCCGGCCTGCTCATCCACGACCTGCCGATGGACGAGCTCGACCGCTACCGCCCGGCGATCGAGGCAGTCTCGGACGCCGACGTCTCGCGCGCCGCGCGGGAGCACATCGACCCGTCGAAGCTCGCGATCGTCCTTGTCGGCGATGCCGATGCGATCCTGCCCGCGCTCGAGGGCGCCGAGATCGGCCGCATCGTCGTGGACCGCGAGGAGCTTCCGGGCCAGGCCGGGCAGGGAGCCACCGACCCCGCCTGAGCCGCCAGCTGGCACGCCGCGTGAACCGCCTCGCGTCCGCGGTCATCGCCAACGTGTAGCTGAAACCTTTTCGCGGAGGCCTGCCTCAGGTGGGGTGTCGAGCCGGTCGTATCGAGCGACCGATGAGCGAAGACACAAGGTCCACGAGAGACAGGAGCCCAGCCCAATGTTCACTCGTTTCGCCAGGAATGCCCGACCGGTGCTCGTTGCCCTCGTCGCGCTGTTCCTGATCGTCGGCGCGAGCTTCGCGGCGAACGGCCTGCGCGACAGCGTCCAGGCGGTCGACAACAGCGGACCCAGCATCAACAGCGACCAGGGCTCGAGCGCTGAGACCGAGGCCGAGGACACGACCGAGCCCGACGAGACAGCCGAGCCGACCGAGTCTCCCGAAGCCGTCGAGACGGCAGAACCCGCCGAGACGCCGGAAGCCACCGATGACAATGGCAACGACAACGCCCAGGGCGACGAGGACACGCAGGGCGAGCACGACGGCGCCGACGACAACGGGAACGACGGCCCCAATGCAACGGACGACCACGGCAACGATGGTCCCGAGGCGACCGATGACGCCAACGACGACCATGGCGGTGACTCCGGCTCCGGTGGTGGGGACGGCGACTCCGGCTCCGGCGGCGGTGGCGACGACTCCGCCGGCGACTGAGAACGAGGACCAGTGATCCGTTTGGCCCATCGTCGACGTGACGAAAGCCCGATCATGGCCAGGCACGAGGCCACCGATCATTGCGAGACTGCCGGCCGAGGCATCGGCCGGCAGCTCCGCGCGGAGGTCTCTCATTCGCGAGCAGCCATCGGCCGATCCGGCGCCCGCCCAGGCGAGCCCCGGCGACGCCGCGCCGCTGGGTCCCCTCGATGATCTCGAGGTGGTCCACGCCGTGCTCGAGGGCGATCGTGACGCCTTTCGGATCCTCGTCGACCGAGAATCCACGGCCGTCGTGCGCGCCTGCTATCGGGTGCTCGGCGACATGCACGAGGCCGAAGACATCGCGCAGGAAGCGTTCGTGAGCGCCTACCGGTCACTCGCATCGTGGCGCGGCGACGGCCCGTTCGGGGCCTGGCTGTCGCGCATCGCGGTGCGTCTTGCCATTCGCCAGGCGAGCCGGCGACGGGCCGTGAGCTGGGTTCGACCGCTGGGCGCCGCCGACGCCGATCCCGCGGCGTCGATCCCCGCCGCCACGCGCACGCAGCCTGAGCAGGTGGCGCTGCGGGCAGAGAGCCTCAGCGCAACCCGTCGCGCTCTCGCCGGTCTCGACGAACCGTACCGAGAGGTCGTCGCGCTGCGCTTCTTCGGCGAGCGCTCGCTCGAGGAGATCGCGATCCTCACTGGCCGCCCACTGGGCACGGTCAAGACACATTTGCGCCGGGGCCTTCTCCGGCTTCGCGACGGCCTCGAGCCACGGGGGTTCGCGTGAGCGGACCGATGCCTTTCGGTCCGGAGGAGCTCGGCCCGACCGAAGGCAGCGAGCTCGACGACTCGCTGGAGGCGATTCGGTCCCTGGAAACCGTCGCCGCCGATGCGAACGTGCGCACGGGGACGGCATTCACCGATCGGGTCATGGCGGCCCTGGCGAATGAGCCATCGCCCGCGCCCGCGGGCTTCCTGCTTCCGCTCCAGCGCCGCGGGCTGCTGGCCGGCTTTGGCCAGAGCGTGCGCCAGGCCTGGGCCTCGATCGGGGCCGGCCGGCCCACCTTCGCGCGAGCGGCTGCCCTCGCGTACGTCCTGGTCGTGGCCATCGCCGGCACCTCGCTGGTCGGGGCCGCGACGTTCGGCGCCGCGGGAGCGCTGGGTCTGCTTGGGCCGCACGAGAGCGTGGCGCCATCGCCGGCGACGACGACCGCACCGGTCACGACACCGGCCCCCCCGGCGGAGCCAGCTCCCACGCTCGAGCCGGCCGAGTCCCCTGAGCCGTCCGAGACGGCGGAGCCATCCGACGATCACGGCGGCGGGGGCGTGGAACCGTCGGACGACCACAGCGGCGGGGGCGCCGAGCCGTCCGATGACCACAGCGGATCGGACTCCGGCGGTGATGGCAGCGACGACGGATCCGGCGGTTCAGGCGGCGGGCCCCGCCCGAGCCCGACCGATGAGCACAGCGGGTCCGATGACGGAAGTGGCTCCGGATCCGACGGATCCGGGAGCGGGGGCGGAACCGACGACTAGCTCCCTCGGCTAGCCCTCGCCCGAGGTGTCCTCGCTCGCCGGGTCCGGGCCCGTGTCGGCGACCGGGACCGTCGAGCCGATCTCGCCGCCGAGTCCGTCGCTCTCGGCCATGCGCTGGGTGATCGCCTTCAGCCGCGCGACCTTGCGCAGCGTCTGCTCGGCGCTCGCGAGCTTGATGCCCTCGGTCGCGACGCCGAGGATCTGGGTCCGCTGGACCAAGGCGAACGGGAAGCGCGCGGCCAGGCGCCGGTCCGACAGCCATCGGACGCGGACATTGGACATCGGGATGAACTTCGGGTCCGTCGCGTCGACGAAGGCCATGATGTTGCCCTCGCCGTGGATGAAGACGTCGCCGTCGATCATGAGCGTGCGGGTGATGACGACCAGGCGCTGCGTGGTCTTCTCGATGAACGTGCCGGATTCACTGGACGACTGTGCCTTGTCGTCGGAGAGCTGCCCGACCACCGCGACGTCGTCGGGCAGGACGCGAAGCTCGGGGATGGCGAGGCGTGTCGCGTCGCCGGTCCGGGTCAGGACGATGACCTCCTTCAGGACCATGTAGCCGTCGACGAGGTTGACGAAGTCCGACACCCGCCGGAACCGGCCGAGATCGACCATGCCGGCGACCCACAGCTGACTGCCGATCATCTCGAGGTACTGCTCGCCGCCGCCCTCGCCCTCACCGGCGATGCCGCCCTCGCCGCCCCAGACGTCGACCTTCCGATCGAACGTCAGTGCCGTGTCGCCCCATTCGTCCATGCGCCCACCCCGTCCTCAGCGCTCCGGCCGCCCGCGTGACCGGCCGCGCCCAGTCTGCCCCGTTGGAGTAGCGAGTGCACGCGCGCGCCGTGGTACTTGCGAGGTCCGGCCGTTCGACGTTCGTCTCGGCGCGCTATCCCAGTGGGGTTGCCTGCTCGCGTGATCACCAGGTGCTCAGATTCCCGGTCTCGATCGTGAGAAGGCTCCACGGCGCCGGCAGCCGCCCAGGATTCGGCGCCATGGATCACCGCTGTTGATCATCCGGTGAGCGAGGGGTGCCACGAAGTCCCACCGGAACATCTGGTCGTGGCGTTGTGACGATGGAAAGCCCGGAATCTGATCACCCGCTGATCATCTGTGCCAATGAAGGTCCGGAATCGCTTGCTAGGCTGCCCGCGTGATCGTGGTCGGATTCCTCGGCGCCCCGGGTCGGGATGGCGAGCTGGCGCTCGAGGTCGCGCGGCGCGCGGGTGCCACGGGCGCGAGGGTCGAGATGGTCGGCATCGCAGCGCCTGACGCCGCGGGCGATGCCCGGTTGCTCGAGCTCGCGGCTGCCGGCATCGGGCACGCGACGGTCGTCCGTTCCGGCGCCGATCGACTCGAGGCCGCGGACCTCGATCTCGCGCTGCACTACCTGCCCGAGATCCGCGCGATCGTGCTCGTTGACCCCGAACCGGCCCTGATCGGGCCGGCGACAGCGGAGTCGGGCTGGTCCGGCGCGAGCCTCGTTGTCGTTTCGTCGCGCGCTGCCGAGCTCGATACGAGCGCAGCCCCGCAGGCCATCGTCATCGAGCCGCCGCCGAACGACCGCGACGGCGTGTTCGCGGGTCTCCTGGCGGCCCTCGCCGCCCGTCTCGAGGCCGGCGAGGATCCAGCCGCGGCGTGGCGCGCGACCGCTGCCGCCCTGGCGGTCGATCCCGTCAGTCGGAGCTGACCGCGCCGTCCTCCGGATCGTCGAAGAGCCCCGGCGTTCGCGGATCCGGCGCGTCCTTCGTGGGTGCGCCGCCCGCGGCGACGTCCTCCGCGGCGATGGGCTCGACCAGGTCCGGCCCATCGTTGCGGACGTCATTGACCCGGCGGCTCACCGGGTACATCTCGAGCCAGTCCTCGTCCGACGGCACGAGCAGGCCCTTGAGCTCGGCAAGCCCGGCGCCCTCGGTGCGCGACGGATCGAGCCAGCGCTCCCATGCCTCCTCCGGGATCATCACCGGCATCCGGTCGTGGATCGGGGCCATCATGTCGTTCGCCCCGGCGGTCACGATCGTGAACGAGCGGATCACCTCGCCCGTGTCCTCGTCCTTCCAGCCCGCCCACAGCCCGGCGAGCGCGATCGGGCGGCCGTCCGGGCGGACGATCGCGTAGGGCTGGCGCACGTTCCCGGCGCGCCTCCACTCGTAATACGCATCGGCCGGGACGAGGCAGCGCCGCTTCGAGAAGGCGTATCGGAAGGCCGGGTTGCGATCGAGCGTCTCGGCCCGGGCGTTGAACATGCGGTTGCCCGTCTTCGGCGTGTCGGACCAGTGGGGGATGAGGCCCCAGCGATAGGCGGTGATCGCCCGATGGTCCTCGCGCTGGACGACCACGGCGGCGTCGTCGGTCGGGGCGAGGTTGAACCGCCCGCCGGGCGCGTCGATCCGGTCCTCGGCGTCGAAGATCTCGGCCAGCTCGGAGCTCGGCCGCTGCTGGGTCATCCGTCCACACATCGCTTCTCTAGTATCGTCCGCCGCGCATGACCGAACCCTCCGGCGGCCCCGCCGCCGATCCCCTGGCAGACGCTCAGCTCGACGCTGCGCTGCGAACGCAGGGCCCGCTCGAAGCCGGGCTTGCCGAGCGCCTGCTCGCGCGCGGGCGCGAGCGCCTGGACCTTGGCGACGCCCAGCAGGCGATCGTCGACTTCCGCCGTGTCGTCGGGCACGCGGAACCGTCGATCACGAGCGCGGCCTTGCTCGGCTACGGCGACGCGCTGTACCGGCTCGACGACGAGGGCCAGGCGGTGGCCGCGTGGGAGGCCGTGGTCCGGCTGCGCGACAACCCATCGACCTACCAGGCGTGGCGGAACCTCGCGGGCGCGCGGGTTCGCGCGGGCGAGCTGCCGGCAGCGATCGCCGCGTATCGCGAGGCGGACCGCCGGGCACCGTCGGAGGACAGGGCCGAGATCGCGTCACGCCTCGGTTGGCTGGCCAAGGAGACCGGCAACGCCGGCGCGGCGAACCGCTACTTCTCGCGGGCCCGCGGCGGCGCGGGGCTGGGCCTGGCCCAACTGCTGGTCATCGTCACCTCGGTCGTCTCGCTGATCGCGCTCTCGGATCCCGAGGGGAACCTGTTCAGCCTGCTCCTGCTGGATCGCACTGCCATCCAGCACGGCGAGCTGTGGCGCCTGGTCACGGTCACGCTGGTCCACGCGCCGGGCAGCACGGCGCCGTGGTTCTCGCTGCACCTGCTGCTGAACATGTACGCCCTGTGGATCGTCGGCCCGATCGTCGAGTCGATCTGGGGAAGGCGCCTGCTGCTGCTCTTCTACTTCCTGACCGCGATCGCGGCATCGACCGCGAGCTTCCTCTTCTCGCCGGGTCCCGCGGTCGGCGCGTCGGGCGCCATCTTCGGTCTCGTCGGCGTGATCTTCGCCGGCACCCGCGCCCACCACCCGATGCTCGACCGCCGCGCCCGGTCGATCGTTCCCCAGCTCGGTCTGTTCATCGTGCTCAACCTTGCGTTCGGCTTCCTGGCCGGCGGCATGATCGACAATGCGGCGCACATCGGCGGCCTGCTCTCGGGCATGTGGCTCGGCTTCGTCGTACCGCCGGGCAAGGTGCCGACACTTCGGTCTGCCTGGCAGAACCTGCGCGGCGAGCCCGCGACGCGCTCGCCGATGCTCGTCGGTGCTGGCGTCATCGCGCTTCTGGGAGTGGTCCTGGCTGGACTCGCCGTGGGCGGCGCAACCGTCTAGGCGAAGGTGCCTGGCGCCTTCAAGCGTCGCTCTCGGAACGTCATGACCGAGGGCCCTCGATCTTCATCTCCTCCGGCCCTAGGGGCCGGATGTCGTCGAGCGCAGAGTCGGGGCGCAAACAGCATCCGCGGAGGCACCTCGCCATGACTGTCGGTCAGTCCATGAAAAGGAAGAGTGCGATGGAGCGCTTCATCGAGACGCTCGCAACTGGCCTCGGCAACAGCGTTGGCTGGCTGGCCCAGTCGGGCGTGCTGTTCGTGATCTTCGCGATCGCATGGCTCGCCTTTGGCGCCGCGCTCGTCCTGAGCCAGGGCAGCGTCGATCAGGCGTGGACAGCGATTCGAGCCCTGCCGCTCCCGGTCCAGGCAGTCGTCTGGGTCCTGTTCCTGCCCGTGATGATCGGGCTGTGGGCCTGGGAACAGACATGGCCGCTCCTGGTGCGGCTGGTGCTCGTGATCGGCATCGGCGCCTGGAACCTCCTCATCTTCCTGCCGAAAGCCACGGCGAAACCGTAGGCAAGAGCAGGGGCACAGCACTGAGGCATCGTTGGATGGTCAAGCCTTTCGATACCAACTTCTTCATCGGTTCCATCCTGGTCATCGCCGCGCTGTCCGTGGCATTCCTGGCCATGACGCGGTCGGAGCTGCCGATCGTGGGCACGGGCGTCGGCGCGCTGCTCCTGGTGGGCGTGCTCGGCATGGCCGGCTGCGCGGTCGCCGGGATCTCGCAGGCCCCGACGCTCGGCTGGACGGCTCCGGTCATCGTGCTCGGGACGGTCCTCGGCGTGGCGGCGCTCCTGGTCATCGCGGCCGGGATCTTCGGCTGGTCCGGGGTCCTCCAGCCGATTTCCGCGTTCGTTCCGGGCGGCGCCACGGCCACGAATCCGACAACGACGGCCGTCTTCGCCCTGGCAGCGATCATCGCGGCGAAGTGGGTGATCGGGATCGCGATGGCCGTGACGGCGCGGTAGCCGCACCCCTGCAGCGATCAGGTCGAGACGGGAGCTGCCTCCCGCGCGCCTGCGACCGCCCTGGCAAATGACGCGACGGCGCGCTCGATGCCGGCGCGATCGACCTCCTTGTTCGTGACGGCACGGATGCGGGTCGGGCCGAGGGCGGCGACGCGAACGCCGTCGTCCCACATCGAGCGCACGATCGCGTCGACGTCGCGGCCGGGCAGGTCGACGTAGACCATGTTCGTCTCGACGGTCGACGGGTCGACCGAGCCTGGCGCGGCATCGGCGAAGCCCTCGGCGAGGACGCGGGCGTTCTCGTGATCGTCGGCGAGTCGATCGACCATCGTGTCGACCGCGACCCGCGCTGCGGCGCACAGCAGCCCGACCTGGCGCATGCCGCCGCCGAGCATCTGGCGAATGATCCGGGCCCGGTCGATGAGCTCCTGGGTCCCGAGCAGCATCGAGCCGACCGGCGCGCCGAGGCCCTTGGAGAAGCAGAAGCTGAGCGCATCGACTTCCGCCGCGTACGCGCGAACCGGCACTCCCGAGGCGACGGACGCGTTGAAGATCCGCGCGCCATCGATGAACGCCTTTGCCCCTCCCGCGTGCGCCAGCCGCGCGACCTCGCGCAGGTGCTCCAGCGGGATCACCCGGCCGCCACTCGCGTTGTGCGTGTTCTCCTGCCAGACCAGGCTGATCCGCGAGGTGTGCTCGTTCGCGCTCGCGATCATGTCCCGCACCGCCTCGATCGGCAGGCGCCCGTCGGGCCCGTCGATGAGCCGCAGCACGACGCCCGAGATGACGCTTGGCGCTCCGTGCTCGTACAGGACGACGTGGGAGCGCGATTCGACGATCACATCCTCGCCCGGGTTCGTCAGCGCCTTGAGCGCGGTCTCGTTGCCCATCGTGCCGCTCGGCACGAACAGGCCGGCTTCCTTGCCGAAGATGTCGGCGCAGTGCTCCTGGAGCGAGATCGCCGTCGGATCCTCGCCCCACACGTCGTCGCCCAGCTCCGCATCGGCCATGGCCTCGAGCATCTGGTGGGTGGGCCGCGTGAACGTATCCGATCGAAGCTCGACGATGTCCATGCCCGGCATGGTAGGGCGCACCCGTCGCCCGACTACGGTCCGACGAGCCGCACCGAATCGAGCACGGGCCGCGTGGCGGCGATCGCCTCGTCGAGGCGGCCGGGTCTCGCCGCGATCAGAATCTCGATCGCGCCGCCCGGCACGTCGAGGATGTGCCAGCGCGAGAGGAACTCCGGGTCGAACCTGAAGTCGCCGTCGGGCGTGCCGAAGAGCGGCACCTGCTGGCTCTTCGCGCGAATGTCGACGGTGCGGCCGGTCAGTCCAGCGACCGATGCCGGGCCGACGTCGGCTACCTCGAGCTCCGGGTTCGAACGCAGGCCGTCGACGACGACCTGGGCACTCGTGGCCTCGATCGTCGTCCCGTCGCGGTGCTTGACGGCCGCGAACCGCCCGAACCCGATCGATGGGAAGTCGCCCTCGAGGAACAGGTCGAAGAAGTCGTCATGGAAGTGCCCGACCTCCCAGCCCTCGCGGACCGTCACCTCGAGCCACGGGTCGAAGCCGTTGAACCAGTAGGTGCCGGGCTCGAGCGCCGCGTCCTGCAGCCAGGCGACACCCGACGGCAGTCGCGGATCCCGCGTTGGCGATGGGTGTGGGGTTGGTGTCGCGGGCACCCTCGTCGGCGCCAGGGTCTGACCGTTCGGCGACTCGGTCGCCGAAGAGCCGAGTGCGCACCCCGCAACGACGCCGCTCAGCAGGAGGGCGCGCACGGCCGTCCATCGTCGTCGACGGGTCACGTCAGGAAGAGGCCTGGGCAGACCTCCCCGTGACACCCGGCCATGGGACGCGCGGGAGCGTGAACCCGACGCGGGCGCCGTGCGGCACCTGGTTCTCGGCGTGCGCCACGCCGCCGTGCGCGACCGCGAGCTCACGGACGATCGCGAGCCCGAGGCCCGAGCCCGTGCCTGCACGCGCGGGATCGGCACGCCAGAAGCGCTCGAATGCGCGATCGGCCGTGCCCGGCGTGAAGCCCGGGCCGTTGTCGATCACGTCGAAATGGATTGCTTCGATGCCGCCCGGCAACGACGCGGGGCCCGCCTGGATCACGACGTGCCCACCCGACGGCGCCGCGGCGAGCGCGTTCTCGACGAGGTTGCCGAGCATCCGATCGAGCGCGAGGCGGTCGGCGGCGATCGTCAGCGCCGCCCCAGGCGCGGTCACCGTGGCAAGCTCGACCCCGGCGGCGCTCGCCCGGGCACCGAAGCGCGTCGCCGTTTCCGCCAGGACCTGCGCCGCATCGAGCATCTCGGGCCGGATCTGCTCCTCGCCCGAGCGGATCCGCTCGATTGCGCCGACCTCGGCGACCATCCGCTCGAGACGACCGGCCTCCTCCTCGATCGCCTTCGCCGCCGCCTCGGCGTTCTTGCCCTTCGCAGTCCCATCGCGGAGCGCCGCGGCAAACCCGGCGATCACGGTCAGCGGCGTCCGCAGGTCGTGGCGCAGGTTGGCGAGCAGCTCGCTCTCGCGCCGTCGGGTCGCCTCGAGCTCACCGGCCACGGTGTTGAACGTACCGGTCAGCTCGCGCACCTCGGCGGGACCCTCCAGCGGCAGGGGCTGCGCCCGTCCCGACGGGATGTCCGCGGTAGCCGCCGCGATGCGCCGCAGCGGCCTCGTCACGCTGCGTGACAGGCCGAGAGCGAGAGGAATCGCGATCAGCAGGATCACGCCGATCACGACCGGGATGGTGCGGCCGAGGTCAGCCAGCGCAAGGGCGCCGGATTGATCCTTCGCGACGACCGCGATGCCCTTCGGCCCGGCTGCTCCGGCGCGACGGACCCCGGTCGCGACGTACAGGTACGGCCCATCCTGGAGCCGGAACGATCCCGAGGTCTGACCGCCGACGGCGATGTCGCTCTCGATCGCGACGCCGGTGAACGCAGTGCCGCCCTCGATGGACCGGAGGTGGCCATCGGCCCCGACGATCATCAGCTGGTAGCCCCGCTGGGCGATCTGGTCGCGCAGCTCGACGACCGTGCCGCGCAGCTGTCCCGTGCTGATTGCATCGCGTACCTGGGGGAGCACGCTGCCGACGACGTCGGACAGGGTGTTGAGCGTCGAATCCTGGTGCAGGCCGCGCAGCGCCACGAACAGCGCGCCACCGACCGCGATCATGATCGCCAGCGCGAGCAGGGCGAAGGCCGACAGCAGCCGGCCACCGAGGGAGCGCGGGATCATTGTTTCCGTGGGCCCTCCGGGCCGCCGGGCTTTTCTGCCGCTTCCGGCCCATCCAGCGGCACCGGCTCCCGCCGCGGCGGCACCATCCGGTAGCCGTACCCGCGCGCCGTCTCGATCTCGGGGCCATCCGGCGCGAGCGCCTTGCGCAGCTCCGCGACGTGCACGTCGACGGTGCGCGTCTCGCCCGGGAAGTCGGTGCCCCATACGTCCTCCAGGAGCATGTCGCGGGTCAGGACGACGCCGGGGTCGCGAGCGAGCGCGACCAGAAGGTCGAACTCGCGCGGGCGGAGGGTGAGCCGACGCTCCCCGACAGACGCGTCACGCCGGCGCGGGT
>Ga0310810_10004845_pt1 | contig 14953 bp, 13 predicted proteins | sample NCmetagenome_FD_207641 | JGI IMG/M metagenome (GOLD analysis project Ga0310810, IMG submission 207641) | Soil microbial communities from experimental microcosm in Duke University, North Carolina, United States - NC | ecosystem: Engineered > Artificial ecosystem > Soil microcosm > Unclassified ...
CAACAGCGAACGGATGGTCGGGACGCGCCAGCGCGTGCTCGTCACCGGGGCGGCCGCCAAGAACCCGCGCGAACTGGCCGCGCGTACCGACAACAACCGTGTCGTCAATTTCGCGGGCGACCGGGCGGCGATCGACCACTACGTCGACGTCGCCATTACCGCGGCGATGCCGCACTCGCTGCGCGGCGAACTTACGCTCGCGTGAACGGTCTTCGACGCGGCCGCATTGGCGGCTCGCGCAAGACCCTCGTCGATTCAGGAGATACCTCGTTCATGTCGCATCCTTCTTTTTCCCGCGTCGCCATCGCGCTCGGCATCCTCGCCCCGCTCGTGATGTCCGGTTGCGCGAGCCTGTCGCGTGGCGACGGCGCGAGAGCCGGTGAACTGGCGGCCGTCGCGCCGTCGGCGCTGCGTGACGAGCCGCCGGGCGCGGCGTCGCACGCCGATGCCCCCGGCGCTGCGCGTGCCGGCGCTCCGGCGGCCCCGTACGCGCGGCCATTCGCGGAAATCGTCAAGGATGCAAAGGAGACGACGGGACTCTTCAACGTCTGGCAGAAGGACGACAAGGTCTTCCTCGAACTCTCGCCCGACCAGTTCGACAAGCCGTTCTTCTTCAAGTCCGCCATCAATCAGGGCATCGGTGAAGCGCGGATCTTCGGCGGCGCGATGAACTATCCGATCGGCGTCGCGCAGGTCGTCGTGTTCCACAAGCACGGCCAGACGGTTCAGCTCATCGCGAAGAACGTCAAGTACACGGCGAAGCCCGGCACGCCGGAAGCGCGCGCCGTCGCCGCCGGTTTCTCCGACAGCCTGCTCGCCGTCGCGCCGATCGCGTCGCAGCCGTCGCACGAGAACAAGTCGCTGCTGATCGACGCCAATGCACTGCTGTTGTCCGACATTCCCGCCGGCGCCGCGATGCTCGAGCGCACGTATCGGCAGCCGTACGGGTTCGATCCGCGCAATTCGTCGATCGGCACCACGCGCGGCGAGCCCGACAACGTCACGCTCGAAGTCTCCGCGCATTACGCGGTCGGCCGGCTCAACGTGCCGACGCCGGGCCACGGCGGCGGTCCGCAGCCGTCGCAGCCGACGACGCTGCCCGATCCGCGCAGCATGTTCATCGGCTACCAGTACACGCTCGCGAAGCTGCCCGACCAGCCGATGAGTCCGCGGCCCGCCGACGAGCGCGTCGGCTACTTCACGACCGAAGTGCTCGACTTCACGTCCGACGTGCCGCGCGTGCCGGTCGAGCGCTACGCAAACCACTGGCGGCTCGAGAAAAAGGACCCGAACGCGACGCTGTCGGAGCCGAAGCAGCCGATCGTGTTCTGGCTCGACCGCAACATCCCCGTCAAGTACCGCGAGCCGATCAAGGAAGGCATCCTCGAATGGAACAAGGCCTTCGAGCACATCGGCTTCAAGGACGCGATCAAGGTCGAGGTCCAGCCCGACGACGCCGACTTCGATACGTCCGACATCCACCACGCGTCGGTGCGCTGGCAGACGGTCGCGAAAACGTCGTACGCCGCGATCGGTCCGTCCGTCGTCGATCCGCGCACCGGCGAAATCCTGGATGCAGATATCGGCATCGATGCGAACAACGTCCGCGTGGTGCGCAACCTTCGCAGCGAGTACCTGCCGACGCGCAAGGACGCCTTCGCGGCGTTCGCGCAGGCAACGAGCGGGCAGGCGCATCCGATGGCCGATGCCGAGGCCTGCGACTACGACGACGCGGCGACCGAGGAAACGGCGTTCGGCATGTCGCTGCTCGAAGTCCGCGGCGATCTCGATCCGGACGGCCCGGACGTCGACAAGTTCGTCGATCTCTACCTCAAGAACGTGACGATGCACGAGGTCGGGCACACGCTCGGACTGCGTCACAACTTCCGCGCGTCGACCGTCTACAGCGAGTCGGAGCTGTCCGACCCGGCGTTCACCGCCGTGCACGGCATCTCCGGCTCGGTGATGGAGTACAACCCGTGGAACCTCGCGGTGAAGGGCGAGCGCCAAGGCGAGTACACGATGTCGACGCTCGGCCCGTACGACTACTGGGCGATCGAGTACGCGTACAAGCCGCTCGACGCCGGGAACGAGAAGGCGGAGCTCGAAAAGATCGCCGAGCGTTCGAGCGAGCCGTGGCTTGCCTATTCGACCGACGAGGACGTCTCGTACTTCGCGATCGATCCGGCGGTGAACCAGCTCGATCTCGGCCGCGACCCGCTCGCCTATGCGAAAAAGCGGCTCGCGCTCGTCCACGAGCTGTGGCAGCGCACGGAGAGCATGCCACTCGCGCCCGGCGAGAGCTACTCGGTGCTGCGCCGGAACTTCACGCGCGGCTTGAACGAGGCGGGCCAGGGTGCGCTCTACGCGTCGAAGTACATCGGCGGCCTCACGACGCTGCGTGACCACGCGGGCAGCGGCCGACAGCCGTTCACGCCGGTCGACGCGGCGAAGCAGCGCGAAGCGCTGACGATGCTGACAAGCGAGGTGCTATCCGCCGACAGCTTCGATTTCCCGCCGTCGTTCCTGCGCAAGATGACGGTCTCGACGTTCGACATCGACGACGCCCAGGAGCTCGGCCGGCCGGCGCCGCCGCTCGATCTGTCGATCGACCAGCAGGTGCTGTCGCTCCAGCGCGGCGTTCTCGACACGCTGATGAGCCCGCCGATCGCGCAGCGTCTTCTGAACAACGCGGCGAAGGTCGACGATCCGAAGGAGGCGCTCAAGCTCTCCGAGCTCTACGGCCGGCTGCACGACGCCGTGTGGAGCGAGCTTCGCAGCGGCAGGGACATCACGTTGTTCCGGCGCAACCTGCAGCGCGAGTACGTGACGCGCGTCGCCGACGCGCTGATCAAGCCTGCCGGCTCGATGCCCGCGGATGCGCGCGCGCTGCTGCGCGTCGATGCGACGCGGTTACGCGCCGAGATCGCGCACGCGTCGACGAAGCGGATGTCCGCCGAAGCAAAGGCGCACCTGCTCGAGATGGCGGCGATGCTCGACGAAGCGCAGAAGGCGCCGGTGGTTCGCCAGGCGGTTTGAGGAAAGCGCCCAAACGCACGACGCTCACCGGGCACGGGGCGCCCGGTGGCGAGCGGCGGCTGCGAGGCGCGAGCAGCGAGCGCACGCAGCGTTCGGCTCTCCCGATCGCCGATCCGCCGGAACGGATCACCGACACCGTCACGCTCGCGCCGCTCGACAATCGCGCGCTCGCCAATCTGTGCGGGCCGCTCGATGCGAACCTGCGTCAGATCGAGGCCGCGCTCGACGTCACGATCGCGCGGCGCGGCGCGACCTTTACGGTCTCCGGCTCGCGCGCCGCCGCAGTGCACGCGACGCGCGCACTTTCGCGCTTCTATGCGGAAGCGGAGAAGCCGCTGTCCGTCGACGACATCCAGCTCGGACTCGTCGAGATTGCGGCGCTCGCCCCCCACCCCACCCCTCTCCCCGCAAGCGCGGAGAGGTTGCGAGATGTGGAGCATCGAGCGGACGAGGGATCGGTCCTCACCGACGATGCACCGATCCTTCGCACGCGGCGCGCCGACCTGCACGGGCGTACGCCGAACCAGGTTGCGTACCTCGACGCGATCCGCACGCACGACATCAGCTTCGGCATCGGTCCCGCGGGAACCGGCAAGACGTATCTCGCCGTCGCGTGCGCGGTCGACGCGCTCGAGCGCGATACGGTAAAGCGCATCGTCCTGGTGCGTCCGGCCGTCGAGGCCGGCGAGCGGCTCGGCTTCCTGCCCGGCGATCTCGCGCAGAAGGTCGATCCTTACCTGCGGCCGCTGTTCGACGCGCTCTACGATCTGATGGGCTTCGACAAGGCGGCACGGCTGCTCGAGCGGCAGACGATCGAGCTCGCGCCGCTCGCTTACATGCGCGGACGCACGCTCAACCACTCGTTCATCATTCTCGACGAGGCGCAGAACACGACGCCAGAGCAGATGAAGATGTTCCTGACCCGGATCGGCTTCGGCACGCGCGCGGTGATCACGGGCGACGTGACGCAGATCGATCTGGCGCGCGGCCAGAAGAGCGGCCTGATCGAGGCCGGGCGCGTGCTGAAGGACGTGCGCGGCATCGCCTTCGTGCGCTTCACGAGCGCCGACGTCGTCCGTCACCCGCTCGTGCAGAAGATCATCGATGCCTACGACCGCGACACGAGCACGTAAGGCTGCAAAGAAACGCCCCTCGCCCCGCCGCTCCGCCCACCTTCGGGAAAAGGGGACAGAACGCGCAACATCGCGTCTTGTGCTTGCCGTGCAGTCGACGCTCGACGCTGCCGACGTGCCGTCGCGTGCCGAGCTGCGCCGGATCGCGCAGTGCGCGCTCGATCGCGATGCGTCGGTCACGATGCGTTTCGTCGACGGGCGCGAGTCCCGCGCGCTGAACCGCCGCTATCGCGGCCGCGACTGCGCGACGAACGTCCTCACATTCGTGTACGATGACGGAGTGTCGCTTGCCGGCGACATCGTGTTGTGCGTGCCGGTCGTCGTCAGGGAGGCCCGCGTGCAACGCAAGACGCTTCGAGCGCATTACGCGCACCTGGTGATCCACGGCATGCTGCATCTGCAGGGATACGACCACGCGCGCGACGACGATGCCGCGCGAATGGAGGCGCGCGAGGTCGCGCTCATGCGCGCGCTGGGTTTCGAGGACCCGTACGTGACTCGAGTCCCCGTCTGACGCGATGGCAAGTCCCTTCGACGCTCCCGACGACAAGCCGACGCTTCTCGAGCGCCTCTCGGCGCTTTTGACCCGCGAGCCCGAGGATCGCGACGACCTGGTCGCCGTGCTGCGCGGCGCCTACGAGCACCGGCTGATCGACGCCGATGCGCTGTCGATGATCGAAGGCGTGCTGTCGGTGTCGGAAACGACGGTGCGCGACATCATGATTCCGCGCGCGCAAATGGATTGCGTGTCGATCGACGACTCGCCCGCCGAATTCATGCCGCTGATCATCGAGACGCGGCACTCGCGCTTCCCGGTAATCGGGGAGTCGAAGGACGACGTCGTCGGCATCCTGCTCGCGAAGGAGCTGCTCAACTACTACGCCGATCCCGAAGCGTTCAACCTGCGCGAGACGCTGCGGCCGGCGGTGTTCGTGCCCGAATCGAAGCGCGTCAACGTGCTGCTGCGCGAGTTCCGCGCCAACCGCAACCACATCGCGATCGTCGTCGACGAATACGGCGGCGTGTCGGGCCTCGTGACGATCGAGGACGTGCTCGAGCAGATCGTCGGCGACATCGAGGACGAGTACGACTTCGACGAGAGCGAGGACAACATCATTCCGGAGGCGAACGGCCGCTTCCGTGTCAAGGCGCAGACGGAGATCGCCGATTTCAACGCGCAGTTCGGCACGTCGTTCGAGGACGAGGATTTCGACACCGTCGGCGGCCTCGTGCTGAAGGCATTCGGCCGGCTGCCGAAGCGCGGCGAGACGACGACCGTCGGCCCGTTCCGCTTCCGCGTCCTCCGCGCCGACAGCCGCCGCCTCTACACGCTCCAGGTCGAACGGATCGCGCCGCCGCCCGGCGAAGAGACGGCGTGATTCGCGCCGCGGCGAAGCCGCCGGCGCATCGCCAGCATGCGCTATCGTTGACGCTCGCGGCAGCCGCGGGAGCGGCCAGCGTGTTCGCGTTCGCGCCGTTCGACGTGTCCGGCGTGATCCTCGTCACGTTCGCCGTCCTCGCATCGCTGTGGCTTCGCGCCGATTCGCCGTGGACGGCGGCGCAGCAGGGCTTCGCCTTCGGCGTCGGCCTGTTCGGCGCAGGCTCGTCGTGGCTCACGGTCGCGCTCGTCAACTTCGGCGGCATGGACGAGTGGCTCGCGGTCCTCGCGATCGCGATCCTCACCGCGTACCTCGCGCTGTGGCCGGCATTGGCCGGCTACGCGGCCGTTCGTTTCACCGCGGAAGGCTCGTGGCCGCGCGTGCTCGTCGGAGCGGCCGCATTCACCGCGACCGAATGGATCCGAAGCTACCTTTTCACCGGCTTCCCTTGGCTCGCGCTCGGCTATACGCAAGTGCCCGACGGGCTCGTTCGCGGTTACGCGCCGCTCGGCGGCGTGTATCTCGTCACGCTGGTCGTCGCGCTTGTCGGCGGCGCGATCGCGCTCTTCGCCGACGCGCTGGCGTACACGTCGCGGTGGCGTGCGATCGCGGCGGCAGCCTTCGCGATCCTGCTCGGCGCCGGCGGCATCGCGTCGACCGGCGTCGACTGGACGCGGGATGTCGACGCGCCGCTCCCCGTCTCGCTCGTGCAGGGCAACGTGCTGCAGGAGCTCAAGTTCGACCCGAAGTTCCGCAACGAGACGTTCGACCGCTATCTCGATCTCGTCTCGCGAAGCCGCGGACGGCTGATCGTGCTGCCCGAGAGCGCGTTCCCGATGTTCTCGGATGAGATACCCGACGCGGTGTTGCTGTCGCTGATCCGCACGGCGATCGCGCGCGACGGCGACGTGCTCGTCGGGCTCTTCACGGCATTGCCGCCAGAGCCGGGCAGCGACGAGCCGCGCTACTACAACACCGTCGTGGCGCTCGGCACGAGCGCGCTGCAGTTCTACCGGAAGAACCACCTCGTCCCGTTCGGCGAGACGATTCCGCTCAAGCCGCTGGTCGGCTGGTTCATCCGCTCGGTGCTGTCGATTCCGCTCGCCGATCAGGCGCGCGGCGGTGCGACGCAACCGGCGCTGTCCGTCGCCGGCGAGCGCGTCGCCGTCGACATCTGTTACGAGGATGCGTTCGGTGCCGAGCTTCGCTACGCCGCGCGCGACGCGCACCTGCTCGTCAACGTGACGAACGACGCGTGGTACGGCCATTCGATCGCCGCCGAGCAGCACGAGCAGATCGCGGCGATGCGCGCGCTCGAACTGGGGCGACCGATGCTGCGCGCGACGAACACCGGCATCACGTCGGCGATCGGCGCCGACGGCCGCGAGATCGCGCGGCTGCCGTGGTTCACGACCGGCGTGCTCGAAGTAACGATCGCAGGCCGGACCGGCGAGACGCCGTATCTGCGGATCGGCGACATCGGCGTTCTCGCGGCGTGCGCAGCGCTCGTTGTCGCCGGGCTCGCGTTCCATCGGCGCAGGTAGAATCGCGTCGATCCCGATCCGACCGCATGCCGACATTCCAGGAGATCGTCCAGACGCTCCAGCGCTACTGGGGCGATCGCGGATGCGCGCTTTTGCAGCCGTACGACATCGAAGTGGGCGCGGGCACGTCGCACACCGCGACGTTCCTGCGCGCGCTCGGACCCGAGCCGTGGCGCGCGGCGTACGTGCAGCCGTCGCGCCGTCCGAAGGACGGCCGCTACGGCGAGAACCCGAACCGGTTGCAGCATTACTACCAGTACCAGGTCGTGCTGAAGCCGGCGCCGGCGGACATCCTCGACCTCTACCTCGGGTCGCTGCGCGCGCTCGGATTCGACCTCGCGCAAAACGACGTCCGCTTCGTCGAGGATGACTGGGAAAATCCGACGCTCGGCGCGTGGGGACTGGGCTGGGAAGTGTGGCTGAACGGCATGGAAGTGACGCAGTTCACGTACTTCCAGCAGGTCGGCGGCCTCGACTGCAATCCGATCACCGGTGAGATCACCTACGGCCTCGAGCGGCTCGCGATGTACCTGCAGGGCAAGGACAACGTGTTCGACCTCGTCTGGACGACGACGAAGGACGACGCGGCCGAGCGCACGCTGACCTACGGCGACGTCTACCACCAGAACGAGGTCGAGCAGTCGACGTACAACTTCGAGCAGTCGAACGCACCGCGGCTCACCGAGCTTTTCGCGTTTTACGAGAGCGAGGCTAGGCGGCTGCTCGACGCGCGCCTGCCGCTGCCCGGCTACGAGATGATCCTCAAGGCCGCGCACACGTTCAATCTGCTCGATGCGCGCGGCGCGATCTCGGTGACCGAGCGCGCGGCGTACATCGCGCGCATCCGCGCGCTGTCCCGCCAGGTGGCGCAGGCCTACGTCGACTCGCGCGCCGCGCTCGGATTTCCGATGCTGCCCGATGCGTTGCGCACGAATGTTTCGGCCACGGCAGCATGAGCCTCGCCGATTCCCCTCACCCCGGCCCTCTCCCCTCGGCGGAGCGGGAGCCGGGCGCGGGCGAGGCAGGTGAGGGCAGACTCCAGACGTTCGTCATCGAGGTCGTCACCGAGGAATTGCCGCCGAAGGCGTTGAAGACGCTCGGTACGGCGTTCGCCGATGTGCTTGCCGCCGAGCTGCGGGAACGCGGCGTGCTGAGCGAAGCGAGCGTCGCGGTTCCCTATGCGACACCTCGCCGTCTTGCCGTTTCGATCTCCCATGTACGAGCCAGGGCCCCGGATTCGGAGATCGTCGAGAAGCTGATGCCGCGAAGCGTTGCAGAGGACGCCGCCGGAAGGCCGACCGTTGCCCTGCAACGGCGTTTGGAAAAGCGTGGCCGCGCGCATCTCGCCGCCCGGTATCCGGAGGCGCGGGACGGTCCTGATCACTTGTACGTCAAGACCGACGGCAAGGCGGAGCAAGTCTGGCTTCGCACCCTTGCTGTCGGGCAGGCGCTGGAGCGGGCGCTGCAGGAAGCGCTCGACATCGCGCTTGAACGGCTGCCCATTCCGAAGACGATGCGCTACGCCGCGCCGGGCCATTACTACAGCGACGTCGCATTCGTGCGTCCCGCGCACCGGCTCGTCGCGCTGCACGGACGCAACGTCGTTCGCGTGCATGCGCTCGGCCTCGACGCCGATCGCGTTTCCGCCGGCCACCGCTTCGCGAGCCGCGACGACCTCGCGATCGATTCGGCGGCGGCGTACGCGCCGACGCTCGAAGCGGAAGGCAAGGTCGTGCCGTCGTTCGCCGCGCGCCGCGAAACGATCGTCGGCGAGCTTCGGAAGGCCGCGCAAGGCTCGCGCGTGATCATGCCCGATGCGCTGCTCGATGAGGTGACCGCGCTCGTCGAATGGCCCGCCGTTTACGCGGGCACGTTCGACCCCGCGTTCCTCGCGGTGCCGCAGGAATGCCTGATCCTCACGATGCAGCAGAACCAGAAATATTTCGCGCTCGCCGATGCCTCGGGCGCGCTCGCGAACCGGTTCCTCGTCGTGAGCAACGTGCAGACGAACGATCCCTCCGCGATCATCCACGGCAATGAGCGGGTGCTTCGCGCACGCCTCGCCGACGCCAAGTTCTTTTTCGACCAGGATCGCAAGACGCCGCTCGCCGCGCGCGTACCGCGCCTCGCGGGCATCGTCTACCACAACAGGCTCGGTACGCTCGGCGAGCGCGTCGAGCGGCTGCGCACGCTGGCGCGGGCGATCGGGCCGCGCATCGGCGCGCGCGAGCACGACGCCGATCGCGCGGCGATGCTCGCAAAGGCGGATCTCGTCACGGACATGGTCGGCGAATTCCCGGAGCTGCAGGGGACGATGGGCCGCTACTACGCGATCCATGACGGCGAAGCGGTGGAAGTCGCCGACGCGATCGCGCAGCACTACTGGCCGCGCCACGCCGGTGACGCATTGCCCGAGGCGCCGGTCGCGCAAGCGGCCGCGCTCGCCGACAAGCTGGAGACGCTCGCGGGCCTCTTCGGCATCGCGGCGCTGCCGACCGGCGACAAGGACCCGTTCGCGCTGCGCCGCGCGGGGCTCGGCCTGTTGCGCATCCTGATGGAGAAGCGGATCGCGCTTCCGCTCGGAGACGTCATCGACATGGCGTTCAAGGCATTCGATAAGGTGCCGGCCGTGAAACCCGTTCCGGATGCGCTCGCCGATTTTCTGTACGACCGCCTGCGCGGACACCTGCGCGAGCAGGGCTACACCGCGAACCAGATCGAAGCCGTGCTCGCGCAGCGGCCGCAGCGGATCGACCGCGTGCCGGACCTCCTCGGCGCGGTGAAGGCGTTCGAATCGCTGCCCGAATCGACGGCGCTGTCGGCTGCGAACAAGCGGATCGTCAACATCCTGCGCAAGAGCGGCGCCGAGGCGGCCGTCCACGTCGACGAGCGGCGCCTGACCGATGGCGCCGAACGCGATCTGTGGAACGTCTTCGCGCGGCTCGCCCCCGACGTCGACCGCGACTTCGAGCGCGGCGATTACGCGCGCGCGCTGAAGGCGCTCGCCGCGGCGAAGCCGGCCGTCGACCGCTTCTTCGACGATGTCATGGTGATGGTCGACGACGCGCCGCTTCGCGCGAACCGTCTCGCGCTCCTCGAGCGCGTCGCGCGCACGATGAACCGCGTCGCCGACATTTCGCGGCTCGCCGCCTGATGCCGTCGCTCGCGTCCGAAGGCATCGTGCAAAGCCGCGCGACGCGGCTCATCGTGCTCGATCGCGACGGCGTCATCAACCACGACAGCCCGGAATTCATCAAATCGCCGGACGAATGGCGGCCGATTCCCGGAAGCCTCGAGGCGATCGCGCGGCTCAATCACGCCGGCTACCGCGTCGTCGTCGCGACGAACCAATCGGGCGTCGGCCGCGGGCTTCTCGATTTCTCCACACTCGCGGCGATCCACGACCGGATGCACCGCGCGCTCGCGCATGTCGGCGGTCGCATCGATGCGATCTTCTACTGTCCGCACACCGCCGATTCCCGCTGCGAGTGCCGCAAGCCCAGGGCCGGGATGCTGCGCGAGATCGGCGTGCGCTTCAGCGTCGACCTCGCGGGAGTCGCCTGCGTCGGCGACGGGCTGCGCGATCTGCAGGCCGCGGAAACCGTCGGTGCGCAACCGATGCTCGTGCTGACCGGCAAAGGGGAGAAGACGCTTCGCGACGGCGGATTTCCGAAGAACACCGTCGTATTCCCCGATCTCGCGTTCGTCGCATCGGCGCTGCTCGCCGCCGACTGACGGATCGATGCAACCGGAATCGACGACCTCGGCATCTCCGGCCGCGAAGCCGCGGGCACACGGCGATGCGTGGTCGGTGATGCGCTCGCTCGCGTTCGCGCTGTTCCAGATGCTCGTGACGCCGCCTTACGCGCTGATCGTGCTCGCGCTGTTCTGGCTGCCGCCGGTTCCGCGCTATCGCTTCATCACCGGCTGGTGCGCGCTGAACCTGACGGCTGCGCGCATTCTGTGCGGCATTCGCCATCGCGTCGTCGGTCTCGAAAACGTCGGCCGCACGCCGCTGATCGTCGCCTGCAAGCACAGCTCGACGTGGGAGACGCTGTTCCTGTCGCGGCTCCTGCCGCCGCTCGCCTACGTCGCGAAGAAGGAATTGCTGTCGCTGCCGTTCTTCGGCTGGGCGTTCCGGCTTGCGTCGCCGATCACGATCGATCGCAAGGCGGGACAGGATGCGATGAGCCAGATCGCGAAGCAGGGCCGCGAGCGCTTCGCGCAGGGCTTCTGGATCATGCTCTACCCGGAGGGCACGCGCATCGCGCCCGGCCGGCGCGTCCGCTACAAGACCGGCGCGGCGCGCCTTGCGATCGACATGCGCACCCCGATCCTGCCGATCGCCCACAACGCCGGATGGCTGTGGCCGAAAGGCATCCTCGGCAAGCAAGCCGGCACCATCACGCTGTCGATCGGCGAGCCGATTCCTCCCGACGGCAAGGATGCGGGCAGGTTGATGCAGGCCGTCGAGTCGTGGATCGAGAACGAGGTCGCGCGGATCGGCGATCCGCGCGCCGCCCACGCGACGAAGGCGCGATGAAGCTCGAGCCTCTCCCACCGGGTAACGCGCGCACGGCCGAAGGCGTGCTGCGCCAGGTCGTCCTGGAAGGCGAGACGATCGCGTACCGCTTGATTCGCGCGCGCCGCCGGTCGATCGGAATGGAGGTCCATCTCGAAGGCATGACGGTGCGTGCACCGCGGTGGGTCACGCTGCGCGACATCGAGGCGGCGCTCGTCGAGCGCAGCGCGTGGATCCTGCGCTCGCTTGCGGAATGGCGCGGACGCCGCCGCGACGTGATGCCGCGCGTCTGGCGCACCGGTGCGCCGATCGCGTTCCGCGGCGAAGCGCTGACGCTCGCGGTGTATCCGGCGCGCAAGCCCGCGGTCGCCGCCGATCTGTTCCATCTGACCGTTCGGCACCCGTACGCGCACGACGAGCGGCAGGTCGCCGAATCGGTGCGCCATTGGCTGCGCGAGCAGGCGTCGACGCTCGTCGCCGCACGCGTCGCCGATTACGTGCGCCGCGTCGGCGCGCAGGCGATCTCGGTGCGCCTGTCGAACGCGCGCAGCGAGTGGGGAAGCTGCAACGCGAAGGGCGACATCCGCCTCAACTGGCGGCTGGTCCAGTTGCCGCCGCCGCTCGCCGAATACGTCGTTGCGCACGAGGTCGCGCACATCGTCGAGCTCAATCACTCGCGCCGCTTCTGGGCCCTCGTCGAGGCGTTGCTCCCGGGGCACGCGGCGCTGCGCAGCCAGCTCGACGACTGGACCGCGCTGCTTGCGTCGTAACCCGCGCGCGGAACTGACTACGCAGCCGGCAGGTTGGGCATCCGAACGACGATGCCCGCCTGCGTCTTCAGCAGTCGCGCGAGCACCGCGGCGAGCTCATCGCTGCCGCGCGTGTCGCGCCAGTGCCCGTCGCCGGCGCGAAAGTGAAACGCGCCGCTCTTCGCCGCGACCCAGATCTCGCGATTGGGCACGTGGCGGTTGACGATGATCCGGCTGTCGTCGGCGCACTCGATCGTCAGCACGCCGTCGTTCAGCGACCAGTCGAGGTCCGCGTTGCTCGTTTCGACCGCGGCGTCGAGCGCGAGGCCGATCCTGCCGAGCGTCGCGTCGGCGGCGGCGATGAAGGCCGATTCGTCCATCGGCGCATGCTAGGATTCACGGCGATGGCACGTCAATCGATTAACGCGCGCGCGCTTCGCGTTGCGGGCGTCGCCGTGCTGCTTGCGACACTCGCCGCGTGCGGCATCAAGGGTCCGCTGCGCCCGCCGCCGAAAGCTGCTTCCGCGCCGCCGGCATCGTCGACGACGAATCCCGCGACACCGCCGCCGACGACCTCGCCCGCGCTTCCTCCGCCGAGCGGACCGCAAAGCTTGTGACGCTCGTCGCGCGTCCCCGCGGCTTCGATCACGTCGACGGCGAGCTTTGCGCCGAAGGCACGCCGCTGACGGCGATCGCCGCGCGCTTCGGCACGCCCTGCTACGTCTACTCGCGTGCGCTGCTCACGCATGCGTTTCGCGAGTTCGACGCCGCGTTCGACGGTGTGCCGCATCTCGTCTGCTATGCGATGAAGGCGAACCCGTCGCTCGCGATCGTCGACCTGTTCGCGTCGCTCGGCAGCGGCTTCGACATCGTGTCGGGCGGCGAGCTCGCCCGCGTGCAGGCGGCCGGCGGCGATCCGCGCAAGGTCGTGTTCTCGGGTGTCGGCAAGACGGACGCCGAGATGGAAGCGGCGCTCGCGGCCGGGATCCTGTGCTTCAACGTCGAGTCGCCAAGCGAGCTCGATCACCTTTCAGCGATCGCCGCGCGGATGGGCCGGCGCGCGCCGGTCAGCCTGCGCGTGAATCCCGACGTCGATCCGCGGACGCATCCGTACATCGCAACGGGTCTCCGGGAGAGCAAGTTCGGCGTGAGCTTCGGTGACGCACCGGCACTCTACCGGCGCGCGGCGTCGCTCGCGGCGATCGACGTGGGCGGCATCGACATGCACATCGGCTCGCAGATCACCGAGCTCGAGCCGTACCGCGAGGCCGCGGCGAAGATGCTTTCGCTCGTCGACGCGCTGGCGGCGGACGGCATCGCGCTTTCCCACGTCGACTTCGGCGGCGGCCTCGGCACGCGCTACCGCGACGAGACGCCGGTTTCGATCGCCGACTATGCGGCGATGGTGCGCGGGCTGATGCACGGACGGCGCGAGCGGCTGCTGTTCGAGCCGGGACGCCGCCTCGTCGCCGACGCCGGCGTGCTGCTGACGCGCGTGCGCCTGCTCAAGTCCGCCGGCGCGCGCAACTTCGCGGTTGTCGACGCGGCGATGAACGATCTGTTGCGGCCGGCGCTTTACGGTGCATGGCACGGCGTCGACGCCGTGGCACCGCGCGGCGGAACGGCTGTGTGCTACGACATCGTCGGACCGGTTTGCGAAAGCGGAGATTTCCTCGCGCACGAGCGGATGCTCGACCTCGCCGAGGGCGACCTGCTCGCCGTGCGCAGCGCCGGCGCTTACGCGATGGCGATGAGCTCGAACTACAACGCGCGTCCGCGCGCCTGCGAAGTGCTCGTCGACGGCGACGCCGTAAACCTGATCCGCCGCCGCGAAACGATCGCCGAACTCGTCGCGCAGGAATCGCGATTGCCACCGCAACGCGCGCACTGAACCGCCCTCGAGCGCGCGCATTCGCGAATCACGGCCTGTGCGAATACGCAACATCGCGCGCACCAAGCGGTTCGCGACGGCTCGAAATGTTGCAAAAGAGCCAAACGTGGCTACAATGCTGGCAGCAGGTGCCAATGGATTTGTCAAGGGGGTGAGCTCGAATTTGATGGATCAGCGTGCTTTCCCCCTGCGGCCGGCGACACCTGCGGTAAAGCACCATAACAGTCAGATGAACTCAGACAGGAGAAGCAAAGATGATGGCTGACATGATGTCGATGATGACGCCCGCGGCTTCCAGCGAGGCGCCGAAGAAGAAGGCGCGCAAGCGCAAGGCCGCCGCGCCGAAGAAGGCGGCGAAGAAGTCGACGAAGAAGCGCGCTGCCCCGAAGAAGCGGGCCGCGAAGAAGTCGGCGAAGAAGCGCGCTGCCCCGAAGAAGCGGGCGGCGAAGAAGTCGACGAAGAAGCGCGCGGCGAAGAAGCGTGCGGCCCCGAAGAAGCGGGCTGCCAAGCGCGGCGCGAAGAGGAAAGCGAAGAAGTAAGCCTTCTTCGAACGGATTCCGTCGCAGACGTGTGACGGACATGAAACGGGCGACGCCATGCGTCGCCCGTTTCGTTTGAGGCAGCGGGCGAAAGTTACGCTCGCGGCTACATCGCTCTCTCGATACTTTCGCCCGAGACGTCTTCCGCGATCGGCTG
>Ga0310810_10004846_pt1 | contig 14953 bp, 14 predicted proteins | sample NCmetagenome_FD_207641 | JGI IMG/M metagenome (GOLD analysis project Ga0310810, IMG submission 207641) | Soil microbial communities from experimental microcosm in Duke University, North Carolina, United States - NC | ecosystem: Engineered > Artificial ecosystem > Soil microcosm > Unclassified ...
GGACTGGGCGATCGGCGACTTCATCCGACGCGCGAGCAAGCGGCCCTGGTTCGCCGATACCGTGTTCGTGATCACCGCCGACCACTGCGCCTCGAGCGGCGGCATCGCGGCGCTGCCGACGTTCCGGTACCGGATTCCGCTCTGGATTTATTCGCCAGCCCACATTCCGGCTGGACGCGTCGATCGGCGCCTGAGCCAGATCGACATCCCGCCAACCGTGCTCGGACTGCTGGGCATCAGCTACACGAGCCGTTTCTACGGCCAGGATCTCTTTGAACTCGAGCCCGGCCGCGAACGCGCCTTCATCGGCAACTACCAGCAGCTCGGCTACCTGCGCGGCGATCGCCTGGTGCAGCTCGGTCCCAAGCGCACCGTCGAGGAAGTGCGCCCGGCATTCACCAACGACCAGCCGCAGCCTCCGATCAAGATCGACCCGGACATGGTCGAGGAGGCGGTCCGCTACTACCAGACCGCCAGTTACCGGTTCACGCACGGGCTGATGGCCGATCTGCCCGCGGACGGAGCCCAAACGCGGCATTGAAGGCGGCTAGGCGGGACTGGTGTTTGGCATATTTTACATAAGATGCATTATGCGAAGTCATGCATGGGTCCACAACCCGCGCAATTCCGGCCTCACGGCCGGTTGCAGGCTCTAGCGACCTCCTCGTCTAGCCTACGCAGCAAGTCATAGGTGCGATCCAGGCCGACCGCCTGCAACGCCGCCTTGCGAGTCGCCTTCGCCAGCGCGCAACCGCTGGCCGTGGATCGACGTGGCAGGCGGCTCGAAGACGTCCGAGCGCGCGTCGTCCGGTAAATCGCCGGCGGTTGGTCCGTGCCAGCCAGATGCGAGAGGAACGCCGACTCGGCGCGATCCTGTTCGGCCTTGCGGGCGCGCTGCGCCAGTTGCGTTGCGGTCGGCGGCGGCTCGGGAGCGACGTCGATCGTCGCCAGCGTCCGCGCGGTGCCCGGGCATGGCGACTGCTGGTAGCTGTTGCCGGACTTCGCGGCACATTTGTAGAGGGTCTGGGCGTGGGCCGCGGTCGGCTGCCACGCGGCGGCGATGCAGATGGCGAAGACGATCCCTCGCATGAAGTTCTCCTTCCTGGAGTCCTTACCGTAACGTGCGCGCCGCGCGCGCGCTTCCCCGGCGACGCGTAGGCGAATTCCGAGCGCGCGATCAGCCGGCGCTCGTCGTCCCCGATTGCGCCGGCATCATGTAATGGAACAGCGACAACCCGGCCGTGGTGACCTCCGCAAGCAGGCGCGATGCATCCTCGCGTCCAGCGACGAACACGACTTCCATCGGTAGTTCGCCCGCCAACTCGTAGAAATGGGCTTCGTGCAGGACGTGATGGCGGCCGAAGCCCGCGATCGCGCGGAACGCGGATCCCCCTGGCAGACCCAACGCCGATGCGCGGCGAAGCAGCCATTGGTACAGCAACTGGCCGTCGTGGCGCTGGTTCTCGATCACAAAGAACTTCAGGTACACGCAATCCTGCATGGCTATCCCCTCAACAGCCGCAGCGTGGCGAATCCGAGTGCCGTTGCACCGAGCGATCCGGCAAGGTGCAGGCCGATGTGCGCCGCCGCCCATCCGTATTGCGCTCGCGACAGGAGACCGACCGCTTCGGCGGAAAACGTCGAGAACGTCGTCAGTCCGCCCAGGAATCCTGTGATCACCAACAACCGCGCTTCTGGCGGCAGGCCTTCGGTGAGGGCGAACCAGGCCAGCGACAAGCCGATGAGATAGCCACCGATGACGTTGGCGGCCAGCGTGCCCAGCGGCAGTTGCGGCAGCATCGCGTTCAAGCACAGGCCCAGGCCCCAGCGCGCCCATGCGCCGAGCGCTGCGCCGATGCCGACCGCCAGGAAGCCGCCCCAGTTCATCGCGCGATCATTGCATCGCGCGCCGGCGCCCGCCACTCAGGTGTCATCGGCGCTTCCCTTGCCCTCGCCCCGCGCGGCCTTCCTGGCAGCACGCAGGGCGTCGAGTTTTTCCTTGAGCTTCAGTTCCATGCCCCGCGGCACGGGGTCGTAGTAGATGCGCTCGCCCATCGCGTCGGGGAACCCGGTCTGGCCAAGCGCGATGCCGCCTTCGGCGTCGTGGTCGTACTGGTAACCCTTGCCGTAGCCGAGTTCCTTCATCAGCTTCGTCGGTGCGTTGCGAATATGCAGCGGCACTTCCTGCGTCCCGTATTCGCGGACGTCGCGCTTGGCCGCGTTGAACGCCATGTAGGCGGCGTTCGATTTAGCCGTGCTGGCCAGGTAGATCACCAACTGCGCCAGCGCCAGGTCGCCTTCGGGGCTGCCGAGCCGGTCGTAGGTGTCCCATGCGTCGATGGCCATCTGCAGCGCGCGTGGATCGGCCAGGCCGACGTCTTCGACCGCCATGCGCGTCAGGCGGCGCGCAAGGTAATTGGGATCGACGCCGCCATCGAGCATCCGTGTCAGCCAGTACAACGCGGCATCCGGATTGGAGCTGCGCATCGACTTGTGCAATGCCGAGATCTGGTCGTAGAACTGTTCACCGCCCTTGTCGAAGCGGCGGGTACGGTCGGCGAGCACCTGCGCGAGCGTGGCTTCGCTGATGTCGCCGCCCTCTCCTTCCGCGAGCTCGGCCGCGATCTCGAGCAGCGTCAGGCCGCGGCGGACATCGCCGTCGGCGGCGCCGGCGATCTCGCGCAGGGCATCGTCGGAAATCCGGAGGCCGCGACCACCAAGGCCGCGTTCGGAGTCGGAAAGCGCGTGCCGCAGCGCCTGCATGATGTCCTCGACCGACACGGCATCCATCACGTGCACGCGGCAGCGCGACAGCAGCGCGGAATTGAGTTCGAACGACGGATTCTCGGTGGTGGCGCCGACGAACAGGATGGTGCCGCGCTCGATGTGCGGCAGGAACGCATCCTGCTGGGTCTTGTTGAAGCGATGTACCTCGTCGACGAACAACACGGTGCGCCGGCCCTCCGCGAAGCGATGCCCGGCCTCGGCCAGGACCTGCCGCACTTCCGGCAGTCCCGACAGCACCGCCGAGATCGCGCGGAAATCGGCATCGCAATACTTGGCCAGCAGCAGCGCCAGCGTGGTCTTGCCGCAACCCGGCGGCCCCCAGAGGATCATCGAATGGACGTGGCCGGATTCGATCGCGCGTCGCAGGGCCGAACCCGGCGCGAGCAGCCTCCGCTGCCCGACCATTTCATCGAGAGTGCGCGGACGCATGCGTTCGGCGAGCGGACGCAGCGCATCGCGATCCGGGGTCAGCAGGTCGCGGGAATCGCTGCTCGTTGGAAGGGTGCGACGGGCCACGTCGAGAATCCGGCTGGGCCGCACGGCATGCGGTGCGCCACCTTACAAGGCGCGCATCCCCGGCGTCACCGCGTGGTGGAGGTCAGCCGCGATCGGCCAACTGGTAGTCCAGTTGCAACCATGCGCCGTTGCGGGTGTCGTACAGCGCCTGGATGTCGGCGCCGGCTTGCCCTTCCCCGCCGAAATGCGCAACGCCGCGCGCCCGCAGTTGCAGGTAATGACCACCGGCCGGCGCCGAACGCACGGTGTCCAGCGCGATCTGCGTCGGCTGCTGCGCGAATTCCTGATGGAAGCGGCGCGCCAGCTCACTGCCCAACCGCTGCACGATTGGCGAGCGTCGTGCGAGCAGTGCGCCAGGCTCGTCGGAGCCGAGCGTCAACTGCGGGGAATCGACGGTGGCCTGCTCGGTGTCGTAGAGCGCATGGAAGTGGAATGGGAGCCACGTCGTGTCGTCGCCGATGCGCAGGCGGCCGTTGCCGCTGAGTTCGCGCTGGACGAATCCTGCCGGCGCCGCGTCGATCCTGCCCAGTTCGACTTCCACCCGGCGCTGGTCGAACTGGGTCGCGATCGCGCCGATAAGCGCGGCGGCCGTTGCATCGTCGACCGCCTGGACGCCTTCCTCGCGCGTGGCGGGCTGTGCAGCCAGTGGCTTGCCGACGACGCGGGTGGCACTTCCGGCCGACACGGCGGGCATGCCGGCGATGGAGCCGGCTCCGAGCAACAGGGCGACGACGATGGCGGCGCGGATCATGCAGGAAGTACGGAAGCTGGGCCTGCCTCAACCTTGCGGGCGGTGGCGTCTATGTCCCGTGATCCCTGGCGCTTCCAGCGCCCGTTCAGCCCTCGCCGACGACGTCCACGCCCTTGGCGGGCACGAACCGGAACGTCCCCGACGCGAACGCGGGATTGCGCTGCCAATGGCTGAAGTCGATCCGCGTCTTCTGGCCGAGGGCGTCGGTGACCTGCATCGTCGCCAAGCCCTGCGGCCCGAACCCGAGGCGCGCCGAACGGAAGCCGGTATCGCTGGCTTTGCGCGGTGCGATGTCGAGCCAATCCAGGCCATCGGAGGTGCCGGCGTCGTGCAGGACGTAATCCTTCTCGAGTTTGCCCGGATCGATCAGCGCGGCGAGCGGGCTGTTCTGCTCCTCCGCACCCTGCGCGCGGCGCGTTACCTGCTGCAGGTCAGGATCGTAGACCCAGACCCGCGTGCCGTCGGCGACGATGAGCTGTTCGTAGGGTTTGGTGTACTCCCAGCGGAACAGGCGCGGCGCCGACAAGGCGACGCGGCCGCTCGACGATTCCTTCAGCTTGCCGTTGGCGTCGAACACCTGCTGGCTGAACTGGCCATCGAGGCCCTTGAGCCCCTTGGTGAACGTGGCGAGGTCGTCGCGCCCGCCGGCCACCGCGGTCGTGGCGACCAACGCGAGGCCGAGGCCCGCAAGGCGAAATCTGGTGCGCATGGCTGTCTCCGGAAGCATTGCCGCGAAGTCTGCCCGTGCACAGCTGAATGCGCTTTCGACGCCCTACTTCGCTCGAACGGTCGTTACGGTCTTGGGGGCGGAGGCGCGAGGACGGTGCGGTCCCCGTTGTGTTCCTGCGCGCTGACGATGCCGGCCGCTTCCATCGCTTCGATCAGGCGCGCCGCGCGGTTGTAGCCGATCTTCAGGCGCCGTTGCACGCCGGAAATCGATCCACGACGCGTTTCAGTGACGATGCGGACGGCTTCGTCGTACAGCGGATCCGACTCGTCCCCTGCCCCACCACCGCTTTCCGGAAGGCCCGTCGCACCGACGACGACGCCATCGCCAAGCGACTGCACTTCTTCCAGCACGCCTTCGATGTAATCCGGGCCGCCGCCGCTCTGCTTGAGGTGTTCGACGACGCGATGCACTTCCTCGTCGCTGACGAAGGCGCCATGGATGCGCTCGGGCATCGCCGTGCCGGGCGGCAGGTAAAGCATGTCGCCATGGCCGAGCAGCGTTTCCGCGCCGGACTGGTCGAGGATCGTGCGCGAATCGATCTTGCTGGACACCTGGAACGCGATGCGGGTCGGGATGTTGGCCTTGATCAGGCCGGTGATGACGTCCACCGACGGCCTTTGCGTGGCGAGGATCAGGTGGATGCCCGCCGCGCGCGACTTCTGCGCCAGGCGTGCGATGAGTTCCTCGACCTTCTTGCCGACGATCATCATCATGTCGGCGAATTCGTCGATGAAGATGACGATGAACGGCAGTGTTTCCAGCGGTCGCGGCGCTTCGCCGAGTTCCGCGTTCGGCTTGAACAGCGGATCCATCAGCGGCTGGCCGGCGTCCTCCGCGTCCTTCACCTTCTTGTTGAAGCCGCCGAGGTTGCGCACGCCCACGGCCGACATCAGCTTGTAGCGGCGCTCCATTTCCGCCACGCACCATCGCAGGCCATTCGCGGCCTCCTTCATGTCGGTGACGACCGGCGCCAACAGATGCGGGATGCCCTGGTAGACGCTGAGTTCCAGCATCTTCGGATCGATCATCAGCATCCGCACGTCTTTCGCCGACGCCTTGTAGAGCAGCGACAACACCATCGCGTTGACCGCGACCGACTTGCCCGAGCCGGTGGTGCCCGCGACCAGCAGGTGCGGCATGCGTGCAAGATCGGCGACGGTCGGACGTCCTGCGATGTCCTTGCCCAGCGCCAACGTCAGCGGGCTGCCGGACTTGTCGTATTCCTTCGACCGAAGCAGTTCGCTGAGGAAGATCATCTCGCGGTGCGAGTTCGGGATTTCCAGGCCCACCACCGACTTGCCGGGAATGACGTCGACCACGCGCACCGACTTCACCGACAGCCCGCGGGCGATGTCCTTGTCGAGCGAGGAAATCTGGCTGACCTTGATCCCGGGCGCCGGTTCGATCTCGAAGCGCGTGATCACCGGACCCGGATACGCGCCCACGACCTGCGCGTCGATGCGGAAATCCTTGAGCTTGAATTCGATCTGGCGCGAGAGCGTCTCCAGCGTGTCCTCGCTGTAGCCCTTCTGCTGTGGCTTGGGATCATCGAGCAGCGCCAGTGGCGGGATCCCCGACCCGTCGCCGACATGGAACAAGGGGATCTGCTGCTCGCGCTTGGCGCGATCGCTCTTCTCGACCTGCGCCGGCGCCGGCGGCTCGATCTTCACCGGCGCGCGCTTGGCGCGCAGTTCGCTGTCGAACTTGCGGACTTCCTCGCGCTCCTCGCGCATGGCGCGCGCCTGCTGCCAGTTGTTCGCCTGCTGCGTGCTGCGGCGGAACAAGGGACCCAGCGCGAGCACGCCCTGCCCGATCCGGTCCATCACCGCCAGCCACGACAAGCCCGTCGCCAGCGTCACCGACACCAGCAGCAGCGCAAGCAGGAACAGGTTGCCGCCGACCGGGCCGAAGCCGCGATACAGCGATCTCCCCACGAGCTGCCCGAGGATCCCGCCGCTGCCGGCAGAAAAATCAGGTGCGCCGCCGACGCGCAGGTACAACAGGCCCGTCGCCGACACCAGGAAACCGACGATGCCGATCAGGCGCAGTGCCGGCCCGAGGTCGGCCTCGCCGTCGCCATCCGAATCCATGCCGAACAGCGCGATCCAGGCCACGCCGCCAAGCACGATCGGCAACAGGAACGCGACATATCCGGTGAGGTACAGCAGCACGTCCGCCAGCCAGGCGCCGACGCGTCCACCGACGTTGTGCAGCGGCGCAGTGACGCTGCCCGAATGCGACCAGCCAGGATCGGCCGGCGAGAAGGTGACCAGGCTCGCCAGCAGGTAGAACAGCAGCGGCGCGATCAGGATCAGCGCGATGTCGCGCCACAGGCGCTGGCGACGCGGGTTCGCCCCGGCCGACGCCTTCTTCGCGGCGCCGGCGCGTTTGCTGCGGACGGGTTCCTGGAGCGCGCGAGCCACCGTGTGGTCAGGCCTTAAGACAATCCCCTAATGGCTTGATAGTACAAGCCATCAGGGCGGCTCGCCAGCGCCCAGCGATCGAACGCGATCGCCTCAGGACGCCATGTCCATCAGCGCCGGATGGACGATGCGCCCACCCTCGACGTTGATGCCGCGGACCAGCGCTTCGTTGCCGCGCCAGTCGCCCGAGGCCAGCTTGTTCACCCACGGCAGGATCGCCGCGCAGATCGCCTGCGAGGAGGTCTGCGGCACCGCGCCCGGCATGTTGGTGACGCAGAAATGGGTGACGCCTTCCTCGACGTAGGTCGGCTCCTTCCACGTGGTCGGGCGCGAGGTCTCGAAGCAGCCGCCCTGGTCGATCGCGATGTCGACCAGCACGCTGCCCGGCTCCATCGCCTTGAGCATGTCGCGGGTCATGACGTGCGGCGCCTTGGCGCCGGTCACCAGCACCGCGCCGATCACGAGGTCGGCGGACGCGACTTCACGGGCGACCACGTCGTGGTAGGGGTACAGCGTCGTGACGTTGTTGCCCAGCCGCATCATCTCGTCCATGCGGTCGCTGCGCATTTCGAACACGGTGACGTTCGCGCCCGACGAGGCTGCCAGCGCGGCCGACGCGCCACCCGCCTTGCCGGCGCCGAAGACGACGACCTTGCCACGCTCGGTCGACGGCAACCCGCCGAGGAGCTTGCCCTTGCCGCCCATTGGCTGGTGCAGCAGGTGCGTGCCGACCTGCACGCCGATCTTGCCGGCGATGATCGACATCGGCGCCAGCAACGGCAGGTCGCCGTTGGGCAGCTCGACCGTCTCGAAGGCGACGCCGGTCAGCCCGATGTCGAGCAGGCGCTTCGTCAGCTCGGGCTCGGCCGCCAGGTGCAGGTAACAGAACAGGAGATGGTCCTTGCGCAGCAGCGCGAGATCGCCCGCGATCGGCTCCTTCACCTTGACGATCAGTTCGCCCTTCGCATACAGCGCCGCCGCGTCGGGCGCGATGTTGACGCCGAGGCGGCTGTACTGCTCGTCGCTGAAGCCGGACTTGACGCCCGCATCCTTCTCGATCCAGACCTCGTGGCCGCGCTTGACCAGGTCGCCTGCGGCGGCGGGGACGAGCGCGACGCGCCCCTCGAGGGTCTTGGTTTCCTTGGGGACGCCGATACGCATGTTCCGATCTCCGTTGCGCCCACGCGCTCCGCTGCTGCGGTCGCCTCGGGCAGTTTGTCTGGATTCGCGTGCGGAACGGAAAGCCACCGTTCCTGCCGTGCCTTGTGTTGCCGCGAGCGCGCCTCCAAGCTATGTCGCTCCGCGGAAGCGGACGCATTGCATCCCGTTCCGCCGCCGCTCCGCGCGCCGCATCACATCAGCCGATAATTATATATGACCCCTTCGAAGCATTCCCGCCTGTTGATCCTCGGTTCGGGCCCCGCCGGCTGGACCGCCGCCGTCTATGCAGCGCGCGCCAACCTCAAGCCCGTGCTCGTGACCGGATTGCAGATGGGCGGCCAGCTGATGACGACGACCGAGGTCGACAACTGGCCAGGCGACGCCCATGGGCTGATGGGTCCGGACCTGATGACCCGGATGCAGGCGCATGCCGAGCGCTTCGAGACCGAGGTGATCTTCGACCACGTGCACAGCGCGGACCTGTCGCAGCGGCCGTTCCGGCTCAAGGGCGACAACGGCGAATACACCGCCGATGCATTGATCATCGCGACCGGCGCGACGGCGAAATACCTCGGATTGGAATCGGAGGAGAAATTCAAGGGCCGCGGCGTCTCCGCCTGCGCGACCTGCGACGGCTTCTTCTTCCGCGACCAGGATGTCGCCGTGATCGGCGGCGGCAACACCGCCGTCGAGGAAGCGCTGTACCTGGCCAACATCGCGCGCAAGGTTTACCTCGTCCATCGCCGCGACACGCTGCGCGCCGAGAAAATCATGCAGGACAAGCTGCAGGCCAAGATCCAGGCCGGGAAGATCGAACCCGTCTGGCACCACGTGGTCGACGAAGTGCTCGGCAACGAGGCCGGCGTCACCGGTCTGCGCGTGCGTTCCGCCCTCGACGACAGCACGCGCGAGCTGTCGATCCACGGCCTGTTCGTCGCGATCGGACACACGCCGAACACGTCGTTGTTCGAAGGCCAGCTGGCGATGAACAACGGCTACCTCGAGATCCGCTCCGGCCTGGCCGGTGGCGCCACCGAGACCTCGGTCAAGGGCGTGTTCGCGGCCGGCGACGTCGCCGACCAGCATTACCGCCAGGCGATCACGTCGGCGGGATTCGGCTGCATGGCGGCACTGGACGCCGAGAAGTTCCTGGACAAGGACGCGTGACGCGCCAGGCCGGATGAGCGTCGCGCGCATCATCGGTGCGCTGTCGGACATCCAGGCGGCGCAATGGGACGCGCTGCATGACGGCAGCAACCCGTTCGTCGCGCACGCATTCCTGTCCGGCCTCGAGACCCACGGCGCCCTGCTCGCGCGCAACGGCTGGTCGCCCCGGCACCTGACGCTGTGGGATGGCGAGCAACTGGTCGCCGCCGCGCCGGGTTACCTCAAGGGCAACTCGCACGGCGAATTCGTGTTCGACCATGCCTGGGCGCACGCCTACGCGCGCTACGGGCAGGACTACTTTCCGAAATGGCTGTGCGCGGTGCCGTACACGCCGGTGACCGGACCGCGCCTGCTTGCGCGCGATCCCGATTCGAAACGAATGCTGGTCGACGCCATGGTGGCGACGACGCGCGCCGCAGGGTTGTCCTCTGCGCATGCGAATTTCCTGCGCACCGATGATGGCGATGCATTCGGCAACGACTGGCTGCCGCGCATCGACGTGCAGTATCACTGGCGCAATCGCGGCGACTGGAAGGATTTCGACGGCTTCCTCGCGGCGATGGACCACAAGCATCGCAAGAACATCCGCCAGGAGCGGGCGAAGGTCGCCAGGGCCGGCATCGGGTTCCGCGTCGTCCATGGCGACGAAGCCACCGAACGCGACCTCGCGGCGATGCACGCCTTCTACCTGCAGACGTTTTCGGAGTACGGCAATACGCCGACGTTGACGCTCGCGTTCTTCAGGCACCTGGCGCGACGCATGCCGCGCAGCCTGGTGCTGTTCCTCGCCGAACGCGACGGCGAAGCGGTCGCCGGCGCACTGTGCCTGCGCGGCACCGACACCCTCTTCGGTCGCTACTGGGGTTCGATCGAAACGAGTCCGGGCCTGCACTTCGAGACCTGCTACTACCAGGGCGTCGACTACTGCCTGCGCGAAGGCCTCGGTGTTTTTGAACCCGGTGCGCAGGGAGAGCACAAGCTTGCGCGCGGGTTCCTGCCCACGCTCGTGCGCAGCCGCCACTGGATCGCCGACCCGGATTTCGCCGAAGCGCTTCGCCCCTGGTGCGCCGAAGAGGCGAAATCGGTCCTCCGCTACAAGGACCTGCTGGAGGCGCACACGCCATTTCGCGCGATGTAGGACGCGCTCCTACAATGCGGCATGTCGCACGACCTGCCGTGGCTGGACCGCGATCCCGCCTCGCCATTCCCGCCGCCGTCTTCCGCGTTGCGCGAACCCGACGGGTTGCTCGCCGCAGGCGGCGACCTCTCGCCTCGGCGCCTGCTCAATGCCTATGCCAATGGCATCTTTCCCTGGTATTCGCAGGGCCAACCGATCCTCTGGTGGAGTCCGGAACCGCGGATGGTATTGCGTACCGACGGGGTCCACCTGTCCACGCGATTCCGGCGCAGCCTGCGCGCGAGTCGCTGGCTCGTGCGCACCGACACCGCGTTCGATCGGGTGATCGATGCCTGCGCGCGCGTCCCCCGCAAGGGCCAGGCCGGTACCTGGATCACCGCCGAGATGCAGGCGGCCTATATCCACCTGCACCGACTGGGCCACGCGCATTCGGTCGAGGTGTTCGACGGCCCATCGTTGGTGGGTGGCATCTATGGGGTCGCGATCGGCCGGATGTTCTTCGGCGAAAGCATGTTCAGCGCGCAATCCGGTGGATCCAAAGTCGCCCTGGCGGCGCTCGCGCGGCGGCTGCACGACTGGGGTTGGCCGCTGATCGATGCCCAGGTCGAGAATCCGCACCTGGTGCGCCTAGGCGCCGAGGCGTGGCCGCGCACCAAGTTCCTTCAACGCATCCGGGCGCTGGTCGCGGAGCCCGGGCTTGCCGGAACCTGGACCACCCGCTTCGGCGAACTGCGGGCGACGGACCTTGGTGGCTGAGCGTTTTTGCGCCCGCCCCGCCCCGCGTGCCAGAATGCCCGACTTTCCCGGCGGGTTTCCGCCACGCCATGCCGGAGTTCCGCCGGCGGCGCCCTCGCAACACCAGGAAGCACATGGCGAAAGACGACGTCATCGAATTTGAAGGCACGGTCTCCGAAACCCTCCCGAACACCATGTTCCGGGTGAAACTGGAGAACGGCCACGAGATCATTGCCCACATCTCGGGCCGGATGCGCAAGAACTACATCCGCATCCTCACCGGCGACAAGGTCAAGGTCGAAATGACGCCTTACGACCTGAGCAAGGGCCGCATCACCTACCGGATGAAGTGATCCGCAGGGGCATCCATTTCAGGATAAAAAAAGGCGACCTTGGGTCGCCTTTTTTTGTGCGCCCTGTCGGAGGTCACGCGGACTTCAAGCAGATTCCCTGCGTTTGCATGATCGATAGCGTGGTGCCCGGTTCAATCCGGACCGCGATCTTCGGGAATCGTCATGCATCCACTTATCCGCATCATGCCCTTGCTACTTATCGCGGCCACGGCGACGGCTGCGCAGGCAAAGGTTCCAGCCTCTCCGGCCACGCCTCTCGCGAGCTGCGTCGACCTGACTGCCGACCACCAGGCCTTCGGATACGGCTCGCAGCTGCTTTTCGTCCGGGACGCAGACTCCCATTACAAGGTGTCGTTCAGCGGCGACTGCGAGGCGATCGTTCTGTCCCCGCAGGTCGAGATCACCACTGCGGGACAACTCAACCGCCTGTGCCCACAGGCGTCGCGCGTCGCGACGCGAGGCCACGCATGCGCCGTGCGCAGTGTCGAGGAGATCGATGCGAACCAGTACGCCCGTTACCGGCGAATGAGCCGGTAACGGACGCGTTGCCGGTTACACGGTGACCGGCAACAGCTTCTCCGGTTCCGCCTGGGCGTCCACCACGAGTTCGCCCTCGCGGACGTCGATTCCCACGCGCCCGCCCTGCACGAGCTTGCCGAACAGCAGTTCGTCGGCCAGCGGGCGCTTGATCTTCTCCTGGATCACGCGCGCCATCGGACGCGCGCCCATCAGCGGATCGAAGCCGTGCTGTGCCAGCCATTCCCGCGCCGCCGGCGTCGCCGACAGGCTGACGTTCTTCTCGTGCAGCTGCGCTTCGAGTTCGATCAGGAACTTGTCGACCACGCGCAGGATGTGCTCCATCGCCAGCGGCTGGAACTGCACCACCGCGTCGAGCCGGTTGCGGAACTCCGGACTGAAGCTCTTGCGCAGGATCTCCATCGCGTCGGTGCTGTGGTCCTGCTTGGTGAAACCGATCGTGCGGCGCGCCGCCTGCGCGGCACCGGCGTTGGTCGTCATCACCAGGATCACGTTCTTGAAGTTCGCCTCGCGGCCATTGGTATCGGTCAGCACGCCGCGGTCCATCACCTGCAACAGGATGTTGAAGATGTCCGGATGCGCCTTCTCCACCTCGTCCAGCAGCAGCACGCAGTGCGGCGTCTTGACGATCTTCTCGGTCAGCAGCCCGCCCTGGTCGAACCCGACATAGCCCGGAGGCGCGCCGATCAGGCGCGACACCGAATGCGGCTCCATGTATTCGGACATGTCGAAGCGCACCAGCTCGATGCCCAGCTGCAGCGCGAGCTGCTTGGTCACTTCGGTCTTGCCGACGCCGGTGGGACCCGCGAACAGGAAATTGCCGATCGGCTTTTCCGGATTGGCAAGGCCCGAGCGCGCCAGCTTGATGGCGGAGGTCAGCGTGCCGATCGCCGGGTCCTGCCCGAAGATCACCATCTTCAGGTTGCGCTCCAGGTGCTGCAGCACGTCCTTGTCGGACGCACTGACCTGCTTGGCCGGGATGCGCGCCATCTTGGCCACGATCGTCTCGACTTCCTCGACATCGATCGTCGACTTGCGCTGGTCCAGCGGCAGCAGGCGCTGGCGGGCGCCGGCTTCGTCGATCACGTCGATCGCCTTGTCCGGCAGCAGCCGGTCGCCGATGTGCTTGACCGACAGGTCGACGGCCGCCTGCAAGGCCTCGTCGGCGTAGCTCACGCCGTGGTGCGCCTCGTACTTCGGGCGCAGGCCATGCAGGATTTCGACGGTTTCGCCAACCGTCGGCTCGACGATGTCGATCTTCTGGAAGCGGCGCGCGAGCGCGCGGTCCTTCTCGAAGATGCCGCGGTATTCCTGGAAGGTCGTCGAACCAATGCAGCGCAGTTCACCGGACGCGAGCGCCGGCTTGATCAGGTTGGACGCATCCATCGTGCCGCCGCTGGCCGAGCCGGCCCCGATGATCGTGTGGATCTCGTCGATGAACAGCACTGCGCCGGGGATCTTCTTCATCGCCGCGAGCACCGCCTTCAGGCGCTTCTCGAAGTCGCCGCGGTACTTCGTCCCGGCGACCAGCGCGCCAAGGTCGAGGGCATAGATCACGGCATCGGCCAGCACGTCCGGCACGTCGCCGTCGACGATGCGCTTGGCCAGGCCTTCGGCCAGCGCGGTCTTGCCCACGCCGGCCTCGCCGACGTAGAGCGGGTTGTTCTTGCGGCGGCGGCAGAGCACCTGGATGGTGCGCTCGACCTCGTCGGCGCGGCCGACCAGGGGGTCGATCTTGCCGGCCATCGCCAGTTCGTTGAGGTTGTTGGCGTATTCGGCCAGCGCGTCGCCCTTGCCCTCGCCCTCACCGGCTTCGGCGCGCGTGCCGTCCTCGTGGCCCTGCGACTCTTCGCCGCCCTGCTTGGCGATGCCGTGCGACAGGTAATTGACGACGTCCAGCCGGGTGACATCCTGCTGGTTCAGGTAATAGACCGCGTGGGAGTCCTTTTCGCCGAAGATCGCGACCAGGACGTTGGCGCCGGTCACTTCCTTCTTGCCCGACGACTGGACGTGGTAGACCGCCCGCTGCAGCACCCGCTGGAATCCGAGCGTGGGCTGGGTGTCGCGGCCATCGTCGTTATCGAGCTTGACGACCGACTTGTCTATCGCCTGCTCCAGCTCGGTCCGCAGCCGCGCGAAGTCGGTGCCGCTGGCCTTGAGCACCAGCTCGGCCGAGGGATTGTCGAGCAGGGCCAGCAGCAGGTGCTCGACCGTCATGTACTCGTGGCGCGCCTCGCGGGCGCGCTTGTAGCACTGGCCGATGCTGTATTCGAGATCTTTGCTGAACATGGGGCGTTCGCCCTCCGGTGAAACCACTGTCGAGGATGTGGGGTGGCCGCCGACGGCTCACAAGCCCCGACGGTCCCCGTCCGGTTTACGCCTTCTCCATGGTGCACAACAGCGGGTGCTGGTTCAGCCTTGAATATTCGTTCACCTGAGCCACTTTCGACTCTGCCACCTCGCGCGTGTAGACGCCGCACACACCCCTTCCGCGGGTATGGACGTGGAGCATGATCTGGGTCGCCTTTTCGATGTTCATGCCGAAGAAGCGGACCAGCACTTCCACCACGAACTCCATCGGCGTGTAGTCGTCGTTCAGCAGCAGGACGGAATACAACGGCGGGCGCGCCACTTCGGGCTTGGAGGTTTCGACCA
>Ga0310810_10004847_pt1 | contig 14951 bp, 11 predicted proteins | sample NCmetagenome_FD_207641 | JGI IMG/M metagenome (GOLD analysis project Ga0310810, IMG submission 207641) | Soil microbial communities from experimental microcosm in Duke University, North Carolina, United States - NC | ecosystem: Engineered > Artificial ecosystem > Soil microcosm > Unclassified ...
ATCGATTCCCGGACAGACATGGTGGCTCGAAAATCCAGGCTGACGCCTCGGTGATTACAGGCTGTACAGGAAATCTCTTTAAGATGATAGGGGATGTCCGGTTGGGTGCGGAGATAGAACTCCATATCGGTATAGACGGGAAAACTGTAAAAGCACTTCTTACACACCCCCCGCCATTCGCCGTCCGACTGCATGAAACGTTGATCAATGCCGAAGCTAGATTGCTTGCAGATGGCGCATTTCGCGGCCCCCAGTCTCTGCTCGACTTCTTGAACGGTCGGTCCAGGCACGGTCTTTCCCTCTCACCCGGAGTATAACGTCGCGAAAAACCCCACTGCAACAGACGCCCTCTACCTTTCTGCTTGACCTCAGGGCGATCCTCTCTAATACTGGTTCTATGCATCAGATTACGGATACGCTCTTTGTGGGAAATATCTACGAGGCTGAGAAGCCTCCGGCTCATATCGGCGCCGTGCTGCTGGTGGCCCAGGAATTCACCCCCGATCCTCCTGCCGGCGTCATCTATGAAAGAATTCCGTTCAAAGAGTTCGGCGAAGCGGATCCGGCGTCGTTAAAACTCGCGATCGAGTGGATCGCTCGCCACCATCAGGATAATCGTGTGCTTGTGTGTTGCCGGGCGGGAATGGGTCGTTCAGTGTCGGTCGTCATGGCCTATCTCTGTTGTGTGCACAACATGGCCTATCCCGACGTGCTTCAGCTCATCATGACTCGACGGCCCGCAGCCTGTCCGTTGCCCAATATTCAGGCGACGATCAAACAGGTCCTCCAACTTTGCCAAGCCTCTCAGAGCTAGCGAACTCAGAACCCATTGCCTTTTCTCAGCACCGGATGGCCTAATTATTCCCATGCCGGAACTTCCAGAGGCTGAAGTCGTTGCCAGACAAATCCGTGCTCGCTTATGCGGGGCGATATTGACTGATACGTGGATTGGTCGGGCCGATATCGTCCGCGAGGGCTTTGCCGAACGTGGTTGGTATCCCGGATCCGTGCTCATTTCGGCCAAGCGATTTGGGAAGAGCGTGGCCCTGGGTCTCGAGCGGCATGGGGAAACCCGTTACATCATGGCCGAGCTCGGCATGACTGGTCTACTCCTCTTTTCTTCTGCGCGCCCGAGGTTTCCTCAGCATGTCCATGCCCGTATGACGTTTGCGGGCGCCCATGAATCGGAATTGCGGTATTGGAATCCCAGACGGTTCGGGAGGCTGTCGTTGCTCGATCAATGGGGCCTCGATGCGTATCTTGCCCGGCGCTTCGGCTGCGATCCCTTGACCGTGGCCAGGGAGGAATTTCTCAAGATCGTGAAGGGGCGCTCCGGCCGACTCAAGCCGCTTCTCATGCATCAGCAACTGATCGCAGGAATCGGAAACATTTATGCGAACGAAATCCTATTTCGCGCCCACCTTCATCCGAACGCCAGAGCCAGTCGCCTCTCTGTTTCTAAAATCGAGCAGCTCTACGATGTGATCAAGGAGGTGCTGAAAGAGGCCATTGCCTGTGGCGGCTCAAGCGTTCGAGATTTTTTCGCACCCGATGGCAGCGAGGGCACATTCAAGCGCCACCACCTCGTCTATGGGAAGGAGGGAGCGCCCTGCCCGAACCGCTGCGGAAAGGTCATCAAGCGCCTTCAGAGCGAACGCAGTTCATTTTTCTGTCCCAAGTGCCAACCGAGGAAACGGTCTGAATAAAGCTTCTGCTCAAAGGCCCAGGGGGACTCCTAGGCAAGGCCGTGAAAATACACAGAATTAGGCGCAGTCTTGCGATCCCTTGGACAGCCCTAGGCCTTTTGATCCCTCACTGCTTAGGACCTCTGGTGTCTTGAGACATCTCCGCGGTTTCGCTACAATCCGTCTCCCTTTACAACGTTTCTTCATACCCCAAGGAGCGATGCCATGGCCAAGGTGTTGGAAGGTCCCGGAATGGGACTGATGAGAAAGTGGGGCATCCATGTTCCCAACTATGTCGTGGTCACCTCAGCAGACGAACTTGCCAAACTCGGTCAAGCCAACGATTGGATGAAACAATCGAAATTGGTTGCTAAGGCCCATGAGGCGCTCGGATCGAGGTTCAAACTCGGGCTCGTGAAAGTCGGGCTCGATTTGAATGCCGCCATTGCCGCCACCAAGGAAATGATCGGCCGGCAAGTCGGCAGCATCACCGTCTCCCAGGTCATCGTCTCCGAAATGATTCCCCACAAGGAAGAATATTATTGCGCCGTCAAATCCACCCGCGAGGGAAGCGAAATCCTCGTCGCCAATTGCGGAGGCATCGAAGTCGAATCGAATTGGGACCGCGTGAAGCGCTTGACTCTGGGTGTCGGCCAGGAGCCGACGCCGGACGCGGTGGAGAAGCTTGCCAAAGATGCGGGGTTTTCCGGACCTCTCCTCAAGAAAGTGGCGGACTTTGCCGGAAAGATGTTCACCTGCTTCGACAATGAAGATGCGCAGTATCTGGAAGTGAATCCGGTCGTCACTCGGGAAAGCGACGGCGAACTAGTGGCGCTTGATGCGGTGACACTCCTCGACGGCGACGCCAAGTTCCGTCATCCGGATTGGAGCTTTCAGTTTGCGGCCGAATTCGGACGGGCCTACAGCAAAGACGAAATGGAAGTCATGGCGGTCGACAGCAAGATCAAAGGGTCTGTGAAATTCATCGAGATCCCCGGAGGCGATACGGCCATGCTTCCGGCCGGAGGCGGCGCCAGCGTCTATTATTCCGACGCGGTGGTCGCCCGCGGCGGGAAATTGGCCAATTATGCGGAATACTCAGGCGATCCGCCCGACTGGGCAGTTGAAGTGCTCACGGAAAAGGTGTGCTCGCTGCCCGGCATCAAGAACATCATCGTTGGCGGAGCCATCGCCAATTTCACGGACGTAAAGAAGACCTTCGGCGGCATCATCAACGGCTTCCGGAAGGCCAAGGCCGATGGCAAACTCAAGAACGTGCGGATTTGGGTACGCCGCGGCGGGCCGCGCGAAAAAGAAGGCCTCGATGCCATGCGCGCGCTGAAAGACGAAGGATTTGACATCAACGTCTTCGACCGCAACACCCCGTTGACGGACATTGTCGACAAGGCGCTTCATAAGTAAGTGACGAGTCCTGAGTGCTGAGCGCGTTTTGCTCTTCGACTCAGCACGCAGCACTGAGCGCTCGGTACTGAAGGAAAGGGAGATTCCGATGAGTATTCTGGCCAACAAAGACACGCGCGTCGTCATTCAGGGCGGGCAGGCGGGCGTGAACGCCGCCCGGCGCATGGCGGAATTTTGCTACCTGGTGAAGCGGCCGCTCAACGTCGAAGCCTTTGTGTATCCGCCGGACGCCGGCAAGACCAACGAAATCCCCTACGGTAGCGGCCTCATCGCCATTCCCGTCTACAAGACCATCGCAGATGCCACCAAACATCACTCCACGATCAACACAAGCCTCGTGTACATCGGCGCCGACCGCGCGATGAAGGGCGGCCTGGAAGCGCTCGACGATCCGCACATCAAGGTCGTCTCCATGATTACCGAAGGCGTGCCCGAAAAGGACGCCAAGTTGCTGGGGGCGCATGCGCGCAAATTGGGCAAGGTGTTCAACGGCCCGTCTTCCATCGGCATCATCTCGGCAGGTGCTTGCCGGCTCGGCGTTATCGGCGGCGCTTTCGACAATCTGGTCCTTTCCAAGCTCTATCGCGAAGGCTCGTTCGGCGTCATCACAAAATCGGGCGGCCTTTCCAACGAGATCATTTGGATCTGTTCGCAGTTCGCCGACGGTATTACGACGGCGATCGGGATCGGCGGCGATGCCTATCCCGGCACGGATTACGTGAGCTATCTCGAGATGTTTGAGAACGATCCGCAGACCAAGGCCGTGGTCATCGTCGGTGAGATGGGCGGCGATCTCGAAGAGCGGGCGGCCGAATGGTACGGCGCAAAGAAGCGCCGCGTGAAGTTGATCGGTGTCGTATCGGGTTTCTGCCAGGAAAGTTTGCCAAAAGGCATGAAGTTCGGCCATGCCGGCGCCAAGGAAGGCATGAAAGGGGAAGGTTCGGCTCGGTCGAAATCCGATGCGCTCAAGAAAGCCGGCGCTCTGGTGCCGCCGACTTTCGGTGCTCTCGGACCGGCGATCAAGGAAACCTATCAGGAGTTCCTCAAGTCCGGTCAGGTCAAGGAACCGGTCGAGCCGGCTGTGCTGCCGAAACTGCCGAAGTCCGTGGAAGAGGCGATGAAGGCGGATGAAGTCATGGTTGCGCCGCTCATACGTACGACCATCAGCGACGATCGCGGCGATGAACCCTGCTATGACGGCTATCCGGCTTCAGAATTGATCAACAAAGGCTACGAGATTCCGCACGTCATCGGCCTGCTCTGGGATAAACGGCTGATCTCGAAGCAGGAAGCCGAGATCATCAAGCGCATCATGATGTTGTCTGCGGATCACGGTCCCTGCGTCAGCGGCGCCTATGCCACCATTCTCGCCGCCTGCGCCGGGATCGGTCTCTCGCAGTCCGTTGCCGCCGGCCTCATCATGATCGGCCCTCGGTTCGGCGGCGCCGTCACTGATGCCGGCCGCTGGTTCAAGTACGCGGTCGACAACAAAATGTCTGTCGACGAATTTCTCGCCTACATGAAGAAGAGCGTCGGTCCGGTCCCCGGCATCGGGCATCGCGTGAAAAGTCTCCGCAATCCGGATAAGCGCGTCAAGGAATTGGTCGGCTACGTGAAGAGCCTCAACATCAAGACGCCGTGCCTCGACTTCGCTCTGCAGGTGGAGCAGGTCACGGCGGCGAAAAAAGACAATCTGATCTTGAATGTGGACGGCACCATGGCGGCCGTGCTCGTCGACCTCGGGTTCCCCGTAGACAGTCTGAATGGATTCTTCATCTTGTCACGGACGATCGGACTGATCGGCCATTGGGTCGATCAGAAACGCCAGGACAGCCGGCTCATCCGGTTGTTCGATTATCTCGTCAACTATGCGGCGCCCAAGCGAAGAGAAGTACCGCCGCTGAAATAGTGGTCAACAGCCCATGGTCATTGGTCAATCGCGAATGTCCTGGAATCCCCCAGCGGCCATTGATCTTTGACGAATGACTGTTGACATTTTCCTGAAGGAGAAAAGCAATGTCGATGGATCTCGCAAAAAAGCTCTATGCCAAGATGCCCGATGCCTGCGCCAAGGCCAAGGCGAAGTTTGGCCGTGCGCTGACGCTGGCCGAAAAAATTCTGGTTTCTCACGCGGACAACTTTGAGACCCAAACTTGGGAACGCGGCAAGGCGATGTTGTTCCTGCGGCCCGACCGCGTGGCCATGCAGGACGCAACGGCGCAAATGGCCATGCTGCAGTTCATGCAGGCGGGCAAGAAAAAGGTTGCCGTGCCGAGCACGATCCATTGCGACCACTTGATCCGCGCTGAGATGGGATCGGAAAAGGACCTGCTCCGTGCGATGGACGAAAACAAGGAGGTCTATAACTTCCTCGCGTCTGCGGCGAAGAAGTATGGAATCGGTTTCTGGAAGCCCGGCGCCGGCATCATCCACCAGGTCGTGTTGGAAAATTACGCGTTCCCCGGCTGCTTGATCATCGGGACCGACTCACATACACCCAACGGCGGCGGCCTGGGGGGATTGGCGATCGGCGTCGGCGGAGCCGATGCCGGAGAAGTGATGGCCGGGTTGCCGTGGGAAGTCCTTCATCCCAAATTAATCGGCGTCAAGTTGACAGGCAAACTGAATGGTTGGGCCTCTCCCAAGGACGTCATTCTGTATCTCTGCGGCCTCCTGACCGTCAAAGGCGGCACGAACAAGATCGTCGAATATTTCGGCCCAGGCGCCGAGACGATCAGCGCGACCGGCAAGGGCACCATCTGTAACATGGGCGCGGAGCTGGGAGCGACGACCTCGGTATTTCCGTTTGACCAAAAGATGGTCGCCTACATGAACATCACCGATCGATCGGATCTGGCGAACCTCGCGCTCGCCAATAAGGCACTGCTCGTGGCCGACCCCGAGGTCTACCAATCGCCGGAGAAGCATTACGATCAGATTGTGGAAGTGGATCTCTCGAAGCTCGAGCCGCACGTCGTCGGCCCCCATACGCCGGACCTTGCGCGCCCGATCTCGAAGCTTGCGGCTGAGGCGAAAGAAAAGGGCTATCCGGTTCAGCTGAAGGCCGCCTTGATCGGCAGCTGCACGAATTCCTCCTACGAGGACATCAGCCGGTCGGCGCACATCGCGCAGCAGGGACTCAAGGCCGGCCTGAAAGCCAAGGCGTCGTTTCTGGTTTCGCCCGGGTCCGAGCGCATTTATCACACGATGCGGCGCGACGGATTTTTGCAGACGTTCGAACAGCTCGGCGGCACGGTGCTCTCGAATTCCTGCGGTCCTTGCATCGGCCAGTGGAAGCGAGCGGACGGTGTCAAAGGTAAGGCGGATTCGATCGTCAGCTCCTTCAACCGCAACTTCCCGGGCCGCAATGATGGCATCAACGAGACGCTGTCGTTTTTGGCAAGCCCCGAAGTCGTGACGGCCTATGCCCTCTCGGGTGATCTGGGGTTCGATCCGGTGAATCAGAAGCTTAAGGGTGCGGACGGCAAGGAATTCAAGCTTGAGCCGCCTGTGGGCGAAGAATTGCCGGCAAAGGGGTTTGCCAAGGGCGAGGAGGGCTTCGTGGCTCCGGCCGAAAACGGCGATCAATTGACCGTTGACATCCCCCCGACCAGCGAGCGCCTGCAGCTGTTGCAGCCGTTCCCGCGCTGGGACGGAAAGGACTTCGACAAGCTGCCGCTCCTCATCAAGACCAAGGGCAAAACGACAACCGACCATATTTCACCGGCCGGTCCCTGGCTCAAGTTCCGAGGCCATTTGGACAAGATTAGCGACAATATGTTCCTGGGCGCGAACAGCGCGTTTGCATCCGAGCCGGGGAAGGGCACCAATGTGTTGACGGGCGAAGCGAACCAGACGATCGCGCAGATCGCTCGCGCGTACAAATCGAAGGGCATCGGGTCGATCGTGGTCGGCGACGAGAACTACGGAGAGGGCAGCAGCCGGGAACATGCGGCGATGTCGCCGCGCTTTTTGAACGTCCGCGCGGTCATCACCAAGAGTTTTGCGCGCATCCACGAGACGAATCTCAAGAAACAGGGCATCCTGCCTTTGACCTTCGCCGATCCCAAGGACTACGACAAGATCGAAATGAACGATCGGCTGAGCGTGGTAGATCTTGGGCACTTAGCGCCCGGCAAACCGGTCACGGTCGTTGTTCACAAGTCGAGCGGCGATGTGAAGATTCAAGCGAATCACAGTATGACGGCGCAGCAGATTACATGGTTCAAGGCCGGGTCTGCACTCAATGCACTAAACTAAACCAGTAACTCAAAGAGGGAGCGTTATGGCAAGCAAAGCTGACAAGATCATCTATACGAAGACCGACGAAGCGCCGATGCTGGCGACCTATTCCTTTCTGCCGATCATCAACGCCTTCTCGAAGGCGGCGGGTGTCTCCGTTGAATTGCGAGACATCTCGCTTGCCGGCCGGGTGCTCGCTGTGTTTCCGGAGTATCTGACGCCCGAACAGAAGCAGCCTGATGCCTTGGCAGAGTTGGGTGAATTGGCAAAGACGCCGGAAGCCAACATCATCAAACTCCCGAACATCAGCGCCTCGGCTCCGCAGCTGGTCGCGACGATCAAGGAATTGCAAAGCCAAGGGTACAAACTGCCCGACTATCCGGAAAATCCGAAAGACGACAAGGAAAAAGAGATCAAGGCCCGGTACGACAAAGTCAAGGGCAGCGCCGTCAATCCCGTGCTCCGGGAAGGGAACTCTGATCGTCGGGCTCCGCTCTCCGTGAAGGCCCATACCCGGAAACATCCGCACAAGATGGGACCTTGGAGCTCCAATTCTAAGACTCACGTCTCGCACATGACTGGAGGCGATTTCCGCTCCAACGAGAAGTCCGTGACGATTCCGGCGGCCACCGCGGCGAAGATCGAGTTCGTTGGCGCCGACGGCAAGGCCACGGTCCTCAAGGACAAGATCGCTCTCCAGGCTGGTGAAGTCCTCGACGCCACGTTCATGAGCGTCAAGGCGTTGCGCAAGTTCCTGGAGGAGCAGATCGAGGATGCGAAGAAGAAGGGTGTCCTGTTCTCGCTTCACATGAAGGCCACGATGATGAAGATCTCGGACCCCAAGATCTTCGGCCATGCCGTGACCGTGTTCTACAAGGACGTGTTTGAAAAACACGGCGAGACATTGAAGAAGCTGGGCGTGGATCCGGACAACGGCATCGGTGATCTGTATGCCAAAACCAAGTCATTGCCGGAGGATCAGCGCAAGGCGATCGAAGCCGACATCCAAGAAGTGTATAAGAAGCGGCCGCCGATGGCGATGGTGAACTCCGACAAGGGCATCACCAACTTGCACGTCCCCAGCGACGTCATCATTGATGCCTCCATGCCGCCGGTCATCCGCGACTCCGGCAAGATGTGGAATCCCGAAGGCAAGTTGCAGGACGTGAAGTGCGTGATTCCCGACTCCAGTTATGCGCCCGTTTACCACGAGGTGGTCGAGTTCTGTAAGAAGCACGGCGCCTTCGACCCGCGGACAATGGGCAGCGTTCCCAATGTCGGCTTGATGGCCCAGGCGGCGGAAGAGTACGGCTCGCACGACAAGACATTCAAGGCTCCGAGCAACGGCACCATGCGCATCGTCGATGCGTCCGGCAAGACGTTGCTCGAGCACAAGGTGGAAGAAGGCGATATCTGGCGGGCCTGCCAGGTCAAGGATGCGCCGATCCAGGATTGGGTCAAGCTGGCCGTCTCCCGCGCCAAGGCGACCGGCGCTCCCGCCGTGTTCTGGTTGAACAAAGAGCGCGCGCACGACGCGGAGTTGATCAAAAAAGTGAATGCCTATCTGCCGAAACATGACACGACAGGCCTTGAGATCAAGATCATGCCCCCGGCTGATGCCTGCCGCTACTCACTGGAGCGAATGAAGGAAGGCAAGGACACGATTTCCTGCACCGGCAACGTGCTCCGCGACTATCTCACGGACCTGTTCCCGATTCTCGAGATCGGGACCAGCGCGAAGATGCTGTCGATCGTTCCTCTATTGAACGGCGGCGGCTTGTTCGAAACAGGTGCGGGAGGATCCGCACCCAAGCACGTCCAACAATTCCAGGAAGAGGGATATCTTCGGTGGGATTCCCTCGGTGAGTTCCTAGCGCTCGCGGCATCGCTTGAGCATCTGGCCAAGGTCGGCAACAACCAGGTGGCGAAGATCCTGGCGGACACGCTGGATCAAGCCAATGCGAAGTTCTTAGAAAGCAACAAGTCGCCAGCCCGCAAGGTCGGTGAGATCGATAATCGCGGCAGTCATTTTTACCTGGCCCTCTACTGGGCGCAGGCCTTGGCGGCTCAGACAGCCGACAAGAAGATTGCGGAGAAATTCACCAAGATTGCCAAGGATCTTGCCGACAATACGGCGAAGATCGATCAGGAGCTGCTGGCGGCGCAGGGCAAGCCCCAGGACGTCGGCGGATATTATCATCCGAACGACGTTAAGGCTTCCAAGGCCATGCGACCCAGCGCCACGCTGAACAGGATTATCGACGCGATTGCCTAACACGATGACGTGTGATGGGTGATCGCAGGTGCGATCACCCATCCCCATTCGGAAAGTCACAATGGTTACAGAAACAACGGACAGCCAAAACATCATCGACCAACCCGAGGTCTTGAGGCCTCGCATGGTGACGATCGAAATTTCCGGCAAGAAGGTGGAAGTGCCTGAGGGGATCACCGTCATCAAGGCGATGTGGTATGCCGGCCAAGAAGTGGTGCGAGGCATTGGATGTCTCGGCGGCTTCTGCGGCGCCTGTGCAACTTACTATCGCACCAAAGACGATCCGAAAGTCCGGACTTGCTTAGCCTGCCAAACGGCGGTGCAGGACGGCATGTCCTTCACGATGATGCCGCCGTTTCCCGCGCGCAAAGCCACGTACGATATTCAAACACTTCAGGACCCCAAACAAGACCTCTTCAATCTCTACCCGGAAGCGCCACTCTGTCGGAATTGCAACGCCTGCACTGAAGCCTGCCCGCAGAAAATCGACGTGCGCGAAGGCGTCTGGAAAGCGGTGTTCGGCGACTTCAAGAGCGTCTCAGAGATGTTCATGGATTGCGTCATGTGCGGGATGTGTACGCCGGTGTGCATTGCGGACATTGCGCCGAATTTGGTTGCGCTCTACGTGAGCCGCGCCCAGGGCGCTCATTTTGCCGACAAGCCCGTTGGGTTGGACGCGAGGATCAAGGAAATTGAAGACGGCCGTTTCAATGGCGAGTGGAACAAGATTCTGAAGATGAATGACAAGGAACTCGCCGACCACTGTGCGACGGTGAAATAGGTGGTCTATGGTCGATGGGAGATCGCGACGCTTTCTGTCCTCCGATGACTGTTGAGCATTGACTGGACCGAAGAATGGACATCCACGCACTTCAGCAAATCGTCCACAGCACCAGGGATGTCCGCCGCAAGCAGACCATTCCGAAATTTTCTCCCGCCGAACGCGATCAGCTGATCCATAAGTATCACCCAGATTATCGCGCCAGCGCCTATCGGCCGATTCGCTTCGGGCCAAACAAGGGCGACCGGACGGTGGTCGAACTCGCGACGCTGCTGGAGGGTGACAGCCCGATTCAGGATGATCTCGATCTGTCTCCTCACTACACGACGGACGTCCTGGTGATCGGAGGCGGGGGGGCAGGCTGCGCTGCCGCTTTGCATGCCCACGGTGCCGGCTCAAAGGTGATCCTGGCGACGAAACTCCGGCTCGGCGATTCCAACAGTGTGATGGCGCAGGGCGGCATGCAGATCTCCGTGGCGCCCGAGGATTCTCCCGTCACACACTTCATCGATACCCTCAAGGGCGGGCATATGCAGAACGATCATGCCTTGTTGAAGGTCATGGTCGAAGATGGGCCGGCGATCGCCAAGTGGCTGATCGACCTGGGCGTGCTATTCGACCGCCAAGCCGACGGCAACCTGCACGTCAAAAAGGGCGGAGGCAGCTCCAAGCCGCGGCTCTTGACCTGTTCCGATTATACCGGCCTTGAGATCATGCGCGTCCTGAAGGACGAGGTCCTTAATCAAAAAATCGAGTTGCTCGAATTCTGCGCGGCCGTTGAATTGCTTAGTGACGATGAGGGCAGCTGTTCCGGCGCCATCTTTAAAGATCTCGACAATCAGCGTTACGTCGTCGTGTCGGCAAAAACCGTGATCCTCGCGACGGGAGGCATCGGCCGGCTGCACATTCAGGGATTCCCGACGAGCAATCATTATGGCGCGACGGGAGATGGGCTTTGCCTGTCTTACCGCATGGGAGCCAGGCTGGCGCATGTCGATACGTTTCAATATCATCCGTCTGGTGCCGTGTATCCCGAACAGCTCATCGGAGCGTTGGTGACCGAAGGAATTCGTTCCGAAGGGGGCCATCTCGTCAACGCCAAAGGCGAGCGGTTCGTAAATGAGCTCGATACGCGCGACGTGGTCTCGTCTTCCATCATCCGAGAATGCGAAGAAGGACGAGGCATCCGCACCATGTCGGGCCGCGTCGGCGTCTGGCTGGATACGCCGCTGTTGGACGTCGAGCACGGACCTGGAACGGTTGAGAAGCACTTTCCCGCCATGATGCTCCAGTTCGAGCGGTTCGGCATCGATATCAGCAAGGATCCGGTGTTGATCTACCCCACGCTGCACTATCAGAACGGCGGTGTGAAAATCGATACGAACGCGGAGACCGATGTCAAAAATCTGTTCGTCGCAGGCGAAGCCTCAGGCGGTCTCCATGGCCGCAACCGCTTGATGGGCAACTCCCTGCTCGACCTAATGGTATTCGGGAAGCGGTCGGGGATGACCGCGGCTTCGAGAGCGGCCTCCAAAAAGCACGGTAAACTCACACTCGGTCACTTGCAACGCTTCCGCGCGGATGCTCGGAAGCACGGGAATCCCAGCGGCGTCATTTCTCCGATGATCCTTCCGGCCTATACCAGAAAAGTCAGCTAAGAGCCGACTGTTGTCGGCTGACAGCCTTTAAGGAGCGACATGAACGTTCATGAGTTTCAAGCCAAGTCGTTGTTCGCCCAGTTCGGTGTTCCGGTGCCGCGAGGGAAGGAAATTATCTCTCCGGAGGCTGCGACGACCTGGGCCAACGAACTGAACACGCCGGTCTTCGTCGTGAAGGCGCAGATTCATGCCGGCGGCCGCGGAAAAGCCGGCGGCGTCAAGATCACCAAGGACAAAACGGCCTGTGCCGGCCTCGCCAAGGAACTCATCGGCAAAACACTGGTCACCCATCAGACCGGTCCTAAAGGCCGCAAGGTGCACCGCCTGCTGATGGAAGAAGGCGCGAATATTGCCAAAGAATTATACCTCTCGATTCTGGTTGATCGGGACACGGGATGGCCGACCTTTATTGCGAGTACCGAAGGTGGGATGGAAATCGAAGAGGTGGCTGAAAAGACGCCGGAAAAGATCATCAAGGAAGCGATCGATCCAGCCGTGGGATTTCAAGGGCATAATGGCCGCAATGTGGCGTTCGCATTGGGCTTGCAGCAATTGGAACCGGCCGTCATCAACCCGTTCGTCCAGATGCTGGGCAATCTGTACCGTCTCTTCATGGACAAGAATGCGGCATTGGTGGAAATCAACCCGCTCATCATCACCAAGGAAAAAACATTGGTGGCCTTGGACGGCAAGGTCTCGTTCGATGACAACGGGCTTTTCAAACACGAAGATGTGCAGAAAATGCGGGACTTGAACGAAGAGGAGCCGTTGGAAATCGAAGCGACCGCCAACAACCTCAACTACGTGAAACTCGACGGGAATATCGGCTGCATGGTGAACGGCGCGGGACTGGCCATGGCCACCATGGATGTCATCAAACTGGCCGGAAGCGAACCGGCCAATTTTCTGGATGTCGGCGGCGGCGCCACCAAAGAGACGGTGGCAGCCGGGTTCCGTATCCTCCTCAAGGATCCGAACGTCAAAGGCATCTTTATCAACATCTTCGGCGGCATCGTTCGATGCGAGCGCATTGCGCACGGCGTCATCGAGGCTGCGAAGGAAGTGAAAATCACCGTGCCGTTGGTCGTGCGATTACAGGGCACAAACGCGCCGGAGGGGCGGAAACTGCTCGCGGAGTCCGGTCTGAAGCTCGACGTGGCTGATGACTTGTGGGAAGCCGCTCAAAAGATCGTCAAGCTGACCGGCAAAGCGGCCTAAAGGAGACTATCGTGAGCATTCTCGTCAATAAGAGCACACGGGTGGTGGTGCAGGGAATCACGGGCAAGGAAGGCTCGTTCCATGCGACCCAATGCAAGGCCTATGGGACGAAGGTCGTCGCCGGCGTCACCCCGGGAAAGGCTGGGCAGGAGGTCGAAGGCATCCCTGTCTTCAACACGGTGGCCGATGCCGTCAAGAAGACCGAGTGCGACACGTCGCTGATCTTCGTGCCTCCGCCATTTTGCGCCGACGCGATCCTCGAAGCGGCTGACGCAGGGATCAAGCTCGTCATCTGCATCACCGAAGGGATTCCGGTCAACGACATGGTCAAGGTGAAGCGGGCGCTGCGGGGTCGCGACGTCCGGTTGATCGGACCCAATTGTCCCGGAGTCATCACCGTCGATGAAGCCAAGATCGGAATTATGCCGGGGTTCATCCACAAGAAGGGCATCGTGGGAGTCGTTTCACGCAGCGGCACCCTGACCTATGAAGCCGTGCATCAACTTTCGACGTTGGGCTTGGGCGAAACGACCTGCGTGGGTATCGGAGGCGATCCGGTGAACGGCACGGGTTTTGTCGATGTGCTGCCGTTGTTCGAGAAGGATCCAGACACTCAGGCCATCGTCATGATCGGTGAGATCGGCGGAGATGCGGAAGAAAAGGCGGCTGATTTCATCAAGCGGCACGTCAAGAAGCCGGTAATCAGTTTTATTGCCGGCATCACCGCGCCTCCTGGGCGCCGGATGGGTCATGCCGGTGCGATCATCTCAGGCGGCAAAGGCACCGCTAGCGAAAAAATGAAGGCGCTCGAGGCGGCCGGTGTTCGGGTGGTGAAAAATCCCGCCGAGATCGGTACCGCCGTCAAAAAGGCCTTGGGACGCTAGGCGACCTGCTCACTCTCAGGGGCAATGGCGCAAAGCTCCCTGAGTCGGTCCGCCCAGATCCAGGGTGAACCTTCGTCCTCGTGTTTGCAGTAGACGTAGCAGCTCTTTCCTTCACCGACCATTTTCCGGATTCTCCCAGCCCACTGCCCCAGATCCTGTTCGTTATAGGCGCTCCGGCGCAGCCGTACATACCAGAAATCTGCTGTGTCCCGGCATTCAGCCGGGCTCTCGTCGGTATCTGCGGCGACCCAGGAGACATTGAACCGCTGAAGCAACGCTTCGGTGGCCGGGTCATTCCAGGAAGCATGGCGAAACTCGATCGCCCAACGAACGTTGGTTGGCAGCTGCTCGAAAAACGCCGCGAGCCGATCCTCGTCACGGGGCAGGTTAGGCGGCAACTGAATGAGGAGCGGTCCAAGGCGCTTTGCGGAGGCAAGCGCGTTTAACCTGCCCAGCATAACGCGAATAAAATCGTAGCCTTCCGACTTGAGACGAGACCGATGCGTGATCTGACGATGTACTTTGGGCGTAAAGAGAAAGTGGGGCGGCGTCGATGCCAGCCAGTCGGCCACCGCTTTCTCAGAGGGCAGGCGGTACCACACACCGTCCAATTCCACCGTATCGTAGCGTGTCGCATAATATCCGAGAAAGCCGGCCTGCTTGAGGTTCGGCGGATAAAACCTATCCGGTCCTTGCCACGGCTTATACGAATAGCCTGACAGCCCAATGTGCGCCTGTGCCATCGATCACCCCTGCGCAGGCAATTATATCGAGGTGTAAGTAGAG
>Ga0310810_10004848_pt1 | contig 14948 bp, 10 predicted proteins | sample NCmetagenome_FD_207641 | JGI IMG/M metagenome (GOLD analysis project Ga0310810, IMG submission 207641) | Soil microbial communities from experimental microcosm in Duke University, North Carolina, United States - NC | ecosystem: Engineered > Artificial ecosystem > Soil microcosm > Unclassified ...
TGGCATCGAGAGACCGCGCTCGGTCGCCAGTCGCACGATCGCCTCGGCCAGGGGATGCTCGCTGCCGCGCTCGGCGGCGCCCGCCAGGCGGAGGAGCTCGTCGTCACTCGTCCCGTTCACCGGGCGCAACGACACGACCGATGGCTGCCCGCGGGTGATCGTGCCGGTCTTGTCGAGGACGACGGCGGTGATGCGCCCTGCCTGCTCCAAGGCGGCGCCGTCACGCACCAGGATCCCGGCCTCGGCGCCCTTGGCGGTCCCGACCATGATCGCGGTCGGCGTGGCGAGGCCCATGGCGCACGGACAGGCGATGATCAGGACAGCCACCGCCGCGGTCAGCGCCGCGGGCAACCGTGGCTCGGGGCCGAGCAGGAGCCAGAGGCCGAACGCAGCGGCCGCGACGAGGACGACCGCCGGGACGAAACGAGCGGTGACCTCGTCCACCACGCGCTGGATCGGAGCCTTCGAACCCTGTGCCTGCTCGACGAGGCGAGCGATCTGGGCCAGCGTCGTGTCCGCGCCGACGCGTTCTGCGCGCATCACGAACGACCCGGAGGCGTTCATCGTCGCGCCGGTCACTTGGTCGCCTTCGCGCTTCTCGACGGGGATCGACTCACCGGTGAGCATCGATTCGTCGATGGCCGAGCTGCCTTCGACGACCGTGCCGTCGGTCGGCACCCGCTCGCCGGGCCGGACGCGCAGGAGGTCGCCAGCGCGGACCTGGTCGATTGGCAGGTCCGCTTCACGGCCGTCTCGCAGAACCCGGGCGATGGCGGGACGCAGCCCGAGCAGTGCCCGCACGGCTCCCGCAGCCTGACTCTTGGCGCGGGCCTCGAGCCATCGGCCAAGCAGCACCAGGCCGATGATCACCGCCGCGCTGTCGAAGTAGGTTTCGGCGGGCGACTCGCTGAGCGTGACGGCGAGCGAGTAGCCATACGCCGCCAAGGTTCCGAGCGAGACGAGCGTGTCCATCGTCAGGTCGCCGTGGCGCAACCCCTTCGCCGCGGCCACCAGGAAGCGGCGCCCGAAGACGAACTGCACGAACGTGGCGGGGGCGAGCATCCAGAGGTTGACCGTCGCCATCGGCCATGGCGCGCCACCGGGCCAGAGCGACACGGCCATCATCGCGAGGCCGATGCCGGTCGCCAGCAGCGCGTCGCGCAGCAATGCCCCGCGCTCGGTCGCGCGTGCGGCCTCGGGATCGTCGGCCACGGATTCGCCGCCGGTGCCCTGCACCGCAACCTCGTAGCCCGCTGCCTGGATGGCGGCCACGATCCCGCCGCGATCGATCCGGCGCGGGTCGAAGTGGACCGTGGCGCGCTCGGTCGCGAGGTTCACCGCTGCGTCCGCAACGCCATCGGATCGGTTCAGGAAGCGCTCGATGCGGTTCACGCACGATGCACACGTCATCCCGACTACGGGGAGCGTGAGCTCGGTGAGAGGGGCGGCGGCGGGCGTGGTCATCGTCCCAAGGATACTACAGGGGAGTATCTGGCCACTCCGCCGGCGAGGCGCGAACGCGGGCTGTCGCGCCCGCTACGCTGGTCGGAGCAATGAAGGCACTCCTGCTCACCAACGAGTACCCGCCGAACGTCTACGGCGGGGCCGGGATGCACGTCGCCGAGCTCACCCGACAGCTGCGCAACCTGATCTCCCTCGAAGTCCGCACCTTCGGAGAGCAGCACGAGGACGAGCCGGGCTGGCGGGTGCGAGGCTATCCCGCGTCGCCCCCGCGAGGGGCTGCGGGTGACGATCGGCTGCGCCCCGCCTGGGACGCCTTTGCTCGCTGCCTCGCGATGGCCGCCGACCCCAGTGACGCGGACCTCGTCCATTGCCACACTTGGTACACGCACCTCGGCGGCCTGCTAGTGCAGAAGGCGAACGCGATTCCGCTCGTCATCACCGTCCACTCCCTCGAGCCACTGCGCCCCTGGAAGCGCGAGCAGCTGGGCGGCGGATACGACCTCTCGAGCTGGGTCGAGCGGACCGCCCTTGAGTCTGCCGACGCGGTGATCGCGGTGAGCGAGGGGACGCGCGACGACGTGCTGCGCCACTTCGCGGTACCACCGGAGCGGGTACACATCGTCCACAACGGGATCGATGCGGACTTCTTCACCCCCGATCCTGCCACCGACGCCCTCGAGCGACATGGGATTGAGCCGGGGACGCCTTACGTCCTCTTCGTAGGGCGCATCACCCGCCAGAAGGGGATCGTCCATCTCATCCGCGCCGTCCGACTCCTCGATCCGGAGATCGGCGTCGTCCTTGCGGCCGGGCAGCCGGACACCCCCGAGCTGGCGGCCGAGGTCGAGGCGGGCGTCAGCGCGGCACGACGCGAGCGGGCCAACGTGGTCTGGATCCCGGAGATGCTGAGCCGCGAGGAGGTCAGGCAGCTCTACAGCCACGCGGCGATCTTCGTCTGCCCATCGGTCTACGAGCCGTTCGGCATCACGAACCTCGAGGCGATGGCCTGCGAGCGCCCGGTGGTGGCGACCGCGGTCGGAGGCATCCCCGAGGTGGTGGTCGACGGTGAGACGGGGCTGCTCGTTCCCGTCGCGTTCGGTCCGGATGAGCCGATGACCCCCGAAGACCCCGAGCGGCTCGCGGCGGACCTGGCTGCTGCGATCAACGGGCTCATGGCCGATCCAGCGTTGCGGGCACGGATGGGTGCCGCGGGCCGGCGCCGGGCCATCGAGCGGTTCAGCTGGTCGTCGATCGCGGCGAGGACGGTTGCCCTCTACGACCAGGTCAGCCAGGTCGGCTAGGATTCGCCGCGCCATGACCACCCCGATTGTCGCCGCGCGCGACCTCCGCAAGCGGTACGGCGCCCTCCAGGCCGTCGATGGGGTGAGCTTCGAGATCGCCGAGGGAGAGGTCTTCGGGATCCTCGGCCCGAACGGCGCCGGCAAGACGACCACGCTCGAGATGATCGAGGGGATGCGACCGATCGACTCCGGCAGCGCCGTCGTGGACGGGATCGACGTCACCGTCGATCCGCGGGGCGTGAAGGCGCGCATCGGCATCCAGCTCCAGGCATCGAGCTTCTTCGACGAGCTGAACCTCGTCGAGCTCCTCGAGCTCTTCGGCCATCTCTACGACCGCCAGGTCGATGCCGCGGCGCTGCTCGCCGACGTCGAGCTCACCGAGAAGGCGCGAACCCAGGTGAGGACCCTTTCCGGCGGGCAGAAGCAGCGGTTCAGCATCGCCTCGGCCCTCGTCAACGAGCCGCGCGTCCTCTTCCTGGACGAGCCGACCACCGGCCTCGATCCGCAGGCCCGGCACCACCTCTGGGGGCTCGTCCGCCAGATTCGCGACCGGGGCCACACGGTGGTGCTCACGACGCACTACATGGAGGAGGCGGAGGAGCTTTGTGACCGGGTCGCGATCATGGATCGCGGGGTGATCGTGGCGCTCGATACGCCGCAGCGCCTCGTCGACGCGCTCCTCGGGCGAGGATTCACGAAGGAACGGGTCGAGCGGCTCGCCAACCTGGAGGACGTCTTCCTCGACCTCACAGGTCATGGCCTGCGGGAAGAGGGCTGAGGGATGCGCCCCTTCGGGATCCGGCTCGGGATGTTCTGGGCGCTCTTCGTGGCCAGCGTGCTGATGTTCGTGCGGAACCGCGCCGCGGTCTTCTTCAGCCTCTTCCTGCCGCTGATCATCATGCTGATCTTCGGCGTCCTGAACTTCGAGGGCACCACGACGATCCAGCTCGGCCTGGTGGACGAGGCTCACAACCAGGCGAGCGCCAAGCTGATCGACGGCCTGGCGGCGTTCGAGTACATCGAGCCCACGACCGGCTCCCGCGGGGATCAGCTCGCCGAGCTTGCAGATGGCAATCGCGACTTCGTGCTCGTGATCCCGACCGGCTTCGATCCGCAGCCCGGGCAGGTGACGGGCCTGGTGGCATACGCGTCCACCGCCGATCCAGCCCAGGCGCAGGTCGGGCAGGGGCTGCTCCAGCAGGCGGTCGGCACGGCCCTCTTCGCGCCGGCTGGGACCCCGCCTGGCGGCAGCTTCGGGACACCGCCGGTCAGCTTCGAATCCGTCCAGTCGCGGGACCTCGGCTACATCGACTTTCTCGTCCCGGGCATCGTCGGCATGACGGTGATGCAGCTCGGACTCTTCGGCGTCGCCTTCGGCTTCGTGCACCTGAAGCGCACCGGAGCCCTGCGCCGCCTCTTCGCCACACCGACCTCGCCAGCCTACTTCCTGGGCGCGCAGGTTGCGTCCCGCCTGATCATCTGCGTGGCCCAGGTGGCGATCCTCTTCGGGATCGGGATCTGGTTCGGGCTCCAGATGTTCGGCGACTACCTCACCCTGGCGGCCATCGTGCTGCTCGCGGCGATCATCTTCCTGGCGGTCGGCTTCGCCATCGCCGGCTGGGCGAAGAACGAGGACCAGGCCGCACCCGTGGCGAACCTGATCAGCCTGCCGATGATGTTCCTCTCAGGCGTCTTCTTCCCGCGCGACGCGATGCCGGACTTCCTGGCCAACATCACGCAGTTCATGCCGCTCACCTATGTCAACCAGGCGCTCCGCGCGGTGGTCAACGAGGGAGCGGGCCTGGCCTCACTCGGGCCGGAGCTGCTGGGGATGGGCGTCTGGGCGGTCATCACCTTCGTGCTCGCCGTCCGCATGTTCCGCTGGGAGTGAACGGGCTCGGCGTCGACGTCATCCTGCGCGCGGAGCAGGTGGCCATCTGCGGTGGCGGCATCGTCCTGTGGGTCGCCAACGGCGGTTCGCCGCTCTTGCTGATTCCCGCCTGGCTGCTGGTCGACCTGTCGATGATCGGGTACCTCGGCGGTCCGCGGCTCGGGTCGATCACCTACAACGTGGCCCACAACCTGGTGCTGCCGTTTGCGCTGCTCGGCCTCGGCTGGTGGACCGATACCGGCTGGATGGTCCTGGCAGCCGCAGTCCTCATCACCCACATCGGCCTGGACCGTGCCCTGGGCTACGGGCTGAAGCTGCCGACCGACTTCCGCGACACGCACCTCGGGCGGATCGGGAGGAGCTAGGACGAGTCCTCGCCCATGGGATGCTTGGCAATGAACGCCGCCGCCTGCGCGCGTCGCTGCAGGTTCAGCTTGGAGAGGATGCTGCTGACATAGTTCTTGACGGTCTTGTCCGAAAGGAAGACGTCGGCGGCGATCTCCTTGTTCGTCTTTCCCTCGGCCACCAGCCGCAGGATCTTGCGCTCCTGCGAGGTCAGGTCGCTGAGCTCGTCCTTCTCGTCGCCACTGGCGATGCGCCGCACTCGCTCGAGGACGCGCTCGGTCACGGCAGGGTCCAGGAGCGACTCGCCACGACCGATCGCCTCCAGCGCGGTGACCAGGTCGCGGCCACGGATCTGCTTCAGCAGATACCCGCTGGCGCCGGCGAGGATCGCTGACAGGACGGCTTCCTCGTCGGGGTACGAGGTGAGCATCACGACCCGCGTGGCTGGCAGCTCGGCACGGATCGTGCGACAGGCCTCGATCCCGGATCCATCGGGTAGGCGCACGTCCATCACCACGAGGTCCGGCTCGAACCGACGGGCCGCGGTAATCGACTCCGCCACGGTGCCCGCCTCGCCAATGACCTGGAATTCGTCGTGGCGCGACAGGACGGCGACAAGCCCCTGGCGGACCACTTCGTGGTCGTCGACGATGAGGAGTCGCAGCGGTGGCGTACCGGGCGTTGCGTCGCTGCTCATTGCCTCTCCATCCAACCCTCGCGCGCCGCTTACTCGGGGAGCGGCAGCGAGACGATGATACGGGTCCCGCTGCCCTGCCCAGTGTCGACGCGAAGCGTTCCGCCCAGGGAGGCGGCACGACGCCGCATGTTCGTGAGTCCGTTGTGGCCGTCGGCCGCGGGTGCGAGCGCATCGAAGCCAATGCCGTCATCCGCGATCTCGAGCACTACCACCCCATCCGCGGCGGCAACGGTGACCGTGATGCGGGTGGCTGCCGCGTGACGGACGGCGTTGGTCAGCGCCTCCCGAGCGATGCTCAACATCTCACCCCTGATGCTGGGTGAGAGGCCCGCCACGGTGGAGGCAGCCACCTCGATCTGGATCGCGCTGTTCAATCGCATCTCCTCGGCGAGCGTCTCGAGCGCCGAGGCCATGCTGCCGGGGTAGTCGAGGCCCGGCCGAAGGCCGTAGATGAAGGTGCGGATCTCGGCGATCACGTCATGCAGCGAGTCGATCGCCCGCTCGACCCGCTCGGCGGCAGCCGCGGGCTCACGGCTCGCGAGCTCCGGAACATCGTCGAGGCCCAGGGTCACGCCGTAGATACGCTGGATGATGCCGTCGTGGAGGTCGCGGCTGATCCGCTCGCGCTCCTCGACGACCGCCAGGGCCTGCACCCGTTGGCTGAGCCGCGCGTTCTCGATCGCCAGGCCAGCGTGTGCGGCGAATCGCTCGACCAGGGTCTGGTCGTCAACGCCGAACTCTGCCGCTCCGCGCTTGTTGGTGAGGTAGAGGTCACCAACGGCCTCCCCCTTCACCGTGATCGGGACCCCGAGAAAGGAATGCATATCGGGATGGTTGGGCGGGAAGCCGTGGCGGCGCGGGTCCATGGCGATGTCGGGGATCCGGAAGGTCTGGCCCTCGCGGATGATCAGGCCGAGCAGCCCGTAGCCATGCGGCAGGGCGCCGATCCGCGCGCGCTCCACCTCGGTCAGGCCGCTCGTGATGAACCGCTCGATCACCCCGTCGGGATGGGCAATCCCCAGGGCCGCGTACTCGGCGTCGGCGAGCTCGCGGACTCGATCCACGATGAGCTGCAGGACGGCATCCAGTGCGAGGACGCCCGAGATCCGCTGCACGGCGGCATCCAGGGCGGCGAGATGGGCCTCCGCGCGCTCGGCCCGCGCCTGCCAGCTGCCTTCTGACACCGTCATGACCCTAGCCTAGCCGCCGTTTCCTTGGGGGACGTGCCCGAAGGACGCCCCGAACGGGCCGAATGGCACGTGATCGAGGCTCGCCGACGTGGCCCAATGCGTGCAACGGACTCCGAGTGCCCGCCGAAGCCGGGCGGAAAAGGAACATGGGCCGCATCGTCCTCTTCGCATCGTCAGTCGGCAGCATCCTGCTGCTGACCCTCATCTACGCCGTCGTGGCGACCCAGACGGGCGGCACTCCGTCGGCGTCCGAGGCCCCGTCGTCGAGCGCCGCGGCCAGCCCTGGAGCGGTGCTGGGCGAGATCGCGATCAGCGCATTCGACCTCGGCTTCGATCCCGGCACGGTGGATGTCCCAGAGGCCGGCAGCTACACGGTCACGTTTCACAACACCGGCGCGATCGCACACGACCTCACCTTCGCCGATGGCACGAAGCTGACCGCCGAGGCCGGTGAGATGGCCACGGCAACGGTCACGATCCCCGCAGGCGGCACGACCTTCCTCTGCACCGTCCCGGGTCACTCCGACGCCGGGATGAAGGGCACCGTGACGGTCGCCGGGGCGGCGCCCTCGCCGAGCGGGGACAGCCACGGTGGACCGCCCCCCACGACCGACGTAGCGGCGGATCCGAGCGCGCCGCCCTACGAGCTTCGCGACGCGGCAGCCCCTCCGCTCCTCTCCGGCAAGGTGCATGACATCGACCTGGTCGTCGAGGAGAAGCTGATGACCGTGGCGGCCGGCTACCAGCAGATGGTCTGGACCTTCAATGGCAGCGTCCCCGGTCCGGTGATACGTGTGAAGGTCGGGGACAGGATCCGGGTCCACCTCAAGAATCCCGCCACCAGCACCCTCTCGCACTCGGTCGACTTCCATGCCAGCCAGGTTGCCTGGAACGACGAGATGACCTCGATCAAGCCCGGCGAGGAGAAGCTCTACGAGTGGACCGCCGCGTACGCCGGGGTGTGGATGTACCACTGCGGCACCGCACCGGCCCTGCACCACATCGCCAACGGCATGTTCGGCATGGTGATCGTCGAGCCGGCAGAGGGGCTGCCGGCGGTCGACAAGGAGTTCGCCATCGTCCAGTCGGAGTGGTACCTGGGCCCGCAGGGCAAGGAGACGAACCTGGCCAAGGCCTCGGCCGGCGCCCCGGCGCCGGACTTCGTGATGTTCAACGGCGTCGCCAACCAGTATCTCGACAACCCGATCCAGGTCGGCACCGGGGAGCGGGTGCGGATCTTCCTGCTCGACGCCGGGCCGAACATCGACTCCTCGTTCCACATCGTCGGCACGATCTTCGACACGGTCACCAAGGAGGGGATGCACCTGGTCCGCGGCAACGACGGCAGCTGGGGTTCGCAGGCAGTTGATCTCTCGCCCGCTCAGGGCGCAATCATCGAGTTCCAGACGGCCGAGGACGGCAAGTACCCGATGGTGACGCACGCCTTTAATTTCGTCGGTCGCGGAGCCCTGGGGCTCTTTCAGTCGGGAGACGGCGATCCCCTGAACTGACCGATGTCGACGCGCGGCGGAAGCTCGGAGCCGCCGCGCACGGCGAGGGCCGGTCCCAGCAATGGGCCGGCCCTTGTCACGTGCCTAGGCGAACGTGACCTCGACCAGTGGTGAGTGTTCGAGCATCACGTCGAGATCGGTGCGACCCCAGTTCTGCGCGACACGGGCCATGACCTCGCGCCGCTCGACCGGCTCGGTGATCGCCCGCGCGGTGGCGGGGAGGTCGGCCTTGACCGCGCCCTTGAGGTGGAAGGTGAACCGTGGGTTGGCCAGCAGGTTGGCGTACCAGCTGCGCTTCCCCGGCATGCCGCTCAGGACGACCCGGCCGTCGATGTTATGGAAGACCGTCTCGATCCGACGCAGCTGGCCCGTCTTGCGCCCCGTAGTGGTGATGTCGATGGTGTGGCCCCGTGAAAGGGCGCGCGCGACGCGCTCGTCATTGACGGCGGTCGCCAGTGTTTGGTTGCTCATGCAACTAACTCTAGCACCTTCCGCCGAGCGACGATTCGGCGTGGCAAGACTAGAACATCTGTTCGAAGAGGCGGCGTCGCGCTAGACTGGCGCGATCGTGTCGAAGGCCGATCCCCTCGCTCCCTTCTCCGCCCCAACCCGTGCCTGGTTCGGCGAGGCATTCGCCCAGCCGACCCGGGCGCAGGTCCTCGGCTGGGCAGCGATCTCGGAGGGGCACCACACGCTCCTCCACGCGCCCACCGGCAGCGGCAAGACTCTTGCAGCGTTCCTGTGGTGCCTCGACCGTCTCTTCGGCGATCCGACCCCCCGCCCACGCGATCGGCGGCTGCGTGTCCTGTACGTGTCGCCCCTCAAGGCGCTCACCTATGACGTGGAGCGAAACCTGCGAGCGCCGTTGGCGGGCATCCGGCGAACGGCCGAGCGGCTCGGCCTGGAACTGCCCGAGGTCCGCGTCGCGTCCCGCACCGGCGACACGCCGGCCGACGCACGCCGCCAGCTGGTGCGCGACCCACCCGAGATCCTGGTCACCACCCCCGAATCGCTCTACCTGCTGCTGACCAGCCAGGCGCGGGAGTCGCTGCGGGGGATCGAGTACGTCATCGTCGACGAGGTGCACGCGATGGCCGGCACGAAGCGCGGTGCGCACCTCGCCATCTCGCTGGAGCGGCTCTCCGCCCTGACCGACGCCGAGCCTCAGCGGATCGGCCTCTCCGCCACCCAGCGCCCGCTGTCGGCCATCGCTGCGTTCCTGGGCGGCACCGGTCGCGAGGTCCAGGTTGCCGATGCGGGTGCGGGCAAGACGCTCGAGCTCGAGGTGATCGTCCCGGTCGAGGACCTGGCGAACCTCTCCGAAGGAGCCGATGAGGATGCGGGGCCGGAGAAGCGGCACTCGATCTGGCCGAACATCTATCCCGCGCTGCTCGAGCTGATCCGGGCGCATCGGTCCACGCTGGTCTTCGTCAACTCGCGGCGGCTGGCGGAACGGATGAGCAGCCGCCTCAACGAGCTTGCCGGCGAGGAGCTGGTGCTGGCGCATCACGGCAGCATCGCCCGCGAGCAGCGGCTCGAGATCGAGGAGGCGCTCAAGGCCGGGCGTCTCCCCGCCCTCGTCGCGACATCGAGCCTGGAGCTGGGGATCGACATGGGCGCCATCGACCTCGTCGTGCAGATCGAGGCGCCGCCGAGCGTCGCGGCCGGCCTGCAGCGGATCGGGCGGGCCGGGCACCAGGTGGGGGAGCCGTCGGTCGGCAAGATCTTCCCGAACCATCGCAGCGACCTGCTCGAGGCGGCGGTCGTGGTGCGGCGGATGCTCGATGGGGCGATCGAGGAGACGAAGATCCCGCGCAACCCGCTGGACGTGCTGGCGCAGCAGATCGTGGCGACGTGCGCCATGGATCCGTGGACGGTGGACGCGCTGCATGCGCTCGTGATCAGGGCCGAGCCGTTCCGCGACCTATCGCGGCCGCAGCTGGAGGGCGTGCTCGACATGCTCTCGGGCCGTTATCCGTCCGATGAGTTCGCCGAGCTCAAGCCTCGCGTCGTGTGGGACCGCACCACTGACACGATCCAGAGCCGCAACGATGCCCGGGTCGTCTCGATCGTCTCCGGCGGCACCATCCCCGACCGGGGCCTCTTCGGTGTCTTCCTCGCCGGCGACGAGGGCGGGAAGGGCCATCGCGTCGGTGAGCTGGACGAGGAGATGGTCTACGAGAGCCGCGTCGGCGAGGTGTTCCTGCTCGGCGCCTCGTCCTGGCGCATCGACGAAATCCGCCCCGACCGGGTGATCGTCACGCCGGCCCCCGGGCAGCCGGGGAAGATGCCGTTCTGGCATGGCGACGCCCTGGGCCGACCCGTCGAGCTGGGCCGTGCCATCGGCGCCTTCGTGCGCGAGATGGAGGCGCTCGAGCTCGTTGCTGCCGAGGCGCGCCTCCGCGATGACCACTTCCTCGACGAGCGCGCCGCCCGCAACCTGCTCGCCTACCTCGCGGAGCAGCGCGAGGCGACCGGGACGCTGCCATCCGACCGTGCCGTGGTGGTCGAGCGCTTCCGCGACGAGCTGGGCGACTGGCGGGTCTGCCTCCTCTCGCCGTTCGGTGGCCGTATCCACGCCCCGTGGGCGATGGCGATCGAAGCCCGGCTGGCGGAGCAGGGGCAGCTGGTGCAGACGATCTGGACCGATGACGGGATCGCGCTGCGCCTCCCGGAGGCGACGGAGCCGCCGCCGGAGGATCTCTTCCTCGTCGATCCCGATGAGATCGAGCGATTGGTGACCGACGCGCTGGGTGGCACAGCCCTCTTCGCGTCGCGCTTCCGCGAGAACGCGGCGCGTGCCCTCCTCCTCCCACGAAGGCGGCCCGGCCAGCGCACCCCCCTCTGGATGCAGCGCCAGCGCTCCTCCGACCTCCTGGCCGTTGCCAGCCGGTACGGCTCGTTCCCGATCATCCTCGAGACGTATCGCGAGGTCCTCCGTGACGTCTTCGATCTCCCGGCACTCGCAGACGTGCTGAACCGGATCCGCGCCCGCCAGATCCGGGTCGTCAACGTCGAGACCGCGACGGCATCGCCATTCGCCTCGGGACTGCTCTTCAACTGGGTGATGGCCTACATGTACGAGGGCGACGCGCCCCTCGCCGAGCGCCGCGCCCAGGCCTTGGCCCTCGACCGCGAGCTGCTGGCCGAGCTGCTCGGCGAAGAGGAGCTGCGTGAGCTGCTCGACCCGGCGGCGATCACGGACCTCGAGCTGGAGCTGCAGGGCCTGGTCGGTGGCCGGCGGGTGCGGACCGTCGACGGGGTTCACGACCTGCTGCGGCGGGTCGGCGACCTGCGGACGGATGAGGTCATTGCCCGCTGCGACCTCCCCGACGCCGCGGATGCGCTTGCTGGCCTCGCCAGGGAGCGGCGCATCGTGGAGCTGCGGATCGGCGGGGAGTCGCGCTGGGTCGGGATCGAGGACGTGGCCCGCTACCGCGACGCGGTCGGCGCCAGCCCGCCGCCGGGCGTGGCGGAGATCTGGCTGGCGACGGCAGCTGACGGCCAGCCACCCCTCGACGGGCTCGTGTTGCGATGGGCTCGAACCCATGCGCCGTTCATGGCCGGGGGGCCTGCCGGCCGCTGGGGGATCGCGCCGGACCGGGTGGGGGAGCGGCTGCGCGCTCTTGTGGAAACCGGCGCCCTGGTCGAGGGTTCATTCCGCAGCGGCGAGTCCGAGCGGGAGTTCGCCGATCCCGAGGTGATGCGCTCCCTGCGCCGTCGCTCCCTGGCTCGCCTGCGCCGCGAGGTCGAGCCCGTGCCGATGGAGGCACTCGCCCGCTTCCTGCCCTCCTGGCATGGGGTCGGCAGCCACGCCTCGGGCACATCGCGCCTGCTCGAGGTGATCACCCAGCTCGAGGGCTACCCGATCCCGGCCTCGATCCTCGAGCGGGACGTCCTTGCCGCACGGGTGGCCGGCTACGCGCCGCGGCTGCTCGACGAGCTCGGCGCGGCGGGCGAGGTGGTCTGGATCGGGCGCGGACCGATTGGGCGTGACGACGGCCGCCTTGCCCTCTTCCGGCGTGAGCGCGCCGAGTTGCTGGCTTCGGCGGGAGCCTTCGAGCCCGGCGACCGCCCCGGCGGCCCGCTGCACGATGCCATCCGGCAGCAGCTGGAGCGCCGGGGCGCGACCTTCTTCGGCCCGCTCCGCATGAACGTGCGCGACGCCCGGACCGATGACGAGCTGCTTGACGCGCTCTGGGACCTCGTCTGGTCTGGAGAGGTCACGAATGACACCCTGGCCCCGCTCCGCGCCCTCTCGCTCCCCCGATCGCGATCACGGACCTCGCGCCCCGGCCGCGCGGCGGGGACCGGTCCGCCGCGAGCCGCCGGCCGCTGGTCGCTCGTCGCCGACCTGGTGGGGGAGGGCCGTTCGCCGACCGAGCGCAGCCATGCCCAGGCGCTCGCCCTTCTCGAGCGGCACGGCGTGGTGACCCGCGAGGCGGTGCTGGCCGAGGGGCTGGCCGGCGGCTTCGCATCGGTCTATCCGGTCCTCAAGGCGATGGAGGAGGCCGGGCGAGCGCGGCGCGGCTACTTCGTGGCCGGCCTCGGCGCGGCGCAGTTCGCCTTTCCCGGGGCGGTCGATCGGCTTCGCTCAGCGCGCGAGACGGACGTGGAGAGCGGCCCGCAGATCGTGCTGCTGGCTGCCGCAGACCCCGCGCAGCCGTACGGAGCGTCGCTGCCGTGGCCGCGTGACTCCGGCGCGGAGCGGCTGCCGTTGGCCCGGGTGCCCGGGTCGTATCTCGTCCTGGCGGACGGGGCGGCGGCGCTGTACGTCGAGCGTGGGGGCCGGGGACTGGTCACGTTGCCGGCGATGGCCGATTCCGAGGTCGCATCCCTGGCGGTGGGCGCGCTGGCGCGGCTGCTGGCGCCGTCGGGGCCGATGCGCGAGCTGCGCCTGGAGCGTGTGGATCGCGTGCCGCCGGCGGAATCGCTCCTGGCTGAGGCGCTGCGGGCGGTCGGCTTCCGCCCATCGTATCGGGCCTGGCTGCTGCGACCCTGACCTTGGCCCGCCAGGGGAGCTTCCGCCAACGAATCCGGGCAAAACAAATGTCCCGGAGGAACCTCACCCCGACCCCTTGATGCAATCTCGGGACCGTGGCCCGGCTCCTCCGGAACAAGACGAACAATAGGGGCTGCCCCAGGGTCTGGCTAGGGGACTTCTCCACGAGTTTTCCCGGATGTCACCGAGTTATCCACTACCCGTCCACAGGGCAGGTGGTCAGCCCGGTCTCGGAATAAGGACATCGGGCACCCAGAGGCGGGTGTGGCCGGTGAGGCTGAGCGCCGTGATCACGAGCAGCAACAGCACATAGGCGCCGAGGAGAAGCAGGTCGACACGGCCGTAGGCGAGCTGGCGAAGCCACGTGCGCCGGCCCGTGCCGAAGCCACGCAGGTCCATGGCGTCGATGGTGTCCTCCGCCCCGACGATCGCGTTGATGGTGACCGGGACGAGCAGCGGTCCGAGCTTGCGCAGGCGGCCGACGGGACCGCCCTTCACACGGTCCCACTCGTACCCACGGATGCGCTGCGCATCCATCGTGGTCTGCATGTCGGTGGCAAGCGATGGCAGGAAGCGGAAGGTGAGGTCGATGGCGTAGGCGAACTTGTACGGCACCCGCAGCCGGGCAAAGGTCGGACCGATGTCGCCGGGTGCCATGGCGAAGGCGATCGGGAAGCCCATCGCCGCCATCGAACCGAAGCGAAGTAGCTGGACGGTGGCATACGTGACCATCTCCGCAGAGATGGGCGTGCTCAGGAGCGGCAAACGGAAGTAGATGTGCAGGTCCGCTTCCTTGAAGCCGCGCAGCTCACCGCCGGTGAGCACGGTGTTGACCAGGATGATGAAGCCGATGAAGAACGCGATGTAGGCCCAGTTGGCTCGCACCGCGCGCCATGGGATCTGGGCGGAGCGGTAGTAGAGGAGCGCCGCCACCGCCATGGGTGTCAGCAGGCGGAGATCCCAGACCTGGACCGCGGCGAGGACATAGGCGGCGAGGGCCAGGATCAGGACGCGGGGGTCGCGGCGGGCGAGCCACGACCCCCGGCCTAGGTATCGGGGCGCGACGTTCACGTCACGCCGTTCATCGATGGGCGATGGCTATCGGCCCATCGATTCGCGGATCGGCTCCCATGCCGCCACCAGGATCGGCGTCAGGATCACCGCCACGATCAAGTCGCCGACGACGACGGGGATGTAATTGTCACTCATGGCAACTCCGAAGTTCTCAGCGGTGCCGAGCCAGATGTCGGTGAAGACGAACAGGAAGCCGATGACGACGCCGATCGCGGAGGCGACCGCCGCGTTCACGAGCTTGTTCTGGCCCTGCATCATGCTCATCGCCCACCATCCGGCGATGAAGCCAGCCAGCCCGTTGGCGAGGCTCCAATTCCACGAGGTGAGCAACCCCCACCCGCTGATCTGGTCGGCGATCGCATTGCCGACCAGGCCGACGAAGAGGCCGACGATCGGCCCGAACGCCACGCCGAAGAAGGTCACCAGGGCGAAGCTCGGGCGCAGCGATACGTTGGCCGTCCCGGGCAATGCGA
>Ga0310810_10004850_pt1 | contig 14945 bp, 9 predicted proteins | sample NCmetagenome_FD_207641 | JGI IMG/M metagenome (GOLD analysis project Ga0310810, IMG submission 207641) | Soil microbial communities from experimental microcosm in Duke University, North Carolina, United States - NC | ecosystem: Engineered > Artificial ecosystem > Soil microcosm > Unclassified ...
GTCGTGCCGACGCTGCTCGTCGCGGCCTTGTGCCTGCCGCTGCTCCTGCTCACGCTCGAGCGCCTCGCCGACGCCGGCCTCGCGCAGCGCGGCCGCGTCGATCAACTGCTGCTGATCGCGCTCTTCGCGTTCGGCACGGTCTTCTTCTTCTCGGCGGTGCAAGGCCGCGTCTGGTTCACCGCGCACGTCGTCGGCGTCGCGCTCGCGCTCCTCTACGCGTACGCCGCGATCGAGGCGCGCAACCCGATCCTCGCCGGCGTCGCGCTCGGGCTGGCGGCGATCACGCGCCCGCCGATGGCGTTCATGTTCCCGCTGTTCGCGTTCGAGGCGTGGCGCGTCGCCGGCGGGCTCGACAACTGGAAGCGCGATCGCAAGGCGATGCTCCGCACGCTCGCGCGCCGGCTGGTGCCGTTCGCCGCGCCCGTCGTCGCGATCGCGATCGCCGCCGGCGTCTACAACATGGCGCGATTCGGATCACCGGGCGAATTCGGCCACACGTACCTGACCGTGCGGCAGCAGGCGCAGATCGAGCAGTACGGCCTGTTCTCGTACCACTACCTCGGCCGCAACCTCGCCGTCGCGCTGACGCTGCTCCCCGAGCTGCTGCCGAAATCGCCGTGGGTCCAGGTCTCGGGCCACGGCCTCGCGCTGTGGGTGACGACGCCGGCCTTCCTCCTGCTCCTCTGGCCACGCGAAAAGAATGCGCTGCACCGGACGCTGTGGATCACGGTCGCCGCGGTCGCCCTGCCCTCGCTCCTCTACCAGAACTCGGGCTGGGTCCAGTTCGGGTATCGCTTCAGCCTCGACTACACGGTCTTCCTCGTGCTCCTCCTCGCCGTCGGCGGCCGCCGCTTCGGCTGGCCGACGCGCGCGCTGATCGCGATCGGGATCGCGATCAACCTGTTCGGCGCGATCACGTTCGCGCGGTCCGATCGCTACTACCGCGTGGCCGGCGACGCGTACGGAACCGTGGTCGCCAACTGACCCACACGTAACCTCGCGTTATTTGTGTAATACATCCCGGCCGGGTTACATTCTTGCCAGATGCTCGCGCGACGGGTGATCGCGATCTCGCCTGACAAGGCGCTCGCGAAGCAGTTGGGGACCGCGCTCAAGGCAGCAGGAGGCGCGGTCGAGGTGCATCAATCGCTCGACGCGCTCGGCAAAGGAGAGCTGCAAGCGGCGCTCGTCGTCGTGCACGTCGACGGCGAGATGGCCGGCGCGCTGCCCGGGTTGACCGCGCGCCTCTCCGGCGACGCGCGCGCGATCGTGATCGTGCCGAAGCACGATCTCGACAAGCTGGTCTCGACGATGATGGCGAGCGATCGCTGCGCCGGCGTGATCGTCGCCGAGGACTTCGACGTCCACGACCTCGCGTCGATGGCGACCCGCATCCTCGCGGGCGACATCTTCGGGCTCGAGAAGCTGGTGCCGTGGGGCACCAAGGTCTACTCGACGCTCGTCGGCGACTACCAGGAGAAGTCGGTCTGCATCGCGCAGATGTCGGAGTTCGCCGAGCTGATGGGCGTGCGCCGCAAGTACCGCGAGGCGATCGAGCAGTGCGTCGACGAGATGTTGATGAACGCGCTCTACGACGCGCCCGTCGACGATCAGGGCAAGCAGATCTTCGCCGAGATCCCGACCAAGACGCGCATCTCGCTCCGCATGGAGCAGAAGGTCGTCGTGCAGTACGCGTGCGACGGCAAGGCGTTCTCGGTCAGCGTGCGCGACAGCTTCGGCACGCTCGAGCGCGGCACCGTCCTCAAGTACCTCGACAAGTGCCTGCACAGCGAGCAGCAGATCGATCGCAAGACCGGCGGCGCGGGGCTCGGCTTGTACCTGATGGCGAACTCGTCGACGCGGTTCTTGTTCAACGTCCTGCCCGGCGTCGCGACCGAGTGCGTGTGCGTGTTCGATCTCGAGTCGCCCAAGCTGCAGCTCGACAACTTCGGCTTCTTCATGGAGAAGATCGACGCCGCCGGGCGCTTGGCCGCGGGGCCGTCGCGGCTCCTGCCCGCGGGCGCGAGCTTCCCCGTCGAGCGGCGCCAGAATCCGCAGCCGGCGCGCACGCCGAAGGGCCTGGTCGCGGCGCTCTCGGCGGCGATCGTCTTGATGCTCGTGATGATCGCGCTGGTCGCGTATCCGCGCTTCAAGAAGCCTTCGCTCGTCACGATGCAGGTGCAGACCGATCCGCCGGGCGCGACGATCGAGGTCGACGGCAAGCTGCGCGGCGTCGCGCAGGGCGGCGTGCTCGCGATCGACGAGCTCGAGGTCGGCCACGCGTATCGCGTGACCGCGACCAAGGACGGCTACGCCGCCGCCGACACCGTCGTGCAGCCGACCTCGAACGGCGGCGCGGTGACGATCCATCTCGAGGCGCACGCCGCGACCGTGACGTTCGACAGCGATCCGCAGGGCTCGCAGGTCCTCGTCGACGGCGAGGACATGGGACGCACGCCGGTCACGATCTCCACGCTCAAGCCGCTCTCCGAACACGAGGTCGTCTTGAAGAAGACCGGCTACCTCGACGGTCACCGCAAGCTCCACGTGCCGGGCCCCGGCGCCGAGAGCCAGGTCAGCCAGTCGCTGACGGTGTCGCCCGACTTCGCGACGATCGTCGTCGCGTCGACGCCGCTCGGCGCCGAGGTCTACCTCGACGGCCAGCGCCTGCCCGGCGTGACCACGCCCACCGACGAGATCCTCGTCGAGGCCGGCAAGTCGCACAAGGTCACGCTCCGCATGGCGCGCTACATGCCGGCGGATCTCACGACGTCGCCGCCGCGCGGCGCGCGCCGCGTCTCGGTCGGCGCGACGCTCAGCGAAGGCGCCGAGGTCCACGTCGAGGCGAACGTCGATGGCCGCGGCACGGTCAACGGGGTCGCGACCTGCAAGAACAAGCCGCTGCCGTTCGACTGCCCGGTCCCGCGCGGCGACTACATCGTCGAGGTCGACGGCGTCCGCCCGCCCGGCGCGACCCAGCGCAAGGTCACCGTCGACAGCGAGGCGGTGAGCGTGTCGGTGCAGTTCGGCTTCGTCGACGCGCCGGCCGGCAAGAAGATCGTCGTCGGCGGCCAGAAGGTCGCGCGCGCCGCCTACGAGGAGGGCAAGCGCGTGGTCACGGTCGTCGACGAAGCGAGCGGGGTCCAGAGCCCCGTCGAAGTGCAGATCGTGGCGGGCCGCGCCACGACCGTACAGTGATCACGCGCGCGGCCGCGCGATCATTGTATCGTCGGGGGATGCGAGCGCTCCTGGTCCTCGCGACCTGGGCGGCGGTTCCGGCGGTGGCGTCGGCAGCGACGAGATCGTCGTCGGTGGATGCGTATCCCGGCATCACGCACGAGGAATGGTCCGACACCTCGATCCCCGCGCTGATCCACGTGATCAAGGTCGATCTCAGCTCGCAGGAGATCCAGCTGGTCGCGACGCGCGAGGCGGATCGCGGCCACACGACCAAGTCCGCCGCTTCCACGATGGGCGCGGTGGTCGCGATCAACGGCGACTACTTCGCGGTCAGCGGCTTCGAGCCGGCCGGCCTCGCGATGGGCGACGGCACGCAGTGGTCGATGTCGAAGGACGACGCGCTGAGCGGCTTCTTCGCGTTCGCGCGCGTCGGCGAGCGGACGTACGGATCGATCTCGGCGCCGGCCGAGGTGATCGCTTCGGTGGATCAAGCGACGCAAGGCGTGATCGGCGGGCGGCCGCTGCTCCTCGCCGCCGGCGCGGTGCCCGGCACGTTCGACTGCACGGATCTCGACGCCCTCGCGTGCGTGCGCGCGCCGCGCACCGCGATCGGCCTCTCCGCCGACGGCAACACGATGTGGCTGGTCGTCGTCGACGGATGGCAGCAGGGCTCGACCGGGATGACCGCCGGCGAGCTCGCCGCGTTCATGAAGCAGCTCGGCGCGTTCGACGCGCTCGCCTTCGACGGCGGCAGCGCTTCGTCGATGGTGCTCGACGGCGCGGAGATCGCCGCGCCGTCCGACGGCGTCGAGCGCGCGGTCGCGAACCATCTCGGCGTGCGCTACGGCGCGCTGCCGAAAGGCCAGCTGGTCGGCTTCATCCGCGAGCGCGACATCTTCAACGGCAAGGATCTACCCGGCGCGACCGTGAAGCTCGACGACGGCCGCACGCAGGTCGTCCCCGCGAACGCGATGTACGACTTCACCAACGTCACCGCGCGCTGGGCGTGCGCGACCGCGTCGCTCACCGGCTATCACAAGGCCACGCGCTGCGTGCAGGTGATGCCGGGCACGACCAACTACGACTCGATCGCGCTGTTCCCGAACTCCGACTTCGTCGACGCGAACCCGAACGCGCCGCCCGACGCGGCGGTCGACGCGCGCTTCGGCGTGTACGACGCGCAGCCGTCCGGTGACGGAGGAAATCCGATCGGCGGCGACGGCGGCGGCACGAACCCGAGCGGATGTTGCAGCGTGAGAGGTCGAACCGCGTCGGCGGGCGATCTCGCGCTCGGGCTGCTCGTCGTCGTACGATGGCGCCGCCGCCGGGGTTAGCAGCAGGATCATGGAAACCGACGTCGCCTCTCATCTCTACACCGACGCAGGTGGAGCGCTCGTCGAGCGCAAGCATCGCCTCCGCGTCACCGGCGGTCCCGACGCCGGCAAGGAGCTCGCGCTCGAGCTCGGCACGACCTTGGTCGGCACCCACCCCGACAACGATCTCGTGCTGACCGACACGACGGTCTCGCGCCATCACCTCGAGATCCGCGTGCGCAAGGACGGCGTCGCGGTGCGCGATCTCGACACCACCAACGGCACGCGCCACGGCGGCACCAAGCTCGGCCAGGTCGTGCTCACCGGACCGGCGCGGCTGCGCGTCGGCAAGCACACCGAGATCGACGTCGAGCCCGTCGACGCGCCGGTGCCGCTCGGCGAGTGGTCGCACGATCGCTTCGGCGACGTGCTCGGCGCCGGGCCCGCGATGCGGAAGTTGTTCTCGCTGCTCGCGCGCGTCGCGCCGACCGACGCGACGATCCTGCTCAACGGCGAGACCGGCACCGGCAAGGAGGCGTTCGCCGAGGCGATCCACAAGGCGTCGGCGCGCGCGGCCGGACCGTTCATGGTCGTCGACTGCGGCGTGATCCCGAAGGAGCTGATCGCGAGCGAGCTGTTCGGCCACGTGCGCGGCAGCTTCACCGGCGCCGCCGGCGACAAGCGCGGGCTGATCGAGGCCGCCCACGGCGGCACCCTCTTCCTCGACGAGATCGGCGAGCTGCCGATCGATCAGCAGCCGCAGCTCCTGCGCGTGCTCGACAAGCGGCAGCTGCGCCGCGTCGGCGACACCGCGACCGTCGACGTCGACATCCGCGTGATCGCGGCGACCAATCGCGATCTGCGCGCGATGGTCAAGCAGGGCACGTTCCGCGAGGATCTCTTCTATCGGCTCGCGGTCGTGCGCGCGGAGGTGCCGCCCCTGCGCGAGCGCAAGGACGACATCCCGATGCTCGCGCATCACTTCGCGGCGGAGATGGGACGCGGCTTCGATCTGTCGCCGTCGTTGGTCGCGACGCTCGCGCGCCACGACTGGCCCGGCAACGTGCGCGAGCTGCGCAACGTCGTCGATCGCGCGCTGTCGCTCGGCGCGTCGACGCTCGACGAGCTCGGCGCGTCGTCGCCGGCGCCGGCGGAGTCCTCGCCGCCGACCGATCAAGCCGTCCTCGATCTCCCGTTCAAGGAAGCGAAGGCCGCGCTGATCGAGGGCTTCGAGCGCGACTACCTGAAGCACCTGCTCGCCAAGCACAAGGGCAACATCTCGCGTGCGGCGCAGGAAGCCGGGATCGATCGCAACTACATCCATCGGCTCGTGAAGAAATACGATCTCGACGTGGAGCGCGGATGAAGATCACCTCGTGGCTGTGGGTCGTTGTCGTGGCGGGATGTGGCGGCGGATCGACGAGCAGCCCCGATGCGTTCGTCGCCGACGCCGCGCCCGATACGATCACCGTCGCGATCACGTCGCCGGTCGGGGGCGCGTCGATCCGCGGCACGCGCGCGGTCGAGGTGAAGGGCACGCTCGCGGCGGCCGCGCCGATCACGTCGGTCGACGTGAAGGTCGGGACGACCACGGTCGCCGCGATCTTCGGCGAGAAGGCCTTCACGGCGACGGTCATGGTCGCGAACAACGCGAACACGATCACCGTCACCGCGCACGACGCGATCCAGGGCAGCGGCACGGCGTCGGTCGACGTCGACTATCCGTTCGTGCACTTCACCGACTTCCCGGCGGCGACGCGCGTGCTCGGGCAGACCGCCGCGGACATCGGCACGCAGCGCACGACCGACGCGTCGACGATGAAGTTCGCGGTCGGCGATCCGGTGATGATCGGCGCGACGCTCTACGTGCCGGTGCTCGGCGAGAACCGCGTGCTCGGCTACAGCGCGTTCCCGACGACCGACAACCAGGCGGGCGACTTCGTGCTCGGGCAGGCGACGCTCGCCGACGGCGTCGCGGCGGTCGGCGCCGACGGGCTCGACCAACCGAGCGACGTCGACAGCGACGGCACCAAGCTGGTCGCCTCCGATCACGCGAACAACCGCGTCGTCGTGTGGAACACGGCGCCGTCGACGACACACGTCGCGGCCGACGTCGTGGTCGGCGAGCCGGACTTCGACACCAGCACCGGCGGCTGCGAGGCCGCGCGGGTCAAGGGGCCGATCGATCTGACGATCGCGAGCGGCCGCTTGATCGTCGCCGACACCAACAACAACCGCGTGCTGATCTGGAACACGATCCCGACGACGAACGGCGCCGCGGCGGATCTCGTGATCGGCCAGGCCGACTTCACGCACTGCGCCGGCAACGACGACAACCAGGACAGCGTGTCGGATCTCGGCCCGACGGCGCGCACGGTGCGCAACCCGATCGGCGTGTGGAGCGACGGCACGCGGCTGATCGTCGCCGACTCCGCGAACAATCGGCTCCTGATCTGGAAGACGTTCCCGACCTCGTCGTTCACGCCGGCCGACGTCGTGCTCGGGCAGCCGTCGTTCACGACCGCCAATCCCGGGTTGAGCGCGACCGCGCTGGCCTCGCCGCAGTTCATCGCGTCGAACGGCAACCAGCTGGTCGTCACGGACACCAACAACAACCGCGTGCTGGTGTGGGACGACGTGCCGACGCTGTCGGGGCGCGCGCCCGATCACGTGATCGGGCAGTCGACCTTCCTGCACGGCAGCGCGAACGACGACAACCAGGACGACGCGACCGACGCGACCCCGAGCGCGCGCACGCTCAAGGCGCCGCGCGGGCTGCTGCTGACCGCGACGTCGTTGTGGGTGTCGGATCAGTCGAACAACCGCGCGCTGGTGTACGTGCCGTGAAGGCGGGGTGGCTCGGGCTCGTCGCGATCGCCGCGTGCGGCTCGCATCCCGCGCCGCACGCGATCTCGAACACGGCGCCGTCGCCCGAGACGATCGACGCCGCGCCGCCGGCCGCGATCGTGTGGTCGATCGACTGCGCGCCGTCCACGGTCGCGATGGCCTCGCGCGCCTCGGTGATGATCACGATCCACGCGACCAACACGACCTCGGCCGTGCGCGATCCCGAGCGCGATCCGCTCGAGTTCACCGTCGACGGCGTCTCGTCGATGGAGCTCTCGATGGCGTTCGGCAACGGGGGCCGCGACGCCGCGTGGGAGGCGATCCCGCCGGGCGCGACCGAGGTCGATCAGCGCGAGGGCATGGAGATCGCCGCGTCACCCGGCGATCACGTGATCGTGATGTCGCACGCGGGCCGCGAGCTCGCGCGCACGACGCTGCACATCACGCGCTGATTCGACTTCCGTCCTCCGACTTCCGTCTACCGGATTCCGATCCGCTCCCCCGTTCGTCCTGAGCGGAGCCCGGAGCGAAGCGACGGGCGGAGTCGAAGGACACGATCCGCGACAGCAGATTCCGCTTCGCGATCACCGTCGCCGTCAACACGCCCGCCATCACCGCGCCGCCGACGCCCGCCGTCACGACGTCCGCGCCCGTCAGATACAAACCCGCGATCGGCGACTGCACGCGCAGCTCGCGCGCCTCGAACCGCGCCGGGTTGTGCGCGAGCCCGTAGATCTCGCCGCTCGGATGCGACGCGAACTGCTTCGTCGACAGCGGCGTCGACAGCTCCGCGTGCGCGATGTGGCCCTCGAGCTGCGGGCACCGCGTGAGCAGCACCTGCATCAGGCGATCGGCGAGCTCGCGCTTCACCGTCTCGTAGTCGGCGCCGCGCTTCTTCCACGCGGTCCCGTCCCAGCGCGCGAAGCGCTCCCACGGCGCGACGCCGATCACCTCGATCGTGCCCTTGCCGGGATGGCGCCGCTCGAAGTCCGGATCCTTCGCCGATGGGAACGACAGGTACGCGACCGGCAGCGGCGCGTCACCGTCCTCGACGTAGCGCGCGACGTTGCGATCGTGATCGTGGCCCGGATAGACCCACTGGTTCGCGCGCGCGAGCCCGAGCTGCGTCGCGGTGCGATCGAGCCCGACGTACAGCGACAGATGCGCGAACGACGGCGGTACGCCCGCGACGGTCGGACGCGCGCCGGCCTCGCGCGCGATGTCCGGATCGAGCAAGCGGCCGTAGGTCACCGCGATGCCCGCGTCGCTGACGACGCGCTTGCCGCGGATCTCCTCGCCGCCGGCGAGCCGCACGCCGACCGCGCGCCCCTTCTCGACGACGATCCGCTCGACCTCGGCCGACGTCATCACCGCGCCGCCGGCGCGCTCGATCGACGGCAGCATGGTCTCCGCGAACCGCGCCGACCCGCCGATCGGATACGCGGCGCCCTTCAGGTAGTGATCGACGAGCATCGCGTGCATGAAGAAGCTCGCCTGGCTGGGCGGCAGACCGTAGTCGCCGTACTGGCCGGTGAGCACGCCGGCGAGCCGTGGATCCCGCGTGATGCCGCGCATCACGTCCGCGACGGTCGCGCGCGCGTGCGGCATCGCGTTCCGCCGCAAGAGCGGCCCCGCGACCCGCGCGATCGCCGGCGGCAGCGCCTTCTCTAGGAAGTAGCGCTTACTACTTCCTACCGCCTCGCGCACGCGCGCGAGGTAGCGATCGATCGCGTCCTTCTCGCGCGGGAAGTAGCCGTGCATCCGCTCGCGGAACGCGTCGCGGCCGGCGACGAAGTCGTAGACGTCGTCGCCCATGACGATCTGATCGTAGACCGGACCGAGATCGGCCCAGCCGAGCTCGCCGTCGGTGAGGTGATCGAAGAGCCGGCGCAGGAACGCGCGCGGCCGATGGACGTCGCCGACGTAGTGGACACCGACGTCCCACTCGTACCCGGGCCGATGGAACGTGTGCGTGAAGCCGCCCGCGGTGTAGTGGCGCTCGAGGACGAGCACGCGCTGACCGCGGTGGCGCGCGAGCAGCGATGCGGTCGCGAGGCCACCGAGCCCCGAGCCGATCACGATCGTATCCCAGCCGCGCGGGCCGGGATCCGGGATGCCGTGTTGCTTGTACGAACGTCCGATCCTCATCTCCGACTCCTCTGCTTCGTCTTCGTCGTGGTCTTCGCCTTCGGTCTCGCGAAGGCCGGCAGCTCGAAGTCGATCGCGGCGAGCTGCGCGAGCGTGCGCCCGCTGCCCAGGCGACCCGCGAGGTGCAGCGACACCAAGCCGTGCACGCTCGCCCACGCGAGGTGCGCGATCGTCAGCGGATCGCCGTCGAGCTCGCCGGCGGCGACGGCCTCGGCGACCGTGCGGTGCAGGCAGGCGAACGCGCGCCGGCTCTGGACCGCGACCTCGCGCGGCTCGCGATCGCTCGGCTCCGGCGTGCGGACCTCGAACATGATCCGATACGCATCGGGCTGATCGAGCGCGAACTTCACGTACGCGCGCTTCAGCACGATCAGCTTCCGGGTCGGCGCGTCGTCGGTGTCGATCGCCGCCTCAAGCCGCTCGGCGAAACGCCGGAACGCCTCCGCGCGCACCAGCGCGAACAGCTCGTCCTTGTTCGCGAGGTACCGATACGGCGTCATCGCGCTCACGCCGAGCTCCGCCGCGACCGCGCGCATCGTCACCGCGTCGTAGCCCTGCTCCGCGAACAGGTGCATCGCCGCGACCGCCGCCTCCGCACGGAACGCGATGATGTCCTCGGGAGCCAACGCCATGCGGGGCATGCCTGATTGTCTTACAACGTAAATTTTACGCTGTAAACCCTATTCGAGTTTCGGGCTCGGATCTGGGCGCTGGCCGAGGCCCGAAGCCTGAGGTCCGAGGCCGCTCGCGGCGAAGCCGCGAGCTCAAAGGCCGAGCTGTGCGCGCGTCAGCACGTCCGGGGCGGGCGCGTACGCCATCGCGCGCGCGATCACGTTCTTCAGCTCGCGCGCGTTGCCCGGCCACGCGTGCGCGCGCAGCGCGGCGAGGGCGTCGGGCGCGAAGGCCGGCGCCTTGCCCTCGGGCGCGAGCGCGCGCGCGAAGTGGCGCGCGAGCGGCACGATGTCGTCGCGGCGATCGCGCAGCGGCGGCACGACCAGCGGCACGACGTGCAAGCGGTAATAGAGATCCTCGCGGAAACGGCCGCGCGCGACCTCGGCGCCGAGATCGCGGTTGGTCGCGGCGATCACGCGCACGTCGACGGTGACCGGCCGCTGCGCGCCGAGCGGGAAGACCTCGGCGGAGTCGAGGAAGCGGAGCAGCTTGGGCTGGATGTCGAGCGGCAGCTCGCCGATCTCGTCGAGGAAGAGCGTGCCGCCGTCGGCCGCGCGCACGACGCCCGCGTGATCCGAGGTCGCGCCGGTGAACGCGCCGCGCCGATACCCGAACAGCTGGCCCTCGAAGAGATCGTGCGGCACGGCGGCGCAGTTGAACGCGACGTACGGCTTCGACGCGCGCGGCGACAGATCGTGCAGCGCGCGCGCGATGACCTCCTTGCCCGCGCCCGATTCGCCGGTGATCACGACGGTCGCGCGCGAGCCGGCGAGCCGGCCGACGTCGGCCAGCAGGCGCCGCATCGGCGGCGACGCCGCGACCATGCCGGGCAGCTCGACCGCCGCGTCGGGCGCGGCCGCGGCCGCGCGCTCGCCGCCGCGCAGCGCCGCGACCTCGAGCGCGAGCCCCGCGACCACCGCGAGCATGCGCAACGACGCGCGCGCGTTGTCGCGCGGCGGCGCCGTCACCCCGAGCCGCACGCGGCGCCCTCCTCCGCCGACGTCGAACCACGCGACCGCGACGTCGCGCGCGTCGCCGCACAGCCGGCGCGCGCCGCCGTCGCGCTCCTCCTCGAGGATCACCGGCGCGCCCGCGACCTCGCGCGCGACCGCCGCGAGCTCGCGCAGGACCATCGCCGTCGTCGCGCCCGCGACCGCGAGCCGCTGCAGCCCGAGCTCGAGCGACGGCGAGATGCCGCCAGTGGACGCGACCGCGGCGCGCGCGCCGAGCGTCCCGCCCGACGCGAGCATCGCCTCCACGCGCGCGACCGCGCGCTCGATGAACGACGGACGCGGCAGCCCGAGCGCCGCCAGCTCCGCGTCGCTCTCCGCGCACCGATCGTCGGCGCCCTCCACGCCGAGCGCCCGCTGCATCCGCGACGCGCCGAACCGCGCGAGCGCGGCGTCCAAGCGATCGCCCGAGGCCGCGAACGTCGCGACCGCCGCGTCGAAGAGCGTGCGTCCTTCTTCGAGCCGTCCCTCGTCGATCAAGAGCGTGCCCTCGACGCGACGCAGGTGCGCGGTCACCCACGCCGCCGGCCGCCGATCCGCCGCGCGCAGCGCGCGCCCGAGCACCTCGCGCGCGAGCTGCGACGTGCCCTCGATCAGCGCCGCGCCGGCGTACGACACCAGCAGATCGCGCAGCATGAAGCCCCACCCCACCGCGAGCCGCTCGGCGTGCGCGTACGCGGCGAGCGTCGCCTCCGGATCGCGCCCGCGCGCGAGCGACGCGACCGCGGTGAGCCACGCCGCGTGCGCCTGACACACCGCGCGCATCGACGGCAGCGTGGCGGCGCCGACCTTCGCCGCCAACGCCGCGAGCGCGTCGGCGCGCCCCGTCGACAGCAAGAACCTCGACTGCACCGGGAAGACGATCGTCACCGGGAAGCCGAGCTCGTCGAAGATCCGATCGCTCTCCGCGAACACCGCGCTCGCCTCGTCGAGCCGAACGAGCCGCACCAGCGCCTCGGCCTCCGCGCGCAGCGCGAGCGCGGTGTGCACGCCGATCGCGAGGTGCGCGCCGTCGGCGACCGCGCGCGCGCGCCGCGCCAGCGCGAGCGCCTCGTCGGGATCGCCGAGATCGTCGAGCATGCGCATCGCCTTCATCGCGCACACGCGCGCCTCGAGCACGGGCGACACGCCGAGGCGCGGATGCGCGAGCAGCCGATCGAGGCGATCCATCGCGAGCCGCGACTGCCCCGACATCGTCGCGCCGAGCGAGCGCAGCTGCTCGAGGAACATCGCGGGGAGCTCGGGCAACGACGCCGACGCGATCGCGTCGACCTGCCCGAGCGCGCGCAACAAGAGATCGTCGTCGCCCGCGAGCAAGGCGGCGTTCGCCTCCGCCATCGCCGCGAGCGCGATCGCGACCGGCGCGTCGCCGGGCCGCGCGAGCTCTTCGGCGCGCCGCGCGTGCGCGTGCACGACGCCGAGATCGAACAGCTCGCCGTCCGGATACGAATACGCGAGCGCGGCGGTCGCCTCCGCGAGCGCGAGCGGCGGCGCGTCCGGCGCGAGCGCGGGCCCGAGCGCCGCGATCGCGCGCCGCCCGTCCGCGCGGATCATCAGATCGATCAGCGCGAGCCCCGCCGACGCGAGCGATCGCGCCTCGCCTGCGAGCCCGCGATCCGACAGCGCGCGCAACAGCACGCTCTCCGCCTCGCGCCACTGACCGTCGAGCAACCGCTGCACCGCCGCGCTCACCGGCAACGACGCCGCGTCGCTGGCACTGATCCGCGCCGCGTTCGATCGCGCGTACGCCTCGAGCCGCGCGAGCGCGGCGCCGCGCGGTCTCCGCGCCGCCGGCGATCCGTCGGCGAGCTCCCATCGATAGATCGTGTGCGCGTTGACGCCGAGCTCGGCGGCGAACGCCGCTCGGGTCCGTGCCCCGCGCATCGATCGGATCTCGGCAGGCGTAATCGGCATATGACGATCTACCTTCTGACTATGCCGTAAATCGGCATAGTGCACACAACATATCGATACTACTAGGCGCAATGTTGGCGCCGGCTCTGCAATACGGACCCGCAGGTCCCGATATGCAAGCCTCATCGACCTCTGCCATTTCAGCCCGGACGATCGACTTTCCCCTCGCGCCCGAGGCGACGCCGCCCCCGGCACTTCCGAAAACAGATGCGCCGAAGAAGCCGACCAAGAAGGCGCCGATCGTCCTCGGCGCGCTCGTCGCGATCGCCGCCGGCGTCGCGCTCTACCTCTATCTCGGCGCGCGCGGCAAGGAGTCGACCGACGACGCGCAGGTCGAAGGTCACGTCTCGACCGTCGCCGCGCGCGTCCCCGGCCAGGTGAAGCGCGTGCTCGTCACCGATGATCAACCGGTGCACGCCGGCGACGTCCTGGTCGAGCTCGACGACGCCGACCTGAGCGCGCGCGTCGCCGCGGCGCGCGCGGATCTCGCGGCCGCGAACGCGAGCCTGCACGCCGCGCAGTCGCAGCTCGCGCTCACGCGCAAGCAAGCCGACGCCAACCTCGCGATCGCGCGCGGCGGCATCGCGCAAGCGGCCGCCGTCTCCGGCTCGACCCAGGCGACGATCGATCAAGCGAAGGCCGACGTCACCGCCGCCGCATCTCGCGCGCAGCTCGCGCGCACCGAGCTCGATCGCAGCCGGCGCCTCGCCGACGCCGGCGCGGTCCCGCAGTCGGAGCTCGACGCGCGCCAAGCCGCGGTCGATCAAGCCGACGCCGCGCTCGCGCAGGCGAAGTCGCGCGTCGTCACCGCCGAAGCGGGCCGTTCGAACTCGAGCGGCACCACCGAGGCCGCGCGCGGCCGCTTGCTGTCCGCGCAGGCCGGCCCCGAGCAGATCGAAGCCGCGCAAGCGCAGGTCGAGCTCGCGCAGGCGAAGGTCGAGCAGGCGACCGCCGCGCTCCAGCAAGCGGAGCTCGACCTGAGCTACACGAAGGTCCGCGCGCAGATCGACGGCACCGTCGCCAAGCGCACCGTCGAGCCCGGTCAGATGGTCTCCCCCGATCGCCCGCTGCTCGCGCTGGTCGACACCCACGACGCGTGGGTCGTCGCGAACTTCAAGGAGACGCAGCTCGCGTCGATCCATCCGGGCCTGAAGGTGCGGGTGAAGATCGACGGCTTCGGCGGCGACGCGCTGACCGGCACCGTCGAGTCGATCCAAGCCGGCACCGGCGCGCGCTTCTCGCTGCTGCCGCCCGACAACGCGAGCGGCAACTTCACGAAGGTCACGCAGCGCGTGCCCGTGAAGATCACGATCGCCGATCATCGCGGCCTCGCGCTGCGCCCGGGTATGAGCGCCGACGTCACCGTCTACACGGAGTGAGCCATGGGCGAGCTCAAGGGCAACAAGGCCGCGATCACGATCGTCGTGATGCTCGCGGCGCTGATGGCGATGATCGACATCTCGATCGTCAATGTCGCGCTGACCGACATCCGCGCGAGCTTCGCGACGCCGCTCGATCAGATCGGCTGGGTCTCGACCGGCTACATGATGGCGAACATCGTCGTCATCCCGATGACCGGCTGGTTCCAGCGCCGCTTCGGGTTCAAGAAGTACTTCGCCGCGTCGGTCGTGCTGTTCACCACCGCGAGCGCGCTGTGCGGCGCGGCCTGGAGCTTGCCGTCACTCGTCGCGTTCCGCGTGCTGCAGGGCCTCGGCGGCGGCGCGATCATCCCGACCGCGCAGTCGATCCTGTTCGCGCGCTACCCGAAGCGCGAGCACGGCATGGCCGCGGGCCTGTTCGGCCTCGGCGCGATCACGGGCCCGCTGCTCGGTCCGTCGATCGGCGGCTACTTGATCGACCT
>Ga0310810_10004851_pt1 | contig 14945 bp, 10 predicted proteins | sample NCmetagenome_FD_207641 | JGI IMG/M metagenome (GOLD analysis project Ga0310810, IMG submission 207641) | Soil microbial communities from experimental microcosm in Duke University, North Carolina, United States - NC | ecosystem: Engineered > Artificial ecosystem > Soil microcosm > Unclassified ...
GGAATGGCTCAAGGCGACGCAGATCGTCCTTGAAGAGCTTCCGGGCACCGACAACCACGCGCCGAAGTCGAACCTCGCTCTGCTCGATCGCCAGCAGGCGTTCGGCTACACGCAGGAAGACATCAAGTTCCTGATGACGCCGATGGCCACCACCGGCGAGGAAGCGGTCGGCTCGATGGGCAACGACACGCCGATCTCGGCGCTGTCGGACAAGTCGAAGTCGCTGTTCACCTACTTCAAGCAGAACTTCGCCCAGGTGACGAACCCGCCGATCGACCCGATCCGCGAAGAGCTCGTCATGAGCCTCGTCTCGATCATCGGACCGCGGCCGAACCTGTTCGACCTCGAGGGCTCGTCGAAGACCAAGCGTCTCGAGGTCCGCCAGCCGATCCTCACCAATGAGGATCTCGAGAAGATGCGCGCCATCTCGCAGATGAGCGACTCGCACTTCCAGTCGCGCACCTTCGACATCACCTATCCGGCCGAGCACGGCGCCGACGGCATGGCCTGGGCGATCGACGAATTGTGCGAGCGCGCCGAAGAATCCGTGCGCAACGGCTGCAACATCATCATCCTGTCGGACCGCAAGGTCTCGGCCGACCGCATCCCGATCCCTGTGCTGCTCGCTTGCGCGGCCGTGCATCACCACCTGATCCGCAAGGGCCTGCGCACCTCGGTCGGCCTCGTGCTCGAGACCGGCGAGCCGCGCGAAGTGCATCACTTCGCGTGCCTGGCCGGCTACGGCGCGGAAGCGATCAACCCCTATCTCGCCTTCGAGTCGATCGTCGCCATGAAGGCCGATCTCCCCGGCAAGCCGGCCGACGACAAGGAGATCGTCAAGAAGTACATCAAGGCGATCGGCAAGGGCCTCCTGAAGGTGATGTCCAAGATGGGCATCTCCACGTACCAGTCCTATTGCGGCGCGCAGATATTCGACGCCGTCGGCCTCAAGCAGGACTTCGTCGACCTCTACTTCACCGGCACGCATACCCGCATCGAGGGCGTCGGCCTTGCCGAGATCGCGCAGGAGACGGTGCGCCGCCATCGCGACGCCTTCTCGGACGCGCCGATCTACAAGTCGATGCTCGACGTCGGCGGCGAATATGCGCTGCGCGTGCGCGGCGAGGACCACGTCTGGACGGCCGAGACCGTGTCGCGGCTCCAGCACGCCGTGCGCGGCAACTCGCAGGACAGCTACCGCGCCTTCGCGCAGATCGTGAACGATCAGAGCGAACGGCTGCTGACCATCCGCGGCCTGTTCCGCATCAAGTCGGCCGAGGAAGATAACCGCAAGCCGGTGCCGCTCGACGAAGTCGAGCCGGCCAAGTCGATCGTGCGCCGCTTCGCGACAGGCGCCATGTCGTACGGCTCGATCTCGCGAGAGGCGCACACGACGCTCGCCATCGCCATGAACCGGATCGGCGGCAAGTCGAACACCGGCGAAGGCGGCGAGGAGTCCGACCGCTTCAAGCCCATGCCGAACGGCGACTCGATGCGCTCGGCGATCAAGCAGGTCGCTTCGGGCCGCTTCGGCGTCACCGCCGAGTATCTCGTCAACTCGGACATGATGCAGATCAAGATGGCGCAGGGCGCCAAGCCCGGCGAAGGCGGCCAACTGCCCGGCCACAAGGTCGACAAGACCATCGCCAAGGTGCGCCATTCGACGCCGGGCGTCGGCCTGATCTCGCCGCCGCCGCACCACGACATCTACTCGATCGAGGATCTGGCACAGCTCATCTTCGATCTCAAGAACGTCAATCCGGCCGGCGACGTGTCGGTCAAGCTCGTCTCGGAAGTCGGCGTCGGCACCGTCGCCGCCGGCGTGTCGAAGGCGCGCGCCGACCATGTCACCATCTCCGGCTTCGAGGGCGGCACCGGCGCCTCTCCCCTCACCTCGATCAAGCACGCCGGCTCCCCGTGGGAGATCGGTCTCGCCGAAACGCACCAGACGCTCGTCGTGCAGAAGCTGCGCAGCCGCATCGCCGTTCAGGTCGACGGCGGCGTGCGTACCGGCCGCGACGTCATCGTCGGCGCGCTGCTCGGCGCCGACGAGTTCGGCTTCGCCACCGCGCCGCTGATCGCCGCCGGCTGCATCATGATGCGCAAGTGCCATCTCAACACCTGCCCGGTCGGGGTCGCCACCCAGGACCCGGTGCTGCGCAAGCGCTTCAAGGGCCAGCCCGAGCACGTCATCAACTACTTCTTCTTCGTCGCCGAGGAAGTGCGCGAACTGATGGCCGCGCTCGGTTATCGCAAGTTCGACGACATGGTCGGCCAGATGCAGATGCTGGACCAGCGCCGCCTGGTCGAACACTGGAAGGCCAAGGGCCTCGACTTCTCGAAGCTGTTCGTGAAGCCGAAGGCGAGCCGCGGTGTCGCCATCCATCACAGCGAGAAGCAGGACCACAAGATCGCGAAGATCCTGGACCGCCAGCTCATCGCGCAGTCGCAGCCGGCGCTCGACCGCGGCGCGCCGGTACGCCTCACCGCCGAGATCAAGAATCTCGACCGTGCCTGCGGCGGCATGCTGTCGGGCGAAGTGGCCAAGCGTTACGGCCACGACGGCCTGCCCGACGGCACCATCCACGTCCACTTCAAGGGCACGGCGGGACAAACGTTTGGCGCGTGGCTCGCGCGCGGCATCACCTTCGAGCTCGAAGGCGACGCCAACGACTATGTCGGCAAGGGTCTCTCCGGCGGCCGCATCATCATCAAGCCGACCGCCGACGCCGGCATCGTGCCGGAGGAGTCGATCATCGTCGGCAACACGGTGATGTACGGCGCCATCAACGGCGAGTGCTACTTCCGCGGCGTTGCCGGCGAGCGCTTCGCCGTTCGCAACTCCGGCGCCATCGCCGTGGTCGAGGGCGCGGGCGACCATTGCTGCGAATACATGACCGGCGGCATCGTCGTCGTGCTCGGCAAGACCGGCCGCAATTTCGCGGCCGGCATGTCCGGCGGCATCGCCTACGTGCTCGACGAGGACAACACCTTCGAGAGCCGCTGCAACATGGCGATGGTCGAGCTCGAGCCGGTGCCGGAAGAAGAGCGCATCGCCGAGACCGAATACAACCAGTTCAACGATCTGGAGACGCACGGCCGCGTCGACGTCATGAGCGACCTCACGGCCAACGATGCCGCGCGCCTCAACAAGCTGATCTCGGATCACGCCCGCTATACCGGCTCCAAGCGCGCGACCGAGATCCTCGCCGACTGGGCGAAATATCGTCCGCTGTTCCGGAAGGTGATGCCGGTCGAATATCGCCGCGCGCTCGCCGAAATGGCAAAGGAGAAGGCCGCCACGATGCAGGCCGCGGAGTAAGATGGGTAAGGTCACCGGATTTCTCGAAGTCGATCGCAACGACCGGCACTACGAGCCGGCGGAGGCGCGCGTCCGCCACTATCGCGAGTTCGTCCTGCCGCTCGGCGAGGACGAGACGAAAAAGCAGGCGTCGCGCTGCATGGATTGCGGCGTGCCCTATTGCCACGGCACCAGCCGCATCACCGGCCAGCCGACCGGCTGCCCGGTCAACAATCAGATCCCGGACTGGAACGACCTCGTCTATCGCGGCCAGTGGGACGAGGCGGCGCGCAACCTGCACTCGACCAATAATTTCCCCGAGGTCACCGGCCGCATCTGCCCGGCGCCGTGCGAGGCCTCGTGCACGCTCAACATCGACGACAACCCGGTCACCATCAAGACGATCGAATGCGCGATCGCCGACCGCGCCATCGAGCAGGGCCTGAAGGCCGAGGTCGCGGGCGTGAAGACCGGCAAGAAGGTTGCCGTCGTCGGCTCCGGCCCCGCCGGCATGGCCTGCGCGCAGCAGCTCGCCCGCGCCGGCCATGACGTCCACGTCTACGAGCGCTGGCAGAAGGCCGGCGGCCTCCTGCGCTACGGCATCCCCGACTTCAAGATGGAGAAGGTCCACGTCGACCGCCGCGTCGCGCAGATGCAGGCCGAAGGCGTCACCTTCCATTACGGCGTCCATGTCGGCGTGAGCATGCCCGTCGACAAGCTCGTCAAGGAGCACGACGCGGTCGTGCTCGCAGGCGGCGCCGAGAAGCCGCGCGACCTGCCGATCCCGGGCCGCGATTTGAAGGGCATCCATTTCGCGATGGACTTCCTGCCGCAGCAGAACCGCCGCGTCTCCGGCGAAGCGCAGGGCGACGCTGCGCCGATCCTCGCGACGGGCAAGAAAGTCGTCGTTATCGGCGGCGGCGACACCGGCTCGGACTGCATCGGCACCTCGATCCGCCAGGGCGCGGCCTCGGTCGTCAATTTCGAGATCATGCCGCAGCCGCCCGAGCACGAGAACAAGGACCTGACCTGGCCGCTCTGGCCGATCAAGCTGCGCGTGTCCTCGAGCCATGAGGAAGGCGCGAGCCGCGACTTCGCGGTCCTGACGCAGAAATTCTCCGGCGAGAACGGGCACGTGAAAAAGCTTCACTGCGTGCACGTCGACGGCAAGTTCCAGCCGGTGCCGGGCTCCGAGTTCGAGATCGAGGCCGACCTCGTCCTGCTCGCCATGGGCTTTGTGCACCCCGTGCACGAGGGCCTCGTGAAGACGCTCGACGTCGCGCTCGACAATCGCGGCAACGTCTCCGCCGACACCAACGGCTATCTCACCTCGGTGCCGAAGGTGTTCGCCGCCGGCGACATGCGCCGCGGCCAGTCGCTGGTCGTATGGGCGATCCGCGAAGGCCGCCAGTGCGCGCACGCCGTCGACAAGTTCCTGATGGGCGCGACCACGCTGCCGCGCTGAGCTCAGACATGCGCGCCGGCATCAGGCCGGCGCGGCGATCCGCGGGCGACGACGTGACAGGGATAGGCGTCAAGGCTTTGGCCCGTGGCCTCGGCAGCGAGTGGCTGCTGGCCGTGAGCGTCGCGACCTGCCTCGCCTTCGCGCTGCGCGGCGAGGCGCTGTTTGCCCGCCTTTCCGAGCCGATCTTCCTCGCCCTCATCTTCGCCTGGCTGTTCGGCGTGATCCTCGCCTCGGCGCTCGCCGTGGTGCGTCATGCCGACAAGGTCGCCGAGATCCTCGGCGAGCCCTATGGCACGCTGGTTCTGACGCTCGCCGTCACCGCCATCGAGGTGATGAGCATCTCGGCGGTGATGCTGCACGGCGAGAACAATCCGACGCTCGTGCGCGACACCCTGTTTTCGATCGTGATGATCCTGCTTGGGCTCGTCATCGGCTCGGCGCTTTTGCTCGGAGGTTTCCGGCACCGCGAGCAGCACTACAACCTGCAAGGCGCCAACGCCTATCTCGGCGTGATCATTCCGCTCGCGGTCCTGACGCTGACGCTCGCCAACTTCACCACGACCACGCCAGGCCCGACCCTGTCGACGCCGCAGCAGGTGTTCCTGCTGGTGGTGTCGTGCGGGCTTTATGTCGCCTTCCTCGCCGTGCAGACCGGCCGCCACCGCGGCTATTTCACCGAGGCCGACGAGCCGGCCTCGCACGGCCACCGCGCCACGCCGTCGCTCGCCTGGCACGCCGCCCTGCTCGTCGCCTACATCCTGCCGGTCGTGTTCCTGGCAGAGCAACTGGCGCAGCCGATCGACTATCTCATCGAGACGATGCGCTGGCCCGCCGCGCTCGGCGGGGTCGTCATCGCCATGCTGGTGGCGACGCCGGAGGCGATCGGCGCCATCCGCGCGGCGACCGCCAACCATCTCCAGCGCTCGATCAACATCACGCTCGGCTCGGTGCTGTCGACGACGGGCCTCACCGTGCCGGCCATGCTGGTAATCAGTCACACGACCGATCACGAGATCTATTTCGGCCTGAGCGGCGCCAACAACGTCATCCTGCTGCTGACGCTCGCGGTCAGCGTCGTCACCTTCGCCTCCGGTCGCACCAACGTGCTCCAGGGCGCGGTGCACGTCATCCTGTTCGCAGCGTTCCTGATGCTGATCGTGCAGGCATAGCGCGCCTCACTTCGCCCGCCGCCACGTGACCGTGCCGACGCCGCCGCTCGAGGCCGTCGCGGTGATGTATTGCAGGTCGTCGGCGGTCGCCGTGACGATCTTGCGCGTCTGCACCGTGCCGTTCCAGTTCGCGAAGCTGGCGCTTTCGACCTTGAAGGTCAGCGTCTTCCCCGTGGCGTCGTACACGTAGGTGCCGAGCATGGCGATGCTCTTGGCGACGACCGCCTTGTTCTCGTCCGCGGTGCCGCCGGCGCGGTTGCCGGACGCGAACTTCGGCAGGTCAGGCCCGATGATGGTCAGCATGAAGCGCCCGCCGCGGTCGAGGCTCATCATGCCGGTCGCGCCATGTCCGAACTGCTCCGTTTTCTTGCCGTCCTTGTCGGTGACCGACGAGACCAGCGTCCAGGTCCCGCGCAGGTCCGACGTCTGCGCCCGCACCGGTGAAAACAGCATTGCCACGATGGCAATCGCAACCATTCCGCGCAGCATGTCGCCTCCTCGAAGATGCCGGTTATGACCCCCGCAGGCTAGGAGACATTCCGGCGCGTCGGCTATGCTTGCTGACCGAGAGGACTCCTTCCGAAATCTGGAAAGCGGCGATGGATCGGCTCGAAGCCATGGCGGTCTTGCTCGCGGTCGCCGAGGCCGGAAGCATGTCCGCGGCATCGCGCAAACTGCGAACGCCGCTGGCGACCGTCAGCCGCAAAATCTCCGAGCTCGAGGCGCACCTCAATGCGCGGCTCCTGATGCGCTCAAATCGCAGCGTCGTGCTCACCGATGCCGGGCGCGACTTCGTCGCCGCGGCGCGGCGTATCCTCAAAGACGTCACCGAGGCGGAGCGCGACGCTTCAGGCGACAGCAGGGAGCTGCGCGGCGAACTCGTTCTGTCGGCGCCGATCGCACTCGGCCGCGCCTGTCTGCTGCCGGTCGTCGCGCAATTCCTCGCCGATCATCCGAGCATGGACGTGCGGCTGATGCTCGCCGACCGCCGCGTCAACATGATCGAGGACAAGATCGACGTCAGCCTGCGCGTCGGCGATCTCGACGATCTCAGCCTCGTCGCCAGGAAGGTCGGGACCGTCCGCCGCGTCGTCTGCGCCAGCCCGTCATACCTGGCGCGGCGCGGCACGCCGCGAACGCCCGGCGAACTCCAGGACCATGACTGCGTCACCTTCGAGAACACGCTGTCGGCGCAAAGCTGGACCTTTCGGACCGGCAAGACGGAAAAATCATTTCCGATCCATTCGCGCCTGATCGTTTCGACCGCGGAAGCGGCGGCCGACGCCGCCGTCGCCGGCCTCGGTCTGGCGCGCATGCTTGACTACCAGATCGACGCGCAGCGCCGCGCCGGTGCGCTCGTGCTCGTGCTGGAGAAATTCAGGTCGCCGCCCAAGGCCGTGCATCTGATTTACGAGGGCGGGCCCCACCTGCCGCTCAAGATCAGGGCGTTTCTCGACTATGCCGCACCGCGCCTCAAGGCTTCGATGCGCGCGCTCACCGACGGCTAAGTCGGAAACCGGATCAACGCCGCATTAATTCGGAAGGTCTCGCGGCTGCGCCGTGAACCGGCCTATCCGGCCGCGCCACTCACGGATGCCCCGGCGGCAATAGAAGCGGCGCCGGCGCCGACAGCAACGCGCTTCGCAGGGAGTGCACCATGAAGACGCTCGCAATTCTGGCGGCTCTGGCCGCGATCACGATGACTGCTTCGGCCACCGCCGCGCCGGCGGCGCACCAGGCCGGAGGCCCGCTCAAGCAAGGCAAGTTTTGCTGGGTCGGCACCGGTATTCACGGCACCGGCTGGTGGGATTTATGCGATCCGAAAAGCGCCATGCCGCGCGCACTGTCGATGCGCGGCCGCTCCGACGCCGACATCGAGGCCACGTTCAACGGCGGCGGCGGCGGGGGTGGCGGCGGTGGTGGCGGCGGCCGCTGAGGCGCAAGCCTAGCGGAAAAGCCCGAACAGGCCGCCGCTGTTACGGTCGTTGCCGTTCTGACGTTGCACGCTGCGCGGGGGCCGTGGCGGAGCGCTCCGGCGCTCGGCCTCGGCCTCACGCGTCGTCTTCGGCGCCGGCTTTTGCCTGGTCTGCTCGGAAGCTTTGGGCTCGACCGCGGCCTGCGAGCGTCCGGCCTCGGGCTCCGGCGCGGCGATCGCCGGCACGGCCGGCTTCGCGACCGCGGCCGGCGCAACCGGCGCGGCGGCCGGCGCTACCGCGGCAACCGTCGGCGCCGCCGGCGTCTCGGACTTCTTCACCGGCGCGGGCGCGGGCGCGGGCGCCGGCTCAACCCTGAGCGCGCTGCCCGGCGGCCAGGCGAAATCGTCGGCGCGGCCGCGCTGCGGCGACAGCGACTCGCCCTTGACCAGGACCTGCGTGGCGGTCGCGTCGCCATGAACGCGCGAGGATGTCCCGCCGCCGAGAAGATCTTCGCCGGCCGACGAGGTCACGGTGAGCGGCACCACCGGCCCGGCGAGCGGACGCTGCGCGGGCTTGCCCGGCTCGGTCGTCGGCGCCGCCGGCGCGGACGGCAGCGCGACGATGCGGTTCGACATGTAGCGGCGGATTTCGCGCTCGACATAGTGCGCGAGCTTGCGCGCGCCGTATTTGGTGAAATAGACGCCGTCGGCCGAGCGCAGGCGGCGCTTCTGGCCTTCATAGTCCGGGCCGAAGGTCGTGAACTTGCCGGCCTCGTCGACGAAGCCGTCCCACACGTCGATGTAGACGATTCCGGCGCGCTCGGCGCGCTGGCGATAGAGATTGTTGAGATAGCTCGCTTCCGAGGTCGACTTGGTGCCGCGGATCGGCGGCAGCCCGACCCAGAACACCGGCACGCCCTTCGACTTGAGCGCGGCGATCGTGTCGTCGATGCGGCGGGTGTAGATGCGCTCCCACTGCTCGCTCTGGAATTCGACGACGCCGTTGGCGGCGGGCTTCTTCGCCTTGGCGTCCGGCTTGTCGTTCTTGTCGGTCTTGGCGTCGGCGGTCTTGTCGGCATTCTCGCCGGACTTGTCGCCGGCCTTCCCCTGCTCTTCGGGCTTGGCGTCCTTCTTGTCCTGCTCTTCCTTGGCACTCTTCTCGGCTTCCTTGGCGAGATCGCGCTCGCGGATGTTCTGGCGGTCGGAGACGCCGAGCATCATCACGACGTAGTTCGCCTTCTCCTGATTCAGGATCTCGCGCGCGACGTGCCACCAGTCCTGGTCGTCCTTGGGGTTCACGTCGTAACGCAGGAGGCCCGAGACGGTCCTGTTCTTGCGCAGGATGGCGATCTCGGGCGCGTCGGAGAACGCGTCCTCGAGGCCGTAAGCGAGCCAGTCGGCCATGCCGTCGCCCATGACGACGACCGAGGTCGTCGGCGCGACCTGCTCGAGACCCTTGGCGTCCTTGCGCGGCGGCGGCGGCGCCTTGGCGCCACCTTCGGCCGGGCCCTGATGACGCGGCTCGCCATAATCGCGCTCGGGATAGGGCGCGGAGTCCGGGCTGAACAGATTGTTGAAGAAGCCGCCCTGCGAGCGCTGCGGCCGCGCCGCGCGGCGCGGCTGCGACGAGCCGCCGCCCCAGCCGCTCCAGAACTGCGCCTGCGCCGGCGTCGTGACGGCAACCTCGACCGCGAACAGGCAGGTTGCCTCGAGGGCTGCGACAAGCAGCGCCCCAAGCAGCCAGCGGGTTCCGCGGAATGTGCCGAACATCGAGATCGCCCAAGGGCTTAAGAGGGTGCGGACCGATCACGGCCCGTCCTGCCTAAAAGGCTAGTAGCACGGGGAAAATGTCAACTCGAAGGTCGGGATATTGTTACCTCGGCGGCCTTATCCCTTCCCCGCTCGCGGGGTCACGGCAGGGATAAGCCCCCTCACCGTCCCTGCAACTGCTCCAGGAGCCCGGCGCTGGCGAAGCCGTCCGGCACGCGGCCGACGCGCGCCTGGAAATCGCGGATGGCGTCGCGCGTGCGCGCGCCGAGGCGGCCGTCCGGCTCGCCGACATCGAAGCCGCGGCGCTGAAGCGCTTCCTGCAATTGCAATCGCTCGGCGCGGCTCAAGACGCGCTCGTAGCGCGGCCAGGCTTGCGCGAAGGCGCCGCCGCCGCGCAGCCGGTCGGCGAGATGGCCGATCGCCAGCGCATAGGCCTCGGCCGGGTTGTAACGCATGATGACGCGGAAATTGCGCAGCATCAGGAAGCCCGGCCCCTGAATGCCGGCCGGCACCAGCAGGAAGGCCTGCTCGTCCGGGCGCGCAAAGCGGAGCCCGTGCGGCCGCGCGACACCGAGCTTCTGCCATTCGGCGAGGCTCATCGTGTGCGCCTTGCCGGAGAGGCGGAAGTCGAACGTCGCCGGCACGACGACCTCGTAGCCCCAAGTCTGGCCGGACACCCAGCCGTCCTTCTTCAAATTGTTGGCCGTCGAGGCGATCAGGTCCGGCACCGAGGAGATGACGTCGCGATGCCCGTCGCCGTCGAAGTCGACGGCGTAGCGCTTGAACGCGCTCGGCATGAACTGCGTCGGGCCGAAGGCGCCCGCCCAGGAGCCGACCAGTTTGCCCGGCGCGATGTCGCCGCGCGCGACGATTTCCAGCGCGTCGAGGAACTCGGCGCGGAAATAGGCCTGGCGGCGGCCTATGCAGGCCAAAGTCGCGGTCGATTGCAGCACCGGCTTCGAGCCGGCGATCGTGCCGTAATTGGTCTCGACGCCCCAGATGGCGGCGATGACGTGGCGGTCGACGCCATAGGCGCGCTCGACCGCGTCGAACACATTGGCGTAACGCGCGAGCAGTTCGCGGCCCTTGGCGATGCGCGCGTCGGTGACGAGCACGTCGAGATAATCCCACACCGCCTTGGTGAATTCAGGCTGCGAGTCGAGCAGGTCCATGATGCGCAGGTCGGGCGTGAGCGACGCGGTCAGCGCCTCGTAGGTCCGGCGCTGCACGCCGCGGCGGGCGGCCTGCGGCCAGAGGCCGGCCAGACAGCCCTGGAAATTCGCGGCGTCGGCGCGGATCGCCTCCGCGGTCATGGACGGGTCGCCGGACGCGCCCGATTCGCCGCTCCAGCCGGACGGCGCATAGGCCATGGCCTGTGCGCCGGCGCGCGGGATCGAGCCGGTGGCGTCGGCGCGGCGGTCCTGCGCCGAGGCGGCGCTCACGGCGAGGCCGGCCGCCAGAGTCAGCGCAATGACGAACGGACGGGTGGCGATCCCCAAAACGGTGCTCCCCTCGAGAGACGGTCCCACGTCTTCCGGATGTCCTATGGGAAACCGATATCCTTTCGGCGGCGTTAATGCGGTATCCATTGAGCGTCTGGACCCCGCCGCGTCCACATGCTTTGACAGCGGCCATGAGCCGCATCCGCAAAGCCATTTTCCCCGTTGCCGGCCTCGGCACCCGCTTCCTCCCCGCCACCAAGGCCATGCCGAAGGAGATGCTGCCGGTCGTCGACCGGCCGCTGATCCAGCATGTGGTCGACGAGGCGATCGAGGCCGGGATCGAGCACCTGGTCTTCGTGACCGGCCGCAACAAGGGCGTCATCGAGGACCATTTCGACCGCCAGTTCGAGCTCGAAGTGACTTTGGTCGAGCGCAACAAGAAGGCGGAGCTGACGCTCCTGTCGGAGGCGTTGCCGGAGGCGGGCACGGTCAGCTTCACGCGCCAGCAGTCCCCCCTCGGCCTCGGCCATGCGGTGTGGTGCGCGCGCGAGATCGTCGGCCATGAGCCGTTCGCGCTGCTGCTGCCGGACGTGCTGGTCAAGCACAAGCGCGGCTGCCTGGCGCAGATGATCGACGCGGCGAAAGACCTCGACGCCAACGCCAACATCATCGCGGTCGAGGAAGTGCCGAGCGACCGTGTGCACATGTACGGCGTGGTCGGCGTCGGCGCGGCCAAGGGCAAGGCGTTCTCGATTACGAAGATGGTCGAGAAGCCGAAGGCGGCCGAGGCGCCCTCGAACCTCTCGATCACCGGCCGCTACATTTTGCAGCCGGAGATCTTCGGCATCCTGGAGAAGCAGGCGGCCGGCGCCGGCGGCGAGATCCAGTTGACCGACGCCATGCTCGCGCTTGCCGCGACGCAGCCGTTCTATGGGCTGAAGTTCCAGGGCCGCAGCTATGATTGCGGCTCCAAGATCGGCTTCCTCGCGGCCAACGTGGCGTATGGCCTCGACCGCCCCGACCTCGCGCCGGAATTCCGCGCCGAGATCGAGCGCATCCTCGGCGGGAAGTAGCGCCCCACCGCCCGCCGCCGGCGCCTGTGGATTAGCCATCCGCGCTTGCCGGTCGCAAAACCTTCATGCGACATTGCTATCCGCCGTCGGAAACAAGGCCTGCCGGGCCGATGGGACGAGGCCGTGCATAGCGTAGACGTTCGCTCCGTAACCAAGAGCTTCGGCGCCACCAATGCCGTGGCGGACGTCTCCTTCTCCGTCGAACAAGGCGAACTCACCGTCCTCCTCGGCCCCTCCGGCTGCGGCAAGTCGACCATGCTGCGCATGATCGCCGGCCTTGAGGAGCCCACCTCCGGCACGATCGAGATCGGCGGCCGCGACGTCGCGGGGCTCACCGGCGCGGCGCGCGGCGTCGCCATGGTGTTCCAGTCCTACGCCCTGTTCCCGCATCTCTCGGTCGCCGACAACATCGCCTTCGGCCTGTCGGTGCGACGCACGCCGAAAGCCGAAATTGCGCAGCGCCTCGCCAAGGTGGCGAACGTGCTCGGCCTCGAAGCGCTGCTCGCGCGCAAGCCGAGCCAATTGTCCGGCGGCCAGCAGCAGCGCGTGGCGCTCGGCCGCGCGCTGATCGCCGAGGCGCCGGTCTGCCTGCTCGACGAGCCGCTGTCGAACCTCGACGCGCAACTGCGCCAGGACCTGCGCCGCGAAATCCGCGCGCTGCAACAGCGGCTCGGCGTCACCATGGTCTATGTCACGCACGACCAGACCGAGGCGATGAGCATGGCCGACCAGGTCATCCTGATGCGCGCCGGCCACATCGAGCAGAAGGGCGCACCGTCCGATCTCTACGAGCGGCCGGCGACCCTGTTCACGGCGCGCTTCATCGGTTCGGCGCCGATGAGCTTCCTCGATCTCGACGACGGCACCGTGCTCGGCCTGCGGCCGGAGGACGTGACGGTGGACAGCACCGGCGGACCGGCGGCGTTTCGTGCGACTGTCACGGGCGTCGAATACCTCGGCGGCGAGGCGCTGGTCACCTGCCGGATCGGCGAGCGGCCGATCCTGGCGCGCGTGCGCGGCACGGACGCGCCGCCGCTCGGCGCATCGGTCGGCGTCAACTGGCCGGCCTCGGCCGCGCACGTCTTCGACGCCGCGACGGGCAAACGCATCGTAACTGAGCCGGAGGCCGCCGCGCGGCCGCGGCTGCAATCGGTTTCACATTAGGGGAGGACGACAATGAACATGATGTCACGCATCGCCGCCACCACGGGCTTCGCCGTGGCGCTCGGCATCTCGGCCGCGCAGGCGACCGAGATCACCGTCTACTATCCGATCGCGGTCGGCGGCCCGATCACCAAGATCTTCGACGGCTATGCCGAGGCCTTCCACAAGGCGCATCCCGACATCACGGTGAAGCCGGTCTATACCGGCACGTACCAGGACTCGATCGTCAAGGCGATGACCGCGGCCAAGGCCGGCAATGCGCCGGACGCGGCGGTGCTGCTGTCGACCGACATGTTCACGCTGATCGACAACGAGCTGATCGAGCCGGTCGAGACGCTTGCGACAAAGGATGCCGACAAGGCCTGGCTCAAGTCGTTCTATCCCGCCTTCATGGAGAACAGCCAGGCAGGCGGGCACACCTGGGGCATTCCGTTCCAGCGCTCGACCATCGTGCAATATTACAACAAGGACGCGTTCAAGGCCGCCGGCCTCGATCCGGAAAAGGCGCCCAAGACCTGGGACGAGATGGTCTCCTTCGGCAAGAAGCTGACCAAGAAGGACGCCTCGGGCCGCGTCACGCAGTGGGGCATCGAGATCCCGTCCTCCGGCTTCCCCTATTGGCTGTTCCAGGCGCTGACCACGCAGAACGGCGCCATCCTCGCCAATCAGGACGGCACCAAGGTCGCCTACAACGATCCGAAGGTGGTGGAGGCGGCGCAGTTCTTCGCCGACCTGAGCGGCAAGCACGAGGTGATGCCCAAGGGCATCATCGACTGGGGCACCACGCCGAAGGACTTCTTCGAAGGCAAGACGGCGATCATCTGGACCACGACCGGCAACCTGACCAACGTGAAGGCCAACGCCAAGTTCGCCTTCGGCGTCGCGGCCATGCCGTCCAAGGTGCGCGGCGGCTCGCCGACCGGCGGCGGCAACATCTACATCTTCAAGAACAAGGACAAGGCGAAGGTCGAGGCCACGCTCGAATTCGCGCGCTTCCTGACCTCGCCGGAGCTCGCCGCCGACTGGGGCATCGCCACCGGCTATGTCGCGACGCGTCCCGACGCCTGGGAGACGCCGACCATGAAGAAATACGTCGCCGACTTCCCGCCGGCGCTGGTCGCCCGCGACCAGCTCAAGGAGGCCGTCGCCGAACTGTCGACGCACGACAACCAGCGCGTCACCAAGTCGCTCAACGACGCGCTGCAGGCGATCCTGGCCAACGGCAAGGCGCCGAAGGCCGCGCTCGACCAGGCGCAGGCCGAGGCGACGCGCGTCCTGTCGTCGTATCAGAAGTGACGAAGACGCCGGCGGGGGCGCGCGCTCCCGCCGGCGTTTCCTCGCGATGACGGCGCGGCGCACAAGCAAACTGAACATCCACGTGCAGGGCTGGCTGCTCGCCCTGCCCGCGGTCGTGCTGCTCGCGACCTTCACGCATGTGCCGGCGATCCGGACGATCGTCGACAGCCTGTTCGCGACGCCGCGCGGCACGAAGCCGCCGCCATTCGTTGGCCTGACGCAGTACCAGGCGATGCTCGCCGACCCGATCTTCTGGCGGGCGCTCGAGAACAACCTCCTCTACGCGCTGATCACCGTGCCGCTCGCCATCGGCTTTGCCTTGGCGATGGCGCTGTGGGTCAATGGCCGCA
>Ga0310810_10004852_pt1 | contig 14945 bp, 14 predicted proteins | sample NCmetagenome_FD_207641 | JGI IMG/M metagenome (GOLD analysis project Ga0310810, IMG submission 207641) | Soil microbial communities from experimental microcosm in Duke University, North Carolina, United States - NC | ecosystem: Engineered > Artificial ecosystem > Soil microcosm > Unclassified ...
TTCCGAAATGCTCGGCGCGCGGCCAGGTGTTCACGCCGCTTTGTCCTGCCATCATGGCGCCGAACAGGACGGCCATGACCCAGACAATTCCTGCCAGAATGAACGGATAAAGAGCCAGCAGCATGAAGGAACGGAGATTATTGTTCCAGATCGCTGTCTGCAGTCCGGCGGCCATCGTCAGATACTCCGATAGTTTTTCCTACCCGAACTTCACCTCGGGCGCTTTCTCGATCGCCTGTTTTTCTTCGGTCGAAACCTCGAAGAACGGCTCGGTATGGAAGCCGAACGCACCGGCGAACAGGCTGGCCGGGAATTGTTGAACGGCTGTGTTGTATTCGTTGGTCGCATTATTGAAGAATCGGCGAGACGCCGCGATCTTGTTCTCAATGTCCGTCAACTCGTCCATCAGTTCGCGGAAATTGGCATCGGCTTTGAGCGCGGGATAGTTCTCGGCGACGACCAAAAGCCGGCTGAGCGCGCCACCGAGCATCCCTTCGGCCTGCATGCGGTCCGCACCTGTCGTACCCTGCGCCTGCCCGACCTTGGCGCGCGCAGCCGTGACGTTTTCAAGAACCCCTTTTTCGTGCGCCGCATAGCCTTTGACTGATTCGACGAGATTGGGAATGAGGTCGTAGCGCTGCTTGAGCTGGACGTCGATGTCAGAAAAGGCGTTGTTGCGCGTCTGCCGCAGAGCGACCAGCCGGTTGTACAGCATGATCACCAGAAGTATGACAACGACGACGACAATACCGACGTATTTCATAAGCATCTCCTCCCAAAAATACCGGCGTATTGTAGCACCCCGGTCCACGGCGTTATAGTTAAAAGCTGTGCTCATAACGCCGGGTTTTCAATGACTCTCTTTGCCTCGAATCGTTTTGCCAGCGCTTCCGCCGCGGGGACGGATTGGCGCGACGCCGCGCGCCGGGTGCTTGAGCAGCTGGAAAAAGCCCGCCTGCCCGCTTCCAATATCGGCTTCCTTTATATAACCGGCGAACTCGTCGACGAAGCGGCCAGCATTCTCGATTTATTCCGCTCGGTTACAAAAGTGGAGCACTGGCTGGGCGCGGCCGGAGCGGGCGTACTGGGTACGGGTATAAGCCACATCGGACAGCCCGCGATCTCGGCGATGATCGGATATATAGCGGCGGACGATTTCTGCGTTTCGCCTGCCGCGAGCCTCGATTCGGACGCGCACGAAATCGCGCTCGACCGGTGGCTCGAGGCGCATTACCCGATGCTGGTCCTGGTGCACGGCGCGCCCGATTTCGATGTGGATGCGCAGGGTACGCTGGCGGCGATCGAGCGCCGAACAAGCGGATTTCTGGCGGGTGGAATCAGTTCGTCGCGCAAACCCGTCCTTTTTGCCGACGGCGTGGACGGCAGCGGATTCTCCGGGGCGGTCTTCTCGCAGAACGTGGCCGTCGCGACGGCGCTCACTCAAGGATGCGCGCCCCTGGGCCCCGTCCATACTGTCACCCGGTGTGAGGACCACGTGCTCATGGAGCTCGACGGCCAACGCGCAAGCGATGTCTTCCTCGAGGATTTGCGCGCCCTGGGCGGCGCAGGTATGCAAGAATGCGATGCGGAGAGCCTGATCGGCAGATTTCGCGGCGACGTACACATCGCTTTTCCGGTTTCGGGCTCCGATCAGCGCGATTACCTGGTCCGCAACGCGCTCGGAGTCGATCCGGAGCGCGGCTGGATTGCCGTCGCCCAGCCCGTTGCAAATGGCGATAAGCTACTGTTCGTTCACCGGGACGGAGAGACGATGCGGGCCGATCTTTCGCGGATGCTGACGGACCTCCGGGCGCGGCTGACGCGGGAACGTGGATCGTTCGCTCCTGCCGGCGCGCTGTATATTTCGTGCGTCGCGCGCATGCAGCAGGGATTTTCCGACAGCCCGGGTAGCGAGATGGAGCTGGTGCGCGAGATTATCGGCGATGCGCCGCTGGCGGGTTTCTACGCCGCCGGCGAAATATCCAATAGCCGTCTGTACGGATACACCGCTGTTCTGATACTGTTCCTTTGAATTCAGCCCAATCCGGGCTAGTATGGATGGCACAATTTGATGGGGACTTACAATGACACGCGCGCGCAAATTTTTATCCGTCGTTACCGCTTTGGGCCTGTTCTGGCTCATACCGGTTCTGTGGAACAACGCGGCCGCGCAGGACACCCGAAACGATCTGCCGAGCCCCGGCAGCATGGCGCCGATCGACCAGCCGGACATGACGCCGCCGCAGAAAGAACCGCCCATGCCGCCCGCAATCAAGACCCTGGTCGAACAGGGCGGACAAGTCCGTTACCTCGGCCGCGAGCTGGGATTTGACGGCTGGATCGCGATACGCAACGGCAAAGAGGAATATTTCTATACCACCCCCGACGGCAGCGCCCTGTTGATGGGATTGCTTTTCGACAAGAATGGAAAATTGATCACCGTCCGTCAGGTTAAAGCGCTCCAGCAGAAAAGCGGCAAGATGCTGGACAGCATTGCCGAGACCAAAAGCCCGACAGAAACACTGGGTAACAACAGCACGTTGGCGCCCACGCTCACCAAATTCAAGACTCCGTCGGAGCAGCTTTACGACAATGTCACCTACGGCAACTGGATTGCGCTCGGCAATCCGTCGGCCCCCTTCATCTATACGTTCATCGATCCGCAGTGCCCGCACTGCCACGACATGCTGATGGATTTGCGGCACAAATATATAGAGAGCGGCAAACTGCAGGTGCGGATTCTGCCCATCGGTTTCCGGGACGAGACGATAGAGCAGGCGGCGTTCCTTCTGGCGGCACCCGATCCGCAGGATGCGCTGTTCCGCCACCTGGAGGGCGATAAAACCGCCCTGCCCATTCAGCCGGAGATCAATACGCAGGGTGTGCAGCGCAATCTGGCCATCATGCAGTCTTGGCATTTCGATGTTACGCCGATCACCGTCTACCGCGCCGCCAACGGCAATATCAAGATCGTGCGCGGTCGGGCCAAGGATCTTGACCAGATCGTTGCCGATCTGGCCAAAAACCCGCAGTCGCAGTCGAGCATAGCGCCTTCCGCGGGTGCCCCCTAAGCTACGGTTACCGGAGGAAAAATCAGCCGTCCGCCTTGCTTCGGCCGGCTAAAATCCTGTACATAACGGGTAGCCCAACCTATATTGGAAGCCATGACGGAACGTCACCTCATGCAGGTTCAGGTTCTCGAGCGACTCGGCGTGCCGCTGATCACAGCGGCCGGCGGTGGCGTCATGGCGACGGAAGGTCCGCAAATCGCTGAAAAACTAGCCGGATTGTTGGGTAAATCGATCCAGGCGGCTTTGGCGCTCGGGAAGGCAATGGACCTGCCTGACGCTGATCCACAGGCCGATTCTGTAAAACTTGCTTTGGCAGCCATTTCCGCCGGTCTGATTGCAGGTTATTGCCGCCAGACGGGAAAAGTGCCGGATGATAATGAAACCAAGCGATTGACCGGCGCGCTCGAGACGATTCTTTCTTACGGAGACAATTTTCTGCCCGCTGCCGGTCGCCTCAAGGGAATCGAGCAGGGCGCTTATCCGGTTGACGACAACCAGATCAGCATCCAGACAATCAACGCGCTCGTGCCTGTCATCAATGCGGTTGCCGGATTCCCTTTTGGCCGGGCCGAGCGCAGCCTCGCGCAGGAAATCAGCCAGCGACTCGGTGCGCGCGCGACGGCGATGCGCAAGGCGATGGCCCCTTCCGTAACCGAAGACGGCACGGCGAAATTGATGGAGCTTGGACTCCTGCGCAGTTTAGTGGCGCTTTACGTGACATGTCACGAAGCGGGTAAAATGAAACTGATGGCGATGAGCGAGGCGGAGAGAGCGGCGGCCGCGCAGCAGAATGGCGGATTACTGCCAATGGATCCGGTCTGGCAGGCCTTCGAATCGCAGGCCGCTATGCTCGAAATGCTAGGCTCTGGCGTCATGCAAGGCGCGCCGGCTGCTGCCGGAAATGGCGATGCCCGCGCACCCGTCCAGCAACCGCCGCCTGCCCCGCCGATCCAGGCTCAGCCGGCGTCACCGCCGGTGCCCCCACCGACTGCCGCCGCCCCGCCGCAGCCCACGGGAGATGAGCCGCATAACCCGATGGCATTCTTTAAGCCGGGCGCAAAAAAGCAAAGTGATACCGGCCAGGGGCAGCAAGGATAGCACCATGGGAAAGATTCTTGCCGCATGCCTGTTTCTTGCCGCCCAGACATACTCGGTTCCGCCGGCTGTTTTGGTTGGGATTTATCAGGTCGAAGGCGGGCAAGTCGGCCAGGAGGTCGGACCGAATATCAACGGGACTTATGACCTCGGACCCATGCAGATCAATACCGCCTGGCTTAACGGTTTGTCGGCGCGGTGGGGCGTCAGCGTGTCAACCGCCCGGAAATGGGTGCGCGACGATCCTTGCACAAACGTGGGGGTTGCCGCATGGATTCTTCGCACCAATCTCAATGAAACCAATGATCTGGCCAAGGCTATTGCCTATTATCATTCGCACACGCCCGGCTATGGGCAGGTGTACAAGGAGAAGGTGATCAGCTCGATGACGCGTTACGGCCTGATCCGTACGGTCGACGGCCGTTAATTCTCCATAAAATAATCCCTTGGAAAGTCTAAAAAGGGCAAAATGGCATCTTGTTCTTGCCGATATGACGGGTTAACCTTGTGCGTTGTAAGATTTGGCATTTAAGACGGCAGCTTGCCGTATTCTTGCGGGGTTTTTTCTCATGATCCGTTACAAATTGATTCCCGGACTGGCCGTGGCGACCATATTGCTGGCCGGATGCAATTCGCTTCCGCCCTCGCCGCAAATCGCGACGCAACCCGATAAGGTTTCCGCGATGCTGGCACAGGCTGCCGACCGGGCGTCCACGTCCCTGCAGACGTTGGCGGCCGTCGAACAAGCCCGCTCGCCCGGCATCGCCGTAGCGCCGATCGATAACGCACCGCCCGAACTGCGGCGCGCCGTCACGGTTTCGTGGACGGGCCCGGTGGAGCCTGTTACCCGCATGCTCGCGGATCGCGCCAGCTATGTATTCCAGACTCTCGGCGATCCGCCGCCGGTTGCGGCTGTCGTTTCGCTGAATGTCGAGAACAAGCCGGTCATCGAAGTGCTCAGAGATATCGGATTGCAAATGGGCATGCGCGGCGACGTCCGCGTGGATGCCCAGCGCAAGATCGTTGAAATTCATTATGCGCCCGATGCCGGCGTAGGGGAGTAAGTCATAGTGCGCAATCGCCGCCTTATTACGATGCTGGCCCTGGTTCTGCTGTCCCTGACATCATACAGCGGCGTGGCGCGGGCGGTTGACGACGCGGCGACATTACCCGAACCGATGCCTCTGCCCGATGCGCCTGACAGGCTGGAAGCGCTGCAGAACATCAGAAAAGAGATGCCGGGCAAAGGAAATATGCCGTTCGACCTGCGCAACGATGCGCAGAAGCAGGCGGCGCTTTCGTATGGCGCGCGCGGCGGTTTGGCGGCGCGCGAATACCAGATCCGCAAGGAACTGGAAATGCGCGCTGGCTATCTGGACAAGGTTTTCGACTTTCGCCAGTTGCTGATACCGGCGCCGTCAGGACTTCTGATCGAGCCGCCCGTCATTTCCGAACAGCAAAAGGCGATGATCATCAGCTCCCATGGTCGGGAAGCCGCGGTCGCGGACCGCATCTACAACATCACAGTCCAGGCCAAGATCGTCGGTACGCCTCATTCCTGGCGCAATTATCTCGAGCGTGACTGGAGCAAAGTTACGCCGCCGCCCGATCTTCTGCGCCCCGCGAATGCGGAGGAGCGCAAAAAGTGGAAGGCATGGGTCGCGCAGGGCTGGAAGAGTGGCCTGGCGCAGGCTGACGAAATCTTTCAGGATGACCTGAATGAGTTGACGTCCGATTACCAGGGTATGATCCGCTATCGCATGTTGCTTGCGCAGGGAATGGTATCGCCGCCCTATGCCACGCAACACGATCGTGGCGTTACCGGCGGCGGCAAAATGATGCGGATCGGTGACCGCGAGGTACTGATTTCCGGCATGCCGGAACTGGTGACGGGAACCGAGTCATGGCAACCCGCAAGCCGATAAGCCTTCTTAAAGGCGCTGACAACAAGGGTGCGACCTGGCCCGACGAGCCGGGCCGTTTCACCGAAGATCTTATCGATCCGATGCTCCAGTGGTCGGTCAAAAAAGGCGCTTCGGACATCACCATCCAGACCGACCGCCCCGTCTATCACGAACTGGACGGCATTCTTTATCCTGCCATTTTCCGGCCGCTTGACGCCGCCGACATGGCCGTCTTCCTGAGCAAGATCTACGGCAACGAAGCGCAGGCCCGCCTCGCGTCGGGTACCGACCTCGACTTGTCCTACGAAGTGCGTCCGGATCGCTATACGCGCATCCGCTTCCGCGTCAACATTACGCCGATCCTCTCAAAAGGCCGCGATGCCGCATCGATCACCATGCGGGTTCTGCCCAACGAGCCGCCGCGAATGAAAGATCTCAATATCGAGGAAGATATTGTCCATCACTGGGCGCCACGCCAAGGGATTGTTATCGTCACCGGCCCGACCGGTTCCGGTAAAACTACGCTGCTCGCTGCCGGCAACCGCATGCTGCTTGAGCGCCCGCACGGCTGCGGAAAAATGCTGACCTACGAAGCGCCGATCGAATATGTGTACGACGCTGTCAAAAGCCCGCGCTCGCTCGTGTCGCAAACGGAAATTCCGCGTCACCTTCCGGATTTTGCCCGTGGCGTACGTAACAGTCTGCGCCGCAAACCCGAGATCATCATGGTCGGTGAGGCTCGCGACCGCGAAACGATCTCCGCGTCCATCGAGGCCGCACAGACCGGCCACTGCGTCTATACGACAACCCACACAATGGGCGTCGCATCGACTGTCCAGCGTATGATCTCAACTTTCGGCACCGATGAGCGGGCCGAACGGGCCTACGCGTTGATGGAAACCATCCGCATGATCTGCACGCAGGCGCTGGTGCCGAAGGTAGGCGGGGGCCGTATGGGCGTACGTGAGTGGATGCGTTTCCCGGACGAAATCCGGGAACGTCTGCTGGATATGGACTACAAGGAGTGGAGCCCGAACTTGCAGCGCTGGATTCCCAACTACGGTCAGACAATGGGGAAATCGGCCCAGATCGCCTTCGAAAAAGGCCTGATCGACCGCCGCCATTACCTGCTGCTCGCGGCGGCGACAGGCGCTGGCGGGTAACTTGTTGTCTTAATTGAACATTTTTCACGAATTTTCGAGCAAATATGAAAGGTTTTTTAACCGGATAAGTGCCTATAATATAAAGATGGGCTGAATAACCCGTACAGAGGGGCTTGCGATGGCATCAGCAGCAGACGATACCAATATTGAGAAAGCCAACTGGCACTGGCGTAATACTATGCGCCCTGTGCGGTTCTTTAACCTCGATGCGCGCGCCGCGATGCCTTTTGGCATCCTGCTGGTCTATGCACGGCTTGATTCGCTCATATTCACACTCATCATTACCGCCTTTTTTTATATGCTTGAGCGCATGGGGCTGACATTCCCCTGCGCGCTGCGGGCCATTCGCGTCTGGATCATCGGCAAGACCCGTCCCGGCTGGTCGAGCATCCGGCGCCGCCGGGTTTCCGATTTCGGATAGCCCCCCAGTTCGCCGATATTCTTTTGAAAACTGCCATAAATTAAGGGTTTGCAGGGTGTAACCCCTTGTCATTTTAGTGCAGCCGTTTTATTTTCAGTAAGTTCAGGATCATGGCCGCTCGCCGCATTTTTGCGCAAGCGGGTGGACGTATAAGAAGGGGGACTTCAATGTTTGTGTACAACCAAAAACGCTTCAGCCGCATGTTCGGGCTCTGCCTGCTGGCGGGCACCATGTTGACGCTGGCGCCCACGCCGGCGCACGCCGGATTCAGCTGGACGCCCCCGCCGGCGCCGCCGCCGAAAGAAAAGGCCGCAGCGCCGGATATGGCCGCAGCGCCGCTGTTGCCGGTCGAGGGCGATAAAGCGCCGTCGGCATCAGCCGCGCCGGCACCGGCACCCGCGCCCGTGGCTATGGCCACACCCGCCACTCCCGCAGCTGCAATGCCCGCTCCCGCAGCGACGCCCCCGGCGCCGCCGCAGATGGCGATGCCCGAATACACCGACATCAAGGGATTCGGTAGCGACATTCCGCTATCGATGGCCCTGCATCAGATCGTTCCCGCCGGATATTCCTGGTCGCTAGCGCCCGGCGTCGATCCCAACACATCGGTCTCATGGCAAGGCGATCGTCCCTGGAACGTTGTTCTCAACGACTCATTGCAGTCATCGGGTCTAATGGCGATGATCAACGATCATGCCGTGAGCATTCAGCGCTCCGGCGGCATGACCCCGGGCGACCAGATGCGCGGCGCCATGGCCGCCGAAGGCGCGTGGATGGGCCCGATCGAGCAAAAATACACGCCGGACCAACTGGCCGCGATCGGAGCAGACAGCAAAGGCTATCATCCGTCCTACCCGCGTCACACGCCGCGCAAGATGGATAGCGACCGCAAAGCGGCCACTGCCGCGCCTCAAAGCAGCGCTCAAGCAGCGATGCCGCCATCGGGGCCGGCCGCAAGTCCCGCTTCAGTGACGGTAGGTGAAACTTCCGCCCAAAGCGGACCGACGCCGCTCGCCGACCATATGCAGCAGGACAATAACATGATGCCGGCCGCCGGCGCTCCGCCGCCGCCCCCGTCAGCGCTCGACGTAAACGCTGTTTCGAGCTGGAAGGCTGAAAAAGGCAAGAGCCTGCATGATACGCTTAAAGAGTGGTGCGACCGTTCGAATGTCGACCTGGTCTGGGAAGCGCACAAAGACTACAAAATCAACCAGAAGCTCAGCGTGAGCGGAACGTTCCCCGAAGCTGTCATGAAGCTGCTGACGACGTACAACAAGACGTCGCCGCGGCCGGTGGGACAGCTTCATCCGAACCTGCCGAACGGGCCTTCGATTCTGATCATTCAGAACCCTTCGGGGGCCTAAGCCTACACCGGAAGGATGAAGGCGAGACTGAACTTCGAGAGCGACGCCGTAATCTGGTAGGACGCCTGCAATTGCGTCTGAAGACTGCTTAGCTTGGTCGCAACTTCATTCAGGTCGACGTCTTCGGCGTTGCTGATGTTCGTCTTCAGTACGTTCTCGTCCAGCGTATGGTCTTCCTGAATTGTCTTGAGATTCGCCTGCGCATAGCCCAGCTTTGAGCTCAACTGGTCGATTCCGCTTGAGGCCTTGCTCATCGTGGCGATGAGATTATTGAAGACCTTGTAAAAATTGGCGCTCTGGTCCGCCGTGGTGGCGCCCGGCGGCTGACTGGGATCGCCCGGCGTTCCCGAGATTTGGCTGAGCCCGGCCGGGGGCGGAGCCGTGATATTGACCAGCATGGTCGCGGTCGCGACAAGATCACGCAGGGATGGATCGTTGGCCAGCACCGTATAATCAATCTCCGCGCTGGTGTCCGCCTTGATAAAGACGTTCTTCGCCTGTCCGCTCGCCAGCGGCGCGGAAAATCCCATGATTGTATCGGTCAGCTGCGTTCGGCTCTGATACGTGTTTATGAACTGGTCGGTGGTGATGGTCCCGTTGACCCAGCTATCTATGCTGGTTTGCGCGTAAGTATCGAGCGCGCCTGAGTCGTTGAAAGGCGATGAAGAGTTGTCAGCGCCCGCGAAGACATATTGGCTTCCGTCCTGCGTGTCGAGGAGGTTCTTGATAAACGTAAGGGCATTGACCGCGAGGCTATGCAGCGCCGTCATGTCGAAGTTGCCGTTCTGGATTTCCCCTTCCATGGCCGATATCATCGACTGGGCCTGCTGCTTCAGAGACGTCACGGCCGACGTCATGATATTGAGTCGCGTCTGCCCGTTCGTGATATTCTGATCATAGGCAGTCAATGCGTTCAGACTTGTTCGCGATTGAAGCGAACTCAGCGCGTCACTGCCAAGCCCCGCAAAAGTCTGGGCCTTCTTTCCGCTTGCAGCCTGATTCTGCAATATGCCCGATTCCAGCAGGAGTTTTTGCAGGTTCTCAAGCTGGGTCTGGGACTGGGCTATCGTCGATACCGATGTCATGACTTTTCTCCTAGAATGCCGCCAGTAAATCCTTGAATTGTTCCTCGACGGCGCTGATAACGCGGGCCGCCGCACTGTAGGCCGTTTGCACCACGATCATGTTCGAGAGCTCGGCGTCGATATTCACGCCCGACTGGTCTTGCAGATTTTTCTGCAGGGCGTCGCGATATGTCGTCTCGTCCGTCTGCTGCGTTTTCAGGTTGTTGTATTGCAGCGCCTGCGCGTTGATGACTTGCGCGCTGTAATCGATAAGCGATCCGTCGCTCGTGATGCCGGTGTTGATGTCCGCACCGGGACCGAGATTGGTGGTCCGGAAGGGGGTCGCTGGGCCGGATGCATTGGCGGATGAATAAGGCACATCGGCAACGGGCGTATTTGTTCCAAACAGAGCAGCGACGAGCGTCGTTCCCGCCGTGATGCCGCCCGGGATTGTGCCGGTGCCATCGGCCTGGAACGGCCCGCCTGTAATGGTCAGATCGCCGCCGAAAACGGGATTCGCGGTGCTGTCCCCGGGACGCAATGTGATTAGGCCGCCGGCCGAGAGATTGACGCCAAGGCCGGGAACGCCGGGATCGGCGCCTCCGGTTTTGTCGAGCGCCGCTACAAGATCCGTCTCATCATCGCCTGGCAGAATTGAAACTCTTACCAACGGATCGTTACCGACCTGAACGTTGATATAGGGGTCTGTCGTGATCTGCGTCCCCGCAGTCAGTCCTAGATAGGTCAGTCCTGCCGGTCCCATGCCGCCGGGAGCGCTAGCATCGACACCGATATCCCCGCGTGAATTGAGCACCAACTGCCCATAGGAGTTCACGCTCGCCTGCGCTGCAAGGCCGGCAAACGCGGGCGTGCCCGTGACGGCCGTGGTTATCTGTTGATTGATCTCGGCGGCGATCTGGTCAGCCGCATTGGTGATGGGCCCGCCGAGCGGGAAGTCGATGTTCGCCTGCGCCAGGGAAATGGTGACGCTCATGGTTCCCGGCGGGGAAGCGCCCCGCGTTTCGGAGAACGTCAGCGTGAACTGGTCGTTCGGCGTGAAGGTCGTGCCGCCCGCGGCGATAAGCGCGGCGGTGGTTGAATAATTCGAAACAGCTGTCGATCCCGTGATCTGGTTGCTCGAGAATATGCCGAGCCAGTGCTGCAAGTCGGTCGGCCCCGTGGAGGCGCGCAGATCGACCGAGCCGGTCGCCTGCTCATATGCGGTCTTGCCGAATGTGAAGTCGATAATGCGGCGAACCACCTCGTCCGAGCCCGCCTGGACGGGCTGATCCGTCGGCACGGTGCCCTGCTGGACCAGGGCGTTGTTCTGAAGAACAGCCGGATTGACGGTAATTTTCGAGGCAAAGCCAACGTAAGGAACGGGCGTGGGCCCGACCGTGCTGGGCGCGGTATCGGCGGGAATGTTGCCGCTCGCGTCTGTAAAAAGTCTCATGCCCTGCTGGTCGAATCTGACAGCCAGTCTTTCGGCCATTTCATCGAGCGCGGCTTGCTGCTGCGGCAAGCTCGTGTCGCGCAACGTGATCAACGCGCCGAGCTTGCCGCCGATATTACCGCTGGTGATATCGATGGCGCTCGGATCGGTCGCTGGATTTCCGACAAAGATGCCTGCCGCGGACGGCGGATAATAGCTTGTCGGATTCAACTGCGTCGGATTGAAGCTGAGGGTTTTTGCGGTTTCGCCCGCTAGTTCGACGCCTTGCGGTGTCTGCACCACCATGACCCCGTCGCCGCGCGTAAAGAAGCTGAGATTGATGCTGGCCGACAGATTTTTAATGAGCTGGTCGCGGGTGTCATCAAGGGCGGCAACCGTTTTCCCGGCCGCGATGTCGAACTTGATCTGGCCGTTGACCGTAGCGATCTGCTGCAGGAGGCTATTGATGTCGTTGACCGTCGACGCCATGTCCGACTGGGTATTGTTACGAAGATTGACAATCAGATTGCTGAAATTGTTCATTTTCGTGGCAACCGCGCTCGCCGCGTTGACCACAGACGCCTGCAAGCTCGTGCTGCTGGGGTTGTCGGCAAGGCCGGAAAATGCATCGCGCAATGCGGAAATTTTTGCCGCAATAGACGCTTCCGCGTTGGGCGGACCGTTGAATTGCTGGATCTTGTCCAGATAGCTGATTTGCGTGTCGAGCCCGCTGACCCCGCTGTGCTGGGTCCAGAATTCCTTTTCCAGATCCAGGTCGACATTTCGCGTGATGGCATCGGTGGTTACGCCGATGGTAACGCCGTCGACGGTCTGGGCCTCCTGCGGCAATATTTTCCGCGTATAGCCATCGGTAGTGGCATTCGAAACGTTGCCGGAAATGACCGTCAGCTGCTGCTGGGCCGCACGAAGACCTGATAATGCACTGTCGAGGGCGCTTAATGCCATAATTGTGCTCCCGTTCCAGCCACAATGGCCGGTTTACCTGGGCATGACGATGCAAGGGGAATGCCAGAAACGGCAAAAGGCTGTGAAACCGGCTATTACGGGGTCTGGCCGAGGAGGTTGTTCGACGCGTTCTGGACTTCGTTGACGACCTTCTCCTGGCGCTCCCGGATGCCGAGTTCGAGGATCAGGGACAACAGCATTTCCCGGCGTAGCGAGCTCTCGTAACGATCCCGGTTCTGCATCAGGGTCAGCGCCTGCAACGTCACACCGATCCGCTCCACGTTAGCCGGCGTCGTATACAGGTTCGTGAAGAACTCGGGGCTTTCGAATATCTTGTGGGTCAGGATATCCATCTGCGCGTAATAGCTCGGCCGCTGCCCGAGGAACTTGTCGATCTCCGGCAACGGAACCTGAAGCTGGTCGAGCACCTTGCGCATGAATTTCTCGGAGCTTTTTGCGATCGGCGGACCTACTGTGCGCATGCCGATGATATGCGCGAGACTGTTGCGCGCCACACTGCGCATGGCCTCCACCGACCGCATATCGAGATACGTGTCCTTTGAGAATTCCTGGCCTAGATACGCATCGCCGATTTTGCCGAACGGCCGATAGCCGACGAGATTCTTGACCAGTGCCATGACGTCCTGCTGATCGGGCGTGCCCAAACCGACATTGGTTGAGAAGTCGACGTTCAACGTATATTTGTCCTCGATGGTCTTAGTCCAGTCGACGTCGTTGTTTATCCGGGCAGGCGGCTGGCCGGCGCCGCAAATAGGCTTCAAATACGCATTGGCGTCGTTTACGTCGCAATAGATTTTCGTAAACATCCTGAAGCGGTCGTTCAGATCCTCGTCGATGCTGTCAGCCCCCGCAAGGTTCGCGGACAGTTTGTCGCGCTTCTGCAGGGCAATGTCGAGATATCTCGTATTCTCTCGGTAAAGCGCCTCGGTTGACGCGAGGCTGCGTACGTTCGTGCCGAACGTGCACATCGTCATGTCGGGCTGATAGTCCCGGTGGGCCTCCGCCGCCAGCTGTTGCATCAGCCGTTGCGTCTCCTGCTCGTTCTTTGCATCGAACATCGTGCCGACGATCATGGTCTGCATGGCGACCGTAGTGGTCAGTTGCTGGACCATGTTCATGTGCGGCGGCAGCCAGTGGAAGTAAATCACCCAGTCGAGCCAGATATCCCAGTCGGTATCATCGAGCGTCGTATAACCGTCGCCGAAATACTTGTCGTCGTTATTGTTGCCCGGCTGCGGCCAAGGCGCGTTCGGCGGGAATGACGGCGGCATCGGCGGCAAAGCCGGCGGCGATCCGCTCGCATGAGCAACCCGGCCGCCGGAGGGGAACGCCAGAGCAATCAGGGTCACCAGAACGGCAAGCCAGAGCCTGACGCGCTTTGCTCCTTGGTTATTTTCGCTCTTCCCCTTCATCATGGCGCCTTGTTGCTCAAACGGTTGATTTCTGTTGCCACTTGGTCCTGATACGGAAGCAGTTTGGTTTCGAGCAGCACGGCCATGATCTGCTCGGCGCGGACGTAGCTCAGATATATATCCCTATCCATCATGACGCTAATCGCCTGCATCGCCACGCTCCGCCGCTTGACGTTGGTCGGCGATTCATAGAGCTCGACATAGAATTCCGGGCGCTGATAGATTTTTTTGGTCAGCATTTCGAGCGTGGCCATATAGCTGGGCCGGTCGCCGAGCCATATCGGTATTTCCGCCTGCGGCATTCCCAGTTCATGGCGGTTTTGGCTTGCCCGGTCGGCGAGCTGGTGCCCGAACCCATGACTTTCATGCCGACAACGGCGTTGAAAGACGTCTCTGCCACGCTGCGCTTGGCGACGACGGACCGGACATCCTGATAAACGAGCTGGCCGGATTCACGCGTAAACAGGTCGCTGCGGATGTTGTCGAACAGGTCGTGGGAGTAAAGATTGTTGCTCATGGCGAGCATATCCTGTTCGTCGCCCGTTATCGTATTGTCCGAGAAATCAATATCGAGGGTGCGGGGGAGCAGCAGCGTCCTGAGATAGTCGATGTCGTTGTTCTTGGTCTTCGACGTCGGGCCGCCGCCGTTGCAGATCATGGCTAGGCCCGAAGTCGGCATGGTCGGCACGGGGTTGTTGTCCCAGTGCTGGCAGAAGCGGTCCTTGAATTGCTGGAGGCGGCTGGTCCGGTCGGCGGCCCAGCCTTCGGCCGATTTCGTACCGGTATGCTGCATTTCGCGGTTCTGCTGATGCCGCGCCAGAAGGAAATTGGCCTGGTTGGCGTTAAAATCAGCCGCCGCGATGCTACGAAGCGCGGTGCCGAAGGTGCACATCTCTAAAGTCGGTTGATAGTCCTTGTGCGCCTTGGCCTGCAGTTGCTGGAAGAGAAGCTGCGTCTCCAGCTGGTTCTTCGCATCCATAAATGCGCCGACCTCGAGCGTCTGCTGGAATATGTCGTGCAAGAATTCCTGCC
>Ga0310810_10004854_pt1 | contig 14943 bp, 17 predicted proteins | sample NCmetagenome_FD_207641 | JGI IMG/M metagenome (GOLD analysis project Ga0310810, IMG submission 207641) | Soil microbial communities from experimental microcosm in Duke University, North Carolina, United States - NC | ecosystem: Engineered > Artificial ecosystem > Soil microcosm > Unclassified ...
CCGATGCGCCACAGGATGCGCGAGGCGACGCGCGACCAGAGGTTCGCCCGGTAGCAGGCGTCCCAGCCGCCCGTGAACGCTACGCCGCCGGGAACCGCGCGCGCATCGGCGATGCCGAGCGTGGCGAGCTCGCGCACGAGCAGCGCTTCCAGCCCGCGCGGACAGCTCGCGAAAAACGCCTCAGAACGGCTTGAAGACAACCAGGAACACCGCGGCGAACAGGATCAGCGTCGGCGCCTCGTTGAACCAGCGATACCAGACGTGGCTCTTCGTGTTGCGGTCCGCGGCGAACTCGGCGAGCAGCTTGCCGCACCACACGTGGTAGGTGACCAGGAGCGCCGTGAGGCCCGCCTTGGCGTAGAGCCACCCCGAGCCGCCGAACCAGCCGAGCCACAGCCACAGGCCGAAGGCGACCGTCAGCACGCCGCCGGGGGTCATGATGCCCCAGAAGAGCTTGCGCTCCATGACCTTGAAGCGCTCGCGCGAGGCCGCGTCCTCGGCCATCGCGTGGTAGACGAACAGCCGCGGCAGATAGAACAGCCCGGCGAACCAGGTCACCATGAAGACGATGTGCAGCCACTTCACCCAGAGCATTTAGGCGGTGAATCTCTTCCGTGCAAAGTGCAGCGCGACGAAGTACCCGGCCGCAGCGTAGCCGAGAAGCACGCCGACGTGCAGCGGAACATCCTGCGGCCAGCGCCCGGCGACCAGCGGCCGCACGAGCTGCACGCCGTGGTAGAGCGGCAGCGCCTGCGCCACCGCGAGCACCGGCACCGGCAGCTGCTCTGCGGGAAAGAACACGCCCGAGATCATGGTCATGGGCGTCATGACGAGCGTCATGTAGAAGCTGAAGAAGTCCCAGTTGCGCGCGAGCACGGTCATGATGATGCCGACCGCCGCGAAGGCGAGGCCGACCAGGAACGCGGCCGGCAGCGCGAGCAGCGCGAGCGGCGAGCCGGCCAGCCCGGCCACCGCGGCGACCGCGAGGATGGTCGAGCCCGAGAGCCAGGCCTTGCTCGCCGCCCAGGCGATCTCGCCGGCGACCACGTCGTCGATGACGAGCGGCGCGTAGAGCATGCCGTCCCAGGTCTTCTGGCCGTGCATGCGCGAGAAGCCGGAGAACATCGCCTCGAACGAGGCGGTGAACATGGTCGCCGAGCAGAGCGTGCCGGCGGCGAAGAAGGCGATGTAGGACATGCCCTGCACCGAGGGCAGGAGGCCGCCCAGCCCGTAGCCCAGGCCAAACAGCATGATCAGCGGGTCGGCCAGGTTGGTGAGCACCGACGCGGCGAGCAGCTTGCGCCAGACCAGGAAATTGCGCCGCCAGACCGCGACCCAGCGCATTCTCAATCCCTCAGGTCCCGGCCAGTCAGCTTCAGGAACACGTCTTCCAGCGTCGCCGGCCGGTGCCGGTAGGAAAGTCCCGGCCGGCCGTGCAGGGCGGCGAGGATCGGCGCCGGATCGGTGGCATAGAGGTACGCCGTATCCCCGGCCCGCTCGATGCGCGCCGCCAGGGTGCGCGCGGGCGCGAGCCAGGCGTCGAGCGCGTCGCCATATACCTCGACGACGTGCGGCTCTATATGCGCGGCGATCAGCCCACCCGGCGAGCCCTCGGCGATGACGCGCCCGCGGTCCATGATCGCCAGGCGGTGGCACAGGCGCTCGGCTTCTTCCATGAAGTGCGTGGTCAGCACCAGGGTGCGCCCTTCGTGCGTGAGCCGGCGCAGGCGCTCCCAGATCAGGTGGCGCGCCTGCGGATCGAGCCCGGTGGTCGGCTCGTCCATGAAGACGAGCTGCGGCTCGTTCACGAGCGCGCGCGCGAGCGTCAGGCGCCGCTTCATGCCGCCCGAGAGCGCGTCGATGCGCGAGCCGGCGCGCCCGGCGAGGCCGGCGAGCTCGAGCAGCGCGGGCAGGCGCGCCGCGATGTCGGCCGCCGCAAGGCCGAAGTAGCGCCCATAGACGAGCAGGTTCTCGGCGACCGTGAAATCCGGGTCGAGGTTGTCGAACTGCGGCACCACGCCGACGCGGCGCCGCGCCTGGCGCGCGCGCGCCGGCACCGGCTCGCCGAGCAGCTCGATCTCCCCGGCGTCGGCGTGCGTGAGGCCGAGGCAGAGCCGCAGCGTCGTGGTCTTGCCGGCGCCGTTCGGCCCGAGCAGGCCGAAGCATTCGCCGGGCGCCACCTGCAGCGCCACGTCGTCGACGACCGCGACGCCGCCGTAGCGCTTGCACACGCCGCGGCAGGCCAGCACGCTCATCGGGCGTAGGCGAGGACGATGTCGCGCAGGACGTTGAGCTTGCGGTGGAAGAAGTGCTCGGCGCCCGGCACGACGACGACCGGCAGCTCCTGCGGCCGCGCCCAGTCGAGCACCGCCGAGAGCGGCACCGTCTCGTCGAGCTCGCCGTGGACGACCAGGGTGCCCTTCGGGGCGGGGGGAAGGCTGAAGCGGGTAACGGCGACGCCGACGAGCACCAGCTTCTCCGCCTTCGCATCCTGCGAGAGGAGCGCCTGCACCCCGGCGCCGAAGGAAAACCCGGCGAGCGCGAGGCGCCGCGGCGCGAGATGCGCGACGATCGCCGCGAGGTCGTCGCGCTCGCCGCGCCCTTCGTCGTGCACGCCCTCGCTCGCGCCGACGCCGCGGAAGTTCGGCCGCCAGGCCTGCCAGCCGAGCTCGAGGAAGGCGCGCGCGAGCGTCTGCACCACCTTGTTGTCCAGGCTGCCGCCGAACAGCGGGTGCGGATGCGCGATCAGGGCGACGCCGAGCGGCGCGCCCGGCGGGTCGTCGACCGCGCACTCGATGCGGCCCGCCGGCCCGGCGATGAACTCGCGGCGCGTGCTGGCGCGCATCGCTACAGCCGCAGGCGCTCGACGATCCGTCCCTGCTTCAGGTGGCTGTCGATGATCTCGTCGATGTCGTCGCGATCGACGTAGGTGTACCAGACGGCTTCCGGGTAGACGACGATGCACGGCCCTTCCTCGCAGCGATCGAGGCAGCCCGCCTGGTTGATGCGCACCTGCCCCGGTCCGGCGAGCCCGAGCTCCTTGACGCGCCGCTTGGCGTAGTCGCGCAGCTCGGCCGCGCCCTTGTCGTTGCAGCACACGCGGGCGCCGTCGCGCTGGTTGCAGCAGAAGAACACGTGCCTTGCGTAGTAGGACATCGGCAAAATTCTAGCGTGCCGCTTCGCGGCGGCTCGCCGCCAGGTAGATCAGGTACGCCAGCGCGGCGAACGCCCACAGCGCGCTCACCCAGCGGGTCAGGCCGTTGAAGTTGAGGAAGTGGCCCTGCTCCCAGAGCTTGAGCGTCGCCGCGAGGTAGGGGTTCGGCGGCGCGAGGTTGACGAGCACCGTGGCCGCCATCAGCAGCACCGCGGCGAGCGCAAGGCGCAGCACGCGCGGCAGCGCCATCGCGGCCAGGCCGGCGAGCAGGCCCGCGGCGAGGCCGTGCCGGGCGCCCGGCGTCAGCCAGGCGAACACGTCGTGCGCCTGCATGACGATCGCGAAGGCGGCGACCTTCACCGCCAGCGCCGCGGCGACCAGCACGACCAGCAGCCCGCCGGCGCGCTCACCGGGGCGCAGCAGCGCCGAAAGCAGGATCGCCACGCCGACGAGGTTCGCCGCGGCGGTGATGGCCTCGATGGCGACGAAGAACTGCGGCGGGCGCGCCGTGCCGGGCGGCGCGGCCAGCAGGTCGCGCAAGTCGCCGGCGGCGAAAAGCAGCGTCGCCGGGTTGAGCTGCGTGAAAAGCCACAGCGCGAGCAGCACCAGCCCGACGTCGGTGACCGTGCCGGGCAGGAAGATCGCGCGCAGCCGCCGCAGCGGCCGGCTCGCCTGCATGCGCGGCAGGAACGCCGCCGCGAGCAGCGCGCCGGCGGCGACGCCGGCGACGTTGGCCACCGCGTCGAGGCTCGCCGCGACGCGCGTCGGCAGGTAGCTCTGCGCGGCCTCGAGCGCGAGCGAGAGCAGCGCGCCGCTCGCCACGACGAGCGCCGCCGCGCTCCAGCGCCGCAGCGCCGGCTGCAGCGCCGCCAGGCCGAGGAAGCCGTAGGGCACGTAGCCGAGCACGTTCGCCGCCAGGTCGAAATCGGTGACGTAGCGCGGCGCCGGCGCCCAGAGGTAGTCGAAGGGGGAACTGCCGTGCTCGCGCCACCCGGAGAAAGGATAGAGCGAGGCATAGGCGACGAGCAGCACGTAGACGGCAAACAGGATGCGCGCGAGCGCCGGCGCAGCCGCGCGCGAGGGCGCCTCAGCGATGGCCGCCGTGCGGATGGGCGTGGGGCAGCGCCTGCTCGCGGGGCAGCCACGAGCCGACGACCATGCCGGCGAGCGAGAAAGCGAGGCCGACCAGCGGCGGCGGCAGCACCGCCTCCGGGGCGACGAGGCCGGCGATCAGCCAGGACACGAGGCCGAGCGCCGCCGAGAGGATCGCGCCGGTGTTGTTGGCGCGCTTCCAGTAGATGCCGGCGGCGAGCGGCACCAGCGCCGCCACCAGCGTCACGGTGTAGGCGTTCTGGATCATGTCGTACATCGTCTGCTTCGAGCTCAGCGCGAAGAGCAGCGCCGCGAGCGTGAAGCTGACCAGCGTGATGCGCAGCGTGAGCATGAACTGGCGCTCGCTCATCTTCGGGTAGAACGGCTTGACGATGTTCTCAGTGCAGAGCGAGGTCGGCGCGATGATCGCGCCGCTCGCCGTCGACAGGATCGCCGAGAGCAGCGCGCCGAAGAACAGCACCTGCGCCCAGAGCGGCGTGTGGCCGAGCACGAAGTCGGGCAGGATGCGCTGCATGTCGCGCGCGTCCTGGGCGTCGAGCAGCCCGCCGAGCGAGGGGTCGAGCATCAGCGCGGCGCGCACGATGTAGATCGGCACGAAGACGAAGCAGAAATAGGTCAGCCCGCCGAGCAGCGCACCGGCGATCGCCACGCGCTCGTTCTTCGCCGAGGTGACGCGCTGGAAGATGTCCTGCTGCGGCACCGAGCCGATCGCGAGCGTGATGAACGCGGTGCCGAAGGCGAACCATTCCTTCGTGCCGCCCTGGGGCCAGAACGCGAGCTTGCCGGCCTGCGCCGTGGCCGCGAGCACCTTGGCCGGGCCGCCCGCCCAGCTGCCGACCAGCACGGCGATCGCCACCAGCCCGACGATGATCATCACCGACTGGAAGAGATCGGTCATCGCCACCGACCACATGCCGCCCCAGATCGTATAGGCGAGCACCACCGCGCCGCTGATCAGGATGCCGGTCGAGAGCGAGACGGCGCCGCCCGTGAGCGTCGAGAACACGAGGCCCAGGGCGGTGAGCTGCGCCGCCGTCCAGCCGAGGTAGGACACGGCGATGACGATGCTCGTGCCGAGCTCCATGCTGCGGCCGTAGCGCTTGCGATAGAAGTCGCCGATCGTCAGCAGGTCCATGCGATAGAACGCGCGGGCGAAGAACGCGGCCACCACCACCAGGCACATCGAGGCGCCGAACGGGTCGGCGATGATGCCGCCGAGGCCGCTCTTCGAGAATTCGGCCGAGACCGAGAGCACGCTCTCGGCGCCGAACCAGGTGGCGAACACGGTCGCGGTGGTCATGTAGAGCGGCAGGCTGCGGCCGGCGAGCACGTAGTCCTTCGAGTTGTGCACGCGCCGCGCGGCCCACAGCCCGATGGCGATGGTGACGACGAGATAGGCGACGACGGCGGCGATCAGCATGCGCGGCCGATCATAGCCGCCGCTTCCAGACCTGCCAACGCTCGTTGCCGCGGAACACCGCGAGCGACCGGGCCGCCGGCCGGTCCTCGACGCGCTCGAAGCGCTCGAGCAGCCCGGCGAGCTGCGCGCTCGAGATGCCGAACGGCGGGCCGCGCCGGTTGTCGTCGAAATAGAAGAAGCCGGCGAGGAAGCCGCCCGAGCGCACCAGCACCGCCATGCGCCTGGCCCAGTCGCGCCAGCGGCCGCGCGGCAGCGCGCACAGGAAGGCGCGCTCGTAGACGACGTCGTACACGGCGGTCTGGAAGGCGAAGAAGTCGGCCTTCACCAGCGCGTCCGAATACGGACCCATCACCTTGAGCGCCGCGGCGAGCGCGGCATCGGAGAAGTCGATCGCCGTCACCGCGTGGCCGAGCTCGGCGAGGGCGCGCGCCTCGTAGGCCGAGCCGCAGCCCGGCACGAGCACGCGCAAGCGGCCGCGCGGCACCGCGAGCCAGGCCTGCAGGTCGGGCGGCACGCCGCCGAAGTCCCACGGCGTGATGCCGGCGGCGAAGCGCTCGTCCCAGAATTGCGGCTTGGCGCTGTCCTTCACCAATAGCGCGACAGCGATAGCGCGAGCGCGAGCAGTGCGACGATCAGCGCTCCGGCGAGCAGTCGGTTGCGGCGCGCCGCCTGGGCGGCGAGGCGATCCACGGCCGCCCGCAGCTCGCCCAGCCGGTCGTCCGCGAGCGCACGGTGCAGGAGGCGCGGCAGCTGCGGCAGCGTGCGCGCCCAGAACGGCGCCTCGTGGACCAGGCTCCTGGCGAAGCCGCGCCAGCCCACCTGCTCCTTCATCCAGCGCTCGAGGTAGGGCTTGGCGGTCGCCCACAGGTCGAGCTCGGGGTCGAGCTGGCGGCCGAGGCCCTCGATGTTGAGCAGCGTCTTCTGCAGCAGCACGAGCTGCGGCTGGATCTCGACGTTGAAGCGGCGCGAGGTCTGGAAGAGGCGCAGCAGCAGCTTGCCGAAGTAGATGTCCTTGAGCGGCCGGGCGAAGATCGGCTCGCATACGGCGCGGATCGCCGCCTCGAACTGGTCGACGCGCGTGCCGGCCGGCACCCAGCCCGCCTCGAGGTGCGCGAGCGCCACGCGGTGGTAGTCGCGGTTGAAGAAGGCGATGAAGTTCTGCGCCAGGTAGTTCTTGTCGTACTCGGTGAGCGTGCCGACGATGCCGAAGTCGAGCGCGATGTAGCGGCCGTGCATCTCGCCTTGCGTCCCCACCAGGATGTTGCCCGGGTGCATGTCGGCGTGGAAGAAGCCGTCGCGGAACACCTGCGTGAAGAAGATCTCCACACCGGCGCGCGCCAGCGACTTCAGGTCGACGCCCTGCGCCTGCAGCTCGGCGATGCGCGAGATCGGCACGCCGTGCATGCGCTCCATGACCATGACGCGCTGCGCGCACAGGTCCCAGTGCACCTCCGGGATGGCGAGCAGCGGCGAGCGCTCGAAGTTGCGGCGCAGCTGGCTCGCGTTCGCCGCCTCGCGCAGGAGATCCAGCTCTTCCTCGAGGTGGCGGGCGAACTCGGCGACCACCTCGCGCGGCTTGAGGCGGCGCGCTTCGGCGAAGAGGTTAGCGAGCGCCGCCGCCGTCTCGAGGAGCGCCACATCCTTGCGAATCGCCGCCTCGACGCCCGGACGCAGGACTTTTACCGCGACCTCGCGGGCGTCGTGCAGCGTCGCCAGGTGCACCTGGGCGATCGAAGCGCTCGCCACCGGCTGCTCCTCGAAGCTGGAAAATACCTCCGCGAGCGGACGGCCGAGGCTGCGCTCCACCTCGGCCACGGCGAGCGCCGAGGCGAAGGGCGGCACCTGGTCCTGCAGCCGCGCCAGCTCGTCGGCGATGTCCACCGGCAGAAGGTCGCGCCGCGTGGAAAGCACCTGCCCGAACTTGACGAAGATCGGCCCGAGCGTCTCGAGCGCCCGCCGCAGGCGGATGCCGCGCTCGAGGCTCGCGTGGCCGAGGTCCCACAGGCGAAAGCGCGCCGCGATCCACAGGATGCGGACGAGGCGCGCGACCCTACGCAAGGCGGCCGATCCGCTGCTCTAGCGCGTCGAGCGCCCGGGCGAGGCGCTCGACCTGCTCGGCGAACGCCGCGAGCTCGGGCCGGCGCACCACGAGGCGCGCCTCGTCGGCCGCGTAGCCGGCAAGCGCTTCGCCGAGCCGCGCCGTCGCGTCGGCCCGCCAGCCGCCCAGCGCGCGTGCCGCCTCGACCGCGCGGTGCGCGAGCGCGTCGCCGAGCACGCGCGACAGGTCTTCCTCGACATCCCAGCGCAGCGTGCGCGCGAGCTCGTCCACGACGGCGGCAAGCTCGGGGTCGCCCGAGACCTTGAGGAACGGCAGATCGACCGTCACCGACGCCGCGCCGCTGCCGGCCTCGACGCGACCCTGCGGCGTGATCGTCACGAGCAGCGTGGGCAGAAACGGCGCGCGAAGCTCTATCGCGCGCCCGGCGAACGGCGCGAGCCGCTCGCGCGCCCACGCCGCGCCGTCGAGCACGTGATTGGCAACAAAACAAAAGGCCACCGCGGGGGTGGCCTTGGCGTCAGGCGGAATCGCGCTCAATGCATCTGCTGGATGCCGGCGAGCAGCCAGCCCGAGGAGCCGTCGGCCGGCTTGACCAGGTTCCAGACCTCGGCGAAGCCGACCGGCTCGGTGCCGGGCGTCTCGCGCACCATGCCGGAGAAGCGCACCGAGGCCCAGTGCCGGTCCTGCTCGGTCGCGAGCTCGAGCAGATCGGCATTGAGCGTCACGACGTCGGTCGAATGAGCGGCGTGCTCGCCCGGATGCACGTCGGCCCGCAGCGCGTCGAACATGTCGTGGGTCGTGAACTCCCGGATCTCTTCCAGCCGGCCGGCGTCGCTCGCCATCTGCAGCTTGATGAAATTGGTCTTCGCCGCGCGCAGGAAGCCGGCCGTGTCGAAGCCGGGCGGAATCAGCGTCGGATGGAGCGCCGCGCCGAGGCCGCCGGCCTGCGACGGCGGGGGCGCCGGGACGGTCTCGTCGCCCAGCCCGGCGAGCTGCGCCGGGCGCTGCGCTTCGGCGCCCGGCCGGCGCATCAGCGCGCCGATCACCGCCATGGCGACGAGCACGAGAGCGGCGAGGGCGAGCACGCCCATGAAGCCGCCGCCGCCGAAGAGATAGCCGAGCAGCCCGCCGAGCGCCAGGCCGCCGAGGATGCCGCCCCAGCGGCTGCCGGCCTGCGGCGCGGCCGGTTGCGCGCTCTGCGGCTTCTGCGGCGCGGCCTGCGGCGACACCGGCCTGGCGGGCGGCGCCGTGACGCTGCGCTGCGCGCCGAGCGATCGCCCGCCGCCGAGGCGCCGCGCATCGGCGTCCTGCGCGGCCATCAAAGTGCCGAGGAATGCCAGCGAGAACGCAAGTAACCACTTACCCATGAACCATGACCTCCGGCGCCGATGCTATCAAAACTTGATGCCGCGATGGACGGCGACGACGCCGGCCGAGAGATTGAACACCTCGACCGACTCGAGGCCCTGCGCTTCCATCATGCGCGCGAGCGTCGCCTGGTCGGGATGCATGCGGATCGACTCGGCGAGGTAGCGGTAGGCGTCGGCGCTGCCGGCGACGCGCTGGCCGAGCCAGGGCAGCACGCGGAACGAATAGACGTCGTAGGCCGCAGCGAGCGGCGCCCAGACGCGCGAGAACTCGAGCACCACGAGCCGGCCGCCGGGCCGCAGCACGCGCGCCATCTCGGCGAGCGCGCGCTCCTTGTGCGTCATGTTGCGCAGGCCGAAGCCGACCGTCACGCAGTCGAAGTACGCGCCGGGAAAAGGCAGCCGCTCGGCGTCGCACTGCACGGCCGGCACGACGAAGCCCTCGTCGAGCAGCCGGTCGCGCCCGCGCTCGAGCATGCGGCGATTCACGTCGCTCGCCCACACCTCGCCGCGCGCGCCGACCGCGCGCGCGAGCGCAGCCGCGAGGTCGCCGCTGCCGGCCGCGACGTCGAGCACACGCTCGCCGGCGCGCGGACGCGCCACCGAGATCGCGAAGCGCTTCCAATAGCGATGCAGGCCGAGCGACATGAGGTCGTTCATCACGTCGTAGCGGCCCGCCACCGCGTCGAATACCGCGCCGACCCGCGAGGCCTTCTCGCGCTCCGCGACCTGCCGGTAGCCGAAGTCGACCTTGTCAGCCACGCGAAGCCCCCGCCGCCGCCAGCCGCTCGAGGTACTGCGCCCAGAGCGCCTCCTGGTTCTCGCCCAGCTCGTAGAGGTATTCCCAGGAATAGATGCCGGTGCTGTGCCCGTCGGAGAAAACCGGCTGCACCGCGTACGAGCCGACCGGCTCGAGCGAGCGGATCTCGACGTCGCGCTTGCCCGCCTGCAGCACCTCCTGCCCCGGGCCGTGGCCGCGCACCTCGGCCGAGGGCGAATACACGCGCAGGAACTCGTAGGGCAGGCGGAAGCTCCTGCCGTCCTCGAAGCTGATCTCGAGGACGCGCGACTTCTGGTGCAGCTTGATCTCGGTCGGCGTCATTCCGCCTTCTCGTACAGCACACGCTCGAAGTCGGTGCCGCGCTCCACGACCTCGGTGAGGCGCACGCGGGCCAGCGAGCCGGTGTGGATCTCGAGCACCCGCTTCGGCTTGTACCAGCCCGACGGGATGACGAGCGAGGGCGGCGCATTGAGCGCGGCGACCGCGCCGAGCGCGATCGCCGGCACGTATTCCGAGTTCTGCACGTTGAGGCCGGTGCCGCGCACGGCGAGAGGGCTCGGCAGCCCGGGCAGCAGGCGCACGCCGGCGTGCAGGTCGCCGTTCGCCGCCTGCATCAGCCAGCGCACCTGCCCGAGCATGAAGCGGCCCTTCTCGCCGGGGCGCACGCCGAGCAGCTGGCCGTGCGCATGGCGCTTGCCGGAGTCGCCGCTCTTGCGCACCAGGCGCAGCCCCTGGGCGCTCTCGTCCTCGATGCGCCAGTTCTCGACGAGGAAGCCCTGCGCGTTGCTGTAATCGTCCTCGTGGCGCGTGCTGACGCGGCCGAAGGTGGCGATCTCGTCGCGCTGCTTCTGCGTGAGCTCGCCCTGCTCGGTCGGCTGCCTGAACACGCGCCCGGCCATGTAGTAGTGGATCGCCGCCATCTCGCTGCACGCCTCCGCGGCCGTGCCGCCGCCGCGCCGCTCGAGCCCGCGCGGCGCCTTCGGCTGGCACCACTGCCGGTAGAGGAACACCAGCAGCTGCTCGCACGAAGGCTGCACGCAGTCCTCGCCGAGCGCCAGCTTGGCCGGCGACTCGCCCTTGCGCAGCAGCGCCACGCGGTTGCGCAGGCTCTTCGCGAGCTTGCGCGCGTCGAGATAGCGCGGCTCGCGCGCCGCGCCCGCGTCGCCGCCGCGCTCGGGCGGCCGCTCGCCGGCGAGGTCGACCACCAGCGGCGGCAGGCCCTCGCCCTCGTCGACCGGCTTCCTCGAGATCTCGAGCTTCGAGCCCCAGCGCTCGAGCAGGTAGGCGACGAAGGTGAGCTGGCGCTGCGCGAGCTCGTTCGGGTTGGCGAGCGCGGTGAGCAGCGCGCGCGCGTAGGCGACGTGCGGCGACGAGTCCTGGATGTCGCGGTTGAGGAAATCCTTGACCGGCTCGTCGACCGCGTCGAGCGTCTCGGCGTGCGCGTACGTCTCGTGCAGGTAGCGCCAGTCCTCCGGCGGCACTTCGCGGTAGGCCCGGTAGTGGTGGAACATCTTCAGGCCGCTGTAGGCGAGCGCGCGCTGGCAGACCAGCCCCGCCTGGGCGCGCATGCCGGCATCCTTGTGCAGCGCCGCCTCGAGGCAGCGCGCATAGCCGATGCGCATCTCTTCCCACAGCGCGGTCGTCGACTCGAAGGCGGCGTTCTCGGCCTCGGCCATCGGCAGCGCGCGGTTGGCGAAGCGCTTGGCCTGCTCGATCTGCACGAAGTGCACCGGCTCGCGCAGCGCTTCCAGCACCTCGAGGCGGTGCGCGGAGCTCACCGGGAAGCGGTTGAACTCCTCGAGCTGGTCGAGCAGGTCGGTCTGCGCCGCCGCGACGTTGGCGAGCGGCACGTGCTCGAGCCAGGCCTTGCACGAGGCCGCGTCGACGAACTCCGGCGCCGCGCTCTCGGAAAGCTCGGGAAGCGTCATTGCGGCAGATGATACCCAAACACGTCGCGGTAGCTCGCGTAGAAGCTCGCGAAGAGCACCGGCAGCATCAGCACGACCAGCGCGGCGAGCAGCGGCCCGCCCAGCGCGGCCGCGCCGGCGCTCGCCAGCGAAAGCAGGTTGAGCAGCAGGAGCGGCGCCACCAGCGTCGCCGCCGCGACCAGCAGGCCGTAGGCGAGGAGCGCCCGCCAGTTCATCAGGCAGGCGGCGAGGCTGAAGAACAGCGCCTTCACTGCGCCGATGGAGTGCCACGCCGCGAGCGGCGGCGCGAACCAGAAGGCGAGCATCACCGGCAGGTAGGCGAGCGCCGCGACCCCTGCGGCGGCGAACAGGGCGCCGGCGTCGAGCGCCTCGGCGGGCGGCCGCCGGCCGCCGAGCACCCAGCGCGCGAGCATCCCGCCATCGGCCGCGGCGCTCGCGCCGAGCACCGCGGCGAGCGCGAGCAGGTACAGCGCCCCGAGGACGAGCTGCTCGCGCGGCGCCTGGCGCAGCCCGTCGAGCAGCAGCCGCGGCTCGAGCGGCGCGCCGCGCTCCGCGGCGCGCGCGAGGGCCATGAACCCGACGCTGAACGCCGGCACGAGCAGCACCGCCACGGCGCTGCCGAGCGCCGGTACGACCGACAGCACGCTCATGACGAACCAATAGCCGAGCGTCGCGGCGAGCCAGCCGAGCGGCGCGGCGCGGAACAGCCGCCAGCCGGTGGCGAGCCATCGCGGGCCGGCGGCGGCCGGCACGATGCGCGCGCGCATTCAGCCCGGCCGGGTCGGCGGGGTGCCGGCGCGGCTCTCGAGGATGCGCCGGAAATGCTGCGGGTCGTGGGCATGCACGAGCATCCCGGGACGCGGCAGGTGCAGGTCGTAGAGGCGCGACAGCCAGAAGCGCAGCGCCGCGGCGCGCAGCATCGCCGGCCACGCGGCGCGCTCGGCCTCCTGCAGCGGGCGCACCGCGTGGTAGGCGTCGAGCAGCGCCTGCAGGCGCGGCGCGTCGAGCGCGCCGTCGCCGAGCACGCACCAGTCGTTCGCGCACACCGCGAGATCGTAGAGCAGGCAGTCGACCCCGGCGAAGTAGAAGTCGATGACGCCCGAGATGCGCTCGCCCTCGAAAAGCGCGTTGTCGCGGAAGAGATCGGCGTGCACCGGCCCGCGCGGCAGCTCCGGGAAGCGCTGCCCGGACTGGAACTCCAGCTCCTTTTCAAGGAGGCTCTTTTGCCGAACATCGAGGAACGGCGCCACGGCGTCGGCGGCGAAGCGCCACCACTTGGCGCCGCGCGGGTTCTCGAGGTACGCGGGAAACGAGCGGCCGGCGAGGTGCATGCGCGCGAGCAGCGCGCCGAGGGTGCGGCACTCGGCTTCCCCGGGCTGCTCGCGCGAGCGTCCGGGCAGGCGCGTCACCAGGGCCGCCGGCTTGCCGTTCAGCTCGCCGAGCGTGCGGTCGGCGAGGTCGGCGATCGGCGCCGGCGCCGGGATGCCGTGGCGCGCGAGGTGCGACATGAGGTCGAGGTAGAACGGCAGCTCGTGCGCCGGCAGCCGCTCGAACAGCGTGAGCACGTAGCGGCCCTGCGTCGTGGTGACGAAGTAGTTCGTGTTCTCGATGCCGGCCTGGATCGGCTCGAGCGACTCGAGGCGGCCGACCGAATAGCGGCCGAGCCAGCGCGCGAGCTCCGCTTCGCTTACGGGCGTGTAGACCGACAAGCTATTCGAAGGTGCGGATCGGCCACATCGGCACCGCGAGCCCGCTGTCGAGCGAATCGCGGCGCATCCAGTTGCCGTTGCCGGCGGTGTCGACGAGGTAGTACGGCTCGCCGCCGTTCGCCGGCGTCACCCTGAGCATCACCACGCGGCCGCCTTCGCGGATCTCTTCCACCTTGTCGGTCTTCTGCACGGGGATGCGCACCGCGGGCTCGTCCGGGCCGCTCTGCGCGCCGGGCGGCGCGGGCGGCGGCGGCGGCACCGGCTCGAGCTTCGGCTGGGCGCGCGCCCCGTGCATGGCACAGAGAAGGACGAGCACGGCCATGCAGCGCATGGCGGCGAGTTTATCGCACTTATAATGGTCGCTTGCCGCCGCAAGATCCCGACAAGACGCTGCTGCTCGTCGACGGCTCGTCGTACCTCTATCGCGCGTTCCACGCGCTGCCCGAGCTGAGGAGCCCCAAGACCGGCGAGCCGACCGGCGCCATCTACGGGGTGCTGAACATGCTGCGCAAGCTCGCCGCCGACTACCCGGCGCAGGCGCGCGCCGCGGTGTTCGACGCGAAGGGCAAGACCTTCCGCGACGAGCTCTACCCCGAATACAAGGCGACGCGCAGCGCGATGCCCGACGACCTGTCGCGCCAGGTCGAGCCGCTGCACGAGGCGATCGAGGCGCTCGGCTGGCCGCTCGTGTGCATCGACGGCGTGGAGGCCGACGACGTGATCGCCACGCTCGCCGAGCAGGCCAAGGCGCGCGGCTGGCGCACCGTCATCTCGACGGGCGACAAGGACCTCACCCAGCTGGTCGACGAGCGCACCCTCTGGGTCAACACCATGTCGAACGAGAAGCTCGACGTCGCGGGCGTGAGGGCGAAGTTCGGCGTGCCGCCGGAGCGCATCGTCGACTACCTCGCGCTGATCGGCGACCAGATCGACAACATCCCCGGCGTCGACAAGGTCGGCCCGAAGACCGCCGCGAAATGGATCGCGCAGTACGGCTCGCTCGACGGCGTGATCGCGCACGCGAACGAGTTCAGCGGCCTCGCCGGGGAGAACCTGCGCCAGAAGACCGGCTGGCTGCCAAAGGCGCGCGAGCTGCTGACCGTGAAGCGCGACGTGCCTCTTCCGCTGTCGCTCGATCAGCTTTCCGAGGGCAGAGCCGATCCCGGGAAACAACGCGCCCAGTACGAGCGGTACGGCTTCAAGGGATTCCTGCGCGAGCTCGAAGCGCTCGCGCCGGCGGCGAGCGCGCCGGCAGCGCCGGGCGAGGCGGCGCAGAAACGCCGCGCTCGCACCGTTCTCGCCGAGGAAGAGCTGCGCGAGCTGGCGCTCAAGCTCGAGGGCGCCGACATCGCGGCGTTCGCCGCGCTCGGCTCGAGCGAGGAGCCGATGAGCGCGGCGCTGGTCGGCCTCGC
>Ga0310810_10004855_pt1 | contig 14941 bp, 14 predicted proteins | sample NCmetagenome_FD_207641 | JGI IMG/M metagenome (GOLD analysis project Ga0310810, IMG submission 207641) | Soil microbial communities from experimental microcosm in Duke University, North Carolina, United States - NC | ecosystem: Engineered > Artificial ecosystem > Soil microcosm > Unclassified ...
GCCGCGACCCGGCTCGCCGACGAGTAGTTGATCGTCGTGCCGATCGTCAGCGACGCGTTCTGCACGTAGTCGTTCGCGGCGTGGCCGAACACGCAGACCGCGGGATGGACGTTGCAGCCGTAGAGATCGCCGTCGTGGATCTCGGTCGCGACGTCGGTGGTCGCGCGCGCGAAGATCGCGCCGTACGAGTTGTCGCCCGCGCCGTACTCGAACGCGGTGAAGCGGCGCACCGCGGCGACGTCGACGAGCTGGTACTCGTCGATCTCGCCCTGATCGGCGGCGGCGAACGCGTCGGCCGGCGTCGTGACGTCGGTGTGCGTCGACGCGTGCAGCGCGCGGACGATCTGCTGGCCCTCGAGCGACGAGATCGTCGACGACGCGTGCAGGACGACCGGGCCCGTGATCGTGAACTTCGCCGGATCGATGTCGTGGAAGGTGTCGCCGAACGCGCAGACCGGCGTGACCGTGCAGCCCGCGCACGCGTACGTCAGCTGGAACGATCCGTAGGTGGTCGTCTTGTAGCCCTTGACCAGCACGCGATAGCGGCCGGCGGCGACGTGCTTGTCGATCGACGAGAACATCGAGTCGCCGGCGTCGTCGTTGCGCGCGATGTAGCTGCCCCAGCCGCTTCCGGTGGCGCGATACAGGTACAGGACCGTGTCGACCGACGCGGCGTGCGCGGCGCGGCTGGTGTCGAACGAGAGATCCGCGTCGGCGGGGACGTCGAGCTCCCACGCGAGGTAGCGCGCCGACGACGACAGCGTGCCGGTGACCGTCGCGCCGCTCGCGATCGTGCCGAGGTCCGTCGGCGAGCGCTGCGAGTCGGCCTTGTCGAGATCGCCGGGGACGTCGTCCTCGGGGCCCTTGTCGGCGAGATCAGCGGCGCACGCAGCCAGGACGAAGATCGGGATCGAGAGCCAACGCATGCGCGCGCTTTCAGCAAGCCGCGCGCCACCGCGCAACCGCGCGACACATAGATGATGCGCGTGTCGTCGCGCACGACACGGCAAGTCGATTGGCCACTACTTGATCAGGCCGAGCTCGCTCGCATGTGCGCGCAACGCCTCGATGACGAAGTCGATGTGCGCGGCGAGCTCGACGCCGAGCAGCTCGGCGCCGGCGGTGACCTCGGCGCGATCGACCGTCGCCGCGAAGCGCTTGTCCTTGAGCTTGATCCGTCGTCCGTCTTCCGTCTCCCGTCGTCCGGGTCAAACGCGCTACCACCTCCGGAAACCCGGACGACGGACGACGGAAGACGGAAGACGTTCTTAGTGCGCGCTGATCGCGTGCGCGAGCGCGACCTCGTCGCGCGCCTCGAGCCACGCGACGATCCGCTTCGGATGGTCCTCGGGCCACTTCTCGTAGTCCGCGTCGTGCAGCAAGCCGGCGACGCCCCACCGCACGGGATCGGCGCCGGGCTCGCCGTACTTCGCGGCGGCCGCGCGCATCACGAGCTCGACCGCGCGCGCGTGCTTGCGCAGCGAGTCGGTCTCGGTCCAGTCGTGCAAGAGCGCCCACGCGTCCTCGTGCGTGATCATGGCCCGAATCTAACGCCTCTAGCTTCGATCGAGAGCCAGCACTCGCGCAGCTTCGACTCGTTGAGCGGGCCGGCGGCGCGCTCGAAGCCGGCCTCCGCCGCGAGATCGATCGCCGGCGTGATCGACACGCGCGCGCCGAGCGCGATCGGCACGCCCCACGCATCGCCGAACACGGCGAGCTCGCCGTCGACGCCGGTGCGCGCGTAGACCGAGACGCGCTCGCTCGCGTCGAACGAGAGCCACAGCGGCACGTTCACCCGCGCGCGATTGCCGCGATCGGTGTTGGCGAGCCCGAGCTGCAGGTACGGATCGGCGGTGATCGCGAAGCGACCGCGCGCGTAGCGCCCGAGCGCGCCGATCCGCACCGACGGCAGCCACGGATCCCAGCGGCGCGTGACCAGCCGCACGTGCGCGGCGAGGTCCGGCACGATCGCGTAGCGCGCATCGAGGCCCAGGTTCGAGTACGTTCGAGCGCAGCCGTGATCGATCCCGCCGAGACACACGCCGTCGCCGGCCTCGACGAGCGACAGCGCGTTGGCGCTGTGGATCACGCCGATCGTGAAGCGATCGGTCACGCCGTACCAGAGATCGGGCGCGATCGAGGTCGGCTCGAGCACCGCGTTGGTCGAGAGATCCATCTCGATCGTGAGCGCGCCCTCGAGCTCGCCGCGCGGCAAGGTCAAGAAGACGCCCAACCAGAGCGCGTGCACGCGCGCACTCTACTACTGCTCGGCGCGCTCGCGCTCGCCGGCTGCCGCGATCCGCTCGCCGAGGTCGACAGCATCTACTCGACGACGCCGCAGTCGATCTACTGCGCCGCGAACATCGACACGGTCAGCGGCAACGATCTGCAGTCGGTCTTGTCCGGGCTCGAGCGCGCGAAGGAGCGCGGCGAGCAGATCCACCTGTACACGCACCGCATCGGCGTGACGATCCCGATCGACTTCCTCGAGCAGGTGCTCGCGCGCGCCAACGAGCTCGACCTGCCGTTCGTGACCTATCGCGAGCTCGCCGAGGGCAAGGTCACCGGCGCCGCCGTCGCGCTCGGCTTCGACGATCAGTGGATCGACACCTGGTACGCGGCGCGCGACCTGCTGCGCGCGCACGGGGTCCACGCGACGTTCTTCGTGTCGCGGTTGTGGTCGTTCACCGACCTCGGCAAGGAGGAGCTGCACGCGCTCGCCGCCGACGGCCACGACATCGAGGCGCACAGCGTGAACCACCTGAACGCGCCCGACGTCGTCGCGGACCGCGGCCTGCAGGCGTGGCTCGACGACGAGGTCGCGCCCTCGATCGACGGCCTGACCGACGACGGCTTCGACCCGCCGGTCGCGTTCGCCTACCCGTTCGGCGCGCGCACCGGCGAGACCGATCGTGCGCTGCTTCACCGGGTGCGCGTGATCCGATCGGTGTCGTTCTCGTTCGGCGCACCGGTCTCCGATCCCTGTCCCCGGTGATACGGTACTCCGGTGCGCATGCGCTGCCTGGTGATCGCCGCCGTGATCGGCGCGGCGGTGCGCGCGCACGCGCAGCCCGCCGATCGGCTCGTGCTGCTCGATCCGCCGCACGCGCTCGAGAAGGCCGCGCACGATCAGCTCGGGCCCTATCGCATCGACGTCGTGATCGCGAAGGCCGACGGCAGCGACGCGAGCTCGATCGCAGGGCACTACCACGCGCGCGCGGTCGCGTGGCTCGACGGCGGCGCGCTGGTCGTCTACGACGCCGGCGACGGCGCGATCGCGACGCGTCCGGCGCCGACCCCGCTCGACGACGCCAACGCCGCCGGGCTCGCGCTCACGCTCAAGACCGTCCTGCGCACCCACTGGGACGAAGAGGACGCGGTCGCCAGCGCGATGAAGCCGCCGCCGCTCGAGGTCGGCATCGTCGCCGGGCTGCGCCTCCACGGCTCGACCGCGGAGCCGCGGATCACGCTGGTCGCGGACGCGCCGGTCGGGCCCTTCGTGCTCGGCGTGCGCGGCTCGCTCGGCGACGGCGCGCCGGTGCACCAGGACGCCTTCACCGGGACCTGGAACGATCGCGCGCTCGGCGCGGTCGCGCTGTGGCCGTGGACCGCGGGCGAGATCGCGTTCCGCGCCGGCGCCGGCGCGTCGCTGCACTTCACCGACATCCACGGCGTGCTGCTCCCGGCGGGCGACGCCGCGGACGGCGACGCGGTGAATTTCGGATTCGACGCCGAGGCCTCGGCGCTGTGGCGGCGCCCGCCGATCGCGTTCGGCGCCCGGGCCGCGACCACGTGGGTGCCTTGGCGACAGCGGTACACGGTGACCGACGTCGCGGTCTTCGAGGTTTCGCACGTCGAGGCCGAGATCGGGGTGGTCGTGATCTTCGCGTTCTAGAACTTTTCTGCGACCTTCTAGAAGGTGGAGCCCACTGACCCTCCCGTGACCGCTCCTGCGCCGAGGACCGATCTCGATGCCGACCGCGCGCTCGCCGCGCGGGCCGCGTCGGGCGATCGCGCCGCGCAGCGCGAGGTGTTCGCGCGCACCAAGAACGCGGTCCACGCGGTCCTCTACCGCATCCTCGGATCGAACCGCGAGATGGAGGATCTCGCGCAAGATTCGTTCGTCTCGATCTTCCGCTCCATCCACGGCTTCCGTGGCGAGAGCTCGCTGACCACGTGGTGCTGCACGATCGCGACGCGCGTCGCGTGGGCGCACCTCGAGCGCGGCCGCCCGACGACGACCAACCTCGAGCTCGTGCCCGAGGTGCCCGACGGCGCGCCGGATGCGGCGCGCGTGATCGCGGCGCGCCTCGCGACCCAGCGCGTGTACGCCGCGCTCGACAAGCTGGATCCGCGCCTGCGCGTGACGTTCGCGCTGGCCGTGCTCGACGAGCGCCCGCTCGCCGAGGTCGCCGGGATGACCGGCGCCTCGGTGGTGGCGGTGAAGACGCGCCTGTGGCGCGCCCGCCGCGAGCTCGCCAAACGCGCCGCGAAGGATCCGGCGCTGAGCGACTACCTGGGGAACATCGATCGGGGAGGTGCGAGATGAGCGACGATCGCCAGTCTCGTCAGGGACCGCCGGCGGTAGAACCGCTCGGCGATCTGCAGTGGGCGCGGATCGAGCGCGCCGTGTACGCGGAGCTCGACGCCGAGGTGCCGCGGCTCGACACGCCGGTGCGTTCGCGCAAGACCCCGTGGCTGGTCGCCGCGGGCGCGGTCGCGGCCGCCGCCGCGGTGATCGTCGTGGTCGCCGCGTCGTCGTCTTCTTCGACGCCGCCGGCGACCGCGGTCGCCGCGCGCGACGCGGGCGCCGCGCCGCAGTGGGTCGTCACCGAAGGCGGCCCGAGCAACGTGACGTTCGGCGACGCGCGCATCCGCGTCGCGCCGCGCTCCGCGATCGTGATGAACGGGACCCCCGACGACGGCGTCTTGATCGTGCTCGATCGCGGCGGCGCCGACTTCGAGGTCGCGCCGCGCCAAGGGCGCCCGCGCTTCATGGTCCAGGCCGGCGAGGTCTCGGTGCGCGTGATCGGCACCGCGTTCCACGTCGAGCGCGTCGGCGATCGCGCGCGGGTGTCGGTCGAGCACGGCGTCGTCGAGGTCGTCGCGCCGGGCGAGACCGCGCAGGTCCACGCCGGCGAGGTGTGGCCCACCGAGGTCGCGTCGTCGCAGCAGACGACGACCGAGCCGATCGACGTCGAGATGGCGCCGGTCGACGTCGATCGCGATCGCCCGAAGCATCACGCGCAGGCGCCCGCCGACGCGGTCCAGCAGGCGCAGCCGCTGCCCGACAACAACACCGCGACCGCCGGCCCCGACGACGCGCACCGCTTCGCCGCGGCGACCGCGATCGAAGCCGGCAACCCGGCCGCGGCGCTCACCGAGTATCGCAAGCTCGCCGCCGGCGACGGCCCGTGGGCCGCGAACGCGCTCTACGCCGCCGCGCGGCTCTACGCCGAGCGGCACGACAAGGCCGCCGCGCGCGCCGCCGCCGAGGAATATCTGCACCGGTTCCCGCGCGGCGTGAACGCCGCCGACGCACGTAGCCTACTCGACCGACTCTAAACGGAGGCACGAGATGACTCGCATCGTCACGCTCGCATTCATTGCGTTCGCGCTCGTCGCGTGCGGCAACAAGAACCAGGCGCTCGACATCGACGCGCCGACCAACAGCGACGGCAACAACACGATCGACTCCGGCCCCGGCGCGATCGACGGCCGGCCGTCGACGATCTCCGACGCGCGCACGATCGACGCCGATCTCTCGAAGTGCCTCTCGGGCAAGCCGCAGTGCTCCGACGGCTGTGACAACGACAACGACGGCTTCATCGACGGCGACGATCCCGAGTGCACCGGCTCGATCGACAACGACGAGAACAGCTTCGCGACCGGCATCTCCGGCGACAACATCGATCCCGTCAAGCAGGACTGCTTCTTCGACGGCGACTCCGGCTCGGGCAACGACGGCTGCGACATCCACGTCTGCTGCATCCTCAGCGACCCGAACTGCGCCAACATCTACAACAACCCGCCGTTCGATCCGTCGAAGTGCACGCAGCCGCAGAAGTGCATCGACTACTGCTCGGCCCTCACGCCGCCGGGCTGTGACTGCTTCGGCTGCTGCACGATCTGCGACTCGCAGGGCTGCGTCACCGTCGACACCAACCCGGCCAACGCGCCCAACTGCGATCAGGACTCGATCCACGATCCGCAGAAGTGCCCGGCGTGCACGCAGAACACCACGTGCGGCAGCCCGTGCGGCGGCCAGACCTGCGTGCTGTGCCCCGGCCAGGATCCGAGCACGCTCGATCCGTCGTGCAACGGCGGCGTGTGCCCGGGCGGCTTGAGCAAGTGCACCACGACGGCCGACTGCGGCGCGAGCCAGTACTGCTCGAACGGCTGCTGCATCGCGGTCGTCAACTGAGCGACTGACCTAACCGAGGAGCTTAGCTATGCGTTCACGTCGTCCCCTGATCGGGGTGGCGCTGGCCACCGTCTTGTCCACCATCGCGTGCGGTAGCGACGACAAGTCGTGCGACCCGGTCGCGCAGACCGGCTGCTCCGACGGCAAGGTGTGCGAGGAGGTCACCGCGGGCATGCCCGCGTGCTTCGCGCCCGTCGAGGTGCACGGCAAGGTCTTCGATCAGGCGACCGGCGCCGCGATCGCCGGCGCGCAGGTGGTCGCGCTCGACGTCAACGGCTCGGCCTTGTCCGACGTCGCGGTCACCGGCACCGACGGCACCTACAAGCTGGCGGTGCCGTCGGAGCGCGCGGCCGACGGCACGCCGTCGCCGCTGTCGCTCACGCTGCGCGCCGACGCCGCCGGCTACGTCGCGTTCCCCGGCGGCGTGCGCACCGCGCTGCCGGTCGACACCGCGAGCGCGGCGATGCAGAGCGGCGCGTACGTCGTGCAGTCGTCGCTCACCGACATCGCGCTGCAGCCGCAGCCTGCCGGCACCGCCGCGGGATCGATCAAGGGCAAGGTCGACGTCGCCGACGATCACCCGGGCGTGCTGGTCGTCGCCGAGAACAACGGCAAGGGCTTCGTCGCGATCGCCGATCGCAGCGGCAACTACGTGATCGACGATCTCGCCGACGGCGGCTACACGGTCAGCGCGTACGCGAAGGGCCACGTCTACGGATCGGCGCAGGCGAACGTGAGCGCGGGCGCAGCGGCGACCGCGGACCTGCACCTCACGCAGGACCAGCCGGGCACGCTGACCGGCACCGCCGACATCGTCGCGACCAGCGGCGGTGGATCGATGACGTCGATCGTCGTGATGGTCGAGTCGACCTTCGACGCGACCACCGGCCGCGGCGTCGTCGTGCCGGCGCTGCGCGCGCCCGATCCGGGCACGGCGCCGAACGTCAGCGGCGCGTTCACGATCACCGGCGTGCCGCCGGGCAAGTACGTCGTGCTCGCCGCGTTCGAGAACGACGGCCTCGTCCGCGATCCGGACACGTGCATCGCGGGCACCGACATCGTGCACGTGCAGGTCGCGGCCGGGCAGACGGTCGCCGCGCCGCAGACGTTCAAGGTCACCGGCGCGATCACGATCACCGGCCCCGGCGTCGACGGCCCCGAGGCGGTGACCGCGGCGCCGATGCTCGCATGGACCGCGTATCCGTCGACGGGCAGCTACACCGTGCACGTCTACGACTCGTTCGGCACCGACGTCTGGACCATGACGGGCATCACGGGCACGTCGGTCCAGTACGCGGGGCCGCTCGAGGCGGGCGCCTTCTATCAGTTCCACGTCTTCGCGATCAAGATCGGCGGCGGCAACTGCCCCATCTCGTCGAGCGAGGACCTGCGCGGCGTCTTCTACAAGCAGTAGAATCGGGGGCGATGCGGATCGCCCTCGTCTTCGCTGCGCTGCTGGCACTCGTAGGCTGCAAGAAGACGCTGCACTGGAAGGCGATCGAGCAAGACCTCCACGGGCGGCTCGCCGCCAACGTGCCCGCGGGGATCACGTTCGACGTCGCGTGCCCGGAGACCGGCGTCGAGAAGGGCCTCACCTTCCGCTGCCACGTCCACGCGAGCGATGACTCCGCGATCGACATCGAGGTGAAGCTGCTCGACACCGCGGGCAGCTATTCGATGGAGCCGGTCCGCTGAAGCTCGCGGCGTTGATCGTGCTCGCCGGGTGCGGCGGCGCGGCGCAGTCGCTCGGTCCCGTCAGCGAGCTGCGCGCCGCGTGCGCCGACGCGCAGCGCTGGGACGGTCGCGCGTGCGTCGCGCGCGGCGACGGCACCGCCGAGATCGCGAAGGGCGCCGACGCGCTCGCGCAGTTCCACGTCGACGAGGCGATCGCGTCGCTCGACGCCGCCGCGAAGAGCGGGCCGCTCGCGTACGCGGACAACGTCAAGCTGTGGGAGCAGCGCGGCATCGCCCTCGCGTACCTCGAGCACGCCGATCAGGCCGCGGCCGCGTTCGACGTGCTGCTCGCGCTCGATCCCGGGCACCTGCTCAGCTACACGCTGTCGCCCAAGGCGACCTTCGTGTTCGAGCGCGCCCGTGCCGCCGCGACCGCGCGCGGCGCGCCGTCGATCGACGTGTCGTGGCCGCACGGCCTGCAGATCGGCGCGCCGGTGCCGGTCGAGATCGAGGTCGTCGCCGATCCGCGCGGCTTCTTCGCGCGCGCGACCTTGTACGTGCGCCGCCGCGGGGAAGAGGCGTGGCGCGCCGCGGATCTGTCCCTGCCGAAACCCGGCGCCTTCGCGCGCGTGACGTTGCCCGCGGTCGACGCGACCAAGCCGGCGAGCCTCGAGGTCTACCTGCGCGCCTTCGATCGCGACGGCAACGAGGTCCTGTCGTGGGCGGATCCGAAACGCCCGCGCGAGATCCCGCTCGCGTACACGCCGCCCGCGCCGTGGTGGAAGAAGTGGTGGATCTGGGCCGCGGCGGTCGGTGTCGTCGGCGCGGGCACCGGCGCGGGCGTCTACGCCGCGACCTCGACGCCGCCCGATCGCATCGGCGGCACCCTCACGGCGCCTTGAGCCGCGACGCGATCGCGCGATCGAGCGCGTTGAGATCGAACGGCTTCGCGATCCAGGTCGCGTCCATCGACGCGATCTCCGCTTCGTACTCGGGCGCGACCGCGCCGCCGGTGATGAACAAGAAGCGGCCGCGATAGCGCGCGTCGTCGGCGACCACGCCGCGCGCGAGCTCGAGCCCGCCGGTGCCCGGCATCGCGAGATCGCACACGACGAGCGCGTACTCGTCGCCGGCGAGCCGCTCGCGCGCCGCGGCGGCCGACGACGCGACCAGGACGTCGTGGCGATCGCCGATCGCGTCGGCGATCGCCTGCGCGAGCGGGAGATCGTCGTCGACGACCAGGATGCGCGCGCGCGGCGCGCTGATCTCGGGCGCGACCGGCGTGACGGCGGCGGCGTCGCCCTGCCAGGTCGGCAGCGCGATGCGCATGATCGTGCCGCCGCCGGAGCGCTCGAGCACCTCGATCGAGCCGCCGCCGTCCTCGACGATCGATCGCGAGATCGCCAGGCCGAGCCCGGTGCCGCCCGGCTTGGTCGTGAAGAACGGCTCGAAGATGCGGCGCACGATCGCGTCGGGGATGCCGGGCCCGTCGTCGGCGATGTCGATCACGACCTTCGCGCCTTCTTCGCGCGCGCTGATCCAGACGTGGTTGCGATCGGGCGCGTCGCGATCGAACGCCTGCGCCGCGTTGACGACGAGGTTCAGGAAGACCTGGGTGAGGCGCGCGGCGTTGCCGGCGATCGCGGGCGGCTCGCCGAGCTCTCGCACGAGCGTCGCGCGGTGGCGGAGCGCGCTGGTCGCGAGCTTGACCGCGGTGTCGATCGCCTCGCGGACGTCGACGGGCGCGCGGCCGCCGCCGTCGTCGCGCGCGAACTGCAGGAGGTCGCGGACGATCTGCGCGACGCGCTGGCTGCCGTCGAGCGCGTCGGCGAGCATGCCGTCGCACGCCTCGCGATCGCGCGGATCGATCAGCGATCGCGACAACCGCGCGCGCAGGCGATCGAGCTGGAGGATCACGTACGTCAGCGGGTTGTTGACCTCGTGCGCGACGCCGGCGGCGAGCGCGCCGACCGCGGCCATGCGATCGGCGCGGATCAGATCCGCCTGCCGCCGCACGCGCTGCTCGACGTCGCGGCCGACCGCGAGCAGCCCGGGCCTGGAACAGGATCGGCGTCGCCGAGATCTCGACGGTGACCGAGCTGCCGTCCTTGCGCCGCCCGCGGTACTCGCGCGGGCCGAGGCTCTCGCCGGCGTGACGCCGCGCGCGCCGGTCGTTCATCGACTCGACCTCGTCCGGCTCGAGGATCGACTCGAGCGACATGCCCTTCAGCTCGTCCTGCTCGTAGCGCAGGATGCGCGTGGTCTCGCGGTTGGCGTAGACGATCGTGCCGTCGACCGACACGACGATCGCGTCGGGCGCGCTCTCGGCGAGCCGGCGGAACAGATCCTCGCTCGTGCGCAGCGCCTCCTCGGCCTGCACGCGCGCGCGGATGTCGGACACGAACGCGAGCACGAGGCGATCGGTGCCGAGCGTGCCGCGCCCGATGCGCGCCTCGACCGGCACGCGCCGGCCGTCCTTGGTCGTGATCGCGGTCTCGACGACGTCGAGGCCGCGGCTCGGCGATCCGCTCAGCCAGGTCCGGAACATCTCGGCGATGCGCGGCGTCTCGTCGTCGGAGACCGGCAGCCGCGCGGGCGCGGCCCAGATCTCGTCGAGCGTGTAGCCGAACAGCTCGGAGAGCGCGCGGTTCGCGTACACGCGCCGCGCCGGCCCCCCTTGCGTGAACGCGAGGATCGACACGCCGATCGGCAGATCATCGAAGGCGCCCATCACCGCGAGCGCGACGAGCGGATCGATCTCGTCGGCGCGGTGCGCGGTCACGGGTTGCGCCCGATGAAGTCGATGCTGGTGATCGCGAGCTGATCGCGCGAGTAGCGATCGAAGCACGGCGCGACCCGCATCTCGTCGAGCAGCTTCAGGCGCTCGGGCTTCGCGCGCGAGGTGTCGAGCTCGATCGCGAAGCCGGCGTCCTTCGCCATCTTCGTGAAGTCGATCGCGCGCAGCCGGTTCTGGTAGAGGAAGCGGTTGTTCCACTTCGCCCATTCGTCGTCGGAGTACTGCAGGTAGTGGAGCTGCGTGATCGTCTTGTCGACGTACGCGTAGTGGTCGCCGCAGTTCACGCTGTGGAAGACGATGCCGCCGGCGCGCAGCACACGCCGCGCCTCCGCGAAGCACGCGGCGATCACGTCGCCGGGCACGTGCTCGAGCACGCTGTTCGAGAAGACGACGTCGATCGACTTCGCGGGCAGCTTGGTGTCGCTGGCGTCGGCGGGCGCGCGATAGCGCACGACGCCGCCGGTCGCCTCGTCGAGCGGCGCGCCGCGACGGATCGCGGCGGCGAGCTCCTGCTGCTCGCTCGCGACCTCCTTCACGGGACGGCCGCTCATCTCCGCGATGCGCCCGACGTGCCGCTCGAGCCGCGCGACCAGCGCGAGCACGCGATCCGGTTTCAGGTGCGGGTTGAGATCGAGCGTGTCGACCGACTTCGCGCCGCCCAAGAACAGCGCGAACGGGAAGGTCGGGTACCACCCCGTGCCCATCTCGAGGAAGCGCGTGCCCACGATCGGGATCTTCGCGTCGCGCAGGTGGCCGATCATCAGGCCCCAGTCGTCGACCTTGATGTCGCACTCGCGATCGAAATCGGCGAGCCCGCCGCCGCGCCGCTGCAACCAGTAGTGGATGCGATCACCCTCGGGCACGTAGCCGAGGACCTTCTGGATCATGCCCTTGACGCGCCAGTCCATCTTCGACGGGCCAACGTATCACGCGGCGAGGTCGCGGAAGGAAGGCACGTCGTCGCGGGCGCCGAATCGGCCGCGCTCGTCGCGCGCGACCTTCGACATCGCGATCTCGGGATCGTGCGTGAAGAACAAGCGGCCGCCGCGCGCGACCAGATCGGTCAAGAGCGCGGTCTTCTCGTCGATCAAGAGCTCGGGGTAGCGGTCGTAGCCCATCGTGATCGGCAGGTGCACCCACGGTCGCCCCGGGATCAGATCGGCGGCGAAGACGATCGGCCCGCCGGGCATCGCGATCTCCGTGAGCAAGAGGCCGGGCGTGTGGCCGTTGCTGCGATGGAACCGATAGCCGTCGCCGAGCAGCCGAGAGGTATCGCCCTCGACGATCTCGACGCGGTCTTCCAGCAGCGGGACGAGCTCGGGGATGAACGACGCGCGATCGCGGGGATGAGGAGCTTTCGCACGGGCCCACGCCTCGGCGCCGACCACGACCTGCGCCCTCGGGAACGCCAACCCCAGTGGGGTCGATTGGCTCCACTGGGTCAAAATGCCACCGGCGTGATCGAAGTGGAGGTGCGACAAGACGATCACGTCGACGTCAACCGCGTTGACGCCCTCCGCCGCGAGCGATTCGAGCAGCACGTGGCGGTCCTCGACGACGCCGAAGCGCTCTCGCAGCTTCGGCTCGAAGAACGCGCCGATGCCGGTCTCGAGGAGGATCGTCCGCGATTCCTCGCGGATGAGCAGGCATCGACACGCGAGCGGGATGCGATTCCGATCATCGGGGGGGATCCAGGTCTCCCAGACCGCGCGCGGTGCGTTACCGAACATCGCGCCGCCATCGAGCCGCTGCGAGTTGCCGAGGACCGAGGTCAGCGTCCGCATCCCCGCACTTTAGCTTGCGTCATGACGCGAAGAGGTCGGACCATACCCGTGGCGCGCTTTTCGCTATAGGCCGCCTCGGAGGACCTATGTCCGCGCAACGAACGTTCCTTCTCGCGGCGCTGATCACGGCGGCCGCTTGCGGCGCACCCGGGTCGCACGGCCACGGCGACGGTGGCATCGCGACGCTCACGGTCTCGCCCCCGACGCTCTCGGTCGAGGTCGTGAACGGCGTCGCGCAGACGCAGGCGTACACCGCGACGATGACCAACGACGACGGCTCGACGACCGACGTGACCCAGCAGGTCACGTTCATCGTCGAGGACGGCACGATCGGCTACTTCGATCACGCGACCTTGACGGTGCCCGGCGCGGGCGCGGGCGTCACCAAGATCCACGCGACGATGGACGGCGCGACCGGCACCGCGGATCTCAAGGTGCTCGTGAAGGATCGCCGCGTCGATCCCGCGGCGCCGCCGAACGCGCCCGATCTGTTCGGCGCGGCGTCGACGGATCCGAACAAGCAGCTCGCGGTCGCGTATCCGCCGCAGGACGTGATCGTCCCGCAGAACCTCGGCGACTTCGAGGTGCACTGGCGCGACAGCTCGGGCGACAACCTGTACGAGGTCACGATGCGCAACGACTTCGTCGACCTGCGCTTCTACGTCGTCGGCGGCGCGGAGGCGTGGGGCAGCTATCTCCCGGCCGAGTGGTCGACCGCGGCGCACAACGCGAAGGACCTCGAGGTGATCGTGCGCGGCTTGAACACGAGCGCGCCGCAGACCGCCGCGACGTCGACGGTGACGAAGGTGCACCTGACCAACGACGAGATCCAGGGCGGCATCTACTACTGGGCCGCGGCGACCACCAACGGCGCGCCCGAGGGCATCTGGCGCCACGACATGTCGAAGCCCGGCGATCCGCCGCAGCAGTTCTTCACGACCGCGGAGACGCCCAACGGTCGCTGCGTCGCGTGCCACGCGCTGTCGCGCGACGGCACCAAGATGGCGGTGACGTACAACGGCGGCGACGGCAGCGCGACCGTGCTCGACGTCGCGACGCGCGCCGCCGCGATCCCGCCCGACACCGACTACTGGAACTTCGCGACGTTCAATCCGACCGGCTCGAAGCTCCTCACCGTGCACCAGGGCCAGCTGTCGCTGCGCGACGCGGCGAGCGGCGCGCTCCTCGCGACGGTGCCGAACACCGGCGTCGCGAGCCACCCCGACTTCTCGCCCAAGGGCGATCAGTTCGTCTACGTGCAGCGCGGCGCGGGCGCCGACTGGTCGTTCCAGAGCGGCGCGCTCTACACCGTGAGCTACGACGACTCCACGCAGGCGTTCGGCACGCCGGCGCCGCTGGTCCCGAGCGGCGGCGCGAACAACTACTATCCGTCGTACTCTCCCGACGGGAAATGGATCCTCTACAACCGCACCGACGACAACTCCAACGCCTACAACTCCGGCAACGCGGAGCTGTGGGTCGTGCGGTCGGACGGATCGCAGCCGCCGCTCAAGCTCAGCGCGGCGGACATCGGCCCGGGCCTCACGAACTCGTGGGCGCGGTGGGCGCCGTTCCAGTCGACCTACGGCGCGAGCGACGAGCCGCTGTACTGGATCACGTTCTCGTCGAAGCGCGAGTTCGGCGTGCGCCTGACCGCCGCGCTCGGCAACACGCGCCCGCAGATCTGGATGACGCCGTTCTTCCCGGATCGCATGACGCAGTCGCAGGATCCGACGTCGCCGTCGTTCCGCCTGCCGTTCCAGTCGATCGACACCAGCAATCACATCGCGCAGTGGACCGAGCGCGTCGTCCCCGTGAACTGATCGTCGTCGCGGTCTCGCTGCTCGCGGCCTGCGGGGGACGCCCGCCGCGAGCGGCGGCTCCGTCTCCCTCGCGCGTGATCAGCGCGGACGTCGAGATCGGATCGGGGCGCGTGATCCGAGCGATCGCGCTCGACGGCGCGAGCGTGTGGTGGGCGGATCTCGACGGCGTGTATCGCGACGGCGCGCGCGTCGCGCAGCCGCCCGCGGAGATCGCGCGCGCGCTCGAGGCGCCGCGCATCGAGGGGACGATCACGATCACGGTCACGAGCGGCTTGATCGTCGAGCGCGACGGCGACACCGCGCGCGTGATCGCGCAGTCGCGGCCCGGGCACGATCTCTCGCCGGGCGTGATCGCGGTCGACGCCCACGCGGTGTACGCGGTCGAGGTGCGCCCCGACGGCGCGGAGGCGATCGTCGCGCATCCGCGGCCGGGGCACGG
>Ga0310810_10004856_pt1 | contig 14938 bp, 11 predicted proteins | sample NCmetagenome_FD_207641 | JGI IMG/M metagenome (GOLD analysis project Ga0310810, IMG submission 207641) | Soil microbial communities from experimental microcosm in Duke University, North Carolina, United States - NC | ecosystem: Engineered > Artificial ecosystem > Soil microcosm > Unclassified ...
CAGGTTGCGTTCCGGCTGCTTTACTTCACCGGCCATAAAGGCAATATTGTTCCAACCATCGTAGGCCCACATCGCGCCGAGCATTGCTGCCGCCAATCCGGCAAAGCCACCCGTTGTCACAGCCACCCCTTCACAGACGCCATTTACGTTTGCCTCTGAAAGATGACTCCAATCACCACCGCTATAAACAAAAGCGCCTACCCCCACAAGGATCAATACTGAGACCTTGATAATCGTCATTACTGTCGCGAAGTTCCCACTGACTTTAACTGCCGCACAGTTGATCAGTGTCGTTATGACGATAGCTGCCAGTGCAACGACTTGTAGTCGACCAAACGGGACGACGTGATCGGTGAAGGGAACTGTGAAGGAAAAATAGACGGCTGAAAGTGAATGATTGAATCCTTTCAGAAAATCGTTGAGAAAGATCGCAAAACCGACAGCTAACGCAGCTGCTGATGCAGAACGGGCGATTAAGAATTGTGTCCACCCGTAAATGAATCCCCAAACAGGTCCGTAACCATCGCGGATGATTCCATACTCTCCAGCGTCTTTTGGACGCATCGCGAGTAGTTCTGCATAGGTTAGAGCGCCAGCCAGCGACAGCACACCGGCGAACACCCAAACTGCGAGTGCCTTTCCGGGCGTCCCAACATTGCAGGTCATTACGCGCGCCTTTAGAAAGACGCCTGTTCCAATAACGTTTGCGACATTGACCGCTATCGCTGCCGTCAGTCCAAGTCCACGAACGAGGTGATTGTGTTCAGGTTGCATAGAAGTCCAAAGTCCAAAGTCCAAGGTCCAAAGTCCAAAGTCCAAAGTCCAAGAACAGTTTCAGTTAGCGAAGTTTGCTGCCACGCAAATCCGGCTGTTTCAAATAGCGCATGAAGCCGGATATTAACCGGCTGATCTCGGTCGCTTCTTGTGAAAGCGCCGCGAATTGCTCCTGAGACATATACTGTTGGTCGAGAGCTACGTATAGCTGTGCTCTAAGTTCACCGGCTGATCCCTTTGCAACTGCCAGAAACTGAAGGAACTCCTTGTCGCCCCCACGTTCAAAGCCTTCAGCAATGTTGGAAAGGATCGACACCGCCGCTCTCCTGATTTGATCTCGCAGACCGAAGTCCTTCGCGAACGGTCCAGCGAGAGTCGCCGTGTAGATTTGCTTTGTTAGCGATCGCGCTTTCTTCCACGATTGAATTTCTTCAAACTTTTTTACCTTTGCCATGTGAGTTCTCCGTATTGTGAGATGTGAGAAAAACCAAATTGGCCGGGACCTTTGACCTTGGACTCATTCCCGACGACGAATCTTTACGAACTCTTTCCTTTTTCGTGAGTTGTCCTACTATGAAATCTGAGAAAGAACAAACGACGTTGTACCCAGGACTTTGGAACGTTGGACCTTGGACGTTGGACTCATTCCCAGACATCATTCGCGATTAGATCGTCGTACGTGTCGCGGCGGCGAATCAGTTTTGGGGTTCCGTCCAAAGTGACCAGAACCGCTGCGGGCAATGGTCGGCCGTTATAGTGAAACATCTGGGCCAACGAGTACGCGCCGCAATTCAACAAGGCCAGTACTTCACCAGGAGTAACATCGGCGGGCAATCTTCGATAGTCAGGTAAGCGCCCTTCCCGTTCGATATCAAAATAGACATCACCCGAATCACACAATGGCCCTGCAACCTTGTAGTCACGTGCATAGGCTTCACCGGCACGCGAAGCGGAAATAAGGTGGTAGTACCATTTGTAATTGTTCATCGAGAGCATGATGTTGTAACCGGCATCTGTCAGGAGCCAAACATCACCAGTCTCAGGACGTGTTTTGATGTTGTTCACGGTAGTCAACACCAAACCAGCATCGGCAATGATGCTGCGGCCTGGCTCCAAAAGAATCGACACCTGATCGAGCAGATGCTCGGCATTTGCGGCTCGTGCTGATTCTCGCGCCACTCTCAACGCCTCTTTCAAGACATCCTCAGGTTCGAGTTCCGCGCCCAGCATGTCTCGTTCGTGTTCGGGCAATTGATCGGCTTGCGAACGATCGCGCAGGTAGTTGACCGGTATCCCGCCACCGAGATTGATATGTTCTAACGTGTGACCCGTCTCCTGATGGATGGTTACCAAATGTTCCCACATGCTGCGGAATGCTTCAGCAAACGGCTCAACATCCGGCGTCTGTGAGCCGACGTGAATATGAATTCCGCAGATGTTAACTAAAGCCGGGTTTTGGAGTCCGCGTCGAAAAGCGGCGAGGACTTCCGACGATGAGATGCCAAACTTGGACGTCAGCAGTGCCGTTTGAAGACCAAGGTGGGAACGCGTACCAATCTCGGGAACCAGACGAAGGGTTATTCTCGCAGGCGGAATGTTTTCATCTTTTAATCGTAGTCGCGCAACTGCTTGTTGTACGAGGCCGATCTCAAAAATTGAATCAACGTTGATGGAATAGATTTGTGCTCGTACTGCTTCGTCTAATTCCTCATCTGATTTGCTGGTGCCGTTAAAGATGATCTGATCCGGTTTGAATCCTATACGCAGTGCCTTAAAGAGTTCGCCGCCACTATTGACCTCGCAATCGATCCCGGAATCGAGTACGGCTTTAAGAATCGACATATTGGAATTTGCTTTGGACGCATAGCAGAACTTTATAGGTCGATCGACAACGTTGGCTGCTCGCTTGAGTCGATTGATGTTTTCTCGAATGCGGCTTTCTGAAAAAACGAAGAGCGGCGATTGAAATTGTTTGACGAGATCGATTGCATCGACCTCGTTGATTGAAAGATGACCGTCCCGCACCTCGAGATATCCGGGAATCGACCAAGCCGGACAGTGTGCGGCTGTACTTGAGGACATCAAAAATGATATTCAGAAAAGTCGAGTGAAGATAGACCGTGATAACAGAGGCGTCAAGCTTGCCGATCGATTTCAGATCTAAGATTTCAGATTTAAGATTGTGACTTGCGCAAGTTATCTCAGAGGCACGATGGGGTTCTCCCGCGCGCACTGTCAAATCTGAAATCTGAAATCTTAAATCTGAAATATATCCAGGGCTCAATTCGACCGAGCAAAGTTGTAAGCCAAAGTCCCTGACACTTTGACGGGTTCTCCAGCAAGTACTGTTGGCATAAACCTCGCGAGTCGTGCCGCGTTGACTGCTGCTGCATGAAGTGCGGCGGGACCGGCAACGGCCTTGGCATCAATAACCGACCCTTGTTCGTCGATCAAAACCTGAACCATCACCACACCTGTAGCTTGGCCGGCTGGGACCTCGGGTATGGGCAGGTAGATCGCTTTGCCGTTGAGCATGCCGCCGGAAATTGGAGCGCGTGGTGCTTTCTGGCCGGATGGCGCGTTGGGTGTTTGTGCGTTTGGATCGTTGTTAACGGGCTGATCTACACGGTCCTCTTTTGGAGTTTCGCCCTGGTTGGTCCCGTTGTTAGCGGCTTCTCCCTCCGCCGGTGGTCTCCGTCCGTCACGTGACGTTTGTGGTGTGTTGTTGGCGTTCGCTGCGTTTGGATCTTGTGACCCTTCTGCCGTCGCCACTTGTTCTACAGGTTTATCCGGAAGGGTAAAGGAACTTAGAAATTTTTCTTCGAGCGCATCGTCTTTCTTAGCGTTGAGGAGGACAATCGCATAGAAACGTTTTCGCGTCAAAACGGCGTTTACTGATCCGGTCAAGTCGCCTACCGTCAACTTGTACGAGCGCGAAGTATATCCGTGAAAAGACCTGCCGCTTACCAGGATCATTTTTCCAACTGCGTCTTTTCTTACCCTGGATGGAAAGAAGGTCTTGAAAGCGTCCGCGTAGGAATTAAAGCGAACGAAATCTGTTCCAAGATTCGCCTTAATGCCACTCACCGAAGCCACTCCTAATACAGGACCTGATGCGGGCGCTGAGAGGTACAGTCTCAGACTTAGTTCAAACTGATGGTACGGAACCTTGCTAACTTCCGTGGCAACATCCTTCGGCATCAGCACCGAAAATTCTTCGTTTTCTGGACTGAGCGTCTCCCACTCCGTCGTAGCGATGGTTTTAGTCTGTCCGACTGCGGTTGCTACTGCGAGCGTCACAAACAAGACTGCAAATAACCAATAGGAACGACGATAATTCATGTCAGCTACCTCCGGAGTCGAATTGTGGGGTGACGAGTTGCAGGGCTGTGCTGTCGGGGAATGTATTCGCACAGGGTGAGGGTGTCAAGCAAAGGATGAAGGCTTTCGTCAACCCGTCGCCCGTTTCGCCCTGTCTCGTTCAACCAACACTCGCCGCAGAATTTTTCCCGACGGTGATTTTGGAATCTGCGTGACAAATTCTAACTGTCGAATCCGCTTGTGAGGCGCGACGCGCTCCGCAACAAATTCCATGATCGCTTCTGCCTCTGCAGGAGTTTTTAGTACGACAATCGCCTTGGGCACTTCACCAGCCTCTTCATCGGGGTAAGGAATGACGGCAGCGTCCGCAACGGCCGGATGTGTTAACAAGACAGCCTCCAATTCGGCCGGCGGTACTTGAAGGCCTTTGTATTTGATTAACTCTTTTAACCGATCGACGATGAAGAAGTGACCGTCCTCATCAACGTAACCAATGTCTCCAGTGTGCAACCAGTTGTCTGGATCTATTGTGCTTGCTGTTGCCTCGGGCCTGTTCAAGTAACCTTTCATTATTTGTGGACCACGAACGCACACCTCACCTTCCTGTCGCGGTGGCAATGGTTCACCGGTTTCTAAACTTGCGATTTTGCATTCGGTATTCGGAGCTGGAACACCAACTGAGCCGAACTTCACCTGCTTCGGATCGGCCGGCGACGAATGTGTAACAGGACTGGTCTCGGTCAGTCCATAGCCCTGCCGAATGGAACAACCCAGACGTGTCATGCACGCACGGGTTAAGTCTTCTCCGAGTGGCGCGGCTCCGGAAAAGATTGTCTTCAACTTTGGCAGCCTGTAATTGTCGACAATCGGGTTCTTGCTCAATTGCAAAACAATGGGCGGTACGAGATGGGCCAGGCTCACGTCATAATCCTGCACGGCTTGGAGGAAGGCTTCCAGATCGAAACGTGGCATCGTTACGATTGTTGCGCCGGCGTAAAGTCCCATATTCAATACGACCACGAGTCCATAAATATGAAATAAGGGAAGCACGCAGATCAAAGTGTCAATCTCATCAAAATAGTCAAGGCCCTCCATCTGCTTCAGATTTGAAACGAGGTTGTAGTGAGTGAGCATCACGCCTTTCGGAAGACCTGTTGTTCCGCTCGAATACGGCAAGGCGACAAGATCTTCGACGGGGTTAATCTGCACGACCGGAAGCGGTTCATCTGTCTTCGCGAGCAACGAGTCAAATGGTGTTGCTCCATCTGCTTCGCCAAAGACATAGATTTCTTCAATCCCTGCCGCCGTTGCTGCTTCTTTAGCTTTCTCCAAAAACGCCGGCACTGTTGCAAGGAATCGAGCTTTTGAGTCGTTGAGCTGATGACAAATCTCGCGATCCGTGTAAAGCGGATTAAGCGTTGTCGCAATCCCGCCAAGCGAGGCGATTGCATGAAACAGGATTGCATACTCAGGGTGATTTGGACTGAGAATCGCAAACACCTCACCCTGTTTGAAACCACGTTTTGAAAGATTGACGCCGACACGTCGAATAGAATCGTAGAGTTGGGAATAGGTAAGCGTTCGTCCAGTTGGACCTTCAATCAGAGCCGGCTTGTCGGCGAGTTCCTGCGCTCGCTGGAAGACAAATGTCGTTAACGGTACTTCAGGGATAGTCACATCCGGAAAGGGACTTTTGATGATCATTCGGTGTTTGGGAGGGGAAGCGATTTCAGATTTAAGATTTCAGATTGAAGATTGCAGGGTGGTGCCAGTGGTATAAGGACCTATTTGACCTATTGGACCTATTCTATCGAAGACCGATCACTGTCCACCCAACAATCTGCAACCTTAAATCTTAAATCTGAAACATCTTACCATGGCCTCGTTCTTGAAAAGAGTTTATATTCGCCGAGATGGCTGACACCACTCCACGACCTCTCAACATTATCTGCCTTGCCACGTATTTCAAAGGCGTCGATTTCATTCGCGAGTGTAAAGGACACGGCTGCAACGTAGTGCTGATCACTAAAGAGAAGATGCTCAATGAAGACTGGCCGCGAGAAAGTCTCGACGATCTTTACGCCGTTCCAAACGATGCCGGCCCACCTTTGTTCATCGATTTAGTGGCATTCCTTTCAAAGCGAATGAAGGTCGATCGGGTCATTGCGCTGGAGGAGTTCGACGTCGTTACCGCGGCTTTGATTCGCGAACACCTTTGTATGCCCGGACTTAGTGCGTCTGAAGCGAAGGTTTTTCGCGACAAGCTCTTAATGGCTGTCAGATCTCAGAAGGCCGGGATTACAGTTCCTGATTTTGTTCCGCTCATCAACCCGGATGACATCAGTCACTATATGGAGACGATTCCAGCACCATGGGTCATCAAGCCACGTTCGGATGTGTCAGCGATCGGAATCAAAAAAGTCGATCAGCCTGAACAAGTTTGGCAAACAATCGAGGAGATGAATAAGCGCGAGAACCTTCGTGAACGAGCGTCTTATTACGTGTTAGCTCGCTTTATTGCCGGTGAGGTTTTTCATGTGGATTCAGTTGTAAACCGCGGCAAAGTAGCATTTTCAGGGGTTAATCAATACGGTCGTCCTCCAATGCAAGTGGCGCATCAGGGAGGTGCTTACATATCGCGAACAGTCTTGCACGGATCCGCTGATGAAAAAGCACTCGTCGATATCAATAAAAAACTGGTCAAAGCTCTCGGTCTCGAACACGGCGCGACTCACGCTGAGTTCATAAAAAGTACGGAAGATGGAAGGTTTTATTTTCTGGAGATTGCGGCGCGTGTTGGTGGTGCCTACATAGCTGATGTGCTTGAGGCGGCTTCAGGAATAAACCTCTGGCGTGAATGGGCAAGGATAGAAGTCAATCAAACCGCAAGATCGCTGAAGCCGCTGCGGAAGGAATACGCGGGCATCATTCTCTCACTTGCAAAACAAGAGCAGCCGGATACGTCCGCGTACACAGATGAGGAAATCGTTTATCGAGTGAAGAAGCGGCATCATGCCGGAATCATTGTGAGATCGACTCGAGTTGACAGAGTTGACGAATTGCTCAACAACTATGCCCACAGATTCGTCGATGATTTCGTCGCGGTGGTACCGCCACCGGAGAGGCCGGAGTGAGGAAATTTCAGATTTAAGATCTCAGATTTAAGATTGCCACCTAGACAAATTTCCTGTGCTGCAAAATCTTAAATCTGAAATCTTAAATCTGAAATTCCCCGTATTACGTCAGCTTGTGCAGTGGCCAGATTTCAACGCTGATCTCTTCTGCATAATGAAGCACTGACGCGCCAGTCGGTTCTGGTATTCCGAGAACTTCAATCATTGTTGAAGAGTGCGCATCGAGAGTGGCAGTCTGCAACGGCCAGTGTGGATGATGAATTCTCGCCTGATAAAGGTGAGTGTTGTGTTTGCTGAATAGGCAATAGCGCTCTGTGAGGAAAAACTCGAGCGACTCGGGTTCAGACACAGGCAGCGGCCTTCCAATGTTCCAGGTCGCCTGAAATGTCGCTTTGGGTTTGTCAGTCCGATTAGAGGTGTAATCGATTTTGTTCTCAGATTGATTGAGCGTTAACTCAGCGTTGTAGTAGGGCAAGTAATAAAACGTGCGAGCGCCAAACACAGCGGCTGCGTTGTTGCAATCAAGTGAAAAGAACCAAACACCGGGCGTTCCATCGCGATGAACATAAGTGCGCACGTTGAGTTCGTGCATCGCGTTAAGTCGAGGTACGGCTGGAACGTAAGGTGGAAAGGCGCGAATGTCCCACATCGTGAATGGAACGATTGCTATCCACGCGCGGTCATCGAATGTATCTATCTCCAGGTCATTCGGAATGAGTGGTCGCAGCTCTGAAGGTTCGACGGGCCAATGCATGAAGAGGAGCTTGCTCCAATTCTGATGCATCAAGGGGTGACCACGGGGACGCTGACGAATGGATAAACGATCAATTCCCATGATCCGACAACGATCTCATTTGTCATTTTTCATTTGAGATTTTTCAGTTGGTCATTTGCAAATGACCAACTGAAGAATGTCAAATGACTCCAACAAAATTACCGCAGATACTTGTCCAACCAGTCAAGCACCGTGTGATACCACAAATTCGAATTCTGCGGTTTCAGGACCCAGTGGCCCTCATCTGGAAAACTCAGAAACTTCGAATCAATACCTTTGCGTTGTACTGCCGTATATAACTGCAGTCCATCGCCAAACGGCACACGAAAATCCAACTCACCATGAATAATCAGAATCGGCGTGTTGAAGTTATTAATGAAATTGTGTGGTGACCAGCGACTGTACATTGCCGGATTGCTCCACGGCGTGCCCTTGAACTCCCACTCCGGAAACCAAAGTTCTTCGGTTGCGCCGTACATACTCGTCAGGTTGAACACGCCGTCGTGACATACCAACACTTTGAATCGAAAACGCGGGTCGTTGTTGTGACCTTCGATCCAGTTGATCATGTAACCGCCATAACTCGCACCGGCCGCTCCGATTTGATTTCGATCGATAAAGGGACTGCGACGCAGCACGTCCGCCACACCATTCATGATGTCGACGTAAGCCTTCCCACCCCAGTCACCGCTAATCTCGTTAACAAATTGTTGACCGTACCCGGTTGAACCGCGAGGGTTTGGTGTGAACACAACATAACCAGCGTTTGCAAAAACTTGTGGATTCCACCTGTAGCCCCAGTTATCGCTCCACGCGCCTTGCGGACCGCCATGAATCAAAACCAGCAGCGGGTATTTGCGACTTGGATCGAAATTGTTTGGCTTGACAATGAACCCATGAATCTTTTTACCGAGTGCTCCAGTCCATTCGATCTCCTCAGCCTTTGTGAGATTCGCTTGACTCATTAATTGAGCATTGACGGAAGTCAGTGGCTTAAGGGAGGAGCCATCAACGTTCACCGCATAAATTTCTGCCGGCGAAGCAAGTGAGCTACCGGCGAAGACCAACCTTTTTCCGTCCGCAGTAACTCTCAAGCTCGAAGCGAAGACATTTGGAACCACCTTTTGCACAGTTCCGCCTGTGAGCGGAACTCTAAAGACCGGCGACTTGCCTCGTTCGCCAGCCGTGAAGTAGACATTCCCGTCCTTTGAAAGCACAGCCTCATCAACTTGCTGATCGAAACCGCGAGTTATTTCAGTGCTCGTACCGGAGGCACGGTTATAGACCATGAGCCGCCAGCGATCAGCTTCGAAGCCGGCCGTTGCCTGTGAGCGATAGACAATAGAGCGTCCATCTGCGGAATAGATCGGTCCCACATCATAACCATGATTGCTCTGAGTGATGTTCTTAGCTGAACCTCCGTTCAGTGAAACAACATAGATGTCACTATTTGTCGAAGTTGCCTCGACTTTGTCGGGATTGCGCAGGTAGGCAAGCTCTGTCGAATCGGGAGAGAAAGCAAAGTCCACTCCTGAAGCGGCCGCATAAGGTGGGGAATCGAAATCGCCCTGCGTAATGTCGCGAGCAGTCCCGCCTTTACTCGAGACGACAAAGACGTGCGTTCGCTTCGCGTCACGCCACTCATCCCAATGTCGAAACAAGAGGCGGGTAGTTATGTGTGCCTTAACCTTACTAGCTTCGTTCGTTTCGTCTCTCTTTTTATTGCAGTCATCATCGGCACAGTCAGGGTAGACATCTGACGTGAACGCGATCCATTTGCCGTCTGGCGACCAAACTGGGGCTGCGGCACCGGTTGAGATCTTCGTGACCTGGTCTTTGTGATCGCCGTCGCTATCCATAGTCCAGACCTGGCCGCTAGTTGTGAAAGCGATCTTCTTTCCGTCAGGAGACCAGCGTGGAGCGCTTGAGGAGCCTTGTCCATTTGTAAGCTGCTTTGGGTTGCCGCCATCGATCGAGACAACATAGATCTGGTTCACGACTCGATTTGCATCGTAATTGACGTCGCCAACGGTAAATGCCACGCGAGTGCCATCTGGGGAGACCTGGGGATCCGCAACCCGACGGACTTTCAATAGATCTTCGATCGTATACGTGCGGGTTTGAGCAATGGCAGCAGTGGTGACGAGCAGTAGAACAGAGATCAGAAGAGCAAAACGCTTCATGTGAGTCCTCGATTAATGAGATGTAGATTGTTTGGGAAAGCGGGTTCATTATTACACTAAGAGGCCTCAGTTCGGAAATACGTCCTATAGGTCGAATAGGTCCTATACAATGATTCTATGATCCGAAGAGTCATCGTCGCGCTGCTTCGATTCGCGCTCAGAATCTATTTCAAAAAGATCGAGGTTACTGGCGTCGAACATGTTCCCACGGATTCACCGGTAATATTCGTCCTCAATCATCCAAACGCCCTTGTCGATCCGGTTTTCCTGCTATGTCTCGCTCCACGTCCGGTGTCGTTTCTTGCCAAGGCGCCGCTATTCCGAATGCCAGTTATCGGGTACTTCGTCAGGCAGCTTGATTCGTTACCAGTTTATCGGAAGCAGGATGAAGGTGAAGACGTCTCCAGAAATCAGGAGACCTTCGTCGCAGCGCGAAAATTATTGGCTGCCGGCGGGACCATCGGCATCTGCCCCGAAGGAGTTTCACACAATGAGCCGGGACTCAAACCAATCAAAACCGGTGCAGCCAGAATCTCATTTGGAGCAGTATCGACCGGGGAAGTGAACAATTTGCAAATCGTACCTGCCGGGCTTTACTACACGTCCAAGACAAGCTTCAGAAGTTCGGCGTTGCTTTATTTCGGCAAACCCTTCGGCATCGAACCCATCGAATTGGATGGACAGGGCAATCCTCCAAGAGATCAAGTCCGTGAACTGTCAGCTCGCATCGAGCAGTCACTTCGTGAAGTGATCCTTGATGCACACCAGAACGAAGCTCTGCAAACGGTTGCCCTGGCGGAGCGAATTTTTTCTTCAGTTCGAACAAATGGCGGCGATGAAAGTCTTATCGAAGAGTTGCAACTGCAACAGCTTTTCACGAAAGCTTATACAGTGCTGCAGCAGAATGAGCCGGCGCGCTTGCGTCGTTTGGAGATTCGAATGATTCGTTTTGAGGAGGAACTAAGGCAGGCGGGCTTGGACACAGAGGAGCTCGCGCCTCCTTCTTCAACATTTAATGTCTTTATCCGAATAGTGAAGCAGTCGATAAAGTTTGTTCTGATGATTGGTCCCGCGACAGTAGGCACGGTAGTACATTTTCCCGCTTACAGACTCGGCGGCTATCTGGCGACGAAACTTTCTCAGAACTCAGACGACGTCATATCAACGATCAAAATCATTTCTGCAATGCTACTTTTCCCGCTCACATGGTCGGCAGTCGCGATCGTTTTGTACCCGCTCTTTGGTTGGATTGGCGTTGGCGCGGCGCTCGTGACTATTCCGTTTTGTGGGTACATCGCAATCCTCTTCTACGAAGAACTGGATAAATCTATCGGAGGTATGCGTGTCTTGTTGTTCTTTTTGATGCGTAGACGTTTCTTCGTCAGGCTGCTGGCAGAACGGAATGCTATTAGGAACGAGATACTAGCGCTCGGTCGTGCGCGGGCGATCACACGAAACTAAGTGGGCGATTGCTGTTGATTTTTATCTCTTCCGCGCTTTACTGGTTCTTGATGCAGTCCTCTTCGTGGTAGATCGTCGTTTACTTCCTCCGCCTCGTACCGTTCTTCCTTTACGACCTTCGCTTCGCAATTTCCCCGCAGCCATGAGTTGTTCGTAGGCGCCGCGAACAACATTGCGTGCGACTTTCAGGGTGTTTGCCAGATCTCTTTCGCTTGGCAGAAACGTACCGACAGCCAAAGTACCTGCATCAATCAAGGAGTTCAGCTGTTCCCGAATCTGTCTGGTCATTGATTCAGGTCGCTTGCGATTGACACGAACATTAAGTTTCACTTTCGTTGCTCCTCATCAGGGATCTCTGCGTAGGGGTGACAGGGGGGTTCTTTATTGCCAGGGGTGTGTTGATTCTAAGCAGCACTACTTTGAGTGTCAAACAACTTATCTCTCAACTAGGAAAAGGTTAGACCACCGTGACCTTGTCGTGAAAGAGATTCATTGGTTGGACATCATTAGACCGTGTTTGTGAAGTAGCCCGATGGTCCGGTCCAAGGGCAATGCTTCCACTGTGTGTCCGTTCCCAGAGGTTGTAGTGGCTTTGAACAGGGAATTGTAGACCGCTTCCTCTGTCGCTTCGATTACTGCCAGGAAGAGCGGTGACACAGAATCGTTAGAGAGTGATTTGACTGTTCGGACGACATTCTTCTCGTTTGCCTGGGCCGAACGAGTTCGGCCTTCGATGGAGAATGCAATTGCGTAATCACCGCTACCATTAGATCCGGCTGCCCCCGTACGCGCCAATCCCATCATTGCCCGAGCCGCCATCCTTCGAAGGTTTCGCGAGTCAACCGGTGCATCGGTTGCGATTACTACAATAGCCGAGCCATTTGCGTCGTTCTCCCTGGTTGATTGCGGAGAGGGCTGTTCGGCTTTCAGATCGTCTTTCAAGTAATACCGATCGAGTTCGCGGCCGACAGGAGCGCCATTAATGGTTAGGATCCCACCGAAGTTTGATTGCACCAGCACTCCGACCGTGTAGCCGCCGAGGTTTTCTTGAAGTTTGCGCGATGCCGTACCGATTCCACCCTTGAATCCGAACGCAACCGTTCCGGTGCCGGCTCCAACGCAGCCCTCTTCCACTGCCCCACCTTTGGCGTTTTTGATCGCAGCCAAAACATCAGCGCTCGTGACGTGTCTGCCACGAATGTCGTTGAGATATCCATCATTCGTTTCAGCTACCAGTGGGTTTACCGACTGGACTTTTTCGTTCCCAGGTAATCCGAGCATGTAGTCGAGGAGCGCATCCGCGACTTTTGGAACATTCAAAGTCGACGTTAACAGGATCGGTGTTTCGATCTCGCCGAGTTCGTTTATTTGCGTAGAGCCGGCAAGTTTTCCAAAGCCGTTGCCAACGAACACTGCACCCGGCACTTTCTCGAGAAACAGGTTCCCGTTGTGCGGGAGTATTGCAGTGACGCCAGTACGAACGTTGTCACCACGTACGATCGTGGTGTGACCGACGAGCACTCCGGCGACGTCGGTGATGGCATTGAGTTGGCCGGTAGGCAGGATGCCAATCTTGATTCCAAGTTCGCGAGCTCGTTGTCGAGCAGGCACCGATGAGCTTTGATTTTCAGCCATGTGAATCGATGTGCCTGTGAAAAGAAGGCCGCAAACAATGAGGGCGATGTGGAATCTCAAAGTCAGGAACATAGGGCCTATAGGACGTATTCGACCTATTACTACTCACAACTGACAATCTTAAATCTGAAATCTTAAATCGGAAATTTCTTCGCGCCTGATTCTTTTATCATTCGCGGCTGCCTGGCACAAAAAGCGAAAGTCCCACCCACGGAAGTGGGTGGATGGTTCAGATCCCTTCTACGAACAGCTAACTCCTCGAGCCGATGAATCCCCTGCACGATAGCGCAGGGATCGTTTAAGTCCGGCCTATTCATTTTCTTTCTCGGTGATTTTCCTTCGTTTGTTTTGTCTTGGATAAATAGAGCAGACTTGAACAATCCCCACACTGTCCGTGTGGGGGATTGCCAAAGTTCTCCTGCGTGCGCTTATGTAGAAGGGACTTGAACAAATCCACCCACTTCCGGGGGTGGGATTTTCGCTTTTTGTGCAAAGGTATTCGCGGTTATTGAATCCTTCCCCACGCGCTTGTCTTCCAGTTATCGATGGCATCCTTTGGAAGTATCCACGGCGGCAGTGGCATCAACAACTGATCCGCCAGGCTAAAAACGTAAGGTTCGTACATCTCGCGCAGTTCACTTAACCGACGATCCGCGTCGCCAGGCTTTAACTCGATACTATGTTCAGAAAAGATTGATCGGATTCGTTGAAAGTCTTCCGCACTCAGGCGCTCGGTGCAAAGCTCCTTCTTTCGAGGCTTCGTTTTCAATACCTGAGCGATATCGACGACTGCATGTCGCGTTATTGCGAAAGTCATCCGCGCCTGCCATGCGGGCGCTTCCAATCCAACCATTACGAGCGCACAAGTGTCGAGAACTGTAGTAATCGCCCGTAACCAGGATTGGTTGTCATGCTGCGAACGAAAGTAGCAAAGCACAGGATATGAGAGGTGACTTTCGAGGAGTTCCGCAGACCAACGTTCCCATTCCCCCAACAATTTGGTGAGCTCCGCAGAGTCACCGTTCCTACAGTGCCTGCGGATCAATTCAACCGCGCTTGATGGAGAACCGGCCCGAGCGTCTAACAAAGAGATGCTGGTCTCACGTCGCGAAAACGATTGATAAAGCACTGGCAGATAACTAATGACGACCGCGAACAACCCAAAGCCGTTGGCCGTTTCAACGACAGCGAGGAACCTTCCCACCGGCAAAACCGGTGTGACGTCTCCGTAACCGAGGGTGAAGAAGGTGACTCCGCTCATGTACAGATACGTCAGAAAATTCACGGGCTCACCAGACACTCCCAGGCGTTCGTGAATTCCCCAAAACACGAATGCGTACCCAAATATTAGTGCGGTGGTCCAGATCGCCAAAAGAATAAACAACGATAATGGGCCGAAGATGCTTAACACCCATTCACGCAGCTGCGGATTCTTAATTCTCTTTGCCGTAACAAAGGATGGCTTCCATGCCGAACGGTAGACGAGGCTGGTAAGTCGGATTCGCCGCGTGACACGACGCGGGAGAATAATCGTTTCAAAGGTGTCCCAGAGAATCGTTGCGATTAATGCGATACCACCTATGAGACCCAGGATTCGCATTCGAATGATTGACTAAGCAGACGTGGATCCAACCTGATCACGACCACAGTTCTGA
>Ga0310810_10004857_pt1 | contig 14937 bp, 12 predicted proteins | sample NCmetagenome_FD_207641 | JGI IMG/M metagenome (GOLD analysis project Ga0310810, IMG submission 207641) | Soil microbial communities from experimental microcosm in Duke University, North Carolina, United States - NC | ecosystem: Engineered > Artificial ecosystem > Soil microcosm > Unclassified ...
GCTCCCCGGTGGCGCGGGCATCGTGGCCGACGATCTGATGGCCGGTGTTTACGCGGCACTTGTCTTATCGGTAGCAGGATGTTTCAATCTTTATTGAGCATGGGCATTCGGAAAGACAGCAACGGGCGTCCGCAGATCGCGCGGGTTTCGCCCGTGGCGGCCATTGCGGGTGGGGAATTCCAGATTCAGGGCAAAGGCTTTGCCCGGTCGGACCGGCCGCGCGTCACCATCGGCGAAGTCGCCGCGCCGGTCATCATCGGCTCGGATTCCTTTCTGATCGTTCGCGTCCCCGAGGGTGCATCCGAGGGCGAACTCGTCATTCAAACCGGAGATCAGGCCAGCCAGGCCTGGACCTGTGATATCGGCATTCCCATTGCAGACAGCCTGCACCCGGTGACCAATCCTGCGGTGGACACGTTCGGCAATATCTACACCACATTCAGCGGCTCGCGCGGCCAGAAAGTGGCCGTCGCGGTCTACAAGATCGACCTGAACCATAACGTCAAGCCGTTCATCAACGATCTGATGAACGCCACGGCCATGGCCTTTGATGCCCAGGGCATGCTTTACATTTCTAGCCGTTTCGATGGCGTGATCTATCAGGCCACGCCGAACGGCAGCATGTCGGTTTTCGTCGAAGGCATGGGCGTCGCCACCGGTCTCGCATTCGACCAGGAAAACAATCTCTTTGTGGGCGACCGCAGCGGCACCATCTTCAAGATCGCCCCCAACCGGCAGATCTACGTCTTCGCCACGCTCGAGCCCTCCATTGCGGCCTACCATCTCGCAACCGGGCCGGACCAGTTTCTGTACGTGGCGGGACCCACTACTTCGAGTTTTGACTCGCTGTATCGTATTTCACACACCGGTGAAGTCGAAGTTTTTTACCGCGGCCTGGGGCGCCCGCAGGGCATCGCATTTGACGTCGACAACCGGCTTTACGTGGCGGCGTCGCTGGGCGGCCGCAAAGGAGTGGTCCGCTTCGGCCTGGATCGCAAACCGGAGCTTTTCCTTTCTGGACCCGGCATCGTCGGCATGGCATTCACGCCGGCGCGCGCGCTCGTCTTGACCACCACCAACGGTCTTTACCGCGTCGACGTTGGTATTCAGGGGAAACTGCTCGCCTGACAGGATGAAAGACACAGCAAGCAGTTCCCGCCGCGAATTTACCCGCATCGGCACGAACCAGACGCCGGAAAAGTATTCGCGTTCATTCATGTTCATGCGCGGCTCAAAATCCATCGGTCCCGCAGCGCGATGAACGCCGAGATCATCGCCGTCGGCTCGGAACTCCTCACTCCGCAGCGGCTCGACACAAATTCACTTTTCCTCACCGACCAACTGAATGGCCTGGGCGTCGAGGTAACCACCAAGTACGTGGTGGGCGACGACCGCGAGCGGCTCGCGCATACCGTGCGCCGGGCGCTGGCCAATGCGGAGGTCGTCATCCTGTCGGGCGGTCTCGGCCCCACTGAAGACGACGTCACGCGTGACGCTGTGGCCATGGCTCTCGACCGCAAGCAGATGTTCCATGCCGAGATCGCCGATCAGCTCGAACAGCGCTTCCGTCAGGCTGGCCGCACGATGGCGGAGGTGAACCGCCGGCAGGCGTTCATCATCGAAGGCGCGGAGATTCTACCTAACGACCGCGGCACCGCGCCCGGGCAGTGGATCGAGGAATCGCACGCCGCTATCATGCTCTTGCCGGGGCCGCCCCACGAACTGAAGGCCATGTTTACGCGCCAGTGCCTGCCTCGCCTGGAGCGCATCGTGCCCAAACTCGTCATTCTCACGCTCGTGATGCGCGTGGCCGGCATGGCGGAATCGGACCTGGACCAGACCATCTCTCCGGTCTACAAGAAATACGAAAACCCGGTCACGACCATTCTGGCCGGCGACGGCGACATCCAGATTCACTTGCGCGCCCGCTCGGCCACGGAGGGTGAAGCCAGCGCCTTACTGGCCGAGGTCGCGGGGCCCATCGAGCTGCTGCTCGGCGATCGGATTTATTCGCGCAACGGCGAGCCCCTAGAAGCCGTCGTCGGCGAGCTGTTGAGCAAGCACCATGCGACCTTGTCGGTGGCCGAGAGCATGACCGGCGGCTGGCTGGCGCAGCGCATCACGTCCATTCCCGGCAGCTCGAACTATTTTCTCGGCGGGTTCGTCACCTACAGTAATAAGCTGAAAACCGAGTTGCTGGGCGTCAGCGAAGAGATCCTCGATCACGAGGGCGCCGTCAGCAAAGAAACCGCCGAGGCCATGGCGATCGGCGCCCGGCGGCGTACCGGCTCGACATTCGCTCTCTCCATAACCGGCGAGGCCGGCCCCGAGCCCAGCGAGAAGGTTCCGGTTGGCACCGTCTACGTCGGACTGGCGGACGCTGCCGGATGCCTGGTGGTGCATCGTCAGTTCTTCGGCGATCGCGCGCGTATCCGCGTTTTTGCCACGCAGATGGCGCTCGACATGCTGCGCAAGAAGTGCACGCTTGTGGCGGTGTAATGCGGGCGGCGATGCTGCGCTATCCAAGCCATCGGCGATAAAATCGAAACCATGCATAAGCGTCGGGTCTTCTTCGTCGCTGCGGCTCTGGTGATCGGCGCGCCGCGGTTGTCGCACGCCGCCGGCCCAGCCTCTTCATCAGGCATCGATCTCAAGGCGATGGACACCACCGTCAACCCCTGCCAGAACTTCTATCAGTACGCATGTGCCACCTGGCGCAAAAACAATCCGATTCCGTCCGATCAATCGCGCTGGGGCCGCTTCGATCAGTTGCGCGAGAATAACCTGGCCATCGAGCGCGAGATTCTAGAGAAGGCGGCAAAGCCGGACGCCAGCCGCACGCCTATCCAGCAGAAAATTGGCAATTACTACGCCGCGTGCATGGACGAGCCGGCGATCGAGGCAAAAGGCATCCAGCCGATTGCCCCGCTACTGAAGGAAATCGACGCCATCGCTTCGAACGTCGCTTCAAATGAGGATCTGGCGAAGGCGATTGTGCGTCTGCACAACGCCGGCGTGCACGCCTTGTTCAATTTCTACGTTCGGCCTGATGCGAAAAATGCCAGCCAGGAGATCGCCAGTATCGATCAGGGCGGCCTCGGGCTTCCGGATCGCGATTACTATCTGAAAACCGACGCGAAATCGGTCGAGCTGCGCCAACAGTATGAAGAGCACATTCGCGCCATGCTAGGCCTGCTGGCCAAGGCCGAAGGCGCAAGCGATGCGGATGCCGGGGCGAAGACGCACGCCGTCATGGCTCTCGAAACCGCGCTGGCCAACGCGTCTATGGATCGCGTAGCGCGCCGGAATCCCGACAACACCTATCACAAGATGACAGTCGGCGAGCTGGCTCTGCTGACACCGGATTTCGACTGGAAGCGGTACATCGCGACCGTCGGCATTCCGCAGGTTGAATCGTTAAACGTCGCGGCGCCGGATTTCGTGAAGGCGCTCAACACGACTCTCCGGGATACAAGCCTGGCGGAAATCAAAACATATCTAACGTGGCATGTTCTGCTCTCGAACGCCGACCTTCTCCCCAGGGCCTTCGAAGCCGAGGACTTTCGCTTCTTCGAGCACATCCTGCGCGGAACCGAGGCCATTGCCCCGCGCTGGAAACGATGCGTGCACAGCGCCGATCGCGCCTTGGGCGAGGCGCTCGGCCAGGAGTTCGTGAAAGTGGCGTTCAGCGGCGCGAGCAAGGAGAAGGCGCTCGCGCTGGTCGGCCAGATCGAAGCCGAAATGCGAAAAGACATCGAGGCCGCAACCTGGATGACACCCGCCACGAAGCAGCAGGCGTTTGCCAAGCTGCGCGCAGTGACCAACAAGATCGGTTATCCGGAAAAGTGGCGCGATTATAGCAGCGTCAGAATCGTGCGCGACGACTATTTCGGTAATGCCATGCGCGCCCAGGAGTTCGAAATCCGCCGCAACTTCAACAAAATCGGCAAGCCCGTGGACAAATCAGAATGGGGCATGACGCCGCCCACCGTCAACGCGTATTATTCACCGCCCATGAACAACATCAACTTTCCCGCCGGCATTCTGCAACCGCCTTTCTACAGCGTCAAGGCGGCCGACGCAGTGAATTACGGCGGCATCGGCGCGGTAATCGGCCACGAGCTGACACACGGGTTTGACGACCAAGGGCGGCGCTTCGACGGCGATGGAAACCTGCGCGACTGGTGGACGGCCGAGGAGGCCAAAGCGTTCCAGTCGAGAGCCGATTGCATTGCCAACGAGTACGGCACATTCAGCCCCGTACCCGGCGTCCAGCTCAACGGAAAGTTGACGCTGGGAGAAAATGCCGCCGATAACGGAGGGGTCCGCCTGGCATACATGGCGCTCATGGACAGCCTCGCCGGACATGTCCTCGAGAAGACGGACGGCTTCACGCCGCAACAGCAATTCTTTTTAGGTTACGCGCAGATCTGGTGCCAGAACTCTACCGAGCAGTCGGCGCGCGTCCGGGCCGCCACGGACCCGCATTCACCGGGCGAATTCCGCGTGAACGGGGTCTTACAGAACATGCCAGAATTCGGTGAAGCGTTCTCCTGCAAGCTGGGAGAACCGATGGTCGCGGCACAACCCTGCCGGGTGTGGTGATGGGCGCCGCCGGGCGCCTAGAATTCCCCGGTCAGCACATCGTAGAAAATCCGGATGCCCTTCTGAAATTCCGCGATCGGAATATGCTCCTGATCGCTGTGCATCGACCCGGCGGTCGATAGATCCAGCACCATGGGCGTGAACCCATAGGCGATGAGGCCCTTGGCGCGGAGCTTGTTCGAATCTGTTCCGTGCGGCACCAGCATGGGCGTCACGATGGCGTCAGGATGCGATTTGAGAATCGCCCGGCGCATGGCCTCAAACAGCGGCGTGCGGCTCGAACTGGGGCCCGGATCTTCCGGCGGGTTGATCATTTCCACCGACACACGCGGGTCGTTGATGCGCGCTTTCATATCGGAAATGAACTCGGGTGCATTAACCCCCGGCAACAGGCGGCAATCGAGCGTGGCCTCTGACACTGAGGGAATCACGTTGACCTTTACGGGCGAGCCCACGCCCGCGGTCAGCGTCGTCAGCGACACCGTGTTCACCTGAATGGCCGCCGTGTACTTGTTGGCCGCGAGCGGCGCGCCAATGTTGCTGATCATTTCGGCCACCACCGGGTGAGGCTTCGTGGGCGGCAGCGCCATGGCCTTCCCAAGCGCCGTCAGCAGCGTGACATTGGCGTTATCCGGGATGGGCTGCGAGCCGTGCGCCGCCGTACCCTTGGCGCGTACCCGCAGCCACAGCGTCTGTTTCTCGCCTACCTCGATGCCGAACACCAGCTTGTCGGCCGCCAGGATGCTCCGCGTTCCAAATCCACCCTCATCCAGCACATACTCGGCATCGATGTCCGGGAAATGGTTGTCGATCATCCAGCGAATGCCATACGTTCCGTTGTTCTCTTCGTCCGCGGTCGAAAGCATCACAATGTCGCGCGCCGGCGTGATGCCAGCCTTCTTGAGCGTGGCCAGCGCCATCATTTGTTCGATGCCGATGCCCTTCATGTCCATCGTGCCGCGGCCCCAAAGCTCGCCGTCTTGTATCACGGCGGCGAACGGATCGAACCTCCACGCCTTGCGGTCTACCGGAACCACATCCAGATGGTTCAGCAGCAACAGCGGCTTCTTCGAGCGATCACGGCCGGCCACGCGCGCAACCAGATTGGTCTGCCCGTTCGGCCCGCTCGGATAAAGCTTCGCCGCGATGCCGTTCTCTTCGAGGAAATGCTTGACGAAATTTGCGGCCTCCGCGGTATTCGCCGGCGGATCGATGGACTCGATCCGGACATACCGCTGGAGCAGATCGACGGCTGATTTGTTGATCTGGTCCCAGTCCGGATCAGCCGCCCGAACCGGCGAGGCTCCGAACAATGCCATCACAGCAACCGCAAATAAGAATGCGCGCTTCATGTCTTCGCCTCCGGTATGTCAGATAACGTGGGATGCAAGCCCGCCGCGCCGTACGCCTCAAGCAAAGCGCCGGCCGCGGGTTCGTAACGCGGTGGTGCAGCCCTGCTGCCTTCTTCCAGTTCCACCAGTTGCCGGAAACGCTCCAGCAGGATGCGGCTCCGGAACACGCCGCCAATGTAGCAAACCGGCGCCGCTTCGCCTGGCCGAAACAGGCGCCGTCTCACGGAAACCGCGAGTGTCGCCAGTTGTTGCGCGGCGTTCAACAGAATTTCGCGCGCCACCGGGTCGCCGTCCAAGGCCACGTGGTCCACGGTTCTCGCCAGAAGCGACGCCCGCGGCCTGGGCCACTCCTCTGTGTAGAGGCGATGCATCAGGTCGTTTGCATCCCGCGCGCCCACCTCTCTCACCAGCACGCGGTGGAGCGCCGTTTCCGGCCCCCATCCTTCCTCGAACCGCAGCGCCGCCCGCAAAGCCTGCCGCACGATGTCGAAACCGCTGCCTTCGTCGCCGAACAGAAATCCCCAGCCTCCGGCGCGGGCGATCTCGCCCCCTGCGTTCCGCCCGAACGCGATCGAGCCTGTGCCGGCGATCGTCACCACACCGGGCTCGCCGGCCGTGGCTCCCGAAAGAGCGATCAGCGCGTCATGGGTGACAATCAGTTTCGCGGCCGGCAGGATTTCGGCGAGGATGCCTTGCTTGTCCTCCGGGCCCCCGCTCATCCCGAAGCAGGCGGCTTCGAAACGCACCTGATGCGCGTCCAGCTCTGCCTGTTCGCAGGCCGCAGTTACGCTTTCCCGCACGGCGCGCGCAAGCTTGTCGCGTCCCTCGGCCGCGCCCGTGTGATTGCAGGGCCCGCCTACGCCCGCGCCCTGCACCCGGCCGGCCTCATCGCCGATCAGCGCTTTCGTGTTCGACTGCCCGCCATCCACTCCCAGAAAGAGCCGCATCAGCTCGGCGCAAATCCGGCGCGCGTCAGAATGAACCCATAGGTGAACTTAGCGTCACTCCACGTCTTGTCCGGTTCCATGGTCACGAAGTTCAGCCAGCGGGTGCGCAGCCAGGACTCCGGCATGGGCTTCTCAAAATGCCGCTCGCCGGGCTGCTCACACTTTACCCGGTCGAGCAAGTGCCCGTTGACCAGAAATGTAATCGTCACCGGCCCCGTATGCCGAAAAACGCTTTCGGGCACGGCGAAATCCGTGGTGAATTTCAGCCCGCGAATATCATCCAGATAGATGCGCAACTCCGGCCGCCGCGACGTCCAGCGCCACGCTCCCGCCTCCAGCAGATCCCGGACATCCTGGACCACATACGCCATGGCGTACGGGTCGTTCATGTTCACCACATGACCTTTTGCCGGCGTAAGACTCAGCGGGTTGCGGCGAATTGGCGGCGTCCAGGCAGCCTGCGGGGCGTTACAGCCCGCTGCCAGAAGAAACAGCAGAGCCGCGCATCCCGTCGTGCATCCCGGTGTCGCGATCGTTGCGATAGATGACGCCATCTTTCATTACAAAGAATACCTTTTCGGTCTGATGGATGTCTGCGCTTGGATCGCCCGGCACGGCGATTACATCGGCAATCTTGCCCGCTTCGAGCGTCCCCAGCCGGTTCGCCAGACCGAGCAGTTCGGCATCCACAGATGTCGCCGTCTTCAGCGCGTCCACCGGCTTCATCCCCAGCTTCACCATCAACCCGAATTCGGTGGCGTTCATACCATGCGGATACACCGCGGCATCCGTGCCGAACCCGATCTTGACGCCTCTAGCTAGACCCTTCTGAAATGCCGTGTTGATGCTTGCAATCGCCGCTCGAGCTTTCGCAGCGATCTCCGGCGGCAGGTAGCGGCCGCGCTCCAGTTGCTGCCCGATCCACCAGGGCGCCGTCAGCGTGGGAATCCAGACGGTGCCCCGCGCCTTCATCAAGTCCAGCGCTTCTTCGTCGAGGAACGATCCGTGCTCGATCGAGTCGATACCCGCCCGGATCGCCCGTTTGGCTCCGGTCGCGCCGTGCGCGTGCGCCGCGGTCTTGCGACGGAGTGCGTGGGCTTCGTCCACCAGCGCATCCAGCTCCGCTTGAGTCAGTTGCGGCGTATCCACGTCATCCGCCAGCGAAAGCACACCGCCGGTAGAGCAGGTCTTGATTACATCCGCCCCATACTTGACGTTGAAGCGCACGGCCGCGCGCATGGTCTCCGGCCCGTTGGCCACGCCATTTTCAATTCCTGTTTCTCTGAACACGCCAGCCCGAAAACCCGTCTCGTCGCAGTGCCCGCCGGTCGCGCCGATCGAGTGGACCGCCACCAGCATGCGCGGCCCGACGATCTTGCGGTCGCGAATGGCGTTGCGCAGCCCGACGTCGATATAGTCGGACGACCCCACGTCGCGGACCGTAGTGAATCCGGCCATCAAGGTCTTCCGCGCATATTCGGTAGCACCCAGCGCCTGTTCCGGAATCGTCTTGCGCAGGTGGTCGAGCATGTCCTGTTTCCAGTCGTCTGAGGCCTCCTGGGTCAAGTGTGTGTGGGCGTCCATAAAACCCGGCAGCAGCGTGGCGTCCCCCAGGTCGATCACCTCCGCTCCCGCCGGCACCGCCGCATCCACGCCCGTTCCCTGGATCTTGCCGGCCACCACCACGACCAGTCCCGGCGTGGTGACTCGGTCCGACTTACCGTCGAACATCCGCCTGGCTTTGAGGACTACTGGCCCCGCCGCGAGCGCCGTTGCACTGGTGCTGAACGTTAGAAGACACGCCAAAAAACGCATGGCAACTACTGTAACACCGCGGTTTGGCTGCGTTGGCACCGCGCTTGGAAGGAATCAACTTCTTCGGGTCAGAAGAGAAAGAAATTGCTGCGACTCAGTAGGGTTTATTGGGCCGCCATTTATGGCGTCACGGTAGGAACGCAGATTGTGAAATTGCAGAGAGAGGATCACGTGCAGAGCGCTGGCTGGCCGCTCTGCACTTGAGACGCGAGCGGAGGGGCGTGTGGTTCACGCCTCTCCACAGGTGTCCTCTAGCTAGCTGCGGCGGCATTGGCTGCCGTCAGTCGGGTGTTGGCCTGGGTCCAGATACCGCCCACGCTAGTGCCGGCGCTGATGAACAGCGCGGCAGAGGCCAGACACACGAATGCCAGTAACAGCGTGTACTCGATCAGGTCCTGGCCTTGTTCGTCTCTTGCAAAGTTGTAAAGCAGCGTTTTCATGATGGTTCACTCCTTGGGATCGTTGATAGCAACCATTCTCTGTAGAGTATCTTTCGATGCCGTGAAAGCCAATACTCCATTTCGTCCCATATCCCCTGTCGGCGCGAGGCAAACCGTTAACGAAGAGTATGGAACGAACAGCGTTAACGCTAACCATTAAGGCTATCGGCATGGACCCGACCGGCGCGCTCCGCAACCCGCCGCAACACAATTCCCTTTTGGTACTACCCGTCAATTCAGCAGGGCTATCCTATCGCGAGAGCCAGTTAAGAAATGGCGCCGCAGAAGAAGGGTATGACTCCCGGCGAGAAGGCCCGCGCAGTCGGAAGATCGATCGCTACTGCCCGCCACTCGGGCCATCCACTGCAAATTCTCTGAGAAAAAAGAGATAGCCCTCTTACTTATTGGGTGATTCGTGCAACTGATTTGCAAGGTTTCGCCACGGTGGCGAACGCGCACAACTGGATTGGACAGCTCATCGAATACAGCAGTCTCAAGATCGCTAAATAGAGGTCAAATGCAAAACAAATGGTACCAGCTGGCATCCTGGCGCAGTCAGGACGACACCAACGGCTCGCTGGCCCCAGCCACGCCGCCGGAAAGCTCACACGAGAGCAACCGAACCTCGGCCTGCCCGGTGGGCAATGATTTCCCCGCCTCCGGCGGCGAGCTGATGGCGTTCGAAGAGGTCTACCGGTCAGCCGGTATCAAGAGCCCGCGTCTCGGATACAGCATCAGCAAAGTGATCGAGATGCTGCACAGCGAGCACATCCGCAATCTGCCTACCGAAACCAAGCGCGCGTCCCTGCTGATGGCGCTCGAAGCGGCGGGCGTTCAAGTGGACGAAGTGCTGCAGGACGCCACCCTCCGGCAGCGCGCCATCAACTCCTACGAAGCCATCCAGCGGAAACATCTGGATGAATACGAGGCGCGCAAAGCCCAGGACAATTGCACCATTCAGGCGGAAATGGAACGCGTCGCCGCTGAATACGCCGCGCGCATCAGCTGCAACCTCGACGAGGTGGCCCGGGAGAAAGACGGCTTCCGCAAGTGGCAGGTCAGAAAACAGCACGAGGCGCAAAGCATCGCTGACGCCGTAGCCCTGTGCGTTACGCCCAGCAACGCAAAAACAGCGGCCGACCCCATGTCCGCATTTCGTGAACTCGCCGCCACGGGCGATCCTGCGTACGTGCATCGCGGGTAGCCAGTGATGGTGATGGTGATCGCGATCGGAGTGGTGGCGGCCGTCATTCTTTGCCTCAGACTCTGCCTCGGCGGCAGGCGCGCTTCGCCGCGGATGGACCGCGCCGAAAGAATAGGGCTCGATTCCTACGAGCGCAAAGCCAGGTGCGAGGGAGCGTTTCCATTCGACTACCTCACCCGCTAGGCCGGGCGTCAATTTGAGAAATGGCCGGAGAAAATCATATGAAAGCAACCGAACAAGCACCCGTGCTCGGGCTGGACATCGGGACCAGCCACATTGTTGGGGCGCGGAATTTCGATCAGAACTTCCAGTATGAACGCCAGCTCAATGCCTTTGTGGGCATCCCGCACACCAAGATGGCGGAAGGGCTCCTGAAGAAGGAGAGCATCCCGCATGCGGTGCAGGGCGAGCAGATTCTGGTGTTCGGGAATCAAGCCGAACAGTTCGCCGAGCTGTTCCATGTCGAGGCCCGGCGGCCCATGATGCACGGCATTCTGAACCCTGGAGAAGCCGACGGTTTGCTCGTGATCCGGCAGATCATCACACGCCTCCTGGGCCGGGCGCGCAAGCCCGGGCAGACGCTCTACTTCAGCATTCCAGCGCCGGCCTTTGGCGTGACCGACGATAAGTTCACGTTTCACGAGACCACCCTGCGCGAGTGCCTGCGCGAATTGGGCTACGAGCCAAAAAGCATCAGCGAAGGCCTGGCCGTGGTGTATGGCGAACTGGGCGATTCTAATTTCACCGGCATCGGCATCAGTTGCGGCGGTGGCATGTGCAATGTCTGCCTGGCGTACCTCTCGGTGCCGGTGATCAGCTTCAGCGTGGCTAAAGCTGGCGACTACATCGACTGTAACTCCGCCTCCGCCGTCCGCGATCTGGCCACCAGCGTACGCGTGGAAAAAGAGCGCGGATTCCGCTTCAACGGCTTCTTCGAGAACAAAGTATTCCACGCCCTTAGCGTGTATTACGACGACGTGATCCAGTCGCTTGTGAAGGCCATGCGCGAGGCATTTTCCAATTCCGCGCACTTGCCCAAGCTCAAGCAGCCCGTCCCGCTGGTGTTGAGCGGCGGCACGGCCATGCCGGCGGGCTTCCAGGAGCGTTTCGAAAAGGCGTTGCGCGCGGGCGATTTCCCCATCGAGCTCTCGGAAATCCGCACGGCGGCCGATCCGCTGCATTCGACCGCCAAAGGCACACTGGTGGCCGCGTTGTGCGAAGCATAAGCGCGCGCGGGCCGGTTCTAGCCTCGCGGTTGCGCGTCAGGCGGTGGAGGGCTGGTTGGAGCCGGAGTGGTTAGAGCCGGGCTGGGTTGAGCCTGGCTGGGTCTGCTAGTATCCGGAACGCCGGGCTCGGTAACTGCAGGATTGGGAGCCGCATTCGGCGGCGCGGCCGTCGAGGGAGGCAGTTGCTCGGGATTCTGCAAGCGTGGTGATTGAGGCGTGAGCGCCGCGGGCACCGGCTTGGCGGCAGCCGGCACGACAGGGCTTCCGCGCTTAGCGCCCAGTCCAAGAGCGATCAGAGACAACGAATTCAATTTCCCGCTTGGCTCCAGATTCTGGTCTTGCTGAAAATGCCGCAGGGCATCGGCTGACGGAGTGTCCCATACCCCGTTTGGAGCCTGCTTCAAATATCCACGCGTCACGAGCGCGGACTGAATGTCTTTATAGCGGTCAGGCGTGGGCGCGAGCTGGCGCGACCGCCAGGCAGCGGCCTTGCTGCTGCCCTTCTTGCTCCGCTTGGCGGTGGTCTTTCCGTGTTTGCTGGATCCTTTGCTATGCGCGCTGGCGGCCGCTTTGGGATGAACGCTTGTAGCAGGATGCCCACTGGAAGCCTTCGAACCGCTCTTGGAGTGCGAAGCCTTACGCTTGGCAGTCGATGTCTTACTGGTGCTGGTCTGCGGTTTCTTCTTGGCGGCAGTCTGCGCCGCCACGCTGACCGCCAGCGCACAAGTTAGCCCCGCAACCGTTACAATTCGCAAAAATGAAATCCCAAAAAAAAGTAAGGGGCAGATCAGCGACCTGCCCCTTTTGGTTAATGATTCGCCTTACTGTCCAGCCGCCGGCAGTGTGCCCGGCACGAACGAGGGCGTCCACTGCTGCTGATTGCCGCGGCCCGCGCGCATGATCTTGAAGACCACCGCGTCGCCCGGTTTTAGCGTGTTCTGAATGCGCTTCAGCTCCTCGGCCGAAGTCACCGGCTGGCGGTTGATCTGCACGATGATGTCGTTCTGCAGCAACCCGATATCATCCGCGAACGAGCCGCCCTCCACCTGTGTGACGAGGACTCCCGCCCCGCCGGTATAGTTCAGATTCTGGCGTAAGGAAGCATTCAAGTCCTGGATAACAAGCCCAAATTTGGCCTGTGTTCCTTCGCCCGGTTCGGTTGACTCGCTGCGCTGCCCGCCGAAAGTGCTGGCGAAGACTTTGGCCCGGTCGCCGATAACTACGCTGAAGTCTTCCTTCTTTCCGTTGCGCAGCACCACGATTTTCATGGTCTCGCCCACACTGGCGTCGGCGACATGATCCATCAGATCCTGGCCGCGGTTTACCGGCTTTCCATCGAGCGCCACAATGACGTCGCCTTCCTTGAGGCCGCCCTTGTCCGCCGGCCCGCCGGGCTCGACGTGGGTGACGAAGATGCCTTCCTTGCCCCCGTAACCCTTCACCAATTCGCGGTTCCGGTCTTCATCCGCGGAGAACTGGATACCAATTGATCCGCGCGTTACCTTCCCGGTCTTGATGAGCTGGTTGTAGATCTTGACGGCTGTATTGATAGGCAGCGCGAAACCGATGCCCTGGTACCCGCCGCTACGGCTCGCGATCATGGTGTTGATCCCGATGATTTCGCCGCTGATGTTCAGCAAGGGGCCGCCGCTATTGCCCGGATTGATCGCGGCGTCGGTCTGGATGAAATGCTGGAAACCGGAGTTCATGGTGTTATCGCCGGGAATGTCACGCGACTTGGCGCTGATAATGCCGGCGGTTACCGTCGCCTGGAACCCGAATGGGGATCCGATGGCTACGGCCCAGTCGCCTACCTGCACCGCGTCCGAGTTGCCGATCTTGGCGGCCACCAGGTTGGGGCGGTCCACTTTAAGCACGGCCACGTCCGTTGCCGAATCGGTGCCGACCACCTTGGCTTCGTATTCGGTCGGATCGCCATTGAACTTCACCTGCACGCGGGTGGCTTTCTCGACGACGTGATTATTCGTCAGGATGTAACCGTTCCTGTCGACAACCACGCCGGAACCCAGGCTGAAGCCCTTGCGCGGGCCAGATTGGGGCGGCCCGGGATTGCCAAAAAACCGTTCGAAGAAATCCTGCATCCCGTTGTTGTCGTCGTCTTCGTCTTCGGGCTGCAGCTGTTGCGGCGTACGCTTATGGCCCTTCATCGCAACGTTCTTCTGTACGTAGGTGCTGGAAATATTCACCACCGATGGCTCGAGCTGCTTGGCCAGCTGGCTGAAAGCGTTCGAGAGCTGCACCGGGTTGGGAATCACCAGTGGCGTCGCGCCCGGCGCCACGGCCTGATCTTTTGCGGCCTTCACGCCCGTGGATACCAGCGTGCCGATCACTACGCCGATCGACAGCGTGAACAAAATAAGGCTGAACGACAGTAATTTCTGCCTTCGCATCTTGTCAAAGAAACTCATGTGTTGGAACTCCTCAGGAACCGCAATTACTCCCATTATACATCGGGATTTGCGCCTCTACTCGATAGATGGACCGTGGAATGAACACGTTTCAATTCCACCAGCAATATTCCAGCCAAAATCAGGACCGCCCCGGCCGCCCCCCTGCGGGAGAGCGTTTCTCCCGTCATCCAATACGACGTAAACCAGGCCACCACGGGTTCAAGTGAATAGATTAAGGCGGTACGCGTGGCCGTGGTGTGCTGCTGCGCCCAGGCCTGCACCGTGAACGCCAGCGCCGTGGCCAGCAGCCCGGTGACGCCCAAGGCGAACAACACCACCGGGCTGAGCCGGATCACTGGCGTCTCGACCCACCAGAAAGTCGAGAGGGCCAGGGCCGCGGCCGCCGCCACCTGCATAAACGAGAGGGATTCAAAACTCACGCGCCCGGAATAGTGCCCCAGCGCGATGATGTGCGCCGCGAACGCCACCGCGCAGAAGAAAGTCAGCAAATCTCCGCGGCTGATCTTCAGCGTTTCCCCTTGCAGCGTCATCAGTCCCATGCCCGTGCTGGCGCAGATCACACCGGCCAGCTCAAAAACGCGCGGCCTGCTGAAATAGACGAGAGAGGTGAGCAAAGGTACCAACGGAATCGCGAGGCCCGTGATGAATGCCGATTTAGACGCCGTGGTGAACTGTAAACCAACGGTCTGAAACAAGTATCCGGCGAACAGGCACCCCCCCGCGATTAACCCGCCGCGGGTGGGCCGGAAGCGCGCACGGCCGCGAAACAGCAGCGCCAGAGCGGCGGTGGCGATGCTGAACCGTATGGCCAGAAACAGAATCGGGGAAACGTCCTTGAGCGCCGCCTGCACCAGAACGAATGTCGAACCCCAGATGAGGGTGTTACCGGCTAGTGCGGCGTCGGCGCGCCAGGTAC
>Ga0310810_10004858_pt1 | contig 14937 bp, 18 predicted proteins | sample NCmetagenome_FD_207641 | JGI IMG/M metagenome (GOLD analysis project Ga0310810, IMG submission 207641) | Soil microbial communities from experimental microcosm in Duke University, North Carolina, United States - NC | ecosystem: Engineered > Artificial ecosystem > Soil microcosm > Unclassified ...
CTGTGGCTGGCCGGGCGCGTTGTCGGGTCGGTGGCGGTTGCCGCCGGACTCACCCTCGTTTCGCTTATCCTGTACGCGCTGGTGTTCTGACACATCTATGAGACGCAACGTCATCTCCGTCCTGGGCGTAGCCGTGGCCACGCTCAGCGCCCTCATGTTCGTGTTCGTGTTCCTGCTCGACTGGCTCGGGCTGCACACGAATCCTTACCTCGGCATCGTGTTCTTTCTCGTGCTCCCGGCGTTCTTCGTCGCCGGGCTGCTGATGATTCCGGTCGGCTTCATGCTCGATCGCCGCCGCCGCGCGAAGGGGCTGGAGCCGCGCGCGTGGCCGCGCATCGATCTCAACATCCCGACGCACCGCCGCGCGGTCCTGATTGTCGGGTCGCTGACGCTGATCAACGTGCTGATCGTGTCGCTGGCCGCGTATCGCGGCATCGAATTCATGGATTCGCCGGTGTTCTGCGGCCAGGTCTGCCACACGGTCATGCAGCCGGAGTTCACGGCCTATCAGGACGGGCCGCACTCGCGCGTGCGCTGCGTCGATTGCCACATCGGCCCCGGCGCGCCGTGGTTCGTCAAGTCGAAGCTGGATGGCACGAGGCAGGTCATCGCCGTGCTGCGCGGCACCTATTCGCGGCCGATCGCCTCGCCGGTGCACAACCTGCGCCCCGCGCGGGACACGTGCGAACAGTGCCACTGGCCGGAGAAGTTCCACGGCGACAAGGTCGAAGTCGTTCGCGAATACGCCAACGACGAGAAGAACACCGAGTCGGTCACGCGGCTGATGGTGCACGTCGGCGGCGGCAGCGAGCGGCTCGGCATCGCAAGCGGCATCCACTGGCACATGAACGTCGCCAACGTCATCGAATACGTCGCGACCGACGCCAAGCGGCAGGTGATTCCGTACGTGCGGATGCAGGACCGTCAGGGCAACGTGCGCGAATACCGCGCCGCGGGTGTGACCGACCAGCAGCTCGCGCGGGGCGAGCACCGGCGCATGGACTGCATGGACTGCCACAACCGCCCGAGCCACCCGTTCTCGGCGTCACCGGAGCGCGCCGTGGACGGCGCGATCGCGCGCGGCGAGATTCCGCGCGACCTGCCGTTCGCTCGCCGTGAGACCGTCGAGACGCTCAAGGCCGAGTACCCGACGCGGGTGGCGGCGGAAGACGAGATCGCACGGCGCCTGCGCGGATTCTACGGGCAGAGCTATCCGGGGCTCGTTGCGACCCACGGCGGTGAGATCGATCAGCTCGTCCGCGCGGCGCAGCGGGTGTACGGCCGCAACGTGTTCCCGGAAATGAAGGTGGGCTGGGGCACGCACGAGAACAATCTGGGCCACGTCGACTCACCCGGCTGCTTCCGGTGCCATGACGACCAGCACAAGACGCCGGATGGCCGCGTCATCCGCCAGGACTGCGACCTCTGTCACGATATTCAATAGCTCACGGTTACGCGTGAGCTATTGACCCTTGATCGCGAACTGCGGCCTTTTTCACGCGACCGGGGAATTTTCCGCAGGCAAACCTGCGGCTAGGCGGTGTGCTCCGGCACCGGCACCGACCGCAGCGTGATTTCGTTGGAGACGCCTTTCACACCCCGCAAGTGGCGGACAGCGCTTTCCGCGGCCACGCGCTGAAACAGCCAGCTCACGATGCCGTCGAGGGTGACGAAACCATCGCGGACAACGACCTGGACGTCGAGCGGAACGGCCACGTTGTTCCGCAGGCGATGCAGCGCGTCGCGGGCGATGTCGGTGTCGGTGCGTTCTCCCGTGTATTTCACGTGCACGTCGTTGGCGATGCTGCGCACGCCTGCGACCCGCTTGACGGCGCGCTCGGCGGCGACGCGGGCCTCCACGGACGCGACGTTGCCCGTCAGCGTCACGATGCCGTCCTCGACGGCGACACCGATCTCGCGGGCACCCCCGGCGGCGTCCCGCGCAAGTTCGGCCAGCACGGCGTCGCGCAATTGATCCGACGCCCGGTTCAAGAGACCCACAGTCATCGCGCAGCTCCTTTGTATGAGAAGAGAAGAGGCAAGGACGCTGCCAACCGCCGACGTCGCGGCAACGCGAAAAGACGGCGCGCGTGACAGGGCCGCGTCGGAAACCCGTCAGGCGCTACAATGCCCCCGCATGCCCGACTTGCTGATTCTCGCGTCCGCCTCGCCGCGGCGCGCGGAGCTCATGGCCGATGCGGGCTACGAATTCACGGTGGACCCAGCGGACATCGACGAGGCGCTCCTGCCTGGGGAGGCGCCCGACGCCTACGTCCTGCGGGTCGCTCGCGCCAAGGCCTGGCAGGTTGCGGCCCGCTGCCGGAAATCCGGCAGTGCCGTCATCGGCGCGGATACGACGGTCGTCACCGGAGGGCAGATCCTGGCGAAGCCGGAAAACGCCGCCGACGCCGTCAGGATGCTCAAAACGCTTGCGGGCGTGGTCCACGAGGTCTTTACAGCGGTCGTCATCGTGTGCGGCGGCCGGGAAACGGCCGAGGTCGTGCGGACCCGGGTACACGTCTTGCCCATCACCATTGATGAAATCCGGTGGTACGTGGCGACCGGCGAGGCCGATGGAAAAGCCGGCGCTTACGCGATTCAGGGGCGGGCGGCGCGGTTCATCGACTGGATCGAAGGCTCGTGGTCGAACGTCGTCGGGCTGCCGATCGCGACGGTCGCGCAGATGCTCAATCGCCTGAGCGCGTAGTATCCTGAAGGGGCCGCTAACAGCTCTATGTCTCCTAAAGCCATCAAGATCGCCGTGACGTGCGTCGTCCTGGCCGGGGCCCTCGGGGGCCTCATGTACACCACCCTCGCGCAAGGCACGGAGTACTACATCCATGTCGATGAGGTGATGAACGATCCGTCGGCGTGGCAGGGCAAGCACCTGCAGCTGCACGGCTACGTCGCCGATCTCCGGCAGCGCCCCGATTCGCTCGACTACAGGTTTCAGGTGAAATTCAACGGCAAGGTCATTCCGGCGCGCTACACCGGCGTGGTGCCGGACACGTTCAAGAACGACGCGGAAGTCGTCCTCAAGGGGCAGCTGCATCCGGACGGCTTCGCGGTGGAGCCCAACGGCGTGATGGCGAAGTGTCCGTCCAAATACAACCCTCAGACGCCGCGGACGGCGGGTAACTAGGTCATGGCCGCGCTCGGATCGTTCGTCCTGCTGGCGACCTTCGTCGTCGCGAGCTACGCGCTCGCCGCCTGCGTCGCCGGAGGCCGGCGTCGATCGCGCGCACTGATCGAGAGCGGCATCGGCGCCTTCTACATGACGGCCGCGCTGATGACCGTCGCCTCGGGGATCATCGTCCACGCGTTTCTCGTCGGCGATTACACGATCAAGTACGTCCAGCGGTATTCGGATTCCGCGCAGCCGCTCGTCTACAAGATCACGTCGTACTGGGGCGGGCTCGACGGATCGATCATGTTTTGGGTGCTTCTGCTGTCGGTCTTCGGCACGGTCGCGGTGGCCGTCAACCGCGAGCGCCATCGCGAGCTGATTCCCTGGGTCGTCGCCGTCATCGCCGCCACGGAGATGTTCTTCATCTTCATCATGGTGGTGCACAACAATCCGTTCGACACCTTCGTGACGCAGGCGCCGGCCGACGGCCGGGGGCTGAATCCGCTGCTCCAGAACTTCTACATGGCGATCCATCCGCCGTCGCTCTACACGGGCTTCGTGGCGATGACGATCCCGTACGCGTTCGGGATGGCGGCGCTCATCACAGGACATCTGGACGACGCGTGGCTTCGCGCCGTGCGCCGCTGGACGATGATCGGCTGGCTGTTCCTCACGTTCGGCCTGACGCTCGGGATGCTCTGGGCGTACGAGGAGCTCGGCTGGGGCGGATTCTGGGGATGGGATCCGGTCGAGAACGCGGGATTGCTCCCATGGTTCACCGCGACCGCGTTCCTGCACTCGGTCATGGTCCAGGAGCGCCGCGGGATGCTTCGCGTCTGGAACGTCACGCTCGTCATCGTCACCTTCTTCCTGACGATCTTCGGCACGTTCATGACGCGCTCCGGCGTCGTGCAGTCGGTGCATGCGTTCGGTGAAGACCGCTGGCTGGCGACGCTGTTCTCGGGCTTCATGATCCTGATCGTGACCTTCAGCTTCGGACTCGTCGTCTATCGGCTGCCCCTGCTGAAATCGCGTCACGAGCTCGATTCGTGGGCGTCGCGCGAAGCGGCATTCCTCGCGAATAACTGGATCCTGCTGTTCTCGGCCTTCTTCGTGCTTTTTGCGACGATGTTCCCGACGCTGGCGGAGGCGGTGAGCGGGCAGCGGCTGACGGTCGGCCCCCCCTTCTTCAACAAGTGGATGCTGCCGATCGGCCTGATCCTGCTGCTGCTGACGGGGATCGCGCCGCTGCTGGCGTGGCGCAAGACGACGCTGTCGAGCCTGCTGAAGGAGTTCGTCTGGCCGGCGGCGGCGGCGGTCGTGACCGGCGCGGCGGTATATGCGCTCGGCATCCGCGTGTGGGCGTCGGGGATCTGCTTCGCGCTCTGCGGATTCGTGTTCGTCACGATCCTGCAGGAGTTCATCCGCGGCGCCAACGTCCGCAAGGGCGCGACCGGGACGGACATGCTGACGGCCCTCATCGGTCTGGTGAGCCGTTCGCGCCGCCGCTATGGCGGCTACATCGTCCATGTGGGCATTGTGTTGATGTTCCTGGGCTTTGCCGGCCAGGGCTACAAGCGTGACGAGCAGCTCCTGCTCAAGATTGGCCAGCAGTCGACGGTGGCCGGCTTCACGATCCGCCACGACGCGCTGACCGTCACGAGCGACGAACAGAAGCAGATGATCACCGGACTGGTCACGGTGTCGCGCAGCGGCAAGCCGCTGGGCGAGATGCGTCCGGCGAAGTGGTTCTTCGCGAAGCACGAGGACCAGCCGACGAGCGAAGTCGCGATCAGGCGCGCGCCGGGCGAGGATCTCTATATCGTGCTGGCGGGCTACGATGTAGCCACGCAGACGGCGACCTATGCCGTCACGATCAATCCGCTCGTCAACTGGATCTGGTTCGGGTTCGCCGTCCTCGCGTTCGGCACCGGCATCGCATTGCTGCCCGAGCGCGCGTACGTCTTCGCGGCGGCGAAGCTGCCGGCGGGCGCCGCGACCACCGGCCTCATGCTGGTTCTTCTTCTCCTGCCGGTGGCCGCGCGCGCGCAGGACGCCGCGAGCGTGTCGCCGGTCCAGCGCAGCGAGCTGAAGCGCGAGATGGAAGGCCAGTTGATGTGCATGTGCGGCGGCTGCCGCGCGCCGATGAACAACTGTCCGATGGCACCCGGCTGTCATGGCCTGAAAGACCAGGAACCGAAGCTCGATGCATACATCGCGCAGGGCATGAGTCGCGACGCGATCAAGGCCGCGTTCGTAAAGGAGTACGGCGAGACCGTCCTCCTCGAGCCGCCGGACACCAGCTTCAACCGTCTGGCGTGGCTGTTTCCCTACGTCGTGGGGGGCGTCGGCGCGGGGGCGATCGGCCTCGTCGGATGGCGCTGGTCGCGCAAGCCGGACGCGTCGCAGGCCGAATCCGTGCAGACCATGGCGGTGGAGGATGTCGCGGCGAAACAGAGGCTCGACGATGAGCTCAGAGACCTCGACTGACGCCGGCTTCAACGTCGGCCATTTCTTCGTTCTGTTGTCGCTTTTCGCGGCGACCGTCGCCGTCGTCATGGTGCGGCCGGCGGCGCCCGAGCATCTCATTCTGATCAGCCTGACGATCGGCGCGGCCGGCGGCGCGGCGGTGTGCTTCTACCGCGTGCTCGCGCCGCTGATGGCCCCGCATGCCGACATGGAACAACAGCCGATGAGCGAGCGGCTGCGCGCCGACCTCGAGCGCGAGAAGGCGCTGACCCTCCGTTCGATCAAGGAGCTGGAGTTCGACCGCGCGATGGGGAAGCTCTCGCCCCAGGATTTCGACCAGATGGCGGGCCGGCTCCGCGCCCGCGCGATGGGAATCATGAAGCAGCTCGACGCCGGATCGTCCGCGTATCGGACTGTCATCGAGAAAGAGCTGGCGGCGCGGCTGGGCGGAAAACAGACCCGTTCCGCTACGCGGGAACAGCAGGCCGCGCGAACTGACCGCGCTCCGGTCTGCGCCTGTGGTGTGCCCAACGATCGTGACGCGCGCTTCTGCAAGGCCTGCGGCGTGAAGCTGGTTCAGGCATGACCAAGAGAATCGTCGCGATCGTCGCGATCCTGATGGCCTGCGTGACGCTGCCGTCGGCCGTCTCCGCGCAGATGGCGCCGTTTGCCGGCGGACGAGGCGCGCAGATGCCGGATCCGAAGCAGATGTCCGGCATGCCGCTGCAGGTTGCCGACGTCCCGGTCGGCACGGCCACCGCGCGCGTGATCCGCGGGCAGCTTTCCAATCCATTGCCCGGCGAAACGGTGGAGCTCACCGGCGCCGGCGCGGCCAGGACCGCGAAGACCGACGCCTCGGGGCGCGCGACGTTCACCGATCTGCCTCAGGGCGCGCGCGTGAAGATGTCGGTGACAGTGTCGGGCGAACGCGTCGAGTCGCAGGAATTCGAGGTCCCGGCAGCCGGCGGGATCCGCGTGATGCTCGTCGCAATCGATCCTGCGTCGGAGCAGAAGGCCGCGGAAGATCGCAGACTCGCCTCGGGCCCGCCGGTATCGGGCTCCGTCGTGCTCGGCGACCAGAGCCGCTTCGTGCTCGAAATCGGCGACGACGCGCTGAACGTGTTCAATATCATGGCGATCGTCAACACGGCGAAGCGGCCCGTGCAGACCGCGGCGCCGCTGGTGTTCGAGCTGCCGAAAGCCGCCCTCGGCGCCGGGATGCTGGAGGGATCGACGCCGAACGCCGTCGCCGCCGGCAACCGCGTCACGGTCAGCGGACCGTTCGCGCCGGGCACGACGGTGGTGCAGTTCGCATACTCGATTCCGCTCGGTAGCGACGAAATCACCGTCGCGCAGAAGATGCCCGCGCAGTTGTCGCAGGTGTCGGTCATCGCTCAAAAGATCGGCGCGATGCAGATCTCGTCGCCGCAGCTCGCCGAGCACCGCGACATGTCGGCCGATGGCCAGACCTACATCGTCGGACAGGGCGGCGCCGTGCGCGCCGGCGAGGTCGTCGCGCTGACGCTGACGGGAGTGCCGCATCGTCCGGCGTGGCCGCGCAATACTGCGCTCGCGTTCGCGGGGCTGATCCTTGCGGCGGGCCTCTGGGGCGCCGTCCGCGGCCGTCCGGCCGTCGAGGACGCCGATCGGAAGCGCCGGCTCCAGACCGAACGGGACAAGCTGTTCGCTCAGCTCGCCTCGCTCGAGACGCAGCGGCGGAAGGGGACGATCGACGCGGACGCCTACGCGGCCAGGCGCGAAGCGCTGGTCAGCGCGCTCGAGGATCTCTACATCGGCCTCGAACAGGAGGCCGTCGCGTGAGCAAGGAGAGGTTCGAGGTCCGAGGCTCGAGGTTCGAGACTCGGTGATCGTGGACTTCGAACAGCTCCAGTTCGTCGAGGTTACGCGAACCTTCGGGCGCCGGCGCGCGCTCAATAGGGTCTCGCTCACGGCCAACGCCGGGACGATTACCGCGCTGCTCGGACACAACGGGGCCGGAAAGTCGACACTGTTATCGATCGCCGCGACCCTCCTCGAGCCGACCGCCGGCAGCATCCGCTACGGCGATCACGAAGCGCGGACCGCAGGATCCGCCCTTCGATCCCAGATCGGCATGCTCGGCCACGACCTTTATCTCTATTCCGAGCTGTCGGCCGCCGAAAACCTGCGCTTCTTCGCGAAGATCTACCGGCTCGATCGCATCGAGCGTCGAATCGACGCGGCGCTTCAGCGAGCGGGGCTGAGCGAGCGGCGCGACGATCAGGTCGCGGGGTTTTCGAGAGGGATGCGGCAGCGGCTGGCGCTGGAGCGTGCGCTGATTCACGAGCCGCGGCTGCTGCTCCTCGACGAGCCCTTCACGGGACTGGACGAAGCCGCCCGCGAGGCGCTGCGCGCAAGGCTGGGCGGCGCGCGGGCGGCCGGCGCGATCGTGCTGCTCACGACCCACGATACGGCGGCTATCGAGAGCCTGACCGACGCAGCCGTGTCGCTGGTGGAGGGACAGCTCCAATGAATCGGGTAATCTCGAAGTCTGGTAATCGGGCAATCGCCGATTCCGCGGACAAGCCAGCCGAGTTGGATCGCCCGATTACCGGAGTACCCGATTCTCCGATTACCCGATTCATCCGGGACGTATGGCTGGTCTGCCGGAAGGATCTCCTGATCGAGGCTCGCACGCGGGAGATCCTCTACACGACGATTTTCTTCGCCGTCGCGTGCGTGCTCGTGTTCGCGTTCGGGTTCGTCCGGGAGGGGCGGCCCGTGCAGGATGCCGCCGCTGGCATCCTCTGGATTTCGATCGCGTTCTCGGGCACGCTGGCGCTCGGGCGTGCGTTCGAGCGCGAGCGTCAGGGCGAGACGCTGAGGGCCCTGCTGATCGCGCCGATCGAGCGGCCGGCGCTGTATCTCGGGAAGCTCCTGGGGATCCTGATTCTCCTCGCGGCGGTCGAAGCGCTCGTCGTCCCTCTCGTCGCGCTGATGTTCCAGGCGGCGCTGTTCGATCATGCGGCGTTGATGCTGGGGCTGCTGATCGCCGGCACCGTCGGTTTTGCCGCGGTCGGGACGCTGTTTGCCGCGATGCTCGTGCGCGCGCGAAGCCGCGACGTGATGCTGCCGGTCCTGCTGTATCCGATCACCGTGCCGGTGATCATTGCCGGCGTGCGTGGAACGGCGGCGCTCCTCATGCCCGAAGCGGACGAGCCGATGGCGCGCGCCTGGCTCTCGATGCTCGTCTTTTTCGACGTGGTGTTCCTGACTCTCGCGCTCTGGACGTTCGAGCCGGTGATGACGGAGTAGGGATGATGAAGAAGCTCTTCGTTCCAATCACGGTGTTGGCGGCGCTGATGTTCGCGTATGCGCCGTTCATGATCCTGAACGCGCCCTACGAGTCGACGATGGGGCTCGTGCAGAAGATCTTCTATTTCCACGCGGCGTGCGGCATGGCGATGTTCGCCGCTGCGTTCGTGAGCGGGATCGGCAGCGCCGCGTTTCTGTTCGGGCGCAAGCCGTCGGCGGATCGCATGGCGGTCGCGGGCGCCGAGCTGACGTCGATCATCGGCCTTATCGTCCTCGTGACCGGACCGCTCTGGGCCCGCAAGGCCTGGGGCGTGTGGTGGCAATGGGACGCGCGCCTGACCTCGACCCTGGTCATGTGGATGATCTTCAACGCCTATCTTCTCCTCCGGCGGTATGGCGGTCCGGGATCCGACCGCCTCGCCGCCGCGGTGGCGCTCTTCGGCATGGCGAACGTGCCCTTCGTCTATTGGTCGGTGAACGTGTGGCGCACGCTGCACCCGAAGACGTCCGTGATCCCGTCGCTGCAGCCGGGGATGCGCGGGCCGTTCTGGTTCTGCGTGGCCGCGTTCCTGCTGCTGTTCACGGTCCTGTTGGCGCTCAGGACGGAGCTCGAGAAGCGGCGCCAGCAGCTCGACGAGCTATATCTCGCGGTTGAGGGGGACTGAGATGAAGTTGCGAATCCTGGCTTTGACGCTGCTGCTGGCGGCGGCTCCCGCCTACGCGAACCAGCAGGCCCCGGCGAAACCGCCCACCGCGGCCGCGCAGGACGGGTTCGTGCCGGTCGACGCGCCGTTGTCGGCCAAGGACACCATTCCTGCGCCGCGCCTCGTCGCGATTGCGTACGGGTTCATCTGGGTGGTCGTCTTCGGGTACGTCGTATCGGTGCGGCTGCGGCTCTCGAAGGTCGAGCGCGAGATGGAGACCGTCACCCGGCGCATCGGCGCGGGAGGCCGATCGGCGTGAACTTCGGCCAGATGTCCGCGGCGCACTTCGTCCTGATCCCGGCCGTCCTGTTGATCGGCCTCGTCATCGGCTGGATCCTGGGCAGCCGCGCGGCCCAGGACGCGTTCGCCGCGGAGCTCAAGCGCCGCGAAGAGCGCGCGTCGCGCGGCAAGCCGTAGCCGACGCCGATCACCTCTGGCTAGGCTACCGGCCCACTGCGAGTCTATTGGCCAGGCTGGGGGGAAGACCGGCGGCGAGGATTCGCGCCTGGGCTTTCTCGACGGCGTACGGCACGCGAAAGAGCGTCACGTTCCGCGCCTCGTCATCCAGCACGCCGTAGCCCGCGCGCGGATCGCCGTCGCGAGGCTGTCCGATCGAGCCCGCGTTGACTATGTATCGCGCGCCGCGCTGCAAGGGCAGGACGGTCTCCCGATTCGGGTCGGGCGCGGATCCCTCGTAGGCCTCGTCGACTTTCCTGAAGATCGCCGGCAGATGTGTGTGGCCGAACAGACAGAGCGGCCGCGACGCCGCGTCCAGCCCCATGCGCGCATCGCTCCCGTCGAACACGTAGTAATCCTCGTCGAACGGCGCGCCGTGGCAGATCTCGGTGAGGGCGTCGATTTCCAGCGGCCCCATCGGCAGCGCGCGCAAGTACTCGAGATTGTCCGCCGTAAGCTGCGCGCCAGTCCAGATGGCGGACAACCGCGCCACGTGATTGAACTGGCTGCCGTCGTCGAGCCCCGAGGCGGCCTTGTCGTGGTTGCCGCGGATGATCGCGTCAGGATTCATCGAGCGGATGCGATCGACGATGGCGTTCGGCTCGGCGCCGTAACCGACGAGATCGCCCAGTACGAGCGCACGGTCCCAGCGCCCCGCGGCATGTTCGAGCACCGCTTCGAAGGCGTCGATGTTGGCGTGGATGTCCGACAGGATGAGGTACCGCATCACGGTCGTCCGCCAGCCCACAACAGGTCGATGATGCGCTCCGCGATCTCCTGCGCCGGAGCGGTCGCGTCGATGCGCACGTGCGCGCGGGCGTACGCCGCCTGGCGGGCGGCGAACAGACGCTCCATCTGCGCCCGATCGGCCGATAGGGGCCGGCGTCCGTCGGATGGAATGCGGGCGATCACCGTTTCGAGCGGAACCTCGAGCCAGACCGACGCGCCGTCGAGATTGATGGCCTGCTGGCTTTCCGGATCCATGAACGTGCCCCCGCCCGTCGCGACGACCGTATGACGCAGCGGAAGAAGGAGCCGCAGGATCTCACGTTCGGCCGCGCGGAAGTAGGTTTCGCCGTGCCGCGCGAAGACGTCGGCCACGGTCAGCCGCTCCCGCGCCTCGATCAACTCGTCGACGTCCTCGGCGCGCCAGCGCAGCCGATGGGCGAGCATTCGCGCCACGGTCGTCTTGCCGGCCGCCATGAAGCCGACGAGGTAGATCTTGTCGATGGATCCCGCGACCAGGCCGTCCGGCAGAGTCAGGGCTGCGCGATCCTTTCGAGCTCGTCGAAGAACCCTGGATAGGACACCCCGACGGCGTCCGAGCCGCGGACGTGCGACGGCCCGCGGGCGCGGCTGCCCACGATCGCGAACGCCATGGCAAGACGGTGATCGCCGGCGGCATCCGCCTCGCCGCCGGCCGGGGGGCCGCCATGGATCGTGAACCCGTCCCCGTATTCGTCCACGCGGACGCCGAGCGCGCCGAATCCCCGGGCGAGCATCGCGATCCGGTCGCTCTCCTTGACGCGCAGCTCCGCGGCGCCGCGGACGGTCATCGAGACCCCCTCCTGCATCGCCGCCAGGGCGGCGAGCGCCGGCAGTTCGTCGATCAGGCCGGGGACCTCCTCGGGCGCCACTTCGAACGATCGAGCCTCGCCGTATCGGACGCGCAGCGTTCCGACCGGTTCGCCGCCGTATCGATCGTCGGGAATCACTTCGAGGTGGGCGCCGGCGCGCCGGAACACGTCGAACACGGCCGTCCGCGACGGGTTCAGTCCGACGCCCTCGATTACAAGATCGGAACCGGGCGTGGCCGCGGCGAGCGACAGCCAGAACACCGCCGACGAGACGTCCCCTGGCACGGCGGCGTCGATCGCGTTCAGCCGTTGACCTCCCTCGACCGTCACGGCGCGCCCCTCGACGATAACGGCCGCCCCGAACGCGCGCAGCGCCTGCTCCGTATGATCTCGTGTCGGCGCGGGTTCGACGACGCGCGTCGATCCGTCCGCCTGGAGACCCGCCAGCAGAACGGCGCTCTTCACCTGCGCGCTCGGGACCTCGGGCGCATGTGAAACGCCGTGGAGGGCAGCGCCATGAATCGTCAGCGGCGGCCGTCCGTCGGCGGCCTCGATCGAGGCGCCCATCCTCAGGAGCGGATCGATTACGCGGCGCATGGGCCGGCGCGAAAGCGATTCGTCGCCCGCGATGACGGTCGTGAACGGATGCGCGGCGAGGATTCCCGCGAACAGGCGCATCGACGTGCCGGAATTGGCGGCATCCAGCGGTGCGCGCGGTGGGCGCAGGCCGCGCACGCCCAGCCCTTCGATCGTGAGCCGGGGGCCGCGCGAGACCGATACGCCGAGCGCTTCGAGGCACGCCAGCGTCGCCGCGCAGTCCGCGCCGGGCGCGTATCCGGTGAAATGCGACGTGCCGTCGGCGAGCGCGGCGAGCATCGCATACCGGTGGGAGATCGATTTGTCTCCAGGAACGCGGAGGCGGCCGGCGACGCGCGAGACGCGCGGGACGTTTCGTGAGGGCAGACGCGTGGAGCCGGTCGTCGCGGACATCGAGCGACTATATTGTATTATCCTAGCCCTTCAATGACGGTGCGAGGCGGCCTCGTACGGCTGCAGATCCCGAGCCTGTTCGACATGGTCGATCTCGTCCAGATCGTCAGCGATCGCATGGGGAACATGGCCGGATTCGACGAGGACGCGATCCACTGGATCAGCGTCGCCGTCCGCGAGTCCGTCATCAACGCCATCAAGCACGGCAATCGCGAAGATCCGGCCAAGCTCGTGGCCGTCGAATTCGCCTTCAGCCCCGTCGACAATCCCACCGAGCTTCTGGTGCGCGTCACGGACCAGGGGGAAGGCTTCGAGCCCGAGGAGATCGCCGACCCCCTGGCGCCGGAGAACATCCTCAAGTCGAGCGGGCGCGGCATCTTTTTCATGCGCAACTTCATGGACGACGTGCAGCTGCTTCGCGCTCCCGGCGGCGGCATGGAAGTGCGCATGATGAAGAAGCTGGGCGCCGGTGGCTGATTCCTTCCCGCCGATCTATCTCGCGACCGCCGTCCAGGCGGTCATCAGGGCCGGTGCCATGCAGCTCGCCGGCATCGATCATCTTCACGTTGAAAAGAAAGGGACCATCGATCTGGTGACCCAGGTCGATCGCCAGGTGGAGACGATGTTCCGCTCGTTGATCGCGGAGCGCTTTCCCTCGCACGCCGTGCTGGCGGAGGAGTTCGAGGCGCGCGGCGATCGCCAGCGCGACGCGGAATATACGTGGGTCTTCGATCCGGTCGATGGAACGACGAACTACGCGCACGGCCTCCCGATTTTCTGCTGCGCGGCGTCGCTCGAGCGGGGCGGCCGGCCAATCGTCGCGGCCATCTACGATCCCAGCCGGCGCGAGCTGTTCACCGCGGAGAAAGGTGCGGGCGCGTGGCTCAACGGGACGCCCATGCGAGTGTCGAGCGCCGAGACGCTGATCGATTCACTGCTGTGTACCGGATTTCCGTACAGCGTCCATACGAGCGCGGACTTTCTACTCGGCCTGTTCGGTGATTTCATCAAGACGGCGCGCGCCGTCCGCCGGCTCGGCTCCGCCGCGATCGACATGGCCTATGTGGCGGCCGGGCGGCTCGACGGGTTCTGGGAAGCGCGCCTGAACCCCTGGGACCTCTCGGCAGGAGCCCTGCTGATCGAGGAGGCCGGCGGCGTGGTGACCACCCTCGACGGCGCGCCGTTCGACTCGCGCCTCGGGGAAGCGGTCGCGTCGAACGGTCGGATCCACGAGGCCATGCTGGACGTCATTCGGGCTGCCTCCGCGCGCATGGGGCCGGGCGGGCCGCTGTAGCCGAGGCGGAAGTGATCACGAAAGCGGACGATTTGACCTGTCCGTAAGACACCCGAACCGGGCAACGGCCGTATCTCGGCGCCGATCGTACTCTCGGGCTGGCATCCAACATGCTCACCTCCGGCACGAGGAGATGCTTCGATGACAACGCATTCGTTCTCCAGGAATCCGGTCGCCCGGGCGCTGGCCGCGCTGGCGATCGTCTTGCTCCCCGGGGTCGCAAGCGCGCAGATTCGTCGGGTCAGCTCGAGCTCGGCGTCCGACAGCAGGCAGACGGTGAACTTCACGGTCGGGTACTTCGCGCTCAAGGGGCTCGACTCGCGCGTGAATGACGACGTGCTGCTCGCGGATCTGCAGAACGCGCAGCCGCTGCTCTTCGAAGTCCGCGACTTCAACAGCGTGCCGGTCGGCGGCGAATATCTCCTGGCCGTGAATCGCCACGTGGAGGCCGGCGTCGGGATCGCGTTCTCGCAGCGCACCGTGCACAGCGTCTACGCGAATCTCACTCACTCGGACAACACGGAGATCGCGCAGGATCTGAAGCTGCGCCAGATCCCGGTGAGCTTCACCGGGCGCCTCCTGCTGCTGCCGCGCGGCAGCGCCGTCGAACCCTACGTCGGCGCCGGCATCGTCGCCATCAAGTGGCGGTACAGCGAAGTGGGCGAGTTCGTCGACGTCGATCAGTCGATCTTCCCGGCACGCTACGTGTCGAACGGCACCGCGGCCGGACCCACGGTGCTGGCCGGAATCCGCTCGCCGATCGGCAACTGCACCGTCGGCGGAGAGATCCGCTGGCAGAAGGCCGAAGGCGATCTCCCCGCGTCCGCGGGCTTCCTCGGAACGAAGATCGATCTCGGCGGCTGGACGGGGAACTTCACGATCGGCCTGCGGTTCTAGAGCTGATCGGGCAACTCCCAACTTCCAACTCCCAACGCCCAAGGCTCAACGCCCAAAGTCCTTGGAAGTTGGGAATTGGGAGTTGGGAGGTGACCCGCCGTGCCTTTCGCGGCGGTACAAGACCACGCC
>Ga0310810_10004859_pt1 | contig 14937 bp, 9 predicted proteins | sample NCmetagenome_FD_207641 | JGI IMG/M metagenome (GOLD analysis project Ga0310810, IMG submission 207641) | Soil microbial communities from experimental microcosm in Duke University, North Carolina, United States - NC | ecosystem: Engineered > Artificial ecosystem > Soil microcosm > Unclassified ...
ACGTTCCGCTTACCACCACTTGTGTGTCATCTACGAGTGAGTTGTCTTGAATAAGTCGCGCCACATCGAGTAATTCAATCCGTACACAGCCGTGGGAAGCTGCGTACTCGGGCACAATCGGGAAATAATGAAGCGCAATGCCTCGGCTTTGCATAAACCACGTAACGTGCGTAGCGCGAGAATCGCTGTTAAGCCTTCGTGCGAAGCCTTCGACTGAACGCGTTCCTTTCGGAGTACATTTGGACCCCGATCGCCGACTTGTGGCAGCATCATTGCAACTTAGACCTTTTAATCCTGCACCAGGTGACGTCCTGAACGGCCCTGTCTCCTGACTATCGGCTTTCGGCCCCGTCCAGCTAAGCGTGAGCGAATGATCAGGATCGTCCAGGCTCACCGAGATCTGCTGTATGTACGTCTGCGGAAAATCATCGTTCCTGAACGGATGGGACGGGTCTGCCGGCGGGCTGCCAGCTTGCAGGAGTGCCTGCCACGTCTGACCGCCGGGTTCAACTAGTCCATCAACTGAAATATTAGAACGGCTCTGAAAAGCTTCTATGGCCGCAACCGTGTTCGAATGTTGTGGCGGTTGGGCAATTTTTCCATCAACGCCTTTCGGGTCCAGCTCAGGAGCGTGTAGTTTTTGCGCAGCCGTTTCCAAAAGACGTTGCACAGTTTTTACATCATCTGGGAGATTGCTCGCATTTCTCTCCCACCGGCCAACAGAGCCACTAATTGCTGCCGAGGGAGTGCTCCGAGCCTGTGGCTGAGATTCCAGCACTCTTTTTCGCGAGACGGGTTTCTTTGCATCTAATGCCTCCAGTTTCCTTGCACGCGCCAGGCGTTGTTTCAAAGTCAGCTTCGGCTTCGCTGATTTCTTTCGTTTTCCTTTTTTAGAAGCGGTTGACCGTGCGCCGCGACGTTTTAACTGAGGTTTCTTCTTTGCCATATGTGTTACGTGGTTCCTTCGTCTACGCGGAAATTATCTGTTCAGTCCGCCCTCCGCAAGAATGATCGAAGCGTCAGCGTACGTATCGCTGCGTATGCAGCGCGCGCGCTATGCAGCGGCGCGTTTGCGTGCTGTCGCGTCCAGAATGCGCTTGCGCAAGCGAAGCGACCTTGGTGTCGCCTCTACGTACTCATCCATGTCGATGTATTCGATCGCGCGCTCCAAACTCATTCGGAGGACTGCTTCAAGTTGAATTCCTTTGCCTTCACCCTGGCTGCGCATGTTTGTGAGGTGCTTTTCCTTGCATGGATTGACTGGCAAATCTTCCGGACGCCTGTTTTCGCCCACGATCATTCCTTCATAAATGTCCTCCTGTGGACCAATGAAAAGACGGCCGCGTTCCTGAATGTTGTTGAGTGCGTAAGCAGTGCTGACCCCGGACTCCATTGCAACCATCACACCGCGACCGCGACCCCCAATGTCGCCTTTAAATGGAGCGTATTCACGAAAGAGATGACTCATCAGCCCCTCACCGCGGGTCTGGTTCACGAAATCAGTCTCGAATCCGATCAAGCCGCGCGTCGGGACAATCGCCTCGATGGATACGCGCGACGCATGATGATTTATTGCGAGGACTTCGCCTTTGCGATTGGCGATGGATTGCAAGACGTCGCCAAGATTTTCATTTGGTAGATCGACATACAGATTTTCGATTGGCTCAAGCAGCGCACCGTCTTCAGTTCGTTGAAAAATCACTTCGGGGCGCGAGATCATGAGTTCATAGCCTTCGCGCCGCATCTGCTCCACCAGAATAGCGATTTGCATTTCGCCGCGCGCATTGACCTCAAATGCGCCTGCGTTTTCGGTGTCGTTGACTTGAAGCGAAACATTGCCACGCGTTTCGCGAACTAGTCGCTCGCGAAGATGTCGCGCAGTCACGAATTTTCCTTCGCGTCCCGCGAATGGCGAATCGTTGACCAGAATATGCATGCGAATTGTCGGCGGATCGATATCCACGAATTGAAGCGGCGCGCGCTCCTCGCGATCGGTCAGCGTTTCGCCGATGTGAACGTTCTCGCAGCCAGTTAGCCCAACAATATCACCGGCTGCCGCCTCCTTTATTTCGACTTGCTCTAATCCTACATAGCTGAACAGGGCAGTCACGGTCGCTTGCTCGGCGCTTCCATTCCGGTGAAGGCAGGCGATCGAATCGCCGACGCTAACACGACCACTCACGATTCGTCCGAGCGCGATCCGCCCAAGATAATCGCTATAATCCAGATTCGACACGAGCATTTGGAAAAACGGGTCGCTTGAAACCTTTGGCGACGGCACATGTTGCACGATTGCCTGAAACAGGGGCGTCATGTCTTCGTTTTTTTCGTGCAGGTCACGTATGGCAACACCGTTCTTGGCGCTGGTGTAAATGATTGGAAAATCGAGCTGTTCGTCAGTGGCCTTTAGTTCCACGAAAAGATCGAAAACCATGTCGACGACTCGATGAGGCCGTGCGTTCTCTCTGTCGATCTTGTTAATGACGACGACTGGCTTGAGTTTGTTTTCGAGCGCCTTGCGCAAAACAAAGCGCGTCTGCGCCTGTGGCCCGTCGTTGGCATCGACAACCAGCAGTACGCCGTCCACCATTTTCATGATGCGCTCGACTTCGCCACCGAAATCGGCGTGGCCGGGCGTATCGACGATGTTGATGCGGTAGCCGTTCCATTGAAAAGCCGCATTCTTCGCACGAATTGTGATTCCTTTTTCACGCTCGAGATCCAGCGAATCCATCACGCGCTCTTCGATCTGTTGGTTGGAACGAAACGTCCCCGATTGACGCAACAATTGATCGACAAGCGTTGTCTTGCCGTGGTCGACGTGCGCAATAATGGCGATGTTACGAATCTTATTCATTGACGGGAGGCTGCCTGAGCAGGCGAGCCACGAACATTACGAGAGATAACATTTGAGTCAAACGGCAGCCATACCCTCACCGAGCCACCAGCCAGGCAAAAAATTTAATCCCAGTTACTTGTTAGGGTCCGATCTGCTCCGGACTTGAAAGCAGCTCCTGGAAATCAGGACGGTTACGGATAGGATCCCAGACCGGGTCCATCTTCAAACCAGCGATGGATGCTGCGCCGCCCGCCGGGATTGAGAGCAAATGTCGAAGCCTCTTAATGGCTTCTTCAGGGGCGCCCGCATGTGCCTCGATTTGCGCCAGCCCGATCTGGAAATTTGGGCCTGCCAGGGCATCCTTTTCGAGGGAGATCGTATCCGCCGCTTGCCTGGAAAGACGCAACGCATCGGCATTGCGTCCCAAGGCGAGGTAAACCCAGGATAGCGCAGTCGTCGTGAAAAGGTCATCGGGTCGCTCTCGAAATCTGGCCTCGAGTACCGGCAGCGCATCTTGCCCCAACGATTTCGCTGCCTCGGGTTCTCCCGCCAGCACACGAATGGCGACGCGTCCGGCAAGCTGTTGAAGGCGCGCGCGATCGTCATTGACCACTCTCTTCTCGACAGCTTGAGCAGCATCGGTGAAACGTCTTTCGGTCACGTCGAGGTAAGCCGGCCAGCCAATGACTGCGCTAATATCGCCGGCTCCGGTAGCGCCACGGGGACCGGCTGCGCCGCCGGGGATGCCTTTGATCACGTCTGGAAAATCATCGAGTGCTCGCCGGGCCGCGTCGACATCGCCGGTAGTGGTAAGGCGAGTCAAGATAAGGAACATCCCTGCCTGCGTGTTGTGCGGATCGATGGCAAGAGCTCGCAATTCGGCACGCTCCGCGTCCTTCCACAGACGCAATGAATAGCAGGTCACTCCGATATTGGTCGAGATTGTGGCGTCGCGCGGGTCGAGTTCCTCTGCTCGCAGAGAATCGGCCAGCGAGCGCTCCCATTCACCGCGCCGGCGGTAAACCCAGGCGCAAAACGCCCGCGCGTCGGCGTTGTTAGGTTGCAATTCCAGCGTGCGATTAAATTCTGCCAGCGCGTTCTCGTATTGGCGATGACCCCAATAAAAGAACAATCCAAGCGCTAAGTGCGCTTCCGGAGAATTTGGAGCCAGCGCCAGAGCGCGGTCAATGAGCGCCTTCACCTCCTCTAATTGCGCTGGCGTCAAAGGAGAAACGAACCAGTGTCGTGATAATCGATTGCGTGCGAGCTCGGCGGCGGCTTCGGCAAAGTTTGGATCTAGTGCCAGCGCCTGTCGGTAGAACGCGTCGGCACGATCGTAGGCGTCTGCGGCCAGAGTACTTTGTGCCTGGCGAAACTCATACTGGCCGCGTAGAAAAAGATCATAAGCTTCCGTATTCTCTGTCCGCGCCGCGGCCAGAACACTCGATTCGGTCGGCGAAAGATTCGCTTTCAACGCGTCCGCGATTTGCGTGGCGACCTCGCTTTCAACTGATAAAACGTCCTTGAAGTCACGATCATAACTTTTCGCCCAAAGATGCGCATCAGCACGGGCATCAATCAGCTGCACATTCACCCGAACCTTATCGCCAGCTCTTTGCACCGTCCCTTCGAGGATAGTGGAAACCCCGAGCTCTTGCGCGACGGTCTTCAAGTTATCCGGCTTGCTCTGATACTTCGCGGTCGAGGTTCGCGAAATGACTTTGAGATCTCGAACCGTCGCTAATTTCGTCAGAATCTCATTCTGGATGCCTTCGGCGAAATACGCGTTCTCCTTTTCACCGCTCAGATTTTGGAAGGGCAGCACCGCCACCGATTTGTCGAGCTTGCGCGCCGACGCGCGCGGCAGAAGAAAAAATCCCGCGGCAGTAGAAATTATCGCGCTGGCAGCGATGAGGAGAATAATATTGCGGCGGCGATGGCTCCCAGGAACCTTTGGGGTGGCTTGAATCCCTTGCGGCGTCACATCGTAGGCCCAGGCCAGAATCAGTGCGACCGGAAAACCGATCAACAAAAGCACGATGACAAGACGCAACGTCCAGTTCGGCAATTCCCATGCCGGAATAACCGCAGAACCAATTTGAATGATGAATCCCGCAGCGATTATATAGGCGGCCGCAACGCGATAAACTTTCCGCCGCTGCAGCTCTTGGAAAAAACCGGTCATAAACAGTCTGGCCCCATCATCAGCATAGTCTGACACCGCATGTTCAAGAGAAGATATGCACAAGCTCGGTCTAAAAAAGCGGGTGTATTGAAACGTTCCATCGGTGAGCTGAAGGACGGGCAAGTCGCGCAGTAACCGATTGCTGGCGCGAACCATTCGCTCGGCAATCGCTGTTCACGCGCAAGAGAGCTATCTATTTGCGTTGGCTACTGGCAACGGTCAAAATTTCGGTGACACAGGCTTCCAATATGCGACGCCAAAAGCGTCGCTGAACCAAGAAATAGGTCACAAGCTGCAAACTAATTAGGCGTCGCACCCCTATGAAAAGCAGACCACAGCTGGCCAAGAGACAGGCCTTATGAACATCGCCGGATTTCGTTCGGTTGGCTTTGCGGTGCTGCTTGCTTTGCTTGCGGGAGCCGGCTGCAATCGGTCCAAGCAAGCGTCGCCAGAGTCGACTACCGCGCCGACGCCCCAGCCGTTTCGCGCGAGCATCACTGCGCAGGCGCCAGATGAATTCTACGATCCCCCGGCGGACGTGCCGCGCAAGCCCGGCGCATTACTGCGGAGCGAGCCGCTCAAGGACGTGATACTACCAGCGCGCGTGCGAGGCTGGCGCATCCTTTATGCAACCAGTGTAGACGACAGCACGCCGGCGACGGCGGTCGCGATAGTGTTCGCGCCGACCGATTCTTCCGCCGGTCCGCGTCCTGTCATCGCATGGGAGCACGCCACGACGGGCCTGCTGCAGAAATGCATGCCGTCGCTTTTGTCGGCGCCGACCAAGGGCGTTCCCGAGCGCAACCGGATCGTGATGGCTGGCTGGGTGGTGGTCGCGACAGATTACTCCTTCGCAGAAACGCATGGTCCGCATCCCTACTTGATCGGCGAAGGCGAAGCACGTGCGGCGCTCGATTCAGTCCGTGCTGCGCGGCAGATGTCCGAGCTTACGCTCGACAAACGCATGGTAGTGTGGGGTTACTCACAGGGAGGACACGCGGCGCTTTGGACCGGCATCGTCGGCCCGCGCTACGCACCAGACCTCGAAATTTGCGGTGTCGCGGCGATCGCACCGGCTGCGAACATTAAAAAGATTCTTGATATGAACGTCGAGGTGGACAAGCGGTTTGGACCGTATCTGGCGCAATCGTACAGCCGGTTCTACCCTGACATAACATTCGAGCAAGCGGTTCGCCCGGAGGCGCTCGATGCTGCGCGTCAGATGGTAAACTTATGCGCGTTCGTCCCGTCGGAAGATCCGGAACACATCGACGCCCTGGCAACGACGTTCGAAGGTCCAGCATTGGCGATTAGTTCAAACAAAGCGCTTCAAGCTCGGCTTGAGCAAAACGCGGCGAACGGTCTGATACAAGCTCCCGTCGTAATCGCGCAAGGTCTCTCGGACATCGTCGTGCCGTCGTCCGCCATCGACACGTATGTCGAAGAGCGCTGCGCTGCTGGTCAACGACTCGAGTATTGGACATTCGCCGGGCGCGACCACCTCACGATCATCCAGCCCGGTACGCCGCTCGAGGAGTTACTTATCAAGTGGACGGCGGTGCGATTCGCAAATGAGCCGCAAGCGACCGGTTGCGTCCGCAAGTCTTTCTGATTGCGCATTGGGCTTTGAAACGGCCCGGCTGTTTCGCTCAATCCAATTTTCGTTAGCCAGCTAATTTGATCGGACAGCTGTCGACGGCCAGTATGGACTCGTAGCAGGTGAGAAAGAGCGGCTTTGCACAAATGAACCGTTTCCCGCGCCACGCTGCTTCAGTTGTTTAATTGCCGACGCTATTTTTGCCAAACCTTGTTCAATTTGCGCTGGCGACCAGGCTGCAAATCCAAAGATGAATGCTGGATCCAACTGAGCCTTGATGCAGAAAAAAGAGAGAGGCCGGGGCCAAACGCCGGTTAGCTCGCGAGCACGCATGAATAACGGGAAATCTTCCTCGCGCCGCAGCCAGGCGATGAAGTGCAAACCGGCCGGCGTTATTTCCAAGTCGAAATAGTCGCCCAGCCATTTTTGGAATTGCTCGATAAAGAAAACGCGTCGCTGTGCATAGAGTTCGCGGATGCGTTTCACATGGCTAAGGAAAAATCCTTCAGTGATGAAACGTGCCAGCGTCGCCTGATCAATCGCTGGGGAGTGCTGGTCCATGACAGCGCGCACCTTGACGAGTGTGTCGACAAGTTGTGGTGGTGCGATCAGAAAACCGAGGCGCAGCGATGGATACAGGATCTTGCTCATAGTACCGGCATAAATCACCCGGCCGGCATGGTCCAAACCTTGAAGACATGGCAGCGGCGGTCCATCGAAACGAAACTCGGAATTATAATCATCCTCCAGGATGTAACCGTCTCGCGATTCCGCGAACTCGATCAGAGCTTTCCGCCGCTTCAGGCTCATTGTTACACCGAAGGGAAACTGGTGCGATGGTGTGACGAAAATGAGTCTGGGAGAATTTCGCCGTGAGCACTTCGCGATCACCAGCCCGTCGCGATCGATCGGGCGCGGGAGCATTTTCGCGCCGACAAACGCCAAAACATTACGTGCCTGAAGGAAGCCGGGATCTTCGATCCATGCCATTTCACCCTCATTTATTAACGCAAGCGCGCACGCCAGCATCGCCTGCTGCATGCCACCCACGACGACAATTTGGTCGGCATGACAATTGGCGCCACGGAAGTCGCACAAGTAAGTGGCGATTGCCTTCCGCAGTTCGATCTCGCCACGGCTCGAGGCATAACGCAACAAGTGCGCTCCCTTTTTTGCCAAAACCTGCGCGCGCAAGCGTTCCCAAACAGCAATCGGGAATTCATCCACCGCCGGCAACCCCGCGACGAATGTAACGTTCGGCGGCCCGCCAATGCCGACGTCGAGTTGTCGTCCCGTGCGAAAATCGGTCATTCTGGTCACTCGTCGGGCGACACGCGGAGAATGCTCGGTGCGCGCGGTCGTCGCCGGCGTGGCTGCCTTCAGAAAAGTTGCCGGTAAATGATCGGCGAGAAAAATCCCAGACCGTTTTCGCGTTTGAAGATAGCCCTCGGCAAGCAGCTTTGAGAATGCCTGGTTTACAGTCGGTCTTGAAATCCCGAGAGTTGAAGCAAGAACTCGTGAGGAAGGCACACGAGAAACGCTTGAATCAAAACTGCCGCTCTCGAGTTCTTCTCGTATCTGACGATACAGTTGTTGGTAAAGCGGCTCGGACGACGCGCGATCCAGGCGCACCATTTCAAACGACATGACTAAACGACGGCGGCGCTGCTTTGGGACCGATGAGACTGTGCGCGAGTAGATCGCGTCGTTCAGCTTCACGACGCGACTCTCGCACCCAGAGAATGGTTTCTCAAGATGATGCGCAGCACCATTCTCCGGTGCTGCGCATCTCAAACTGCTTTGTTCCCGTGCCAACAATGTTGGTTTGTCCCCAAGTCGCGTCTTGAGCTACAAATGTGAAGGTCGCGGTCTTCAGCGCGCCGGCATAGCATCTCCCCACGCCGCGGGCGACGGGTTAAGTGGAGCAACCAACGACGGGGATTTGTTTGCCATCATTTCCGGCGCCATCGGTTGTGTCGGCGGTGTGCCTGTGACGCGAGCCAGGAATCCGTGGGCAATGCCGGAAGCAACGTAACGACCGCAGATAATCCCTCGGTCATTGATTCCGTTCAGCGATGTAAAGGTTGATCCGGGATAGTCGAAAGTGAAGAAGTTGTTTGGCGGTAGAAAGAAAAGTCCATGAGTCACGCCTGCGCTGGCATATCTGCCCACCACCCAGTTCTTGCCGTTTAGTCCAAACAGAACTGTCGCAGTCGAGCCCGAGGGATCGATAGGGAAATGCAGCGCCCCATTAGCGTCCCGGTAGTAGCCGTGAAGAACTGCCCCATCCAGGTAGTATCCCACCACCAACTCGTTCGAATTATTGATCTCGTAAGCAAAGGTCGAGCCAGCTCCAGGGACACTCCACGACGTTAGGATGCCGTCAATGCTGACGAACGCCTGGAAAATCCCGCTGCCGTCAGGATCAAACGCGCCGGTAAAGTCGCCGGCATCATTTATCGAAAGCAGATTGGTCTGGACCGTACCGGGAACATCGTATTCTGTGAACGTGCCGCCCGACAGGAAAAACGAGTGAAGGGTACCATCGCTGATCAAGTAGTCACCGGCTACTGTGCGTGAGTTATTGATACCTCGTCCTTCGGTAAAACCCACGTTATCGTTAGGGTCAACGATCGGGTCGCTAAAGCTACCGTCGCTGAAGCGGACAAACCCTCGCGCCACCCCGCTCGAATCGATGTATTCGCCAACGACGTCGCCTCTTTCGTTAATCTTTTGCGGCAAAGTCTGATTTCCGGTCCCGGGATAATCAAAAGTCGTGATCACTTCAATAGAGCCCGAGTTAGCTGCTTGCTGAGCGAACGTCCCCATCAACGGGAACACGAATAGAACTGCCAGAATGCTGATAACTATCTGTTTTGATTTCATGATGCTTATTGCCTCCTTGGTTGAATTTGCCATTGCTAAACGGCGGATGAGGCAAAAGCACAATGCCCACTTGCCGAATTTCGATGTGGCCAGTTTGCGTGTTACGGCTACCGCTACGACGCAGCAGGCAGATGTTTATGGATGTGGAAATTCTTGCCAAGATGTCCAGGCGAAATTACAAGTCGCAGCCAGATAACAGCGTAGAAAAGAGAGCATGCATCGCATCGCCACTCGTTTGGTCCTGATCGTCACAGTCGTGGTCTTGTCGGTGACGAAGGTTGCCCCGGAGCAAGCGCCTTCCGCCGCCGGTCAGAATTTACAGCCCGATGCGGGTGGCGAGCAGGCAGCGGTCAAGCGAGTGGTTGATGGCATCATGCAGCCGTACGTGGCCCAGGAACAACGTACGGCCCGTGGCCACTTATGGAGGAGATCCCCTTATCTGGGAGCGATCGTCGCGGTTTCGCTCCACGGTCATCGCTACTTCTTCCCTTATGGAAAGGCTACCAACGCGGGCGCTCCGTTCACCCGCGAAACTCTGGTGGAGATCGGCTCGTGCACCAAGACGTTCACCACCACGCTGTTCGCGCTGGCCATTAATCGCAACGAAATCGTCCCTGACGCTTCCGCTCAGAAATACATGCCTAACGGATACACGCTCCGTGCGCAGCAGCTGACGCCGCTGGAGCTGGCGGACTTCACTTCGGGAATGCCGGACGATCCGACCAACCTGCCGCGCGGGCTCGAACAGCGAGGCATCGAGCACTATACGGTGAAGGACTTTCTGACTTGGGCCGCGAACTACGAACCAAGAACCCGGTTACCTGCGCCGTATAAGTACTCCAACGCTGGAATCGGGCTGCTGAGCTATCTCGTCGCGACCGCAACCCGAAAGACTTGGGAAGAGCAGCTGAATTCTGAGATTCTCCAGCCGCTGGGGATGAACGACACGACACTGAGGCCCACGACTGAGCAGCAAAGGCGTTTGGCACAAGGACATAACCGCGCTGGTCAGGATGCGCAGCGCTGGCCCGTGTACGCCTGGTACGCTGCCGGCGGGTTGCGCTCAACAGCGCACGACATGATCAGTTTTGGCGAGGCATGTCTCGGTCACAACGAAGTGAACGGGAAACCGGTTTCGGCTGAAATGATTGCGGCGATGCAGCTGGCGCAGAAGCCAATCTTCACGATGCCGAATGGCAACAAACAGGCGATGGCCTGGGTAAATGACATACGCGGAGGCGATCCCGTGATTCTGAAGAACGGAGGAACGGCAGGATTCGGCACTGGCATCGCAATTTGTCCAAGCAAAGATGCAGCCAGCTTCATAGTCATGAACCAGGTCGGAGCTCAGCCTATCGCGAAAGGGATTGAGATCCTGCGGCGCCTGCCGTAGTCCCGCTTCAATTTATTGCGCGGGCATTGCGCTTCTCATTCTTCGCCGACGCAACTCCATCGCCCAAAGCGCAGCGATAGTAAGAATGTCACTAATCACGTGTGTAGTGCGCACACTGTTATAAGTCGCAGGCGTGAGCGTCGGCTCGAGCAGATCGCGTACTTGCTTCGAAGGAGAAGCAGCGCCCGCGCCAGAATCAAACTGTTTGATCGCTTCAATCGTGGCGAAGCGTTGTGCCGTCGTATCTTTCATCGCGTCGAGATTGTTATAGGCAAACAGGGCAAATAAGATGCACACCAATAGCGTAGTAATCGCAGCAGGCTGTTTGCGTAGTGACGAAAATGCCAGAACACCGCCAACGATAATGACGTACAGATTCCAGTACTGCTGCATCGCCGTTGAACGCTCAAAGTAAAGCTGAATCAGTTCGTTATAATTCATAAATTCTCGCCATTATGAAAGCGCGCCACGATCCATGGCGAGAACAAATGAATCCGTGTCACCGGGAGAAAAACGAACTCGATGTTCGAATTCGGATAAGGCGGAGCGCACCTCGGGTCGAATAACAACGGACGGTCGAACGCGGCGAATCATCGCGAATGCCTCTTCCGTAGTCTTCGCTTTTCGGCTCATCATTAAATAAGCGGCTACCGCAGCTGCGCTTCGCGAGTAACCGATCTTACAGTGAACATAGACGGCACCGGTTCGGGAGTGGTCGCCGATGAAATTGCTCATCTCCACAAGTTGCCCCTGGGTAGGAGCAGTCAGGTCGAGGACAGGAATATTTCGATACTTGATTTTGCGGAACGATTTCGCTTCAGAAAATTCAGCGGTCAAATCAAGCACGGAGGCAACCCCGGAGCACAAGGCTTTATTCGCTGAACGGCACCCCAGTTTGCCGCCAATCCAGATTTGTGGTGTGACCTTGTCCCACGCTCGACATTGGCTGCGGTAATACAGCAACGACAAATATTGGCCGATTAAACAGGGCGCCAACACAAACCGTGTGCTCCAAGGCAACTTTCCTTCGGTCTTGTGAAAAACGATCGGACCGGCTCTGAAGTACGCGAGCGCCACGACGCCGAGAGCGATCGCTGGCCAAAGAAGCAGGACTCCCCATGGCCAAAAGATCGCGCCCATAAGCACGAGAACCGCCGCTCCCGCTGCGTAATACGAACCGATACGGCGACTCACGACAACTGGTTGCGCATGCGTAGAGTCGCGAAAGAGATAGAAACAATATCCGGCCAAAACAAAACCGCCCACGATGTCGATCAAGTGATGTTGATACGTGAGGACTGGGGACAACGCGATCAGAACGAACCAGCTCATGATCGCAACGCGAGTGAAACCGCGCGTGTGGCGAAAATAAATGTCGAAAAGAATTAGCGTGAACGCCGCGTGAAGCGATGGAAGCAGATTGTACGGCGCATCCATTCCGCGAAACCAATCGAAGAGCGCGCCGAGCCAGCCATTAGCTTGCGGTCGCGTAAACGCGAACCGCAGCGGAAAAAGGAGGAAACAAATTCCAGCAACGATAATCGCTGTCGTGATTCGTTTCGCTAAGATGGACAACTCCCGATCGGTACGACAAAGAAATGGCGCGCCGACAAAGAAAAGATCGATCGACATGTACGGCAAAATGAAGAATGGCACGAACGGGATCCCGCGTTCCCAGCCAAAATAAAAAGTGCCGACGTTCGTGCGATGCGCTGTGATCCAGTTGCAACCGCCGTAAACGATCAAAAACAAGATCGACAATCCGGCCGAGACGACGAGCGCCTTGCTACGTTTAACGGCCACGGCGTGCAACGGAAACCGTGAACATTCCCCACTGATCGATTTCCGTATCGATCTTCTCGAAACCGGCGACGCGAACGAGCTCATCCATTTCGGCGGTCGTCCGTCGACGCATGACCCAGCGCTTCCCTTCCCTATTAACGAGGACATGCGCAATGAATTCGAGCTGCGGGTGCCACGGTTGATTCGTGTAAATGAGGTAACAGCCAGGCTCGATCGCGTCGGCCAATCCGCGCAACGAAGTCAAAACCAGCTCGTTAGATGGGAACAATTCATAAAGGCCCGAGACGATTCCGATCGTCGCGCGCGGTTGAATTTTCGCGAGAGATTCGCGATCAAACGCGTCGCCTCGGCGCGCGATCACCGCGCCATTAACATTTAACTCGTCGGCCAGAGCGCACATGGCCTCGACATTTTCCTCCTTATAATCACAAAGCGTGGCGCTGATCGGAATCTCTGGCATTTCGCGGATCGTTTCGATTACGTAACGGCCGGCTCCCGCAGCGATATCGAAAATTCTCACAGGACGATCCTCGCGGTGCACCTTCAGAATCAAATCGCGCAGAGTCTTATTCAGGTTCCCTTTGCGTTCCCGGATGCCGCGCCAGCCAATGCTATTCAGATACGATTTGTCGATAACGCGGCCAAGCGCGCTCCACCCTTGCGGTTCGTTTTTGTAGACGTAATCAAGCGAAAGACCGGAATCGAAACCACAACGCCAGCCGATCTCGATGCCCCGACTCAATCGACCTGCAACTTTAAGTCCGGCACGAGCGACTGCGAACCTTGCAGTGCCGTTGTTCTTTAAGTACTCATGTTCGCGTGCCGTATATCCAGTCTTGTCGGCATCTAACAGTGAAGGCGCTGTTGCCGTTTTCGCGAAGCAATCTCGAACGAACTCGCGGACAATTCCCACAACGTCACGACGATTGGTTTCGTGAAAGATGGCGTGATAAGCGTCGGGAAAAATCTCGAAGCGCTTGTGAGTGGAAGACAGGCGATCAAAAAACCTTTGCTGCGCTTTGAGACTCACAACCCAATCCTTTCCCGCGCCGATCATCAGCGTCGGCGTTTGAATCGCACCGGCATCGGCAACCAACCGTTTCGCGGTGTCGTGGAGGTCGAGAAGAACGTTGACCGCGATTTGCCGGAAGATGAGCGGATCGGCATCGTAGCGGGCGGCTTGTTCACGATCGTGCGTGAGCATTTTCGATTTTACATAGCTCTTTACGAATCGCGGGCGAAGGATTCGCAGCGCCGGAATTGCAAATGGAATGTAGAGGTTCACCCGAAATGCGGCCGTTGCCAAAATCATGGCGCGGATTGGCGGCGCGTAATCGTGGATCCAGGCTGTGACAGTGACTGCGGCGAGACTGTGCGCCAGCACGATCATGTTTTCGATCGGAATGCCAAACGTCTCTGAAACATGACGCGCAAAGGCGTCCACATCTTTGATCACGTCGTGAAGATTCTTTGCCGCACCGCGATCTCCCGCGGACCGTCCATGGCCGCGCGCGTCCCATGCGAAGATCGCGATATCGTCAAGGTCCAGTGAATCGATCGTTTCCTGCCAACGACCGGAATGCTCGTGGCCACGGTGAAAAAGCAGTAATGCTCTATCAGTTGCCTTATTTGGGACCCACGCGCGGTAAAAGAGCTCCCCACCGTCCCAACTATTGAAAGTTCTTTCAGTGGCTTCCATTTGTTGGGAGCAATTCGTTCACCGCATCGCGCAGTTCGGCGGCAATCGCGGAGATTTCCATCTTGTCTGTTCCGCGATCGCGATAATTGCGCGGCGTTCCAATGACCAATCGAACTTTTCGTGGGCGCGGAAATCGTTTGCCTTTAGGCCACGCTTGAAATGATCCATCGATGAAGCACGGCACAACTGCGACGTCGCGTCCCGCAACAAGCGCACCGATTCCCGATTTGAATTCGCCAACCTCGCCGGTTGTCGATCTTGTGCCTTCTGGAAAAATAATCAGGATGGTCCCTGGATGGGCGAGCAACTCCCGGCAAAGCGACAGGCTTTGTCGAACACGTGCTTGTCTGGCGAACGGCAGCGCATTGACGAGTACCGCAGCGGCCCAAAGTCGCGGGATGCTTTGGAAAAAATAATCAGACGCGGCCGCTGGAAACGCCCGATGTAATTTGCGCAGCGGCAACGCTGCGAGCAGGCAAAGTGTGTCGATATGACTGCAATGGTTCGCGACGATCACGAGCGAGCGGTTGGTCCG
>Ga0310810_10004860_pt1 | contig 14937 bp, 10 predicted proteins | sample NCmetagenome_FD_207641 | JGI IMG/M metagenome (GOLD analysis project Ga0310810, IMG submission 207641) | Soil microbial communities from experimental microcosm in Duke University, North Carolina, United States - NC | ecosystem: Engineered > Artificial ecosystem > Soil microcosm > Unclassified ...
ACGTGACGACCCTCGAGGGGCTGTCCGCCGACGGCAAGCTGCACCCGCTGCAGCAGGCATGGATCGACGAGCAGGTGCCTGCATGCGGCTTCTGCCAGAACGGGCAGATCATGACCGCGAAGGCGCTGCTCGACAAGAATCCAACGCCGACCGACGCGCAAATCCGCCAGGGTATGGCCAACACGCTGTGCCGGTGTATGACCTACTACCGCATTCAGGCAGCCATCAAGCGCGCCTCGAAAACGATCGCCTCCACTCACCCGGAGTCGGCCAGCGAGGTGCTCGCATGACGACCAGAAGAGACTTCATCAAGACCTCCGGCTTCCTCGTGGTGGGCTTCAGCGTGGCTGGCGAGCTTCCGCTCGTCGCGCAAGGACTCGGCGCTGGCCCCTATCCAGATGTCGATTTCCGGCAGCTCGATTCGTGGATCGTGATCCGCCCCGACAACACAGCGACGTTCTTCGTCGGCAAGACCGACCTTGGTCAGGGTACCGGCACGGCGTTCCGGCAAATCATGGCCGACGAGCTCGACATGCCGTACGACAAGACGACGTGTGTCATGGGCAACACCGACGTCACCGTGGACCAGGGCGGCTCGGGTGGCTCTGACGCACTTCAGACCGACGGCTATCCGATGCGGCGCGTGGCGGCGGAGGCCCGTCGAGTGCTGCTCGACCTCGCGTCGGCTCGCCTTGGCGTGCCCGCGGCGCAGCTCACGGTGGTAAACAGCGTGGTCTCGGTCGCCGAGGATCCCTCGAAGAAAGTGACCTACGGCGAGCTGATTGGCGGCAAGCGTTTCAACGTGACGCTGACCGGGAACAACATCAACGCCACGACCGGTGTTGCAAAACTCAAAGATGTCCAACAGCTCAAAATCGTCGGCACGTCGCCCCCGCGGTATGACATCCCGGCCAAGGTCGATGGCTCGCTGAAATGGGCAGTCGACGCGAAGGTGTCTGGGATGCTGCACGCGCGCAACGTGAAGCCGCCTGTGGCCGGCGCCAAGCTGGTGAGCATCGACGAATCTTCCGTCAAGGGCGTTCCGGGTCTTGTGAAAGTGGTCAGCAAAGGCAATTACGTCGCAGTCGTCTGCGAGCGTGAAGAGCAAGCGATCCAGGCCGCGCGACAGCTGAAGGTGAATTGGCAGAAGCCCGCCTCGGCGCCGTTCCCGTCTTCAGAGGATCTCTTCACCTATATGCGCGGCGCGATGATCCAATCGAGCACGCCGCCCATGGTCTCCGGCAATCCGGATGCGGCCCTCAAGAGCGCCGCCAAGACGATCGAAGCTGACTACGAGATCCCCTTCCAGGGACACACGTCGATCGGCCCCGCGCACGCGATGGCGGATCCCTCGAACGATCAGTTGACGATCTACTCCAACGACATGAAGTCGTACGGCCTGCGCGACGGCGTTGCCGAGTTCCTGAAGATGCCGCGCGATCGCGTGCGCGTCGTATGGATGGAGGGGCCGCAGGCCTACGGCCGGACGGCCGCCGACGATGCGGGGTTCGAGGCGGCGTTTCTGGCCAAAGAGCTTGGACGGCCGGTGCGTGTGCAGTGGATGCGCAACGAGGAGACTGCCTGGGACACGAAGGGGCCCGCGTTCGCGGTGAAGCTTCGTGGAGGGTTGGACGCGCAGGGCAACCTGGTGGCGTTCGACTACGACGCCCGGGCCGCTGACTTCAACCATCTCGGTTACAACGAGCACAACACGGTGCTCATCGCACAGCTCATGGGGACGCGGCCGGCGATGCCGGCGCGCGGAAGTTCTGCCGCACCCAATGAGATGTATGCGATCCCGAATCGCCGGATGACCACGCACGTCGTCAGCCTCCCGGCCATTTGGGAGACGCCACTTCGCACTGGCAACCTGCGCGATCCCAACGGTCCGCAGTCCACGTTCGCGTCGGAGTCGTTCATCGACGAGCTCGCGGCGGCTGCCAATGTCGACGCGGTGGAATTCCGCCTCAAGCTCCTCACCGCGGCGACCGACGATGACAGCGGTTTCAAGCGGGCGCGGTCGATTGCGGTCATCAAGGCGGCGGCGGAGAAGTTCAAGTGGGATGCACGCCCCTCAGGCAAGCGGCCCGGAAATGGCGAGATTCTCACAGGACGCGGAATCGCGTACGCGTTTCGCAGCCAGACGATCGTGGCCCAGATCGCGGAGGTCGAGGTCAATCGCCGAACTGGTCGCGTGTGGGTCAAGCGGATGGTCTGCGCCCACGACTGCGGTCTGGTCGTGAATCCGGAAGCCCTGCGCCGCACGATCGAAGCAGGAACGTTGTATGGATTGAGCAGGGCGCTGCGCGAGGAAGTGCGCTTCGATACCGAGAAGGTGACGAGCGTCGACTGGGCGACGTCTCCGACGTTGACGCACACCGATACGCCGGAGACGCTCGACGTCGTGCTCGTGAACGGTGACCCGAATCCGCATCGCCCCGACCTTCCGCATTACGGTGCCGGCGAGACGATGTGCAAGCCGACGCTGGCAGCGATTGGCAACGCCATCTTCGATGCAACCGGCGTGCGACTCCGCCGCGTGCCGTTCAGAGATGCACGGGTGCTGGCCGCGCTCAAATCTGCCAATGTTTGATGAGAGCCCGAGTCATTGTTGATTTGAGGATCTTTGATTGTTGAATCGTTTTTGATTGTCGAGTGCCGATTGTCGATTGGTTGTTGTTCGCGGCACCAAAGCCGATCACAGCAATACGCCAATCAAGAATCACAAATCCACAATCACCAACGATTCAACAATCACAAATCAAAGATCAACAATCCGATTGCCCCATCATTCGAGGCAATCCGATTGCCCATCCTGCCCGCAGTGGAACAGCACCGGCACGCTGCCCGCCGTCCACTCGCGCGTGTTCTTCCAGACTCGCGTGTGGCTATAACCGGCTGACGTCCACCCGAGCCGGCGTTTCTCGATCCAGACCCGTCGCAAAGCCGCCTCTTCTCCCGAGCCAAACAGATGGAAAGACTCGTGGAGCAGGATCGTCGCGCGTTCGATGTCGTCAACGGGGTACTTGAAGAACGTCGGGTAGAGGGTCACGACCGCGAAGGGGAAGTTGGTGGCGGCGTACGCGGTCTGATGCCCCACATAGCGGTTCCACCAGTTGTCAGTGCGGCGAAAGCTGACGACGTGCTGCAGCGCCATTGATTCGCGAACGAAGCCAGCGCGGTCGAGCGCGGCTACCGCGGTCATGACAGTCTGCTGTTCGTCGGCCGTGAGCCCATCCGAACTCAGCAGCAGCGAGACATGGCAGCTGATGAGGATGATGCAGGTTACGCCGCATATCCAGAGGACCCATCGCCCAAAGCCGCGTCCACGTCCCGTCGAATCAACGACAGGGGCGGTGATGGCCGGAATGAGCGCTGAGCGCACCCATTCATTGCCGCAACGACGGCAACGGTCCACGGTTACAAAGTTGACGAGCCCGCACGCCGGGCACTTGACGCTCCCCATTGCTCCAGTCCGCAGTATCGGCACCAAGCCAGCGCCGTGCCATCGACGGCGGCAGGAAAAAAGATCAGTCGCGCCCGCTTGACGGAACGGCGGCCCGTTGCTATTAAAGCGTCCGCAAGAGGCATATCAGTCCGCGCGATCCTTCCGCCCCGATCACTGGAGGAGCTATGAACTGGCGCTCTGTCGTTGCCACCTGCCTGATGGTGTTGTGCGCCGCATCCGCGCAGGCGCAATTTGATTCCGCAAACGTGTCCGGCGTCGTCCAGGACACAACCGGTGCCGTGCTCCCTGGCGTTGACGTCGTGCTCGTCAACGTCGGCACCCGCATCGAACGCCAAGCCGTCACGAACGAGGCTGGTCTGTACACATTTCCGAACGTGCCTGTCGGCGAATATCGGATCACGGCGATGCTGTCGGGGTTCAAGCCAATTACCAAATCCAACGTGCAGGTCAATGCAGGGCTGAACATCAGAGTCGATGTCTCGCTCGAAGTGGGAGCGCTGACGGAAACGATCCAGGTCGAGGCGGCGACGACCCTCGTGGACACCTCTGTCATCGGCCGCACGTTGCGCGCCGAGCAGATTGCCGAAACACCGCTCAGTGGACGACGCGCATCGCAGGTCGCGCAGCTCGCGCCGGGCGTTGTCGGCGGCAGCATGGGCGGCTCGGTGCCGACCGGTGTCGGCACGTTCGCGACCGGTGTGACGTCGATCAACGGCGGCCGCGCCGACGAGTTCATGACAACGATCGACGGCGCACCATCGATCAGGGTGCGAGCCGCCGGCGGTTTCATGATGGGTGCGCAAAACTTCGATACCGTGGCCGAAGTGCAGGTGCTCACGACCAACTATCAGGCTGAGTATGGGCGGTCGTCGGCCGGGCAACTGCGTCTGGTCACCAAGAGCGGTACGCAGAGCTTCCGCGGCAACGTCTTCTGGAGCCATCAGAACGATGCGCTCGATGCCAACACGTGGACGCGCAAACGGGCCGGGCTCGAGAAGTCGCCGCACAATTACAACGCTTACGGCTTCACCCTCGGAGGCCCGCTCTACATCCCGGGTAGCTTCAACGAGGACAAGCAGAAGCTGTTTTTCTTCTGGGGCCAGGAGTGGCAGCGCGATCGCACGGTCGAAGAGCAACAGGCGATCGTGCCAACGCAGGCAATGCGCAACGGCGATTTCAGCGGGTTGCTGCCGGGACGCGTGATCCGTGACCCGCTCACGGGCCTCCCGTTCCAGGGGAACATCATCCCGCGCGGCCGCATCAGTCCGCAGGGCCAGGCGCTGCTCAACGCGTACCCGTTGCCAACACCGGGATTCCAGCAGGGTGCGAACAACTGGATCGGCAACCCCTCGGTCTTCAACGACCAGCGCAAGGACAGCATCAAGATCGACTGGGTTCCGACCTCGAACCACCGCGTGGCCGTGCGCCACACGTGGGCGCCCAACGTCTGGAACGATCCCGAGCCGATGGGGGTGTACTCGACGATCTGGGATTACCCGGGCCGCACGCTCGCCGCGACGCTCACCAGCACGCTGTCGTCATCGCTCATCAACGAGTTCTCGTTCTCGTGGGGATCGACCAGCCCTTCGAAGTACTTCGGTCAACGCAACTGCGACTATTGCCCTGGCGGTACGACGGCCTTCCTCTATCCGACGCAGAGCGAGGTCGGCATCAACTACCCGTATCTCTTCCCAGGCACCAAGCTCGATCCCGACAAGATCCCCAACGTGTCCATCAACGCGTTCACGTCGATCAACAACGCGGCCTACCCCGGGTCGTGGAACGACTTCGTATTCCTCTGGGCCGACAACGTGACGAAGATCACCGGCAACCACACATTCAAGGCCGGTCTCAGCATCGAGCGATCGGGAATGAACGATCGCATTCAGCTCAGCTTCGCGCAGGCGCCGGCGACCACCAACCAGAACGGCTCGTTCCGCTTCTTCGACACGCGTCCGAACGCCACGGGTTACGCGATGGCCAACGCGCTTCTCGGCCTGTTCGACGATTACACCGAGTTCGGCGGCAAGCCGAACACGAAGTGGCTGGCGATGGCGTACGACGTCTACGGGCAGGACAGTTGGAAGCTGACCCGCGACCTCACCGTCGAGCTCGGACTGCGATACTCGTTGTGGCACCCGTGGGGCGTCCGGAACGAAGCGATGGCGTCGTTTCAGTCGCAGTTCTACGATCCGTCGACGGCACCAGTCATCGATCGAGCGGGCGGTTTCGTCGTGAGCGGCGATCGCTTCGACGGCATGGCGCTTCCTGGCGATCGTCCGAGCGACGATGCGCTCGCCGAGTTTCCGCAGCTCGCCAATTTCCAGCGCCTGTATCACGGTCTGCCGAACGGCTTCTCTGAAACGCCAAAGGACGGCTTTCAGCCGCGCGTTGGAATGGCCTACGCGATCAACGACGTGACGACTTTCCGTGCCGGCGTCGGCCGATTCCTGAATCGCGTGCAGATCAACACGACGGCGGCGTACGGCTTCAACGCGCCGCTGTCGGAGATGCAGACGGTGATCAACGGGATCGTGGATGCGCCCGGCGGCGCCTCGACGCGCAATTTCCCGCTCGTTGGCTCGATGCAGTCTCCTGACTTCACCAACCCCACGTCTTGGGCATGGAACGCGACCGTGGATCGTGAGCTGCCCTGGGCAATGCACGGCGCGCTGTCGTACGTCGGGCGTTCGGCATCGAACCTCGAGCGCGCGCGCAACATCAATCAGCTCCAGGCCGGCACGATTCAGCGCAACCCGGGCGTGAATCCCAACGCGTTGCGCCCGTATCTGGGCTTCGGCAGCATCACGTTGTACGAGACGACGGGCAAGTCGAAATACAACAGCCTGCAGACGCAGGTCGAACGTCGTTCGACACGCGGGGTCGGCTTCAGCGTCGCCTACACGTTCTCGCGCACCAAGGACGACGGCAGCGGCCGCGGCGACATCCTGCCGAACGCGTACGACGACAGCGGGTATTACGGCATCTCCGATCTCGATCGTCCGCACGTGCTCGTGTCACAGGTCCGCTATCGTTTCCCGACGCTCGAGTCCTCGGTGGCACCGCTGCGGTGGGTGCTCGGCAACTGGGACGTGTCGGGCATCTTCCAGGCGCAGTCGGGTGCGCCGTTCGACGTCCGTGGTATAGGCGTGGACTTCGCCGGCGTCGGGCCGGGCAGCGGCAACCAGTTCTACGAGCAGATCAGCGATCCGATGGCCGGCCGCACCGATTGGGATCCGGCGCTGTCGCGTGCGACCTGGTTCGATCGGAATGCGTTCCGCGCGCCGACAGCAGGGACTTTTGCCACCACCCAGGAGAAGAACCGGCTCCGGCAGCCCGGATTCTGGGACATCAACATGTCCTTCAGAAAGGGCTTCCCGGTCGCGGGGACCACGCACCGATTCGACCTCCGCGTCGAGGCGTTCAACATCATCAACCGCACGCGTCTCGGGAACGCGGTCACCAACCCGGCGCTGGCGGACTTCGGGTACATCACCTCGCTCGTTGGCAACCGGACGATGCAGATCGGGATGCAGTACGTGTTCTAGCGGTGCGACGGAACGACGGTGCGATGGTGCGGCGGTCCAGTCCGACGGTGCGATGGTGCGACGGTCCAGTCCGACGGTGCGACGGTCCAGTCCGACGGTGCGACGGTCCAGTCCGACGGTGCGACCGTAGAGTCCGGCTTCAGCCGGAGCTGTATGGCCACCGCACGAAAACTGTCGATCGATTTCGCGTTCGTGATCGCGGCGCATCGCCGGTCACCTGCGGAGAAGGATTTCCGCGGCCCACTGCATCTCGGCGACAATGATGGCGTGATCAGGCGCGCACCGAACGAGAGCCACAATCAGTTGCTCCGCGAGCTGAACGAAGAGCGCGCGGCGGCGCTCCGTCGCATCAGCGGAACGCTCGAATCGTTGCTCCTTCAACTGCGCACCTCACGCGAGCGCGTTCATCAGGCACCCGAACGCGATCGGGAGCGGGAGATGGCAGCCTGGCGCGACCTCCGGGCGCAAGCAGTCAAGTACCGCTGGTATCTCGAGGTTCAGCGCGAGGCCCTCGGAATGCGGCGCCACGACGTGCTCGACGAGTTCTACACAGTTCCTTCGTTCGACTGATCCTGACCGGTCCTTCACACGAGGACGTGGACCAACGGTGCAGAGCATCCTCGACCGAGTTCCAGTCCGTGAGCCGGGACGCAGCGGGACTTTGCGCGTTGCGTCCGAAGCGCTCGCCTCGCTCGACGCCGCCGGCGATCGTCCCGTCGTCGCGCGTGCGATTCGCATCGGCCTGTGGACCTGGCCGTCGTTCACCGCCCTCGATGCCTACATGTGTTTTGTGGCGTTCCCCGGGGCGCCCTTCGGCCTCTTTGTCGCGTATCGCATCGCGATCGAGCTCGTCATGGCGGGGGCCTATCGCGCCAGCATGCACGAGGCGACTGATGTTCGGCAGGTGTTTCGTTGGCTGACGGTGTCGTTCAGCGCCGCCAGCTACACGATCGCGCTCATGGCCGTGCACGTCGGCGGCATTCGCAGCCCGTACATGCACGGCATCTCGCTCGTCGCGTTGGTCTGGGCAGCGCTGATTCCGACACATTGGCGGCGCGGGCTGCCGATCTTCGTGCAGATCGCTCTCTCGTTCCCACTGGTGATGGGCGTGGGCGCCGCGATCGCTCCAGCCGCGCGCGTCGAGTGGCTCACGAGCGGCGCACTGATCGTCTTCGTGAGCAACTACGTCTTCGTGTTGTCCACGTGCATCCTCAGCACCATCCTCTCTCACCTCGTCTGGAGCGCGCAGCAGCAGGCGCGAAAGGTCGGAAGCTACGAGCTCGAAGAGCGGCTCGGACAGGGCGGCATGGGTGAAGTCTGGCGTGCACGTCACTACCTGCTCGCGCGCCGGGCGGCCATCAAGCTGATTCGCCCGGAGAAACTCGGGGGCGACAGCAAGACGCGCCGGCTGGCGCTCGCGCGCTTCGAGCGCGAAGCGCAATCGACCGCGTCGCTGCGATCGCCGCACACGATCGACCTGTACGACTTCGGCATCTCCGATACCGGCGCGTTCTACTACGTCATGGAGCTGCTCGTCGGCCGCGACATGCAGTCGCTCGTTCGCGATTTCGGCCAGCAGCCTGCGGAACGGGTCCTCTATCTGCTCGACCAGGTCTGCGATTCGCTGGCCGAGGCGCACGCGGCAGGACTCGTGCACCGCGACATCAAGCCGTCGAACATCTACGTATGCCGCGAAGGCTTGCACTACGACTTCGTCAAGGTGCTCGACTTCGGTCTGGCCAAGGATCGCCGTCCGCAAGCGGCGCAGACGCTCCAGACGACGGAGCACACAACCGGCACGCCCGCGTACATGGCGCCGGAAGTGATCCTCGGTGGACCGAACGTCGACGCCCGCGCCGACATCTACTCGCTCGGGTGCGTCGCGTATTTCCTGTTGACCGGTGAGTTGGTGTTCGAGGCGGAGACGCCGATGAAGACCCTGCTCCGGCACCTCGAAGATCCTCCTGTGCCGCCATCCCAGCGCAGCGAGGCGGACGTGCCGCCCGCGCTCGAGGCGCTCATTCTGGAATGTCTCGCGAAGGATCCGGCGCAGCGGCCGGCCGACGCGCGCGCGGTGCTGCACCGTGTGCGCGCATGCCGCGTGGCCGCCCCCTGGGATGACGATCGCGCCCGCGCATGGTGGGAAAGCCACCTGCCAGAACTGAGCCTCGCGAGTCAGTGAGCGCCGCGTGTCAGCGGCCGCGCACGGTCTGAAGAATGGTCTCTACTTCCGGCCGTTCAGGTGCCTGTGGAGCCAGACGCTGGAACGTCTCGAGCCGCGCGAGTGCCAGGTCCGCGCGATTGAGCCGATCGTAGGCGAGCCCGCCGTTGTAGTACGCGTACGCGAAGCGTGGGTCCGCTTCGGTGCAGCGGTCGAAGGCCTGCGCCGCCGCCGGCATATCGTTGCGGCGAGCGTGCGCGAGCCCGAGTTGGTATTGCACGAACGGATCGGACGGGAACGCGGCGGCGGCCGCCCGCGCCCTGTCGATCTCGTCGGCGTTGTCGTGGAGCAGCGCCTGCGCGAGATCGGACACTGCATGCCACGCTGGATTTGCGGTCGTCTCTCGAAGCTGCGCGAATTGCTGGCTCGCCTCGTCGCGCTGCCCGAGCCGCAAGGCGCTCTGCCCAGCAAACCAGAGCGCTTCTGCGCTGCGATCGCCGATCGACACGCTATTCAACACATCGCGGTAGCGGCCTGACTCGTAGAGGGCCTGCAGCGAGCCGCCCGTGGCGGGCGTTGTCACCCCCCGCGCCGCAGTGCCGGGAAGCGAGATCGGCCGCCTCGTGCTTCCGCCACCTACGCAGCCGGCGGCGGCGATCAGCAACGCGATCGCGAATGCCGCATGAGCCCGCCATGGGCTGAGATGAGTCATGACAGTCCTCTGTTAGTCCCTGTGCAAACCCTGGGCCTCCTTATGTGTTGACTCGATGCGCATTTTCCTGGAGTTTTCGCTCTTTGTTGTCGGCGGGTGTCTCTTCGCGGATACGGCGTGCCGGAGTCAACGGATCAGCGCGGAGGCACGGCGCAACGAGAGAGACGGGTGGGTCGCCGGCCATCGGCCGGCGAATGGGATCGAGGGGAGCCGGGCGCACAAGCGTCCTTCGTGCTTGTGCGTGCCGGCTCCCCTCGATCCCTATCCGCGCTTGAGCGCGGACCCACCCGTCTCTCCGTTTCCCCGTTTCTCCGTGGTGACCCGTTCCCTCCGTCTCCTCCGGTATCTCCACTGGGATAGACTGGCCGCCCGTTCTTGCGACGACGACTGGAGGAGAGTAGGCGATGGCGATTACTCGCGGGTCGATGACTGACGAGCAGCGCAAATCAGTCGCGCTCGAGTACCTGAAGGCGTTCGACAACAAGGGAGTAACGTCGAACGGGGGCAGCATCCTGGACTTGTTCGCCGATGATGCCCAGGTATTCTTCCCGAAGTGGGGTCTGGCGACGGGCAAGAAGCAGATCGGTCAGCTGTTCACGGATTTTGGCGGGGACATCAAACAGATCCTCCACGATTACGCGAGCTTCAACTGGATCATGACCGGCACCGACCTCTTCGCAGTGGAGGGCACGAGCTTCGGCGAACACAAGCAAGGCGCCTGGCGCGCCGGCATGACGCACGCCGGCCGATGGTGTGACGTGTTCGAGGTGCGCGATTTCCTGATTCAGCGCTGCTTCATCTACCTCGACCCCGACTACGCCGGGCTCGACACGGCGCGATATCACTGGCTGTCGGCAGGTGGCCGCGACCCGTCGAAGCCGATGGGATGATTCGGACGATTGGGCAGCACGCGCTCCAGGTTGGTGTCGATTTGCGTGGCAGTGACCGTCACGCCGGGCACCACGGCGCGGGATTCGTCCACGACGACGCCCGTCAGATCGGCGGAAGTGGACTGACTCTGCGCCCAGTCTGGCGAGCCAGGAGAGCGGTGATCAATATAACGAGTAGCGCGCGTTCAGGGATGGCGGAGCTGCGCCCGGTAAACATCGGCGCGAGTCCACGACGGCGGGGGTGATTCGCGAGGGGCGAAAACGATCTGGAACAGCTGCATGTAGCCGGTGGCGAACGCCGCTTGCGAACCCGCAAGGTACAACTCCCACGCGCGGCGAAAGGCCTCGCCGTATGTCGCTCGCACCTGGTCGGTCGCTGCGGCAAAACGCTTGCTCCAGTGTGCCAGCGTCTCGCGGTAATGCAACCGGAGATTCTCGACGTCGATGACAGACATGTCGCAGGGCGCGAGAATGCCTCTGGTCACTTCGGCGAGCGTCGGCGGATATGCGCCAGGGAAGATTCGCCGCCGGACCCACGTGTTCAGCGGGCGCGGAACGTCGCGCCCGATGAAATGGAGCAGGCCACGGCCACCGTTGCGGCGCACGGTGCGGCGCAGCACGTCTGCCAAGGCCTGATAGTGATGGATGCCGACGTGCTCGAGCATGCCGACCGAGACGAAGGCGTCGAACTCGCCGGAGACGTTGCGGTAATCGTCATCGATGAATTCGACCCGATCGCCGAGTCCCTCGCGTGCCGCGCGCTCCCGCGCGTAATCGAGCTGCTCGCGTGACACGTTGAACGCCTTTACCCTCACCCCGTAGTGACGCGCCATGTGGACGGCCAGCGCGCCCCAGCCACACCCGGCTTCGACGACGGTCTCGTTCGGCTGAAGGTGCAGCTTGCGGCACACATGATCGAGCTTGGCAACCTGTGCATCCTCGAGTGTCATGGCGGGCTGCTCGAAGTAGGCGCAGGTGTACACCAGCTCGCGATCGAGCCAGAGTTGATAGAAGGGGTTGCCGAGATCGTAGTGGTGGTGCACGTTGTGCCGGGCGTGGGCCAGCGAATTCGCGTCCGCGAACGCGACCTTCAGCCGCTCCAGCCAGGAACTGCGGAGCGGCTCGAGCGCCGTCAGCCGCTCGACTACGGTTTCGAGCGGACCACGCACTTCGAGGCGGCCGGCCATGTACGACTCCCCGAACCAGAGATCGGGATCGACGGCGAGGCCGAGGAGCGTCGATCGGTCGTGAACGACGAGGTGGCCGATCGGATCGACCGATCCGGTGTAGCTGGAACTGCCGTCCCACAACTCGAGCCGTACGGCTGCCGGCTCGATCCGTCGCTGGACGGTGGTCGCGAGCCAACGGTCCGGCAGGTGCACGCGCGCATGCGGGGCGATACGCGAACCCTCCGAGGGCCTCACGGACTGGGTCAGTTCACTGCCTGCGCCCATGGTCGATGCGAATAATAGTCGAGTTTCGAGTACCCTAGCAGCAGCTGCCCTGTTTGTTCGTTGTTGCTGGATCCGTACCAGCCTCCCGATGCTCCAGCGGCCAGCCAGCCACATGGTCGTTCAAAAATTCGGCGGCACCTCAGTCGCCGACCCGGAAGCCATCAGGCGCCTGATTGAAATCGTGCGGGCGGCGCGGACGCGCGATGGACGCGGCCCGGCCGTCGTCGTGTCTGCGATGAGCGGCATCACTGACGCGCTGCTGGCGATGGCCTCGTCGGCCGGTGCTTCACAACTCGACGAGGCGGAAGCCCGAACCAACCAGATCCGGGAGCGCCATGTCGCGGCGGCCCGGGAGCTCGTGGCAGCTGGACCAGCCCTCGACCATCTGCTGTCGGAGATCCATGAGCAGGCCGATGAGCTCGCGAGCATCATCAAAGCTCTGGCCGTCCTTCGCGAGGTGTCTCCCCGCACCCTCGACGTAGTCGCCGCGTCCGGCGAGTTGCTGTCCTCACGCCTGGTGGCTGCGGCACTCACCTCCGCCGGCGTCGAGGCGCAATGGGTCGATGCGCGTCAGGCTGTCGTCACCAACGACGAGCACACGCGGGCGACGCCGCTCAAACAGGAGACCCGCGACAAGCTCCGCGCGAATGTCCAGCCGGCCATCGACCAGGGCCGTGTGCCGGTGATCGGTGGCTTCGTGGGCGCCACCACTGCGGGTCACACATCGACGCTGGGACGCGGCGGATCGGATTACTCCGGTGCGCTCGTCGGCGCCGGCCTCGACGCGGCCGAGATCCAGATCTGGACCGATGTCGATGGCATGCTGAGCGCGGATCCGCGCATCATCAAGCATCCGAAGCTCGTGTCGCAGTTGTCGTTCGAAGAAGCGGCGGAACTCGCGTATTTCGGCGCCAAGGTGCTCCATCCCAGCACGATTCTTCCGGCGATCGAGCGCAACATCCCCGTTCGCATTCTGAATTCGTGGAAGCCCACCGCGGCAGGAACGCTGATTACGGGATCCGTGTCGTCGGCGCGCCGAGGGCTGACTGGCCTGGCGTCGAAGCGCGACGTCACTGTGATCGACATCACCTCGACACGGATGCTGATGGCCTATGGTTTTCTGCGTCGGGTGTTCGAGGTCTTCGAGCGCTACCGCACCGCCGTCGATATGGTCACGACGTCCGAAGTCAGTGTGTCGGTCACGGTGGACGACATCCGACACCTGAACGAGATCGTCGAGGCGCTGAATGAATTCGCCGAAGTCTCGGTCGAGCGCGGGATGTCTCTGCTCTGTGCGGTTGGAGATGTCCTGCAGGACGAGCCGAAGATAGCGGCGCGGGTCGTGGGTGTGTTGGAGGAGGTGCCTCTCCGGATGATCTCGCAGGCTGCCTCGCGTCGAAACATCACCGTCGTCCTGCGACAGGCCGACCTGCCGCACGCCATGGAGCGGCTGCACGAGGAGTTCTTCGGATGACCGGTCTGCGCTTGGGTAGTGTCCGGCTCGAGCCGGACCCTTGGGAGGAATGCTGCGCATGAGCCTGAAGCTGCTGATCGTCGGCTACGGAAAGATGGGACGGATGGTCGAGGAGCTGGCGTCGGGCGCGGACTTCGATATTGTCGGGCGAGTCGACCAGGGCCGCGACGAGTGGGCGGATGCCGACGTGGCGGTGGACTTCTCGACGGCAGATGCGCTCCTGACGAACTTCACGCACTACGTCTCGCGCCGGATGTCCGTCGTGATCGGCACAACGGGATGGAACGCTCACGCGGATCGGCTCCGTGCGGACGCTGGCAGAGCCGGTATTGGCGTCGTGTCTTCTGCCAACTTTTCAATCGGCGTGAACATCTTCGAGCTCGTCGTCGCCGAGGCGGCGCGCATGATGAGGGCGCAGCGGCAGTACGGGAGTTGGATACACGAGATTCATCACGCGGCCAAACGCGATGCCCCGTCGGGGACGGCGTTCCTGCTGCGTGACGCCATGATCGCCGCCGGATTCGACCGGACCATCGACATGTCGTCGGCGAGAGCAGGTATGATCCCAGGCACACACACGGTTGGATTCGACAGCGCATCGGATACGATCGAGTTGACCCATCGCGCGCGCGATCGCCGCGGGTTTGCCGGCGGCGCATTGCTGGCGGCGCGCTGGATCAACGGCCGCACCGGCTGGTATTCGATGCAGGACGTTCTCAAGACGTAGGCGGAATGTTGAGGCGGGTCTTTACACTCGCCTGACGGAGACCATCATGCGCACCCCATTCACAGGCGTCGGCACGGCACTCATCACACCGTTCACCCACGACGGTTCGCTCGATGAGGCCGCGGTCAAGCGTCTGGCTCGCAGGCAGATCGACGCGGGCGTGCACTTCCTGTCGCCCTGCGGGACGACCGGCGAAGCGCCGACGCTGACGCATCGCGAGAAGCTGCGCGTGGTGGAACTGGTGCTCGGGGAGGCCAAGGGCAAGGTGCCCGTGCTCGCCGGCGCAGGCGGATACGACACCCGGGAAGCCATCGAGCTCGCGCGAGACATGGAGCGCGTGGGGGCGGACGGCCTCTTGTCGGTCACGCCGTACTACAACAAGCCCACGCAGGAAGGGTTGTATCAGCACTTCAAGGCAATCGCGGAGGCGACCGCGTTGCCAATCGTGCTCTACAACGTGCCCTCGCGGACCTCGGTGAACATGTCTGCGGACACGACGATT
>Ga0310810_10004861_pt1 | contig 14935 bp, 12 predicted proteins | sample NCmetagenome_FD_207641 | JGI IMG/M metagenome (GOLD analysis project Ga0310810, IMG submission 207641) | Soil microbial communities from experimental microcosm in Duke University, North Carolina, United States - NC | ecosystem: Engineered > Artificial ecosystem > Soil microcosm > Unclassified ...
GCAGCGGATGCGGCGCGAACTATCCGGGATGGGATCTGCGGCTGCGGGCGCCGCGCAAGGTGACGCTCTCCTTCGAGCTCGGCAGCGCGCTCTTTTCCGGGGATGAGCCCGATTTTTCGCCGCTCGACCTGAACCCGGCGCCCGAGGTCGATTTTCGCGGCTTCGAGCTGCCGCCCCACCTCACGCCCGAGATGGCGAGCCACCTGCCGGCCGCGAAGCGAGCCGATGCCGCCTGCCTCGATCTTGGCTGCGGCGACGGCGAATACCGGCGCGCGATCGAGCATGCCGGCTACCGCTGGATCGGCGCCGACCACGCCGACGAGCGCGCGCCGCTCCTTGCCGATGCGCACGCGCTGCCGTTTCGCGACTCGAGCTTCGACCTGGTCGTCAGCCTCGCCGTGCTCGAGCACATCCGCTACCCGCACGTGATGATGCGCGAGGTCCATCGCGTGCTGCGCCCGGGCGGCATCCTCTTCGGCTCGGTCGCCTACCTCGTGCCGTTTCACCAGGAGAGCTTCTACAACATGACGCACTACGGCACGGCGAGCGCGCTCGAGCACGCCGGCTTCCGGGTCGACAAGATCGCCGGCGACCGGCATTACCTCGGCGCCCGCGCGATTTCCGTCAGCGGCCTTCTGCGCGGCGCGCCGCGCACGCTTGCCTATGCCGCGGTCGCGCCGCTCCTCGCCCTGCACCGCCTGTGGTGGTGGCTGAACGCCCGCAGGGCGCCGGCGCGCTTCAGCGAGACCGAGCGCCTGCTCCTCAATACCGGCGCTTTCCTGTTCATTGCCAGGAAAGCGGAGCAATAAGCCCGGCTAGCGCGGGCTGAAGGGTGCGTGGTAGGGCTGGCCGAAGGCGACGCCCGCGACCACGATATTGCTCGGCTTGAGCGAAACCTTGCCCGCGCGCTTGTTGTTGCGCGTGTCCACCCACTCGACCGGCGCGTTCACTACTTCGAGCACCGTGACGTCGGCGGGTGCGCCGAGCTGCAGCGTGCCGTGCTTGGGGAGGCGGTTGATGATCCTGCCCGGCACCGCCGTGACCATCGAGACGACCTCTTCGAGCGAGAAGCCGAGCGCCATGAACTTGCCCATCACGTTGGTGAGATAGGGCAGTCCGGGCGAGTTGCCCGAGTAGACATGGATGTCGGAGGAAAGTGTGTCGGGCTTCACGCCCTCGTTCAACGCCGCCTCCGCGACGGTGAAGTCGAAGCTGCCGCCGCCGTGCCCGAGGTCGAAGACGACGCCCCGCCGCTTGGCGGCGTGCGCGGCCGGCAGGAGCTTGCCGCCCTGCACGATGTTGGTGAACTGGCCGCCATCGTTCGGCGCGCCGCTGAAGCAGTGCGTGAGGATGTCGCCGGCACGCAGCGTGTCGAGGATCTGCGTCATGAGCTCGACCGTCTCGACCCCGCCGATATGGCACATGACCCTCGCGCCGTCGCCCGCGATCTCGCAGGCGCGCACCGCGCGCTTGAGCGGCTCGATGCCATGCTTGCCGATCACGTTCTGCGACATGCGCACCTTGATGCCGATCGCGAGGTCCGCGTTCTCGGCCAACGTGCGCGCCGCCACGTCCGTCTGCGCGAAGTCGATATTGAAGAGCTCCCCGACCGGGAACGCGGAGAGCCCGATGTTGGCGATGTGCACGAACGCATAGAGGCGCGTGCGCGACTGTGCGGTCATCGCGCGCCGGTAGGTTGCGAACGTGCTCGCGCCCGCGTCGCCGGCGGACACCGTCGTGGTCGTGCCCTGGTAGGGCGCGAGCTCGTCGGCGGGGATGCCGATGCCGGTCGTGAAGACATGCGAGTGCAGGTCGATGAGCCCCGGCACCACCACGCGCCCCGCCGCGTTGAGCACGCGGTTCGCGCGCGCCGCGGGAATATCGGCCTCGAGTGCCTCTATCTTGCCGAAACGCATGCCAATGTCGCGCTTCGCCCGCAGGCGCTGGCTCGGATCGAGCACCTCGCCGCCCTTGATCACCAGGTCGAATTTATCGTTGGGCCCCATCGCAGCGCGCGCCGCGAATCCGCCCGCGGCGAATGCCGCGCCGATGCCGGCGACGAGCTGCCGACGCTTGAGAGATTCCATGTTTGCCTCCTCCCTTGAAGGAAAACCGAAGCCTCAATTTACTTCAATCAGGTCCTCAGGTGGCAGGCCGCGAAGTGGCCGGGCCGCAGCTCCTTCATTTGCGGCTCTTCCTCGCGGCACCTGTCAAAAGCGTAAGGACAGCGCGTATGGAAGCGGCAGCCCGCCGGAGGATTCGTCGGGCTCGGCACGTCGCCCTTGAGGATGATGCGATTGCGCTTCGCCTTCGGATCGGGCACCGGCACCGCGGAAAGAAGCGCCTCGGTGTAGGGATGCTGCGGCTGGGCGAAAAGCGAGCGCCGCTCGGCGATCTCGACCACTTTGCCGAGGTACATCACCGCGACGCGGTGGCTGATGTGCTCGACGACGGCGAGGTCGTGCGCGACGAAGAGGTAGGAGAGGCCGAGCTCCTGCTGGAGGTCTCTCAGCAGGTTGATCACCTGCGCCTGCACGGAGACATCCAGCGCCGACACCGGCTCGTCGCAGACGATCAGCTTCGGATGCGGCGCGAGCGCGCGCGCGATGCCGAGGCGCTGGCGCTGCCCGCCGGAGAACTCGTAGGGGTACTTGATCATCTGGTCGGGCCGCAGGCCGACCTTGGCGAAGAGCGACGCGACGCGCTCCTCGATCTCGCGCTTGCCCGCGGACTCGAAGTTGCGGATCGGCTCGGCCACGATGTCGGCGGCGCGCATGCGCGGGTTGAGCGAGGAATACGGGTCCTGGAACACCGCCTGCAGCTCGCGCCGGAAGGGGCGCACGCCGCCTTCGCCGAGCGACTCGATGCGCTTGCCGCGCCACTCGACGCTGCCCGACGTCACGTCGACCAGGCGCAGGATCGCCTTGCCGGTGGTCGACTTGCCGCAGCCGCTCTCGCCGACGAGGCCGAGCGTCTCGCCCTCGCCGATCGCGAAGCTCACGTCGTCGACCGCGTGCACCTGCCCCGTGGCGCGCCCGAAGACGCCCTTTTTGACCGGGTAGTGCTTGGTCAGGTGCTTGACCTCGAGCAGCGTATTCATGAAATCCGGTCCGCTTCCCAGCAGGCCACGCTATGCCCGCCGCCCTTGTCCTCGAGCGGCGGATATTCGCGCCGGCACTGCGCGGTGGCATTCGGACAGCGCGGAGCGAACACGCAGCCCGGGATCTCCTCCTTGAGCGAGGGCACGACGCCGCGAATCTCGGCGAGGCGCCGCGCGCCTTCCCTGGCGGCTTCCCCCAGCCGCGGGATCGAGGCCAGCAGCCCGCGCGTGTAGGGATGGCGCGGGCGCGCGAAGAGCGCATCGACCGGCGCCTCCTCCACCTTGCGCCCCGCGTACATCACCACCACGCGCTCGGCCATCTCGGCCACCACGCCAAGGTCGTGCGTGATCAGGATGATGGCGGCGCCCGATTTCTCCTTCAGCGCGCGCATCAGATCGAGGATCTGCGCCTGGATCGTCACGTCGAGCGCGGTGGTCGGCTCGTCAGCGATGAGGAGCCGCGGCTGGCAGGCGAGCGCCATCGCGATCATGACCCGCTGGCGCATGCCGCCGGAGAGCTGGTGCGGATATTCGTCGGCGCGGCGCTGCGGCTCGGGGATGTCGACCTGGCGCAGCATCTCGACCGCGCCCGCGTGCGCCTCGGCGCGGCCGGCGCCGCGGTGGATGCGCAGCGCCTCGGCGATCTGCTGGCCCACCGTCAGCACCGGATTCAACGAGGTCATCGGTTCCTGGAAGATCATCGAGATCTCGTTGCCGCGCAGGTCGCGCATCTCTGCTTCGCGCAGGTCGAGAAGGTTTTTCCCTTCCAGCCTTATCTCTCCGGAAACGATTTTCCCGGGAGGCGAAGCGATCAACCGCAAGACCGAAAGCGCAGTCACGCTCTTTCCGCACCCCGACTCGCCCACCACGGCAAGGGTCTCGCCAGGATGGACGGAGAAGGACACGCCATCCACCGCGCGGACCACGCCGTCCCGGGTAAAAAAATGGGTTTTCAGATCCTCTATTTCCAAAAGCGGAGTCACATCCGCCTCGCAAGGCGCGGATCAAGGGCATCGCGCATACCGTCACCCAGAAGATTCACCGCGAGCACCGTCACCGAGAGGCAGATGCCCGGAAAGAGGATGAGGTATCCGGCGATCTGGAAGAGGCTGCGCGCCTCGGCCATGATGTTGCCCCAGCTCGGGATGTTGGGCGGCGTGCCCGCGCCGATGAAGGAGAGGATCGCCTCGGTGATCATCGCGGAAGCGCACACGTAGGTGGCTTGGACAAGCAGCGGCGCGGCGATGTTCGGGAGAATGTGGCTGGCGAGGATGCGCGGCAGCCGCGTGCCCGCGGCGATCGCCGCGACCACATAGGGCTCCTCGCGCAGGGTCAGTACGAGGCTTCGCACGAGGCGCACCACCCGCGGCACCTCCGCGAGCGTGATCGCCGCGATCACGTTCTCCATGCTCGCCCTGGTGAGCGCCATGAGCGCGATCGCGAGCAGCACGGGCGGGATCGACATGAGGCCGTCCATCACGCGCATGACGATCGCATCCAGCCAGCGGATGTAGCCCGTCACGAGGCCGATTGACAGGCCGAGCAGCGTGCTGAGGATCGCCACCGCCATGCCGACCGCGAGCGAGACGCGCGTGCCGTAGAGCACGCGGCTGTAGACGTCGCGCCCGAGCATGTCGGAGCCGAACCAATAGGCGGCGGAGGGCTGCTTGAGGCGCTTCAACGGCGCGACCGCCTGCGGATCGACCGTGCCGAGCCAGGGCGCGGCGAGCGCGATGCCGATCATGACGAGAAGGATCACGCCGCCCGCGATCGCGGTCGGATGGCGCCTGAACGCCTCCCGGAAGCGCCGCCAGGTGGGGGACGCGGCCATGTCAGTAGCGGATCCGCGGATCGAGCAGCGTGTAGCTCAGATCCACGAGCAGGTTGATCAGCACGTAGGCGCCCGAGAAGATGAGCACCACGCCCTGGATGATCGGATAGTCGCGCCGCAGGATCGAGTCCACCGTCAGCCGGCCGATGCCGGGAAGCGCGAACACGGTCTCGGTCACGATCGCCCCGCCGATGAGGAGCGCGATGCCGATGCCGATCACGGTGACGATCGGCACCGCCGCGTTCTTGAGCGCGTGCCCGACGAGGACTCCGCCCGGCCCCACGCCCTTCGCCTGCGCGGTGCGCACGTAGTCCTGCGCGAGCGCATCGAGCATGCTCGCCCGCGTGATGCGCGCGATGAGCGCGATGTACACGGTGCCGAGCGCCGTGCTCGGCAGGACGAGGTGGCGCGCCCATTCCCACAGCCCGTCCTTGATCGGCCGGTAGCCCTGCACCGGCAGCCAGTCGAGCTCGATCGAGAAGGTGAGGATGAGGATGTAGGCGAGCACGAACACCGGCAGCGAGAAGCCGAGCACCGAGAAGGCCATCACCGCGCGATCGACCCAGGTGCCGGCGCGCGCCGCGGCGACCACGCCCAGGGGTACGGCGATCAGCACCGAGACGATCAGCGTGCAGATCGTGAGCGAGAGCGTCGGCTCGACGCGCTGGCCGATCAGCTGCGTGACCGGCAGGTTGGTAAAGATCGAGATGCCGAGATCGCCGTGCAGGAGCCGCGCGATCCAGCCGCCGAAACGCACGAGGAAGGGCTCGTTCAGCCCCAGCTTCTCGCGGATCCTCGCGATGTCCTCGTTGGTCGCCGCGTCGCCGGCGAGGATCGCCGCCGGGTCGCCCGGCGTGAGGTAGAGCAGCAGGAAGACGACGAACGCGACCACCGCCATGACGACGAGGGTCGCGAACAGTCGCCGGACTACATACGAAAACACCTAGGAAAAAAAGGTTCTACTTTTGGGATTTATATCTAAATCCCCTACTTTTTCTCCACGTTCCACAGCAGGTTGATGGGCGCGATGATGAGCCCCGAGATGTTCGAGCGATACGCCGTGGGCAGGATGAACTGCCCGGTCGGGATGATCGGCACGAACTCGAAGGCGCGCTGCTGCACGGCGTCGGCCGCCTTTTTCGAGGCCGCCGCGTCCTTGGCGTTGAACCATGCCTCGCGCAGCTCCTCCATCTTCGCGTCGGTCGGCCAGCCGAACCAGGCCTTGTCGCCCGTGCCGCGGATCGGGAAGTTGACCGCCGGGTTGACCATGTCCGGGCCGACGAGCCAGGTATGGAAGATGTTCCAGCCGCCCTTCGCCGGCTCGGACTTGACCGCGCGGCGCGTGATGAGCGTGCCCCAGTCGCCCGCCTGGATCTCGGCGTTCACGCCGATCTTCTTCAGGGCCTCCAGCGTCAGCAGCGACTGCGAGTGCACGATCGGCTGGTCGGTGGCGTCGATGATGATCACCTTCTCGCCCTTGTAGCCGGCTTCCTTGACGAGCTGCTTCGCCTTCTCGACGTCGCGCTTGCCTTTCAGCGGCGCGTTGGCCGTGTCGCTCGCGAGCGGCGTGCCGCAGGTGAAGTACGAGTAGCAGGGATGGCCGTTCTTCGGGTCGCCCGCGATGCCGATCACGTAGTCCTGCTGGTTCACCACCCACATCAGCGCCTGGCGCATCTTCTCGTTGTTGAACGGCGGATACAGGAAGTTGAAGCGCACCATGCCCATCGAGCCGAGCGGGTCGATGTTCTTGACCGTGATGTCCTTGTTCTTGGAGAGGACCGGAATCAGGTCGGGCGGCATCTGCTCCCAGATGTCGGCCTCGCCCGCGTTCATCGCCGCGGCGGCGGTCGCCGAGTCCGGGATGTAGATCCACTCGACGCGATCGACCTTCACGACCTTGCCGCCGGAGGCCCACGAGGGCGCCTCTTTCCTCGGCACGTAGTCGGTGTTCTTGACGTAGACGACCTTGTTGCCCGGCACCCACTCCGCCTTCACCATCTTGAAGGGGCCCGAGCCCGTCGGATCGTCGATGTTCTTGAACGGGTCGGTCTTGGCGATGCGCTCCGGCATGATGAAGGGCACGTTGGAGGACGGCTTCGCCAGCGCGTCGAGGGTCAGCGGGAACGGCTTCTTCAGCTTGAGCGTGAAGGTCTTGTCGTTCACCGCCTTCCAGGACTCGGTCGCTTCCGCGAGCTTCTGTCCGAGCGCGTCGCGCTTCGACCAGCGATCGATCGAGGCGATGCAGTCGGCCGACTTGACCGGCGCGCCGTCATGGAACTTGAGGCCGTCCCTCAGCGTGAAAGTGTAGGTAAGGCCGTCCTTCGACACCTCCCACTTGTCCACCATCTGCGGCTTGACCTGGAACTTGGCGTCGATCGCGAAGAGCGTGTCGTACACCATGTAGCCGTGATTGCGCGTGATGTACGCGGTGGTGGCGATCGGGTCGAGGATCCGCAGGTCGGCCTGCGGAATGAACTTGAGGACCTTCTGCGCCGACGCGAGCGCGGGTGTCGCGGCAATGAGCGCGGCGACGACAAATTTCGTAAGCGGGCGATTCATGAGGCTCCTCCTCCTGAGGTTTTGCGCCACGGCATGGTATGCCATCCGCCAATCGATTCATAGGCCCGTGCCAGGCGGAAAAGCAGCGTTTCGCGCCCCCGGTCCGCGACGATCTGCATGCCGACCGGAAGCCCTTCGCGCATGCCGCAAGGAACCGAAATCGCAGGCACCCCGGCGCCGCTGAATGGAATCATAAATTGGCGTTGCCGATCGAACTCCCCGGCCGGCGCATCCAGGCGCGGCGTCGGCGCGGGCAGCACCGGCGTGACGATCGCATCCACTTCACCGAATAGCGCGCGGATGGCCGCTGTCTGGCGCTCGCGCTCCTTGAGGGCGCGGGCATAGTCCGCTTCGCTGATCCTCGGGCCGCGCCGCAGGTTCGCGCAGACCACCGGCCCGAACATCTCGTCCGGATTGGCGCAGGCCGCAAACTGCGCGCCGAGCTTTCGGTGGAACTCGAAGAGCATGATTTCGACCAGGTGCTCGTAATCGAGCGGCACTATTGCGTCGCTCACCTTCGCGCCGAGCGATCGAAAACTCTTGCCAATACCGCAAAAGTCTTCCAGCAGGCCGATGCGCAGGCCTGCGACTTCTTTTTCGATGTCGTCTAAGAAACCTTGTTGAGTCAAAGCCCCCGTCATGAGGGCGCAATCCCGGACATTGCGCGCGAGCGGCCCCACCACATCGAAGCTCTCGGCGCGCGGATAGACGCCCCGGATCGGCACCCTCCCGAAAGTCGGCCGCAGGCCGACGATGCCCGTGCAGGCGGCCGGCACGCGGACCGAGCCGCCCGTATCCGTGCCGAGCGCCGCGAGCACCATGCCCGAGGCCACCGCCGCCGCCGAGCCGCTCGAGGACCCTCCCGGCGAATGGGCGTGCGACCACGGGTTGTGCACGTCGCCGAAGCGCGCATTCTTGCCCGAGGTGCCCGCCGCGAGCTCATTCATGTTCGTCTTGCCCACCATGACCGCGCCGGCATCCATGAGTCGCGCGACCGACGCTGCATTTTCTTTTGGAATATTCCCTTCAAAATAGCGCGATCCCTGGGTGGTGCGCACACCCGCCGTATCGATGCAATCCTTGATCGCGACCGGAATGCCGTGCAGCGGACCCCGGTCGCCTCCGGCCGCCAGCTCGCGATCGAGCTCCGCCGCCCGAGCGAGCGCCGCCTCCGCCGTGAGGGTCAGAAATGCGTTGATGCCGGGCTGGCGTTCCCTGATCCGGTCAAGCGCTGCTTGAACCAGCGCCGTGCAAGTCGTCCCGCGCCCTCGCAGGGCTTTCGCGGCGGCTTCGATCGATTCGAATACCAAGCGCGCCTATTCCTGCTCGAACTTCTCGATGTCGCGCAAGTCGCTCGACCAACCGAGCGCGGAGCGGCACCAGAACTGCCGAGCCGGGCGCAGCTCGGTCCGCTGACGAATCGTTCCGACCCGCAAACCGTACTTTTTCGGGCCTTCGCCGACCGACGTGGCATAGATCGCGGAGCCGCAGCTTCCGCAGAAACCCTGGGCGCGCTTGGCGCCGCTCTGGGCCGTCTTGACGTAGACCTTCGGCTCCCCCGAGAGCAGCCTGAACGTTCCTTCCACGGCGGAAACGGCGACCCGGTAGGCCGAGCCCGATAACGTCTGGCAATCGGTGCAGTGGCAAAGGCGCACCCCGCCCGGGTCTATCTCGGCTTCGTATCTGATCGCGCCGCAGTGGCAGGCGCCGTCGATTTTCATGAGGTCAGTAGGTAATTTCGAAGTTGCCCCAACGGTCGACCGCCAGCCGGCAGCCTGGCGGCACCGCGACCGTGGTGTCGGTCGTCTCGACGACCGCCGGCCCGCTGATCCTGTTGCCCGGCCCGAGGAGCGCACCATCGAAGATCGGCGTCTCGAGCGCCTTCTTTTTCTCGCTCCAGTAGATTTTTCTCCTGCCGCGTTTCGCCGCGCCTTTCACGGCGGAAGACGACCCCTTTGCAACCTTCAGTTTCGGCCTTGGCGTCTCCGCCGTGGCCCTCAGCCGCAGCGTGACGACCTCGAGCCGCGCGTCGCGGTACGACGAGCCTTTGCCGTAGAGCTGCTCGTAGCGCGCGTAGAAGCGCTTGCGCAGCGGCTCCCAGAAAGCCGGCTTCAGGCGCCCTTCGTCCAGCATCACCTCGACTTCGTTGATCTGGCCCTTGTGCCGGATGTCGAGCGAGAAATTGAATTCCATTCTTTTTCCAGCGATGCCGTCCTGCTTCAGCTGTCGTTTTGCTTTTTCTTCCAGTGTTTTCAATCCCGAATTGATTCGAGCGGGATCAAAAGGACTCTGCTGGATGTCGACCTGCTCGTACACGTGCAGGATGTCGGCCGAGGCGGCGCCGAACGCGCACCAGGTGGAGGCGATCTCCTTTTGCGGGATGACGACCTTCTTCACGCCGAGCTCGCGCGCGAAGACGCCGGCGTGCGCGGGGCCGGCGCCGCCGAAGGCGAAGAGGACGAAGTCGCGCGGGTCGAAGCCCTTCTCCACCGTCATCTTGCGGATGATGTCGGCCATCTTGAATTCAGCGATGCGCGCGATGCCGGCCGCGGCTTCGTTCAGGCCGAGGCCGAGCGGCCGGGCGACGCGCTCCACCGCGGCGACGGCCTTCGCCCGATCGAGCTTCATGCGCCCGCCGAGGAAGTTGTCCGGGTTGACGATGCCGAGCACGACGTCCGCGTCGGTGACCGTGGCCGTCTCCCCGCCGCGGCCGTAGCACGCGGGTCCCGGATCGGCGCCCGCCGATTCCGGCCCGACCTGCAGGGTCCTGCTCGCGGCCTCCGCCCGCGCGAGCGAGCCGCCGCCCGAGCCGATCGCCTGGATGTCGACCTTGGGCAGGAAGTACTCGTACTGCGCCACGTTGGAGACGAAGGAGTATGCCGGCCGGCCGTCGAAGACGATGCCCACGTCGAACGAGGTGCCGCCCATGTCCGTGGTGATGATGTTGGGGCAGTTCATCGCGCGCCCGAGCTGCACCGACCCGGTCACGCCCGAGACCGGCCCCGAATCGAGCGTGAGGAGCGGCGAGTGCATCGCCTCGGCCACCGAGATCGAGCCCCCGCCGCACTGCGTGATCTGCAGCGGCCGCGCGTAGCCCGCCGCTTTCAGCTCGCGATCGAGGCTGCCGAGGTAGCGGGCCATGACCGGCCCGATGTAGGCGTTCAGCGCCGTCGCAGTCACGCGCTCGTACTCGCCCCATTTCGGCGCGATCTCGACCGAGCAGGAGACGAAGAGCTCGGGCGCGATCTTCTTAATCATCTCCTTCACGCGCAGCTCGTGCCCGGCGCGCTTGAAGGACCACAGGAAGCACACGCCGATCGCCTCCACGCCGGCTTCCACCAGCCGCCGGATCGCGGCCTCCGCGTCGGCCTCGTTCAGCGGCACCACGATCTCGCCGAAGCAATCGACGCGCTCCGAGACGCCCTCGATCAGGCGCTTGGGGACGATCGGCGCGGGCTTCGCGCTTTCCGGGAAGTGCACCACCTTGCGCAGGTCGCGCGAGGTCACGCCGCGCGAGCCGCGCATGATGTGGATCGCATCCTCGTGCCCGCGCGTGGTGATGAGGCCGACGCGCGCCCCCTTTCGCTGGATGAGCGTGTTGGTGCCGACCGTGGTGCCGTGCGTGAGCACCTCGATCCTGCGGCAGAAGGTCCCGAACGAAAGCCCGCGCCGCTCGCCCGCGATGCGCAGCGCCGCGAGCATGCCCTCGGCGAAGTTGCCGGGCGTGGACGGCGCCTTCGTCGCGGTGATGCTGCCCTCGGGGCCCAACGCGACGCAGTCGGTGAACGTGCCCCCGATGTCGACGCCGACCAGAAATCCCGCCACTATTCCTCCTCTCCCAAAGTATAGCGAGTCGATCTTCAGCGACAGGCTGTCGCGGCGGACGCAAGACGCAGGACCGGCCACTTGCGCCGTTCGGATCAATTCCCGGCGCGCGGCGCTGCGAATTCCCGGAAAGCGCCGAGGTCAAACTGGCAGAGCGGGTAAACGACCCGCTTGCCGCCCCGGAGACCCTCGTGACCGTCCCAGCCGCCCTGCTTCGAATTCTCGCCGCCTGCGTCGCGGCGCTTGTCGCGCTCATTGTGGCCTTCGCGCCCGCTCCGGCGCGCGCCGAGGGCAGCGGCGGCAAGGCGCTGATGCTGGTCGCCAAGCCCGAGCTCGGCGCGGCCTACAGCCAGACGGTCCTCCTTGTCGTGCCGCTCGGCGGCGCCGAGCATGTCGGCTTCATCATCAACCGGCCGCTCGAGGCCTCGCTCGCCACGGTCTTCCCCGACCATGCGCCGGCGAAGAAGGTGGTCGATCCGATCCGCTTCGGCGGCCCGGTCATGGCCGACACCGTCTTCGCGCTCGTCCACTCGAACGGCACCGGTCCGGGCGGCGACACCCAGCGGCTCTTCGGCGACCTCTTCGTCGCCAGCCGCGCGACCGACATCGACCGCATCATCGAGCAGACGCCGAACGACGCGCGCTACTTCGTGGGCTTCGTGGGCTGGCGCGCGGGCGAGCTCGACGCCGAGATCGCCAAGGGCTTCTGGTACGTGATCGACCCGCAGGAAGACCTGCTCTTCCGCAAGGACCAGCGCGACATCTGGCGCGAGCTGGTGCGGCGTCTGGGCTTCGAGCCCAACCCGCACCAGAGCGCGCTCTAGGCGCGCGGCCCGGGAACTAGGCCGGCACCACCGCCGGCCGGTCGAGGATCTCGCGCACGCGGCGCGCGAGGCTCGACTGCGTGAACGGCTTGCCGATGAACTGCACGCCCGCGTCTAGCACGCCGTGATGCACGATCGCGTTGCGCGCATAGCCGCTCGTAAAGAGGACCTTCAACGCAGGCTTGCGCTTCAGCGCCGCCTCGGCGAGCTGGCGCCCGTTCACGCCGTTGGGCAGGCCGACGTCGGTGACGAGGAGATCCACCGCCTCGCCCGTCCCAAGGAGCTCGAGCGCGGCGCGCGCATCGCCCGCCTGCAGCACCCGGTAGCCGAGCTCGCCGAGCGACTCGGCGGCAAACCTCCGCACGTCCTCGTCATCCTCGACGAGGAGGATCGTCTCGACGCCGGTAGTCCGCTCGACCGCCTGCGTCGCGGGCGCCTCCTCGGGCGGCGGCCCTTCGTGCCTCGGCAGGTACAGCTTCACGACCGTGCCGGTGCCGGGCTCGCTGTAGAGCTTGACGTGCCCGTGCGACTGCTTGACGAAGCCGTAGACCTGCGAGAGGCCGAGGCCGCTGCCCTGGCCGGCATCCTTGGTGGTGTAGAACGGCTCGAAGGCGCGCGCGACCTGCTCGCGCGTCATGCCCATCCCGGTGTCGCTCACGGCGATCATCGCGTACTGGCCCGGCGCGAGGTCCTCGTGCACGCTTGCATAGGCTTCGTCGAGGAACGCATTGGCCGTCTCGAGGGTGAGCCGCCCGCCGCGCGGCATCGCGTCGCGCGCGTTGAGCACGAGGTTGAGCACTGCGTTCTCGAGCTGGCTGCGGTCCGCTGACACCCACCAGGCGCCGGCCGCGAGCACGGTTTCCACCGAGATCGACTCCGAGAGCGCGCGGCGCATGAGCGTCACCACGCCGTTGACGAGCGCGTTGGGGTTGACCGGCCGAGGCTCGAGCGGCTGGCGGCGCGCGAAGGCGAGCAATCGCGCGACCAGGTCCGCCGCGCGGTCGGCGCCGCGGCGCGCGGTCTCGACGAACTTCGCGACATCCTGCCGCCCGGCCTTCAGCCGCATCTCGAGCGTCTCGAGCGAGCCGAGGATCACGGTAAGCAGGTTGTTGAAATCGTGCGCGACCCCGCCGGTGAGCTGCCCGAGCGCCTCCATCTTCTGCGCCTGCGCGAGCGCGGCGCGCGCCTGCTCGAGCGCCTCCTTCTGGGCGCGCTGCTCGGTCACATCGCGCGTCACCTTGACGTAGCCGAGGAGGCGTCCCGCGCCGTCGCGAATGGGATCGAGCACCACGTGTGCCCAGAAGACGCTGCCGTCCTTGCGCACGCGCTGCGCCTCGGACTCGTAGCGGCCTTCGCGCGCCGCCGTCTCGAGCGCCGTGCGCGGCACGCCCGCCTTCTGGGCTTCGGCGGTGTAGAAGCGCGCGAAATTGCGCCCGAGGATCTCGCGCTCGGTGTATTGCTTGATGCGCTGGGCACCCGCGTTCCAGCTCGTGACGCGGCCCTCGGTGTCCATCGTGTAGACGGCGTAGTCCACGACGCCGCTCACGAAGAGCCGGAAGCGCGCCTCGCTGATGTAGCGCGCTTCCGCGGATTGCCGTGCGCTGCGGAAGGCCTGCACGAGCTGCAGGATGCCGAGCGCCATCACCGTGATGGCGAGCAGTCCTGCGGCGAGCGCCACTGCGGCAAAGGTCTCCTCGTGGCGGGAGGCGCGCGTCTGCAGCTGCGCGAGCCGGGTGTCTTCGGCGGTGACCACGTCGTCGATCAGGCTCGAGAGCCGCCGCATCGAGTCGTTGTCGAGATGCCCTCGCAGCTCGCGCCGGCCCCCGTCCGCGCCCCGGCGCTGGTAGGCCTCGTGGATCCGTTTCATTTGCGCGAGCGCGGCATCGACCTGCTTTTCGAGCTCGGGAATGCGGGATGCCTGCTCGGGACGGTCGACGGCGAGCCGGCGCAGCTTCCAGACGAGCGCCGGGCTCTGGCGGGCGAAATCCCGATAGCGGTTGAGCAGCTCCGGGTCTTCGGTGATCAGGTAGTTGCGCTCGCTTCGCTCGGCGCCCGCAAGCGTGCGCTCGAGCGACCTCGCCGCCTTGATGACCTCGAAGCTCTGCGCCACGTCGTCCTGGATGCGCTCGAGCTCGGGCGCGATCCAGCGCACCTGGTAGACCGCGAGCCCGGCGAGCGCGATGCACGCGAGCGCCATGAGCGCGAGGCCCGGCAGGAGCACCCGGCGCGACTGCTGGCCGTCCCCCGGTTCCTCGCTCTCCGCGTCTGTATTTGCCGACAACGGTGACCTTGTAGTCAAAACAGCGTATTCGGACCCGTTTCAGTTACACAGGTTCGCGCGACAATGCGCTATCGTGTCCGCCCGACCCGAAGCCGACCGCAAGCGCGTCCTCGTCATCGAGGACAACGCCGACCTGCGCAACCTCATCCAGACCTACCTCGAGGAAGAAGGCTACGAGGTCTATTCCGCGGCCGATGGGCGCGAGGGCCTGCAGCACCAGCGCAGCGTTCCTTCCGGCATCGTCGTCACCGACATCTTCATGCCGGGCAAGGAAGGCATCGAGACGGTATTCGACCTGAAGCGCGAGTTTCCCGACACCCGCATCATCGTCATGTCCGGCGGCCCGAGCCTCGTGCAGGGCATGGATTATCTCGGCCTTGCGCGCGAACTGGGCGCAAGCAAGACGCTCGCCAAGCCCTTCACCATGAAGCAGCTCGCCGAGGCCGTGCGCGAGCTGGCCTAGCGGCGCGATTTCACCACCTCGACGGCGAGCGACATCGGGGGCGCCCGGTCGA
>Ga0310810_10004862_pt1 | contig 14935 bp, 12 predicted proteins | sample NCmetagenome_FD_207641 | JGI IMG/M metagenome (GOLD analysis project Ga0310810, IMG submission 207641) | Soil microbial communities from experimental microcosm in Duke University, North Carolina, United States - NC | ecosystem: Engineered > Artificial ecosystem > Soil microcosm > Unclassified ...
TTGATGGCGCCGACGATTCGCGAAGCGCTGCGCGCCGAGGACCGCGATCTCGCGGCCTCGCAAGTGCGGCCGGCACGGCGCGAGATCGATAACACGCTGCGCACGTACAACTTGATCCTGTCGCTCTTCGTCGGCTTCGCGACTGTGGGGCTGCTGGTCGCTGCCACCGGCGTGTACGGCGTGACGGCGTTCTCGGTCGGGCAGCGGCGTCACGAGATCGGCGTGCGCGTCGCGCTCGGCGCAACGGCGGCCGACGTGCTGCGCCTGGTTGCCAGCCGGACCGTGCGATTGCTGTGCATGGGCGCCGCCGTCGGCGTCCTCGGCGGATGGGCGATCGGCGTCGCGATGCGCCGGATTCTCTTCGGCGTCGGCGCGGCGGATCCGCTGACGTATGCGGCCGTACTGGTGCTCGTGGCCGGCTGCGCCGCGATTGCCACCTATCTGCCGGCGCATCGCGCGCTGGCGATCGACCCGGTATCGGTGCTCAAGCGCGAGTAACGACACGATTGCGCGACAATGGGGCTATGCGGTGGCCCCATGTCACGGTCGCTGTGCTCGCGCTCGCCGGTGTTCCAGCGGCGCAGGACCGGCCGCTTCCTGACAGCTCATCCTTTCTCGCGCAGGTCCGCGCGCACCTGCGGACCGATCGCGCGCTGCTCAGCCAGTACACGTACCTTGAACGCCGGCGCGAAATCCGGCTGACGAAGTTCGGGAAGGTGGAGCTCGGCGCGCAGCAGCTGTTCCAGGTGTATCCGGGCGTCGATCCCGACGACACGTATCGGCGGCTGATCGAGGTCGATGGCAAGCCGCGCGATCCGCGCCAGGTCGAGGCCGACGACAAGAAGCATCAGAAACGCGTGCTGGACGAGCTGCAGAAGCGGGAGCGTGAGAGCACGGCCGATCGTGCCAGGCGTGCGCAGCGGGAGGCCAAGGATCGGCGCGACGAAGACGAGATGCTCGACGACCTGATGCGTGTGTACACGTTCACGCTCGTCGAGCGGCAGATCCGGAACGGGCGGCCGATGATCGTCGTCGCCTTCACGCCGCGCCGCGACGCGGCGCCGAAGAGCGACGATGGCAAGCTGATGACGAAGGTCAAAGGCCGCGGGTGGGTGAGCGAGAGCGACTTCGAAGTGGCGCGGGTCGAGTTCGAGATGCTCGACGATGTGCCGTTTGGCCTCGTCCTCGGCAAGATCTACAAGGGCACGACGGGATCGCTCGAACGGCGCAAGGTGAACGACGAAGTGTGGCTGCCGGCTGAAGCACGCTTCAACGGGTCGGGCCGCGCGCTCGTGCGCAAGTTCCATCTCGAGACCGTGATCGAGTTCTCCGACTACAAGAAGTTTTCCGTCGACACCGACACGGCGTTCAAAATCCCGAAGTAATTCGTATACTTTCCCGATGCCCGACAAAGCGGAGCGGCTCCGGGCGCTGCACCACGGGCCGCCGATTCTCGTGCTGCCGAACGCCTGGGATGCGGCGAGCGCCCGCGTCTTCGAAGCCGAAGGCTTCCCTGCGATTGCCACGTCGAGCGCGGGAGTCGCCGCGTCGCTCGGGTATCCCGACGGCGGTGTCGTGCCGTCGCGGGAAATGATCGAGGCGGTCGCGCGCATCGCGCGCGCCGTGAACGTGCCGGTCACCGCCGACATCGAGCACGCCTACGGCGCGACGCCCGACGCGGTTGCCGATGTCGTGCTGCGCGTCATCGCCGCCGGTGCCGTCGGGATCAACATCGAGGACTTCGTCCCGGACGGCACGGAACTCGAGCCGATTCCGCTGCAGGTGGACAAGATCAAGACGATTGCGCGTGCGGCGGCGAACGCGGGCGTCCGCGTCGTGATCAACGCGCGGACCGACGTGTTCCTGCGCGCGCTCGGCGCCCCAGAGGGGCGGCTCGGCGTCGCCATCGATCGCGGCCGCGCGTTTCTTGCCGCCGGCGCCGACTGCGTGTTCGTGCCGGGCGTGCGTGACCGCGACACGATCTCGGAGCTGGTACGCGGCATCGGCGGGCCCATCAACATCCTCGCGACCAAAGGGACGCCCGCGGTGCCGGATCTGGAGGCCCTCGGCGTCGCGCGCGTGAGCGTCGGATCGGGCCCCATGCGGGCTACGCTGGCCGTGGTGCGCGCGACCGCGCGCGAGTTGAAGGGTCCGGGCACGTACGACGCGTTCACCGAAAACGCGCTCGGGTTCGACGAGGTGAACGAGCTGATGCGATGACGGCCATCGGCTTTCGCGTCAAGTCGGGCTATGCCATCGCCGTGGTGCTGGCGGGCACGAAGAGCCACCCGCGCGCCGTCGCGCGACATGTCGTCGCGTTGAGTGATCCGAAGGTGGCGGAGACGCGACAGCCGTATCACGACCGGTTCTTCAAGACCGAAGAGGATGTGGCCGAGATTGCTCGCCGGGTGCGCATCGTCAAACGCTGCGCGAAGTCTTCGGTGGCCGCGCTACTCAACGGGATGGCGCGGGAGGCTTCAGCCGAACGATCACGCGCGAGTTCGCTCCGATCCGCGCTCGTTGTAGGCAGCCTGATCGATCCCGCTACAGTCGGCAATCCGCACATCCGCGCCCACGCGTTCGAAGGGCAGCTGTTCCGCACCGTGCTCGAAGCGGCGCTGCGCGCGCGTGGACTCGCGTGCGAGGTCGTCGTCGGCAAGCACCTGCCGGCCCGCGCGAAATCGGATCTCGGCGCCGCGGCGGTGGTCGCCCGCGCGATGTCGGACTTCGGCGAGACGTTGGGGAGGCCGTGGCGGGCCGACGAAAAAGCCGCCGCGACGGCCGCCTGGCTGGCGCTGGGCGCATGAGACCGTGGCGCCGGCTCATCGCGGGTGCTGCGTTCGCGGCCGCGATGCTGGTCGGCGTCAGCGCGTCGGCGCAGACGCCGTCGCTTCAGATTCCGGCGGCAGCTCAGGCCTCGGCCGCGTTCGATCCCGTCCGCGCGACGAATGCGTACCTCGCATCCGTGCCGCCCGAGAAGAAAGCGCGGTCGGACGCGTATTTCGAGGGCGGCTACTGGCTGCAGTTGTGGGGATTTCTCTACGGTGCGGCGATCCTCTACGCGCTGCTCGCGTCGGGCTGGTCGGCCGCGATGCGCGATCGCGCGGAACGCCTCACGCGCCGGCGTCCCGTGCAGACGCTCATCTACTGGTTTCAGTTCAACGTCGTCCTCGCGCTCGCGACGTTCCCGTGGACGGTCTACACCGATTTCTTTCGCGAACATCAATACGGCTTCGCGACCCAGACGTTCTGGCCGTGGCTGTGGGATCAGACGAAGGGCTTTGGTCTCGCCCTCGTGCTCGGCGGCCTGGCGCTGATGGTGCTGTACGGCGTCCTGAGGCGCGTCGGCCGCTCGTGGTGGCTCTGGGCGACGGGCGTCGTTGTCGCCTTCAACGTGCTGGTTGCGGCGATCGCGCCGGTTTTCATCGTGCCGCTCTTCAACACCTACACGCGGCTCACCGATGCGCGCATCCGCGACCCGATTCTCCGGATGGCGCACGCCAACGGCATCGCGAGCGACGACGTGTACGTTGTCGATCAGTCGAGGCAGACGACGAGAGTCAGCGCGAATGTGAGCGGCTTGCTCGGAACGCAGCGAATCAGTCTGAACGATAACCTGCTGCGGCGGTGTTCGCTCGAGGAAATCGAGGCCGTGCTCGGCCACGAGATGGGCCACTACGTCCTCAATCACCTGGCGAAGAATCTCGTCGAGACGTCGATCGTCGTGGCGATCGGGTTCGCGCTCGTCGGCGTGGGGTTCGAGCGGATGCGTCAGCGGCGCGGCGACTGGCGGATCTCGGCGGTGGGCGATGTCGCGGGGCTGCCGCTCATCGCGCTCCTGTTTTCGATCTACGCGTTTGCCGCAACGCCGATCAACAACACGATCGTCCGGGAGACTGAGTACGAGGCCGACATGTTCGGCCTGAACGCGGCGCGCCAGCCCGACGGATTCGCGAACGCGGCGCTCAAGCTCGGCGAGTACCGGAAGCTCGCGCCAGGGCCGATCGAGGAGTTCATCTTCTTCGATCATCCGAGCGGCCGAACCCGCATCTTCAGCGCGATGCGGTGGAAGGCCGGCACGCCGAGCGCGTCTGACCTCCGTCCCGCCGCGCGCTGACCTCCGTCCCGCCGCGCGCGCGCGTCTGGGCGCCGGCGCTGATCCTTGGGCATTCCTCTTGCCTCAATTTGTCTGAATCCCCGCGCCCGGGAATCCATTTTCAGGAAAGCGAGACCGCAAATGCCTCGGAAGAAACGTGTTCTCGAAGCCAACCGTGTCTACCATGTCTACAACCGTCGGACGGATCGACAACTCCTGTTTCCATCCGCCAGCGCGTACGACGAGTTCCTCGACCTCCTCGAAGACGGTCGACGGCGCTACTGCATTCGAATCTGTGCCTATTGCCCGTTAGCGACGCACTGGCACCAGGCGATTTGGGTTCGTGACGGCGGCGGTGCGTGTGACGTGTCGAATTATCTGCGCCGCTTATCGTCGTCGCATGCCATCCGCTTCCGCCTCGCGTCCGGAACTCGCGGAAACGGCCATGTTTATCAGGATCGATTCAAGTCGCCGGTCGTCGGGTCGGAGTGGCACTATCTCACGCTGGTTCGCTACATCGAAGCGAACCCGCTCGAGGCGGGACTTGTCCGGCGCGCCGAAGAGTGGCGCTGGTCCAGCCTGGCCGAGAGGCTGACCGGCGGTCGGCGGATCCTGGAAGACGGCCCCGTTCCTCTGCCGAGCGACTGGGTCGAGATTGTCAACGCGCGGGTTCCGAGTGAGGACGCTGCTGGGACGGACGTCCGCCATGGGGGACGGAGGTCAGGGCGCGGCGGGACGGAGGTCCCGGCGGCGGTCCCGGCGGCTATAATTCGCGCCGACCCATGAGGCGCACGCTCGCGGTTCTGATCCCGCTTCTTGCCGTCGCCACCATCGCAGCCGTCCGCGCGCAGACGGCTCGCAAGCCGGCGACTCCGCGCCAGGCGTTCACCGTAGTCGAAATGACGATTCCCGAGATGCGCGACGCCATGGTCCAGGGGCGAGCAACGTCGCACCAGATCGTCCAGGAGTACTTGACGCGCATAGCGACGTACGAAGATCGGCTCCACGCGGCGATCACCGTCAACCCGAAGGCGCTCGAGCTCGCCGACGAGCGCGACCGTGAACGGGCGGCCGGCAAGATCCGCGGCACGCTCCACGGCATTCCGATCGCACTCAAGGACAACATCCACACGACCGACATGCGTACCACGGGCGGCGCGCTCGCCTTCGAGTTTCTGACACCGCCGTACGAAGCGACGCTGGCGAAGAACCTGCGCGACGCGGGCGCGATCATCATCGCGAAGACCGGTCTGACGGAGCTCGCCAATTGGGTCGCCGGCGCGCCGACGCCGATGCCCGGCAATTACAACGGACTCGCCGGCTATGGCTACAACCCGTACGATCCTCGGCGCGATCCGCGCGACGCGACCTACGACGGCCGCCCCGCGCTCGGGACGGGCGGGTCGAGCTCGGGCGTCGGCACCGCCGCGAACTTCTGGGCGGGCAACGTCGGCACCGAAACGTCGGGATCCGTGCTCAGCCCTTCGAACCAGAACATGCTCGCCGGCATCAAGCCGACGGTCGGCCGCATCAGCCGGTACGGCGTCATCCCGATCACCGCCGATCAGGACACGCCCGGCCCGATGGCGAAATCGGTGAGCGACGTCGCGATCATGCTGGGCGCGCTCGAAAGCGCGGCGCCGGATCAGAACGATCCGGCGACGCGCACCTGCACGCCGCCGCCAGGACGGGACTACACGAAATCCCTCAACCGCGCCGGACTCAAGGGCGCGCGAATCGGTATCCCCCGCGCGTTCTACTACGACCGCGTCGCGCCGCCCGGACAGACCGAACCGGTCGGCGGCATCAACGACGATCAGAAGAAAGCGATGGCCGATGCGATCGCCATCCTCAAAAGAGAAAGTGCGGTTATCGTCGATCCCGCCGACATTCCGAGCGTCGTTGACAGGGATCCGAAGAACAACCTGATGCTCTGGAACACGTGCTCCGGCGCGAACCAAAGCAAGGGAATGGACGCCGACTGTTCGGTCGACTTCAAGTACGGGATGAAGCGCGATTTCAACGCGTGGCTCAAATCGCTCGGCGCGGCCGCGCCGGTTCCGACGCTGACGGCGCTGCGCGAATGGAACATCGCGCACCAGAAAGCCGGCGCGATCAAATACGGTCAGTCGAATCTGGATATCTCGGACGAGATGGATCTCGATGCCGACAAGGCGCGCTATGACGCCGATCGCGCGAAGGACATTCGCCTTGGCGGCGCCCACGGTATCGACGAAGTCATGAAGGCCGAGCGCCTTGACGCGATCCTGTTCCCGGGCGCGGGCGGCGCCGCCATCGCAGCCAAACCCGGCTATCCGACGGTAATTGTCCCGTTCGCCCTGGTGCCGAACGCGCCGACGCCGGCGTTTCCGGCAGGCTTCGACGCGAAGCCCGCACCCTTCGGCGTCAGCTTCACCGGAACCGCCTGTAGCGAGCCGAAGCTGATCGAGCTGGCGTACGCGTTCGAGCAGGCGACGAAGAAGCGCATCGCGCCGCCGCTGTTTCCATGATGGGGGAGGATGCCATGAGACGTTTGTCTGTTGCCGCCGGCTTTCTGGCCGCGACCACGCTCGTGTCTGCGCAAACACCGGCGCCGGACGCGCAGGCGCTCGTCGCGCTGTGGCAGAAGGTTCGCACGATCCCGAACGTCGTCTACGAGCGCGCGAACGGTTGGGAGGGCAAGCTCGACGTGTACGCCCTTCGGGGTCAGACCCCGTCGCCGGTCGTCATTTACATTCACGGCGGCGGCTGGGTGCAGGGGACAAAGGAAGCGAGCGCCCTCTCGGCGCTGCCGTTCCTCGCGATGGGATACTCGGTCGTCAACGTCGAGTATCGTCTCGCGAACGTCTCGCCGGCGCCGGCGGCGATCGAAGACTGCCGCTGCGCGCTCAAGTGGGTCGTCGCACACGGCAAGAATCTGCCTTACAACCTCGACGTGTCCCGCATCGTGGTCGCCGGAGCGTCGGCGGGCGGCCATCTTGCGTTGACAACCGGTATGCTGCCGGCGAACGCCGGCTTCGATCGAAGCTGCTATACCGTCGATGAGCCGAAGGTGTCGGCCATCGTCGATTTGTTCGGCATCACGGATCTTCCAGACATGCTCGACGGGCCGAACAAGAAGCCGTTCCCGGAGACCTGGCCCTACACCACGCAGTGGATCGGGAATCAACCGAATCGCGTCGACATCGCGAAGGCGGCGTCGCCGCTGACGTACGTTCGCGCGGGCGTGCCGCCGACCATCTCGGTCCACGGTGACGCTGATCCGCTCGTGCCGTACGCCCATTCGGTCCGCCTGCAGGAAGCGCTGCAGAAAGTCGGCGTGGCGCACGAGCTCGTCACGATTTCCGGCGGTGGGCACGGGGATTTCCAGCCGGAGCAATGGCAGCGCGCGTTCGCGGCGATCGAAACGTTCCTCGCGGCGCAGGTGCCCCGAGCGAAGGCGCCCTCGTCGGCTGAAAAATAAGCTATCGCCGCGGGGAGACGGACAGTGCCACGCCGGCGGCCACGGTCGTGCCGGCGCCGTTCTCGTCCAGCGTTGCGATCGTGCGCCCAACCGAACCGAAAACGGCGATCGCCGGCGTCAGCGCGTACGACACGCTGCCGGTCAGCTCGTTCCGCGCGCGGTCCGCGATTGGCACCGTGAGCGCGTCGGCCGTGCGCCACGATCGGTTCCAAACGGCCGAAACGAACGCGGTGCCGTTGACCCGCACGCCGCATCCGCCGCCGACGAACCAGATCCCGCGCGAGAAGTAGCCACTTCCCACATAGAGCCGCGCGGGTCCATGGTCGACCTCCGCGCTCAAGGGCAGCCCGAAATGCACGCGAGACTCGCTCGTCCCCAGCGCCTCGACCACGCCGCGGCCGAGAATCTCGATCGTCGGCATCGCAGAGACTTTCACCTGGTGCTTCGCGGGATCGAGCAGCGCGATCTTCGCGCCGAGGTAACTCGTGCCGGCCCCGCCGGCAGCGCCGAGCGCATCGCTGCCGCCGACGACGTGCGGAACGGTCGCGGTGAAGTGAACGCGCGGCGTCACGCCGACTGCCGCGTCCACGATCGGCGCGTCGACTTCGCTGCTGTTTGCGCCCTGCCATCGTGCGACCGACACGGCGAGCGACACGTTGCCAGGTTCGATGAGTGTCGCATCGTCGATCCACGCAAATGGCGTGACGCCCGACGACGACTGCGTCACGCCGGAGGCCGCCGCGGGCAGATCGCTGCGGCTCGGAGGCGGATTCTTCTTGGAGTCGTTGGGGCCGCTGGGGCCCTTGCCTTTGCCCTGCGCAAACGCTGGTGCGCACATGGCAAGCGCGGCGAGGCCGCATGCCACGAGACGCGCTCGACTCATGCGCCGGTCTTCTTCTTCGACGACGTCGTTGTCTTCTTCGATGTCTGTCGAGTGTCGTCGGCGGCTTCGGTTTCAGCGCGCCGCACCGCGGTCGTCGAATCGACCGTCGGCCGCAGCTTCTGAATCGCCTGGCCGAGGCTCATCGGAGACGTCGTCGCGCCGTTCGTCGACCTCCCGAGCATCGCGGCTTTCAGGTCGGCGAATGGAATCCCGAGATTCTGCGACACGTGCACCGCCGCGATGAACTGCCCCTGATTCCTGAAGCCCGACGACGCCTGATCGAGCGTCATCCCGGCGGGGAGCATCTTCTGGATGCGATCGCCGAGCGGCTTGCCTTGCAGTTTCTGCGCGATGGGATTGACGGTTGTCGTCGTGCGGGTTGTCGTGTGTGGGTTCCCGTGCGACGTCGTTTTCGGCGGCGGCGTGTGCGACGCCGCCGCGTGGGCATTCGAGTTGCCGGCTCCGCGGCCTCGCTGTCCCGCGTCGACCGGCGAGACGAGCAACGTGCCTGTCGCGACCACTGCTGCTGAGATTGCTGCGAATCGCATGACGCGCTCCTGGGCTGCCTGGACAGGAGCAAGCCGCGTGCCGCCGCACAGATTCGTCATTCCTGGCGGAGCGCCAGATTGGGCGCGATTTTCATCGCGCGCGCGATCGGCACAGCTTGGGCGGCAACCGCGACCACGAACAAAAGGAGTGTAACGGTGACGAATGTGACCGGATCGTGCGCCCGCACATCGTACAAAGAGGCCCCCAGATAACGCGCCGCGCCCAACGCCGTGACCACGCCAACGCCGAGCCCCGCGCCGATGACGTGCAGTCCGCCGCCGAACACGAGCGCGACGATGTCGCGCGCGCTCGCGCCGAGCGCCGACCGAATCCCGATCTCGCGCGTCCGCTCGGCCACGCTGTACGAGATCACGCCATACACGCCGACGGCCGTCATCACCACCGCGACCGCGCCGAACAGCTCGAGCAGAATCATGACGAATCTGCGCGGCGCCACCGATTTCGCGACGAGGTCCGCCAGCGGTGTGACTTCGGATATCGGCACATCGGATGCCGCCGCCGTGACGACGCGCCGCGCGTCGGCGGCGGCCGCTGCCGGTTCGCCGCTCGTGCGGATCACGACGGTCAGAAACGAATCGGTGACCTGCGCCTGCGCCGTGTACATCTGCATGGTCGGCGGCGATGCCAGCTCGCGGTGGCGCACGTCGCCGACGATGCCGACGATGGTGCGCCACGGACCTTTCTCGGCGTCGCCGATCCGGACGTGCTGTCCGATGGGATCCTCGTTCGGCCAGATCCGCCGCGCGGTTCGCTCGCCGATGACGATGACATCTTCTGTGCCGGCGCGATCCGCGTCGGTGATCAGGCGTCCGCGCTTGAGCGGAATCCGCATCGCCGAAAAGTAGTCGGGCGTGACGGAATACCGCTCGACCGACGGATCGTCCGGCCCGGCTGGCCGCCCTTGCACGTGAAAGCCCCACGTGTCGCCGTTGCCGCCGAGCGGAATCTGTCCCGCGACCGCCGCAGCCTCGACGCCCGGCAGGGCGCGCAGGCGCGCGACGATCTCGTCGGACTTCTGCACGACCGCTTCGTTTCTCGCGTACGCCCGTCCGACCATCGTAATCTGCATCGTCAGCACGCGATCGGGATCGAACCCCGGATGCACGGCGAGGAGGCGTCCCACGCTCCGGATCATCAGCCCGGCGCCGATGAGCAGCACGACCGCGAGCGCCAGGTCGGCGGCCACCAGCAGGCGACGCGCCAGCGACGTCGAGCCGCGCCCGGTCTTCCGGCCGTCGGCGTGGAGCGCGTCCTGGATGTCCGTCCGTGCGGCGCGAATCGCCGGCAGCAGGCCGAACGCGATCGCCGTCGCGAGCGAGAGGAGCAGGCAGAAGACGACGATGCGTGCGTCGAGCCGGGCGTCGGTCAGTCGCGCCATCGTCGGCGGCGCGAGGCGCGTCAGGAGCGGAACGGCGAACGCGCCGACGAGAATGCCGACGCCGCCGCCAACGAGACCGAGCACCATGCTTTCGACGAGGAGCTGCCGCACGAGCCGCGCGCGGCCGGCGCCGAGCGCCGCGCGCATCGCGAGGTCGTGCTCGCGGCGCGTCATCCGCGCGAGCAGCAGATTCGCCACGTTGGCGCACGCAATCAGGAGCACGCAGGCGACGGCGCCCATCAACGCGGTGAGCGCTGGACGAATTCTGCCGGTGAGCTCGTCGCGGAGCGGCACGAGCGTCATCGTGGCAGGCGCGTAATCGGCCGGGAACTGCCGCCGGAGGTCCGCCTGCACGCGATCGATGTCCGCACGGGCCGCGTCGGCCGCCGTCGCGGCTTTCAGCCGGGCGATCGCCTTCAGGTGCTGACACGTGCGGCATGCATAGTTGAGCGTCGTGTCGTACCCGAGCGCCGCCCACATGTCGGCGGGCTGCTGATAGAAGTGTTCCGAGAGCAGCGGCTCGAACGTCGACGGCATGACACCGACAATCGTGTAGCGCTGATCGTTCATGACGAGGACGCGGCCTACGGCCGCCGGATCGGCGTTGAACCGCCGGCGCCAGAGACGATCGCTCAGCAACACGACGCGCCAGTCTTTGACCGTGTCGTCCTCGACGCGGAAATCGCGGCCGAGCGCCGGCCGGACGCCGAGCATTCGGAAGAAGTTCCACGACACGCGCAATCCGCTGATCCGCTCCGGTGCGCCATCGACCGCGAGCGTGGGCTGCCACGACCGCAGCAATGCCATCTCCTCGAAGCCGCGGCTGCGGCTCCGCCAGTCGACAAACGTCGTATATCCGACGTTCTCGGCGGATCCATCGGGTGCGCGCGCCCCGACCGCCACCAGTCGATCCGGATCCGCATACGGCAGCGGGCGCAGCAGCACGGCATCGACGACGCTGAAGATGGCGCCATTCGCGCCGATGCCGAGCGCGAGCGTGATGACGGCCGCGGCCGTGAACGCCGGCGCGCGCAGGAGCAGGCGTACGGCGTAGCGGAGGTCACGCGCGATGCCGGTGAGCGGACCGGCCTCGAGCGGCGGCGCCGGCGGGACGGCCGCCCTCGGCCGATCGGCGCGGGCGATCTCGGCTGCGGCGCGAGCGGCCAGCGGCGCGAGCGCCGCCTCGACCGCCTCCGCCTCGCTCATGCCGGTCGCCACCAGTTCGGCGTAGTGCTCGGCGACGTGTTGCGCCAGCTCGTCGACGATGTCGACGGCGCGCGCCGCGTCGACGGGCAGCAGCCCGAGTCTGTCGCGTACGAGTTGCTTCCAGTTGGGCATGGGTCCTATTCGTTTCGAATGACAGCGAGCGGATCGAGACGCGCGGCCCGGCGTGCGGGCAGATAGGCGGCGGCGCCGCCGATGCCCAGCACGAGGAGCGTCACGAGCGCCAGCGTCCCCGGATCGAACGGCTGCACCGCGAACAGGAATGTCGACAGCGCCCGCGCCAGGCTGGCGCACAACACGAGCCCGATGGCGATGCCAATCGCCGTCAACGCGATCGCACGCCCGACGACCATGCGCGCAATGCCGGCGCGCGATGCACCGAGCGCCATACGGACGCCAATCTCGCGCGCGCGTTCGCCGACCCAATGGTTGATCGTGCCGTAGACGCCGACGGAGCACAGCGTCAGCCCCAGCGCGGCGAACAGATCGACGAGCGACGTCTGGAACCGGCGCGCCGCGACCGATTCCGCGATCACATCGTCGAGTGACTCCATCTGGTAGACGGGCTGCAGCGGATCCACTTTCGTCAGCTGTTCACGGATCGCGCGCGCGTAGCCGGCGGGTTCGCCATGCGTCCGCGCGACGAAGCTGTTCCAGCGAAGCCACGTGAACACCCGCTGTGTGTACGGCGCATAGATTGACGGGGCCTCGGGACGGTCGAGCCCGTTGCTTTTGACGTCCTTCGCGACGCCCACGATCGAGTACACGGACGCATCGAACACGGGCACGCCGGTCGCCCATCGAATCCGCTGGCCGACGGGATCCTGGTTCGGCCAGTACTTGCGCGCCGCTGCCTCGTTCAGGATGAGAACGAGTGGCGTGTCCTGGCGATCCTGCTCGGTGAATGCACGGCCGCGCACGATCGGAATGCCGAGCATCTCGAAATAGTTCGCGCTGATCGCGCGATAGCCGGCCATCGGTTTGTTGCCTGGCTCGACGTCTCGGCCTTCGATCGTGAACTGCTGGCCGGATCCCGGATCGCTAAGGGGTAGTTGCGACACGCTCGCGACCGCCTCGACGCCGGGCAGCGTCCCCAGTTGATCGAGCGCACGGCGGATGTACTGCCTGCCGTCCGCGGCCGATCGGTAGCGCGGCGGCGTCAGGAAGACTTTGAAGCTGATCGCGCGCGACGGATCGAAGCCAGGCGCCACCGACGTCAGCCGCGCGAAGCTCTTGAGCAACAGCGCCGCGCCGACGGCGAGGGTCATCGTCACCGCGACCTCGACGACGATCACGAACGCGCCGGCGCGTCCGCGGCCCGGCGCCACGGTCGTGTAGCCGACGGCGTCGCGCAGCCCTCCCTGCGAAGAGACGCGGAGGGCGCGCGCGGCGGGCGCGAGCGCCGCGAGTGCGCCGGCGATGCTCGCGACGGCAAAGGTGAAGCCCAGCACGGGAAGATCGAGCGCCGTTTCGTCGAGCCGCGGCACGTCAGACGGTCCGAACCGGACGAGGAGCCGAATCGCGCTCCACGCGAGGGCGAGACCGCACAGGCCGCCGATCGTCGAGAGCACGAGATTCTCGATCAGCCACTGCGCAAGCACGCGCATCCGGCCCGCGCCGAGCGCGAGGCGGAGCGCCGTTTCGCGGCGACGGGATGTCGCGCGCGCGAACAGCAGGTTCGACACGTTCGTGCACGCGATGAGCAGCAGGAGTCCGACGGCGCCCGCCAGCAGCAGCAGCGCCGGCTTCGTATCTCCCACGATGGCTTCGTGCGCCGTCGTCAGGCGGACACGCCATCCATGATTCGTGTCGGGGTATGCGGCGTCGAGCTGGGCGCTCACCGCATCGACTTCGGCCTGTGCGGCGGCGATCGTGACGCCGGGTTTCAGCCGGCCGACGGCGGTCATGAATCGGCTGTTGCGCGGCATGCCGGTCATGTTGTCCTTGATGGCCGCCCACATCTCGATGTCATCCGTCGGGAACCGGAAGCCTGACGGCATGACGCCGATCACGATGTGCGGGCGCCCTTCCATCATCAGCGCGCGGCCGAGGACGCCGCGGTCGCCGGCGAACAGCCGCTGCCACACGCGGTATCCGAGGACGACGACTTCGTCGCCGCCGGGACGGTCGTCGGCCGGCTCGATCGCGCGGCCGAAAAGCGGTTGGGCACCGAGCAGCGGGAAAAACGAGCCGCTGACGCGCGCGCCGAAGATCCGCTCCGGAAGATCGAGGCCGGTGACGTTGAACGTCCAGCCGGAGAGCAGCGCCATGCTGTCGAACGAGGTCAGCTGCTTCCGCCAGTCCTCGAAGTCCGGCACCGAGCTGCTCCCGATCTGGGCGCGCGTTCCCGAATGGATGTTGAGAAACGCGACGACGTGCGACGGCTCGCGATAGGCCGGCGGGCGGAGCACGACGGCGTGGACGACGCTGAAGATGGCGGCATTCGCCCCGACGCCCAGCGCGAGCGTGACGATGGCCGCGGCGGCGAAACCGGGGGCGCGGCGCAGCAGGCGGAGCGCGTATCGCACGTCCCGCGCGAGCCCGCCAAGACGCGAGCCTGCCGTCGCCGGAGGCGCCGGCGACACGGGGCGCGGGCGATCCGCGCGCGCGATTTCGACCGCCGCGCGCTCGGCGAGCGGCGCGAGCGCTCGGTGAAGCGCCGTGGCGTCGTCGACGCCCGCCGCGACGAGCTCGGCATGGTGGTCGGCGACGTGCTGCGCGAGCTCGTCGACGATGTCGACGGCCCGGGCGCCGTCGACCGGCAGCGGGCCAAGGCGATCGCGGACGAGGCGTTTCCAATCACGCATGACGAATCCGTGCGACGCGGTTGAGCGCTGCGAAGAACGCGCTCCAGCTTCGACGTTGCGCGTCGAGAACGGTTTGTCCCTCGGCGGTGATGCGGTAAAAGCGGCGCCGGCGCGCGCCTGCCTTTTCCACCCACCGGCCCTGGATCAGGCCACGGCGCTCGAGGCGATAGAGCGTCGGGTAGAGCGACGCGACGTGGAACTTGAGCGCGCCGCCGGATCGCTGATCGATGAGCTTCGCAATCTCGTAGCCGTGCCGATCACGCTGCTCGAGCAGGGCAAGGATCAGGACTTCCGCGCTGCCTTTTCGCAGTTCTCTGTCGTCGGACATATGTGGACAGCATATGTATCAGTCATACATATGTCAACGGCCCACAGGTTCGCAGGTTCGCAGGTTCGCCGGTTCCGAGGTTCGCGGGTTCTGGGGTTCGCCGCTGTAAAATGAAGCTCCTTTGGTCGAGTCGCTGATCGCGGACGTTCGCTTTACCCTGCGCTGGCTGCGGCGGAGCCCGGGGTT
>Ga0310810_10004863_pt1 | contig 14932 bp, 14 predicted proteins | sample NCmetagenome_FD_207641 | JGI IMG/M metagenome (GOLD analysis project Ga0310810, IMG submission 207641) | Soil microbial communities from experimental microcosm in Duke University, North Carolina, United States - NC | ecosystem: Engineered > Artificial ecosystem > Soil microcosm > Unclassified ...
AAGATCCGAAGGCGAAGGACGCGAAGGAAGCAGAACCGAAGCCCCAACCGAAGCAGAAGGGTGGCTTGCTCGGAAAGATCGGACTGACCGGCGGATCACAATCGCAAAACTCACAGACGGTCGCGTCGGCAGGAGCGCGCGGGCTCGGGCAACCGGATCGCGACGCGAAAGGCGGTACCAATCCAACCCGAGTCGCGATCATCATCAATCCCGCCGATCTCGCCGAGTTCAAGAAGGGCATCGCCTAACCCAGAATGGGCTTCTACCACGCCTGGCACCTCGTCTTTGGCGTTCTGACGCTGATGATCGCGCTCGCGATCTCGGCGCTCACCATCAATCGCCTGGTGCGGCGGAAGCTGAAGCTTTCGCTGTTGCTCCTGGGCGCCTATGTCGTCGTCCACATCGTGGTCGGCCTCGAGCTCGCTCCTGATGCCGCCGTCGATGAGCAGCTGATCTCGGTCGAGCGGCTCGCCTTTGCCGCCGCCCTGATCAACCTCGCGGTCATTTCGTTTCTCAACCCGCTTCGGGAGGATCGCGTGCCGGATCGCTATCCGGCGATCCTCCAGGACTTCATCGTCATCGCATTGCTGGTGCTGGTGGCGACGCTGGTGTTCCACGACAAGCTGCTGACGACGTCAGCCGTGAGCGCCGTCGTCATCGGCTTTGCGTTGCAGGATACGCTGGGAAACGCATTCGCCGGACTGGCGATTCAGAGCGAGCGGCCGTTCAACATCGGCCATTGGATCAAAGTCGGCGACTTCGAGGGGCGAGTCGCTGAGGTTACCTGGCGTGCGACGAAGCTCCGCACCAAGGCCGGCAATTTCGTGGTCCTGCCCAACAACATCGTTTCGAAGGAAGCGATTACCAACTACTCCGAACCGTCGACGCAGTGTCGCGTCGAGGTCGAGGTGGGGGCGAGTTATCTGTCATCGCCGAATATGGTGAAGTCGGTGATTGCCGAAGCGCTTGCCAATTCGGCGCGCGCGCTCAAGACGCCGGCGCCGGATGTGGTCCTGGCGGCGTTCGACAGCTCCGCGATCAACTATCGCGTCCGGTTTTGGATCGAAGACTACGAACGCGACGAGGCCGCGAGAGACGAAGTACGCTCGGCCATCTACTACGCGTTCGCGCGGCACGGCATCGAGATTCCGTGGCCGATCCAGGTCCAGTACGAGAAGGCTTGGGACGAGCCGGATCCGGCGGCGCAGGTGCACGACCGCGGCCGGTTGCTTGGCGGCGTGGATCTATTTGCCGGACTCAACGACGAAGCTCGTCACGAGATTGCCAGATCGCTCCGATCGAGAACGTTCGGCAACGGAGAGTCGATTGTCCGGCAGGGTGAGCCAGGAGAATCGATGTTCATCGTCGGCTCGGGCCGAGCCGTCGTCGTGTTGGAGCCCGATCGCCGCGAAGTGGCCACGATTGAGACCGGCGGATATTTTGGCGAGATGTCGCTGCTGACGGGGGAGCCGAGAACCGCCACGGTGATCGCGCGCGGCGACACGGTCGTGCTGGAGATTGGCGCGGACCTTTTCCGCCATCTTGCCGGAACGAGTCCACAGGCGATCGAACAAGTGGCAGTCGCAGCTGCCGCGCGGCGTATCGAGCTCGACAAAGTCCGCGCGACCGGTGCGGCATCCGCAGTCGCCGACGCTCCGGCCAGTCTTCTCAGCCGGATGCGTCGGTTTCTCAGATTGTCTTAGTGTCCGCTTCCAGCTTCCCGCTTCCGGCTTCCAGCTCGTGAATCGAGAGCGGGTAGCCGGTAGCTGGAAGCCTCACCATTTCAAATTACCGGTATCGCCCCTCATTGAATCCGCGCTCGTATCCGTCGCGGAATCCCTGGCGGTAGACATCCTTGTATTGCTCGCGCGAGCCGTAACGGCTGTCGTAATGACGGTCGCCCGACCGATACCATTCCTGACGAAGCGGATCGGACGATCGGTTCCTGCGTGCGTCGTCCCGTCCCTTTTCGTAGCCGTCGTTCACGCCGTTCTGAAAGGCGACGTTGTTATATCCGCCACCGTATCCGCCAGACGTGCCGGGATACGCCGGGTAGACAGGACGGTTGCTCGGATAGGGATACCCATATCCGCCATTCGTATCCCGCCTCGGCACCGCGCGCCCGTCACCGTAGCGCCCGTCACCGTAGCGCCCGTTTCCGTTTCCGTAGCCGTAGTTCGGGACGTAACGCTCGTACCCATCAGAGTATCCAGCAGCAAAGCCGGTGCGGAACGACTGACGATACCGGTCTTCCGAACCGTATTCCCGGTGGTAGCCCTTATCGCCGTGTTGGTACGCTCCCTCGTCCTGATATCGGAAACTGTCGCGTTTCTTCCCGTCCTTTTCCCCTTCTTTCAACCCTTCGCGAAACCCGTTGTCGTAGGCGATGCGGCCGGAGTTGTAGTACGACTCCTGGGCGGCAGGGTAAGGACGGCCATCGTCGAGCCATCCGCGCGTCTGCGCCTGCGCCGGCGCGGTCAGCGCGAGCGCGGCAACACCAAGCGCGGGAACAAACAGTAGACGTCTCATGGGTTCTGGACCTCCGTAGCGCTGAGCGCTCACGCCCGGAGAAATCGCAAGAACCACGCCGCCGTGATCGCGCCAAAAAACCGCACAAAAGTCGCGGATTTCCACGGTTCGGGCGCGAAGAGAGGACACCTCATGAGGTGGAGACAGGACAGTCGAACCTTGGCGACTAGCGACTAGCGACTAGCGGCTAGCGACTAGCGACTGGCGACTAGCGACTCGCGACTGTCTTCGGGTGACTGGCAGATCTCTGTCGTCTAGCGAGGTCCCTTTCGGGTCAGCAAGCAACCGGGCTAGGCGCCGCCTGCCAGCCGCTAGCCGCCCGACTTACTGCGACCAGACGAGCACGCGTTCGCCGGTGGCATTTTCGTGATCGACGATGAGCGTTGGGCCGAAGCGTTCGAGGTCCTCTGCGGTGAGGCGCAGATCCTCGAGGTTCATGTGATTGCCGTTGAGGTCGATTGTCGCGCCGCGCATCTTCATCCGGACGACCCAGAACGGAATGCTGACGCGAACGATCTTTCCTTCATCCGGATCGAACGCCATCACGTTGATCGACTCCGGCGCCTTCGCGTTGGGCGGCGGCTGACGATCCACGTTCGAACGAAGATACTTCCCGTGCTTGTCGAGCTCGATTAGCGGTTTCTGACCCTCAAACCGTCGGCGAACCTGATCGAAGTCGTGCGCGGCGTTGCTGGCCGTCACGGTGCGAGTCTGGACGTGCTGCGAAAAGAAATACAGTCCGACGCCGGCCATCGCGACGACGCCGAGGACGCCGATCGCGATGATCGCGATGACGACCCAGACCCACGCTTTTACCTTACCGGCCATTCGAGCTCCTCAGGAGCGCGCGTGCGTCCTCGATACACACGGGATCGTTCCCACGCTCGCACAAGGTCTCGGCCTGCCTGGCTTCCTGGACCGCGACATTTCGATCGCCGCGCTTCAGCGCGAGACGTCCCAACTCAACCCGCGCGCGGCCGTTCACCCAGTTCTGTGAATCCGCACTGCTCGCGACCGTGAGATCGGTCAGGGCTTCGTCGGTTCGGCCCAGCGCCGCTCGTGCGGCGCCGCGCTTGTATCGCCACAAGGCTTCCTCACCAGGGATACGTGGGCGGGTGTCCTTCGCCAGCATCGCCAGGCCTTCGTTCAGCAGCTTTTCTGCCTGCTGAGCGCGCCCGGCACGGAGCGCCGTGGACCCGGCCTCGAGCCACAGCAGCCGATTTCGCGGAAACAGTTGCTGCAAGTCGGCGAGCACCTGGAGGGCATCGTCCCATCGACGCTCTCGGTTGTACACCAGAATCAGCGCGAACAGCGCGTCCGCGCGGGCATCGTTGCCGCGGTCGATGGCGACGCCGGCGGAGTCGCGAATCGGCTTCAAGTTGGGATCGAGTTCTGCGGTCTCACGCAGCATTTGAATGCCGCGGTCGCGTCCGCCGCCGAACCCAGCCACGTAGGCGACCATCCGCATCGGCAGCGAGAAGGTGGAGACGACGTACCGATAGGTCCCGACGACGAGCGCGGCGTCCTTCCTCGATGGATCGAGTGCGAGCGCTTTCTCATGCTCGTCGTAGGCGCGCCGTGCGGCGCGAAAGCCGGTCAGCATCTTGCCTTCGACGGTTGCGACATACGACGCCTGCAGCCCGACTGCCGCACCGAGATCGTAGTGAGCCTGCGCGTCGTTCGGGTTGGCCGCGACGCGTCGCTCCGCGAGGGTAATGGCTCGATCGATATGCATACGAAATTCCCCGTCAATCTCCGGCGGGGGCTTCGCGAGATCGACGCTCGATCGTGAAAACGACCCAAGATAGTGATCGACCGTCACGGCGCCGCGGCGAAACAGGAGGTTGAGCCAGAGTACCGCCGCCAGCGACCGGTGAGGGGCCGGGTCGTCGGGGGACAGGGCCACTGCGCGCCTGAGGAGTTCGAGCGCCTGATCGTGATCGAGGTTGCAGGCGAGATCGAGCCCGCGAAGGCGCAGCTGGTTGCTCGTTTCAAGCGGAGGGACGGGGCGGGTCGGCACTGACGCGTTGCACAAAACGGCCATCAGAATGACCGCCGCGAGGACGCGCACTGGCAGTTGCCAGCTCATAAGACTATGATAGTCCGCTGCACGCATCAATCGTGCCGCTTTGGCAACGAGGAGGAAGCACAGATGCCGCGAGGGCGACCGAGGAAAAAACCACGCAGTATGCTTTTCAAGTCGGCCGAGTTGATCGGCTGGGCGATCGGCGGCATCGAGCGGGAAATCGCTGAAACACGTGTGCGGCTCGCCGCGCTGACCGCGCAGGCGGCCAACCTTCGGAAGCGCGCCGGCGTGAGGGCCTCGGCCGCAGCATCAGCTGTGGCCAACGCCGTCGGCACGGCCGCAGAAGGGGCGCCGACGGGTCGCAAACGGCGTCGCCGCAAGATGTCTCCGGAAGCGCGCAAGAAGATTTCAGAAATGATGAAGAAGCGCTGGGCGGAACGCCGCAAGGGCAAGTAGGCGCTACAACACAATCCCGCGGCCGAGGCCGCGCTCCGCAGCCTTGATATAGGCGAGGTGCGCGGCCGCCACGTCCTCCACGGCCATCCCGAGCGATTTGAAGATCGTCACGTCGGTCACGGATGTTCTTCCCTTCACGGTTCCAAGAACGACCTCGCCCAGTTCTCCGGAGAGATGGGTTTCGTCGAACGCACCGGCGCGCAGGGGAATGACGATGTCGCCGGCCTCGACGAGCGCGCCTTCGCGCGAATCCACGAACACGCGACCACGGCCAACGAGTGCGGTTTCCATCTCTCGTTGATCCGGGCGGCACGCGCCAACGGCGCAGATGTGCGCCCCCTCCGCGATCCACTCGCTTCGAACGACCGGCTCACGCGCGGCGGTCGCCAGCACAATCAGGTCGGCGCCGTCGACGGCGTCCCGTGCGGACGCCGCAGCCAGGATCGGTGCATCCACGCGCGGACGCATCTCGCGCACGAACGCCGTCCGGTGATCGTGGGTTGGACTCCAGACGCGAACGTCACGCAGCGATCGGACCATCGCGATCGCTTCGAGATGACTTCTGGCCTGCACGCCCGATCCGACGATCGCCAGTCGCGATGCATCGGCGCGAGCGAGATGTTTTATCGCCACCGCCGACACCGCGGCGGTTCGCGCTTCGGTAATGAACCGGCCGTCCATGATCGCCAACAGCTCGCCGGTCATCGGATCGAGCAGGACGATCGTCGCGAGATGCGTTGGCAGACCGACCGCGGCATTGCTCCCGAAGACGCTCACCACTTTGGTACCGAGCATAGCGGGATCGGAAATGAACGCGGGCATGACCCCGACGAACGCCCTCTGAAGTCCGACCTCGATTACGCTCCGGAGCGGCTGCGTCACCTGGCGCGATGAAAATTGCGCCAGCGCGGACTCCATCGCGTCGATCAGGTCGCGCATCGACAGCACGATGCGCACGTCCTGTTCGGAGAGCAAGACCGGCATGAGTACCTAAGCTTACCTGAACGGTTCGATATCAGATGTGGTCAGCGAGCGGGGCCCGGATTCGACGGAAGGTTCGAGGGCGACGCGCACCCGCCGCCCGTGCCGCATGCAGAATCTAGCGGATTACGCGAAACTCACGACCAGAATCGCGACGGTGAGCAGGATTGCCACGATTGCATCGGCATTGCTCGAAAAATTGAAGTCTCTCATGGTGTCCGTCCTTTCACTATCGTTAGACGGCACCCCGGGGTTGAAAGTTTACCCTCTTATTTTTCCGTCGTCGGTTCACTGGTGGCGACGTAACTCTTACGTGCCCGGGCGACCATGCCAGGTTTCTTGAGCCTGACGTCCAGCTTGTGAATCTTGCCGTCGAGGAGTTGCGGCGTGAAGCCGAGCACGTACTGACTGTGCAGTTCCTGCGCAACCCGTGTGAAGGTGCTCGTCAACTCGTCGGTCTTCTTCAACAGGAAAAATCCGCCACCCGTCTCTTCGGAGAGTCGTTTCAGCCCACGGTCCGGGCTCGATCGCACGCGGCGTGCGCCGTCGAAGTATTCGTTCTCGAGACCGACGGAGTAGACCATCACTTCTTCGAGCCGTCCGCGATCCGTCACATGACCGGACCCCACCTTGCTCGAGTTGTCGTCGCCATCGGTGAACACGAGCACGACCTTGCGGCCTTGCAGCGGCTTCAACTGCGACATGCTTTCGTTGACCGCGTCGTACAACCGCGTCGGATAGCCGAAATCGAGATCCTTCAGCGATCGCACCAGCATGTCGCGGCTGTTGGTGAATCCTTCCGGATGGAATTCGATCTTGTCGTTGAAGGCGCCAACCATTCCCTGATCGTCTGGCATCAATCGGAGCAGGAACTGCTCAGCCGCGGCTTTCACCAGGTCGAGCGCCAGCGTCATGCTGCCGCTGGTATCGAGCATGACGACAACGCTGATCGGCTGCGGCTTGTTGTCGAACGACGTCAGCGTTTGCAGCTTGTTGTTGTCGTACACCTCGAAGTCGTCCTGCACGAGATCGGGGACCAGCCGCTTTTCGGCGTCGGTCACCGTCGCGTAGAGCGCGACGGTGTTCGTCGAAACCTTGAACGTTTTCTGTGGCGTTTCCTGGGCTGATAGCGAGGCAATCAGAATCGCCGTGGCTGCGATCGGGGCAAAGATCCGTATCGACATTTTGGGTTACTGCTGCAGAAAGTATTCCAGTCGTGGTCCGGCCGATGGCCGGACAGGCACGGGCAACGTCGCGAGGTTGTTCGTGTTCTCACTATTGTACAGGCTGCGGAACGTTTCCCGTTTCCTTGTTCCTGTCAGCGTTTCTTGATGCTCGCGGGCCCACCCCCCGCTCGCGCTCCCGCGGGGCGCCGTTTCGCGGCGCTTCCGGCTAGCGAAGCCGGGCCTCCAACGCCACGTCAATCGCCTCCGCCATCCGTCGGTATCCGGCAGCCGATGGGTGGAGGCCGTCAGGGGACTCAAAAAGCCGGTCCGGATTGTCGGAGGCGGCTACGGCCGACCGTGTGTCTGCGAAGGCAATCCCTGGCTGGCGCCGGATCCACTCGTTGATCTGATGCATCCGCGCGTTCTCGTCGGCCGTCGCGGTGTTGTAGGGGACGATCGAGCCGGCGACGACGATAATCCGCGCATCCGCCGCACGGGTGTACATCGCGTGCAACTGCTCGGTGACGTGATCGACCGTGCGCCCCTGATACACGTCGTTCACACCGGCGATGATCACGACCGCAGCGGGCGATGCCTGGATCACATCGCGATCGAAACGCGCGCGAATCTGATCGCTACGCTCGCCGTTGACACCGCGATTGAGCACCGTCCAGGTCGGACGAATCTTCATCAACCAGTACGAGTACTGGCTCGTCTCGTCGCCGCGCCCGTTGGGAGGTTCCTCGAGCGGGGAATGGAACCCCGGCGTGCCGGCGGTCGTGGAGTCTCCCAGCGCGACGATTCTGACGCCGCCCGCCTGCTGATTCATCACGACGGCAAGCCACAACGCGATCGAAACACAGACCGCCGGGTCGTTCATTTGGACTCGAAGATCATGGTCGACGGACCGCGCTCGGATTGGAGTCGCTTCGATACCTTTTCCACGTCGCGCATGACCCGCAGGATGTTCTCGCCGAGGATCTTCTTCACGTCGTCGTCCTGGTATCCGCGGCGGAGCAGCTCGGCGACAAGCGCCGGGTACTTCGATACATCCTCCAGGCCTGCGGGAACCATCGTGATGCCGTCGAAGTCGCTGCCGAGACCGATGTGATCGATGCCGGCAACTTTACGGATGTGATCGATATGGTCCGCAGCCTCCGACAGCGTGGCGCGCGGCGCCGGATGCGCAGACGTCCACTCCTGAACGCCGCGCGTGACCGCGGCCGCGTCAGCAGGAAACTGCTTGGTCAGCCTCGCGCTCTCCGCATCCTGCAGCTTCTGCCAGGCCGCAACCTTCGGCGATAGAAATCCCGGCACGAACGTGACCATGACGACGCCGCCGTTTTTCGGCAGCAACTGCAGAATGTTGTCAGGCACGTTGCGCGGTACATCGTTCAGCGCGCGCGCGGACGAGTGCGAAAACATGACCGGCGCCTGGCTGACACGGATCGCATCCTCCATTGTCTCCGGTGATACGTGGCTGAGATCGACCAGCATCCCGAGCCAGTTCATTTCGCGCACCACCTCGTCGCCGAATGGTGCCAACCCGCCAAACTTGGGATCGTCCGTCGCCGAATCCGCCCACGCCGTGTTCTTCGAATGCGTCAGCGTCATGTATCGCGCGCCGAGTCGATAGAACATTCGCAGCGCGGCAAGCGAGTTGTCGATTGAATGGCCGCCCTCCATCCCGATGAGCGAGCCAATTCGACCCCTCTTGAAAATCCGCTCCACATCGTCGGCGGTCAGCGCGAGCTCGAATGCTTCGGGATAACGGCGCACCATCTGATGGACGGTGTCTATCTCCTCGAGCGTGGCGGTCACCGCGCTTTGGCCTGCAAGTTCGACCGGCACGTACACCGACCAGAACTGACCGCCGACGCCGCCGGCTCGCAGGCGGCCGATGTCGGTCATGATCGAGGGCTGCGGCTTTGCGATGTCGAGCTTCTCGAAGTTCCGCTGCGCCTTTTCGCGCAGCGCCCACGGATAGTCGTTGTGACCGTCGATGAGCGGCGTCTGCTTCAGCAGCCCTCGGGCACGCTCGAGGCGCGCCGAATCCGTCGATTGCGGAAGAGTCGTCGCGAAGGCGAGACAGAGGCAGAGCGTCGTCCAGAAGCGAGTCGGCATCCTTCATCGTAATTGCTGATTGCTGAATTTTGATTGCTGATTGGCCCTCAATCAGCAATCGGCAATCGAAAATCAGCAGTTACAGAATGGCGACTTGACTGGTCGGATATAGCGGGATTAGGCTTGAAACGAGATCAGTCTCATTTTGATTCGGCTGCTGATTGCCGCCTGATGATGCGGAAATCAACGGTGGGGTCTTCGTCGGCGGAAGCCACAGGACACAATGATTCAGTCGTTTGTGATCACGTTGCGCGAAGGGCTCGAGGCGTTTCTGATCGTCGCGATCAGCCTCGCGTATCTGAAAAAGACCGGACGTTTCGCGCTTCTGCCCGCCGTCCACTGGGGCATTGCCGTGTCGGTTCTGTTGAGCGTCGGTGCCGGCATTCTTCTCGCTCAGGCAAACAATCAGGCGTTGTGGGAGGGAGTGCTGGCACTCGTCGCGGCGCTCCTCGTCGCGTCGCTGACGATGCATATGTGGCGGGCAGGGAAGCGGATGAAGCGCGAGATTGAAGGACGACTGGAGGCATCGTCGCTCAAGCTCGGCCGCGCCGCCTTCATGGGAGTGTTCGGCTTCACGCTCGTGATGATCACGCGCGAGGGCATGGAGACGGCCCTCCTGATGACGCAACTGATTTTCACGGTCAAATCAACGCAGGTGATCGCCGGCGCCGTTGCGGGTACGACGGCTGCGGCGTTCATTGCCTGGTTGTGGTCGCGCTATGGGTATCGCGTGAACCTCTCGCGTTTTTTCCAGGTGACGGCAGTCTTCCTGCTCGTGTTCGTCGTGCAGCTCCTCATCTACGGGTTCCACGAGCTGACCGAAGCCAACGTCTTTCCGAACAGCCAGCCGTTACACGATGCGACCGAAGCGTACGGCCCCGACGGCATCTACGGCCAGTATCTGACTTACCTTCTGGTGCTGCTGCCGCTCGCGTGGCTCGCGGTTACTCACTTCGTGAGCGGCCAGCGCGACGCGCGGCCCAGCAGCACGTAGCGAGCGAAACAAGGTTCCGCGCGGTTCCACTAGGTTCTACAGGGTTCTGCTTGGTTCCCGAGGCAACGAACATGGTGGAATCTTGTCGAACCTGGTTGAACCCCTTGCAGAACCTGGTAGACGCCCAGCGATAGAATCCCCGTATGGCCGCGAAGCTACCGACCAACGTCTCGCTCGTTTGGGAACACGATCTGGTGTTTGGGGGTCGATCCGGAGACGTGCAGATTACGCTCGATAGCGCCTCGCACGCCGGACCGTCGCCCGTGCAGGCGCTTGCCTTTGCGCTGGCGGCCTGCATGGCCATGGACGTCGTCCACGTGCTGAAGAAAGGGCGGTGCGATTTTCGCGGCTTGCGGGTCGACCTGATCGGTGAGCGGGCGAACACGGATCCACACCGCCTTACCGCCATCACGCTCACCTACACGATTACCGGCACCGTGCCGGCCGCCAAAATCGATCGTGCCATTCAATTGTCGCGCGACAAGTATTGCTCGGTGTGGCACTCGATGAGACAGGACATTCCTCTCACCGTGAACTACACGGTCACGCCAGGAACGTAGTGGGACGACGAACGTACGTGGATTGGGCACGCGGGCTTGCCGTGCTCATCATGATCCAGGCTCACGTGCTCGACAGCTGGACGCGGATTGATTCGCGTGGTTCCTGGCAATACGCGTGGTCGATGATCGTGGCTGGCTTTGCTGCGCCGTTGTTTCTCTTTCTCGCTGGCGTGTCGATCCCGCTCTCCGCGGGATCGAAGCTGCGACGAACCGGCGACAGGGCGATCGCCGCATCCGCGGTGATCAATCGGGGATTCTGGATCTTCTGTCTGGCCTTTCTGTTTCGCATCCAGGCGTGGGCGCTGGGATGGGGTTCGCCCCGCGGCATGCTGAAGGTCGACATTCTGAACGTCATGGGTCTCGCCGTCGCCGTCGCTGGCGCGCTGTGGGGTGCCGTCCAAGTTCCCCGTCTTCGTCCGGTGGCGTTTGCCCTGGTTGCCGCTGCCATCTCCGTCCTCACACCGATCGTACGAACCACGCCGTGGCTCAATCCCTTGCCGGACGCACTCGAGGCCTACGTCCGGCCGCTCGGCGGGCTCACGGCCTTCTGCTTTTTCCCATGGGCAGGATTCGTGTTTGGGGGCGCCGTCATTGGTTCGCTGCTCGATGCGGTTCGAACGCTCGAAGGGGACTCGCGATTGAACCGCTGGCTTGCGGTGGCGGGAGCGGCGCTTGCCGGTGCCGCATATGCCGGATCCTTTCTGCCGACGCCGTACGCTCACTCAGAATTCTGGGGAGGTTCGCCCGCGTTCTTTGCGCTGCGCGTCGGTATCCTCACACTCATCCTTCCGTGGGCGTACGTGTGGGAGCGGATGGTCGTTCGTCAGTCGTGGAGTCCGATGCAGCAGCTGGGACGAACCTCGCTCTTCATTTACTGGATTCACGTCGAGATGGTCTATGGACTGCTGTCGCTACGGATACACAAGACGCTCAGCCTCCCGCAGGCGTGGACGGCATACGCCTTGTTCGTGATTGTGATGCTGTTCTGTTCGATGGAGAAAGATCGGATCGTGCGCTGGTGGAACGCGAGGCGGAAGCAGAACGCCTACTTCATCGAGTCCAGGACCTTTTGAACGATATCGGCGCGAACGTCGTGTTTGTCCCTCATCTCGCGCGCGACGGTCGTCAGCTGAATACGCACGAGCGCTATCGATCTCGCCGCTGACGCCGCCTCGTACCCCTGACCGCGGGATGCCTTCTCGAGCGAATCCAGGTTCAATTGCGTGCGAAGCCGCGCGACGAGCGGCCGGTCGTCGGCGCCGAGCTGGGTGACGACCTTCCCCACCGCATAAATCTCCTGTTGTTCCCGGCGGTCGGCGCGTTCCTCCAGCTTGCGCGCGTCCTTGAACCGCGCGTCCGTTTCGATCGTCTTCAGTCGACGCTCCGCATCGGCGGCATCGATCAGGCCGGAATAGGTCGTCACAATGGAACCGTAGGCTCGCCACGCCTCCGTCAGAAGGCCGCGCTCCTCCAGCGCCCGAGCGCGCGAAACATCTTCGGCCAGAATCGTGCGGACCAGATCGAGATCGCGAGCGCGACGTCCGTCTTTGACCTCCATCCACCCCAGCGCACGGGCGACGACGTCGGTCGGCGGCCACTGATGACCGCCGTCGAAGAACTCGATGCGGTGCGAAGACTTGGCGTCGGCGAGCATCGCATCGATGTTCTTCACCTGAAGAAAGTTGAAGTCGCTGTGGCCGGCACTGCCAAACCAGGCGAACCGCTTGTCCTTGGCGATCTGCGATTCAGGATTGGGCTGGCCCGAAGCAATCACTCCCGCGATCTGTCCCGTCTGTTGAGCGACAAGCCAGGCGACCGTGGCTCCGCCCGAATGCCCCGCCGTGTAGACGCGGCGCTGGTCAACCGCGTAACCGCCGAGTAACGCCGGCCACATCGCATTGACGGCGCGAAGGGTCGGTTCCCATGGACCGTTCCGCGAATTCTCGGATGCCGCGATGATCCAGCCGAATCGTTCGGCAGCTTCGCGAAAGACGTCCGCGGCGCGTGCCGCGCGCGCGCCGGGATCGAAGACGAGCAGGAGCGGCCACTCCCGCGAGGTTTCGTACCTCGAAGGTAAATAGAGGGTATAGGTCTGCGACGGATCGTTCGGACAGCTGACGTGCTCGACCAGGACGCCCCTGCCGGCCTGCTGAGGATGTCCCGCGGTCAGCATGAGCGCGGCAAAGATTGCGCGCAAGCCTGGCGTCATAAGAATCTGAATTAGAATGACTTAGGTCACTTTGCTCGTGCCCGCGCCGCTGGCCCTTGAGAATCTGGCGCAGAGACAATATAAGATGGGCAAGCCAGTGACGCCTTAGCAGCCTGAAAGCCCGAGTGTAAAGCCAAAACAGCCGAATACGCCTATGATTAGCGTCGCCGCTATCCGGATGCAGCAGTTTGGAGTCCAGTTTTACCAGGCCTCCTTGAGCGCCAGCGACATCGACAAGCTCGTCCGCTTTGAGGTGCTCAGTTACGGCGAACAGTCTCAGCCGGTTCGTGGGGGGCGGAAAAAGGTGCCGGCGCCCACCAAGGTCAACTGGGACCTTCTCGAACGCCGGATTGCCGCGAACGAGAAGGCCTATCAACGGCAGATCATCCGGAAGAAAATCGACGAGCTGGTCCAGTACTACGAACAGTGCCGGCAGGCGCGCGACCTGCCGTCCATCCCCGGCGCCGTCATCATCTCCTGCGATGAAACCCTGAAATTCGATCCGGCGGAACCAGGCTCATCGGTCGGCATGTTGAAGGTCCCCGAACGCGAAGGCATCCTCCGCGCCATCGACGGTCAGCATCGGTTGCTCGCCCTGCACGCCGACATCGACCGGTTCGGAGACGAGCCCTTCACCGTGCCCGCCGTCATCTTCGATCGGCTGCCAGACGATCACGTCGTGCAGATGTTCGTGACGATCAACGCGAAGCACACTCGGCTGAACGCTTCGCACCTGGTCTCGCTGTCAGGCCGCCAGCTCTACAGTGACGAGAGCCTTGCGGCGGCGCACGATATCGTTCGCGCGCTGAACGATCGTGAAGACTCGCCGCTTTACGGCGAAATCAAGCTGCTTGGCGTGGGACGGGGTCGAGTCGCCCAGGCCCCGCTCGCCCAGGAGCTGAAGAAGCTGTTTGCCGCGGACGCGTTCGGGCCAGGCCGCAAGGGCGAGGCGTTCCGTGAGGAATCGAAACGCTTTTTCGTGAATTACCTCAAGCAGGCGGCGCAGGTTTTCGGAGCCGCGTGGAATGGCCGCAAGTACAGCATCAAGTCCGCGACTGCGCTGCGCGCCTTTATCCGGGTCGCACCCGACGTCGTCCGACGCCTTGATCAGGAGCATGCGGATCGCACGGACTTCCGGGCGATCGGTCGCGTGATCGCGCCCTGGGGCCGACGAATCGGCGACCTGCGCTTCGAGACCGAAGGGGCGTGGAAGCGGCACGGAACCACAGTTGACTCGTTGTCGAAGGAGCTGCGACTGGCGTTGCAGTATCCGGAGGGGGCCGCAGTCTAGATTGCTGAAGTCTGAACGTTGAATGCTGAATGACAAATCAGAGGACGGGTCTTCGACCCGCCTACTTCAGCATTCAGAATTCAGCATTCAGCAATAAAAAAGGGCATCGCCATTTTAGTGACGATGCCCTGCGGTTGTTGCGGGCGACCCGGCTCCCCAGCAACTCACGGCTCCCTGCCGTAAATATTCAGGCCGCCTGCACCCTCCTATTGAGCAAGCGGTGTACCGCTCGATTTCCTTCTGTTTTATGCAGGTAAACCATGGATTCGGGCGACCCCGCGCACAAAAATCGTGGGTCGATTACATTTTTGATCTGGCTGAAACGCGCCGGGCGTTTTTGGCGAAAAACGGCGTTGCGATTTGGTTGTTTCTGTCAGCCTCTGTCGGGATTGGCGCCCAGGAGCCGGGCCTGCCCGCCGGAGCCTCGGCGAAGGCGGGTGTCGTCGCTGGCCATGTTGTCGATGCCCGGACCGGTGCGGGCATCGAAAAGGTGTTCGTCCTCGTCGAGGACGGCGGACCGTCCACGCAGACGGACAGCACAGGCGCCTTTCGAATTGCGCCGATCACTCCCGGTTCCCACCGCCTCTACGTTTCCG
>Ga0310810_10004864_pt1 | contig 14930 bp, 15 predicted proteins | sample NCmetagenome_FD_207641 | JGI IMG/M metagenome (GOLD analysis project Ga0310810, IMG submission 207641) | Soil microbial communities from experimental microcosm in Duke University, North Carolina, United States - NC | ecosystem: Engineered > Artificial ecosystem > Soil microcosm > Unclassified ...
TGGTCACCAACGACGACGGCATCAACGCGCCGGGCCTGAAAATCTGCGAGGACATCGCGCGCAAGATTTCCGATGACGTCTGGGTGATCGCGCCCGAACACGACCAGTCCGGCGTGTCGCATTCGCTGTCGCTCAACGATCCGCTGCGGCTGCGCCAGCTCGGCGAGCGGCTTTTCGCGGTCAAGGGCACGCCGACCGATTGCGTCATCATGGGCGCGCGCCATGTCATGGAAGGGCCGCCCGATCTGGTGATCTCCGGCGTCAACCGCGGCCGCAACGCCGCCGAGGACGTGCTGTACTCGGGCACGGTCGCCGCCGCCAAAGAAGCTGCGGTGCTCGGCATTCCCGCCTTCGCGCTGTCGCAGGGCTACACCTCGGCGAACAAGCAGCAGCCGTACTGGCAGACAGCCGCCGAGCACGCGCCGAAGATCATCGAGCGGGTGCTCACGGAGGGCATCCCGCGCGACGTGCTGGTCAACATCAATTTTCCGGATTGTCCGCCGGGCGCCGTGAAGGGCATTGCGGTGTCGAACCAGGGCAAGCGCGACGCGCAGCTTCTGCACATCGATGCGCGCCATGACGGCCGCGGCAATCCGTACTATTGGATCGCCTACGCGCGCGGCGTGAAGCCCGCCGGCGCGCACGGCAGCGATCTCGCCGCGCTCGCCGACAACCGCATCGCGGTCACGCCGCTCCATCTTGACATGACCGATCAGCCGTTCCTGACCAAGCTCGCGGGATTGTTCCCTTAAAGGCGCAGAGGAGCAGGGGTGCCGCCCAAGGAAAGCGAACAGCGCATGGAGTTCATGCTGACGCTGCGCCAGCGCGGCATCAGCGACAAGGCTGTGCTGCGCGCCATGGACGAGGTGCCGCGCGAACATTTCGTCGAGCCACGCTTTGCCGACAGCGCCTATGCCGACCAAGCGATGCCCATCGCCTGCGGCCAGACCATCAGCCAGCCCTATGTGGTCGCCTACATGACCGAGCAGCTCGCGGTGCGGCCGAACCACCGCGTGCTGGAGGTTGGCACCGGCTCGGGCTATCAGGCCGCGGTGCTGTCGCGGCTCGCCCGCGAGGTGGTGACGCTCGAGCGCTACCGCACGCTCGCCAACAGCGCGCGCGCGCGCCTCAAGACGCTCGGCTACGACAACGTTGAGGTGCTGCTCGGCGACGGCCTTGCCGGTGAGCCGATGCGGGCGCCCTATGATCGCATTATCGTCACGGCCGCGGCCGAGATCATTCCGCCGGCGCTGACCGCACAGCTTGCCGACGGTGGCATCATGATACTGCCGCTCGGTCCGCACGGCGGCGCGCAGGAGTTGGTCAAGATCACCAAGACCGGGGAGACGCTGACGCGCGAAAATCTGATCGGGGTTCGGTTTGTGCCGCTGCTGCCGGGGCAGGCACGGGAATTGTGACGGACCGGTGATGCATTTCGGCAATTTGTCGGAAATTCGGCGTCCTGCCGTTAGGGTTGCCTCATCCTTAAACGCTTGTTTACCCGGGCGTTGTTAACTCCCCACCCGTCCTGTTGCGTACGAGTGGGAAATCCAATGCGTCGCGTCGTCGAGCCCGGCCGCTCGCTGTCTGTGTTTCGTTTTGCCATCCTGGCGACGATCTCGGTCGCCGCAGTCAGCTGCAGCTCCGACACCTCGCGGTTCAACAATCCATTCCGCTCGCAAGCCCAGGCGCCCGCGCACGAGAGCACCGGCTCGGTGCCTCCGCAGCGACGTTCGGCGATCCAGAGCGCGCCGCTGCCGCCGCCGACCGCTTCGGCCCCGGGGACGCGCCCGGCCGTGGTCGGCACCGCCGGCGGTTCCGCCGGCATGGGCTCCTATCAGCCGGCGCCAGTTCAGCATACTGCCAGAACCGAAGCGGTGCCTGCGCCCCAACAGGGCGCCGCCAAGCCCGGCTGGAGCTGGAACGGCGGTACGCCCGTCGTGGTGCAAAAAGGCGACACCATCGACAGTTTGGTGAAGCGCTACGGCGTGCCGGCGTCGGCCATCGCGGAGGCCAACAACATCCCGAACGGCACGGCGCTGAAGCCCGGCCAGCATCTGGTCATTCCGAAGTACGAGACGACCGGCTCGACGCAGCCGCGCATGGCGGCGCACACGCCGCAACCGCCAGCTTCGCCGATTTCGGCGCCCGCCACCGCCAGCAGCGGCCCGCACGTCCACGTCGTCGCGCCCGGCGAAACACTGATGTCGCTGTCGCGCAAGTACCAAAAGCCGCTGAGCGCGATCGCGCGCGCCAATAAGATCGCGCCCAGCACGATGGTGAAGATCGGCGACCGCATCGTCATTCCGGGTGTGGCGGCGCAAGCGCAGGCCAAGCCGGCCGCAAAGACCGCGGAGGCGCCGAAGCCTGCCGCCGAGCCGAAGGTGGCCTCGGTGCCTGCGGCCGCTACGCCGGTGCCGAGCACGCCGACCGCTGCCATGGTGACGCCAGCGGCGCACCAGCCCGAGCCGCCGAAGACCAAGACCGACGTCACCTCAGCCATGCCGAAGTTCCGCTGGCCGGTGAATGGCCGCGTCATCACCGCGTTCGGCCCGCGGCCGAGCGGCGCGCAGAACGACGGCATCAACGTCTCGGTACCGGAGAACACGCCGATCAAGGCTGCCGATGACGGCGTGGTTGCCTACGCCGGCAACGAGCTCAAGACATACGGCAATCTGGTGCTGGTGCGTCATTCCAACGGCTACGTGACCGCCTATGCGCACGCCAGCGAAATCCTGGTGAAGCGCGACGAACACGTGAAGCGCGGGCAGATTATCGCCAAGGCCGGGCAGACCGGCAACGTCACCGCGCCGCAACTGCACTTCGAGATCCGCAAGGGCTCGACGCCGGTGGATCCGGCGCCGTTCCTCGACAAGGGCAGCAACGGTTAGACACTCGCCCGGACCTCATGCCGAGGAGCATCGCCATAAGCGCGTTTACGCGCTTATTGGGCGCTCCTCAGGATGAGGTCAGTACCCGTGGCGTCGCTAGACTAGCTCAGCCTCACGCCCTTGCGTCCGGCCAAGTCCTGCACGAACTGCCATGCCACGCGGCCTGAGCGCGAGCCGCGCGTGGTGGCCCATTCCAGCGCCTCGCGCCGCAGATCGTCGGCGTTGACCGGAATTCTGAAGTGGCCGACATAACCATCGACCATGGCGAGATATTCGTCCTGGCTGCAGCGATGAAAGCCGAGCCACAGTCCGAACCGATCCGATAGCGAAACCTTTTCCTCGACGGTTTCGCCCGGATTGATGGCGGTGGAGCGCTCGTTCTCCATCATGTCGCGCGACATCAGGTGCCGGCGGTTCGACGTCGCGTAGAGGATGACGTTTTCCGGACGGCCCTCGATGCCGCCTTCGAGCACCGCCTTCAGTGATTTGTACGAGGTGTCCTCGGCGTCGAACGACAGGTCGTCGCAGAACACGATAAAGCGGAACTTGGTGCCGCGCAAAAGCGCCATCAGCTCGGGCAGACTCTCGATATCCTCGCGATGAATCTCGACGAGCTTGAGATTGCCGCGCGCGCTGCTGGCATTGACCGCGGCGTGCGAGGCCTTGACCAGCGATGACTTGCCCATGCCGCGGGCGCCCCACAGCAGTGCGTTGTTGGCGGGCAACCCCTTGGCGAAGCGCTCGGTGTTCTCCATCAGCGTATCGCGGACGCGGTCGATGCCCTTGAGCAGCATCATCGCGACGCGGTTGACGCGGGGCACCGGCGCAAGCCGCAAGCCCTGCGGCTGCCAGATGAAGGCGTCCGCCGAGTCGAAATCGGTCGGCGCATCGGCCTTCGGCGCCAGCCGTTCCAGCGCGTCGGCGATCCGCAGCAAGGTTGCGGTATCTGGCTGGCGTGCGTCCGCAGGCCTGGCATCCGCCTTGCGTTTCGACTTCGGCTTGTGGGATTTGACCATCGGGTGCCTTGGCTTGTGCCGCTCCCTTAGCGAGCCGGAACAGGGGTCGCAAGCCGGCACCGGAAAAGCCTGAAAATTAAGGCGGCTTGGCCGCAGGACGCAGCGTTGCTTTTGGGGTCGCCAAGGTTATATTCCGCGCACCATTTCGGGCGTCTGCCGCGGCGGCAGCGCCTCCGGGGGACGCCGCGCCGCGCCAGAGGATGTTCATGTTCATTACGCCCGCCCTGGCCCAGGGTGCTTCATTGTTCGGCGGCGACAATCCGCTGACCTCGTTCCTGGTGCCGATGAGCTTGATGCTCGTCATCTTCTACTTCCTGATGTTCCGGCCCCAGCAGAAGCGCCAGAAGCAGCACCAGGAGATGATCAAGAACGTGCGCCGCGGCGACACCGTCATCACCAACGGAGGGTTGGTCGGCAAGGTCACCAAGGTGATCGACGACGAGAAGATCGAGGTCGAGGTGTCGAGCGACGTGCGGGTGGTGCAGCTGCGCTCGATGCTGGCCGATGTCCGCGCCAAGGGGGAGCCAGTCAAGGAGGAGAGCGCGTCGAGCTGATCGCAACTGGCGAACGGCTGACCGCTCAGATCGATGCTGTATTTTTCCCGCTGGAAGGCAACGGCGATCCTGCTCACGACCTTCCTGGTCTGCGCGTTCGCCATTCCGAATTTCTTTCCCGAGAAGACGGTGCAGTCGTGGCCCAAATGGGCGCAGCGCCATCTCGTGCTGGGCCTCGACCTCCAGGGCGGATCGCACATCCTGCTTGAAGTCGACACCAACGCGGTCCGCAAGGAAAAGCTCGAAACCTTGCGCGACGACGTCCGCCGCGTCGTGCGCGAGAACCGGCTCGGCAGTCCGGCGGCAGCCACCATCCGCGGCAACACCGTGGAGTTCCGCGTTCGTGAGGGCGTCGATCCGCAATTGGCGCTGAGCAAGCTGCGCGAGCTGTCTCAGCCGCTCGGCGGCATCCTGAGCGCCACCGGCCAGCGCTCGGTGGACGTGACCGATGCCGGCAATGGCGTGATCCGCCTGACGCCGACTGAGCCGTCAATCGTGGAGCGCATCCGCCAATCGGTCGAGCAGTCGATCCAGATCGTCGAGCGGCGCGTCAACGAACTCGGCACGGTCGAGCCTTCGATTCAGCGCCAGGGCGTCGACCGCATCCTGGTGCAGGTGCCGGGTTTGCAGGACCCTTCGCGGCTGAAGGAATTGCTTGGCAAGACCGCTAAGCTGACCTTCCGCATGGTCGATCAGAACAGTCCCGTCGACCAGGCCTTGCAGGGTAATGTCCCGCCGGATGACGATTTGCTTTACGGCACCAAAGCTGAGAACAAACAGCCCTACCTGATCGAAAAGCGCGTCGTCGTCTCGGGCGAGGACCTGACCGACGCCCAGCCCGGCTTCGATCAGCGCAACGGCGAGCCGATTGTGACCTTCCGTTTCAACAACAACGGCGCGCGGCGCTTTGCCGTGGCAACGCAGGAGAATGTCGGCAAGCCGTTCGCTATCATCCTCGACAACGAGGTGATCTCGGCACCGGTGATCCGTGAGCCGATCCTCGGCGGCTCCGGTCAGATTTCCGGCAACTTCACGGTGCAGGGGGCCAACGACCTCGCCATCCTGCTGCGTGCCGGTGCGTTGCCGGCGCCACTGACCATCATCGAGGAGCGCACTGTCGGACCGGGCCTCGGCCAGGATTCGATCGAAGCCGGCAAGCGCTCGTCCTATGTAGGCGCCGCCATGGTGGTTATCTTCATGTTCGTGACCTACGGGTTGTTCGGTTTGTTCGCCAACATCGCGGTCGCGATCAACGTCGCGATGATCTTTGGCGTCCTGTCGCTGCTCAACGCAACGCTGACGTTGCCCGGCATCGCCGGCATTGTGCTTACCGTCGGCATCGCGGTGGACTCCAACGTGCTGATCTACGAGCGTATCCGCGAGGAGGTGCGCGCCGGCCGCACGCCGATTACGGCGATTGATCACGGGTTCTCCCGCGCGCTCGCTACCATCATGGATTCCAACATCACCACGTTCATCGCGGCCGCCGTGCTGTTCTATATCGGCACCGGCCCGGTGCGTGGCTTCGCCGTGACGCTCGGCATCGGCATCGTCACCACTGTGTTCACGGCCTTCACGCTGACCCGGCTGATCGTGGCGATGTGGGTGCGCTGGTGGCGACCCAAAACCGTCCCGATCTGAGCTAAACCCGACGCCAAACTCCGGCCGACCATCGAATTTCGGAACCAATTGCCCTCATGCGCCTGCTTCGGATCGTACCGGACGACACCAAGTTTGATTTCATGCGCTTCCGGCGCATCAGCTTTCCCGTATCAGCGCTGCTGTCGATCCTGGCGGTTGTTCTGTACTTCACCCACGGTCTCAATTTCGGCATCGACTTCGTCGGTGGTACGCTGATGGAGGTGCAATCCAAGAGTGGGCCGGCGAATCTTTCGCAGATGCGCACCACGCTCAACGGGCTTGGTCTCGGCGATGTCCAACTCCAGCAATTCGGCGCCCCGAACGATGTGCTGCTTCGCATCGCACAACAGCCGGGCGGCGAGGGCGCACAGCAGCAGGCGGTGGCTAAGGTCCGTCAGGCGCTGGGCGACAGTGTGGAATATCGCCGCGTCGAGGTGGTCGGCCCGCGCGTCTCCACCGAACTCCTGGCGTACGGTACGCTCGGCCTGGTGGTGGCGATATTCGCCATTCAGATCTACCTCTGGTTCCGGTTCGAGTGGCAGTTCGCCCTCGGCGCCATGATCGCCAACGTCCACGATATCGTGCTGACCATTGGCTTCATGTCGGTGTCGCAAATCGACTTCGATCTCACCAGCATCGCGGCGCTGCTGACGATTCTCGGCTATTCGCTCAACGACACGGTGGTCATCTACGACCGCATCCGCGAGATGCTGCGCCGCTACAAGCGAATCTCGATGGCGGAACTGCTTAACGTTTCGGTCAACGCCACGCTGTCGCGCTCGATCATCACCCACGTCACAGTGACGCTGGCACTGCTGGCGCTGCTCTTGTTCGGCGGCAAGGCTATCCACAGCTTCACCGCCACCATGATGTTTGGCGTCGTGCTGGTCGGCATCTATACGTCGGTGTTCATCGCGGCCCCGATCCTGATCTATCTTGGCGTCGGCACCGGCCGCGACCTGCATAAAAAAGAAGAAAGCGAATCGTGACCGAGGCGGCCGCGGACCGGCCGCATCTGCCGCACTGTGTGCCGATCGATGGCTACGGTCAGGGCGGCTTTCGTTTCGGCGGCATGTCGCATCGCGGCTCACTGCTCTGTCTGCCGAGTGGGCTTTGGGCGTGGCCAGTGACGCAGGCCGCCGAAATCGACGCGGTCTCTTTCGAGCCCGTGTTTGCCGAGGCCGACGCAATCGGACTTTTCCTGATCGGCGTCGGCAATGGCATCTGGGCCATGCCGGACGCGCTGTTCGATCGCTTTCACGCGCTGAAAATCAATGTCGAGATTTCCCGGATTGGAACGGCGGTCTCGACCTACAACATCCTGCTCGGCGAAGGCCGGCGCGTGGCAGCGGGCTTCATCGCGGTCGATTGAAAAGGGCGCTAGGCTCTCACCGATGCCGGACGCCTTCGACCATTGCCAGGACCTTGTGCGCGGTGGCGACAAGAACCGCTTTCTGGCGACGCTGTTTGCCCCACAGAAATACCGCCGCGCGCTTTGCGCGCTTTATGCATTCAACCTGGAGGTGGCACGGACTCGGGAGCTGGCGCGCGAGCCGATGCCGGGTGAGATCCGGTTGCAATGGTGGCGCGATCTGCTGGCGGGGGCCGGCCGCGGCGAGGTCGACGCGCATCCGGTCGCGGCGGCACTGCGCGACACTGTGGTGCGCTATCGCTTGCCGCCGAACACCTTACTGAATTTGATCGATGGGCGCGCTTTCGATCTTTACAACGAGCCGGTGCCGGATCTGGCGTATCTGGAGAGTTATGCGGTTCATACTTCGTCTGCGCTGATCGATCTGGCCGGGCGGATTCTTTGCGATGGCCGCGATCCGGGGATCGGTGAACTCGCGGGCCACGCCGGTATTGCCTACGCCATTGCGGGATTGCTGCTGGCCTTGCCGGTCCATTCGGCACGCGGGCAACTCTATCTCCCGGGCGATCTGATGCAGCGTTACGGAGCGAATGCTGCGGATGCGTTTGCCGGCGAGGCGACGACCCCGCTTCGCGCGGTGCTGGCAGAGTTGCGCTTGCGGGCGCGCCAGCACCTCAATGCCGCACAGGGTCTGCTTAGCGGCGCCCCGGCCGAGGTTGCGCCCGCACTGCTGCCGGTCGCCCTGGTGCGGCCCGCGCTCGACCGCATGGAACGCCGCTCCTACCAGCCGTTGCGGCCGACCGAACTGCCGCAATGGCGGCGCCAATGGACACTCTGGCGCGCGTCACGCAAGGGCTTGGCATCCGCTTTCTGATTATTCCGCGGCGACCCGTGCGCCGCCGATCCAATGATCCAGATCGGCAAGCGCGCGGGCACAGATGGCACGCTTCTTGGCGATGGTCTTCTCGGTCCCGCGCAAACGGCTGCCATCGGGATGCCGGCTTGGCATCTGTGCGAGCGGCGGAAACAATCCGAAATTGACGTTCATCGGCTGATAGGAGCGGGGACCCGCGTCGATCCGGTCGATGTGATCGCCGGTGATGTAGGCGAGCAGCGCGCCATGCGCTGTGGTCCGCGGCGGCAACGCGGTCGGTTCGCCATGCCGTTCCGCCGCGGCAAACCTCCCGGCGAGCAGGCCCGTCGCGGCGGATTCCACGTAGCCCTCGCAACCGGTGATCTGGCCGGCAAAGCGCAGCCGCGGCATTGCAGCAAGCCGCAGCGTAGCGTCCAGTAGCTTCGGCGAATTCAGAAAAGTGTTGCGGTGCAGGCCGCCGAGCCGGGCGAATTCGGCGCGCTGCAAGCCTGGGATGGTGCGGAAGATGCGGGTCTGCTCGCCGTGCTTCAACTTGGTCTGGAAGCCGACCATGTTGTAGAGCGTGCCGAGCTTGTTGTCCTGCCGAAGCTGGACGATGGCATAGGCCTTGGTCTGCGGATCGTGCGGATTGGTCAGGCCGAACGGCTTCATTGGGCCGTGGCGGAGCGTTTCCGGCCCGCGCTCCGCCATCACCTCGATGGGCAGGCAGCCGTCGAAATAGGGCGTGGTCTTCTCCCAGTCCTGAAACGAGGTCTTGTCGCCGGCAAGGAGCGCCGCGACGAACGCCTCGTATTGCGCCCGGTCCATCGGGCAGTTGATGTAGTCGGCGCCCGAGCCGCCGGGGCCGGCCTTGTCGTAGCGCGACTGGAACCATGCAATGGTCATGTCGATGGAGTCGCGGTGCACGATCGGCGCAATGGCGTCGAAGAACGCCAGCGAATCTTCGCTCGTGATCTGGCCCATCGCATTCGCCAGAGCGGAGGACGTGAGCGGGCCGGTCGCGACGATCACGTTGTCCCATTCCGGTGGCGGCAACCCGACTTCTTCACGGCGGAGATCGATCAGGGGATGCGCGCTCAGCGCTTGCGTGATTGCCTGGGAAAAGCCCTCGCGATCCACGGCGAGCGCACCGCCAGCCGGAACCTGATTGGCGTCGGCCGCGCGCATCACCAGCGAGCCAAGCCTGCGCATCTCCTCATGAAGGAGGCCGACCGCATTGGTCTCGCAATCGTCCGAACGCAGCGAATTGGAGCAGACCAGTTCCGCCAGGCCGTCGGTTCGGTGTGCTTCCGTCGTGCGCGCCGGCCGCATTTCATGAAGCACGACCGGAACGCCCAACGACGCGACCTGCCACGCCGCTTCGGAGCCGGCGAGCCCGCCACCGATGACATGGACGGCTTGCATCCGGGGTTCGGTCATGGAGAATAACTAGGCCGCGCATTTGGACGCGGCAATGGGGTGCGGCGCATGAAGATTGAGATCGGTTTGTTCATTGCGGCGGCTCTCGGCATGGGCGTGCAAAATGCCGCGGCCGCCGAGATCAAGGTGCTGACCACCGGCGCGTTCAAGCAGGTGGTGGTGGCGCTGGTGCCGGAATTCGAGAAAGCGACCGGGCACAAGGTGGTGCTGGACAACGGCACCGTCGGCCAGTTGCAAAAGCGCGTCGATGGCGGTGAGAGCTTCGACGTCTTGGTGTTGTCGCCGAAGGGTATCGAGGACTACATCAAGAGCGGCAAGATCGCCGCCGGCAGCAATGCCAATCTCGCCAAGGTCGGCGTCGGTGTCATGGTCAAGGAGGGGGCGCCGAAACCTGACATATCCTCGGTTGACGCCTTCAAGACGGCGCTGATCAAGGCGAAGTCGGTGGGCTACATCGATCCGGCGAGCGGTGGTTCAAGCGGCATCTACGTTGACAAGCTACTGGAGCGGCTCGGCATCGCCGAACAGATCAGGCCGAAAGCCAAGCTGCAGAAGGGTGGCCACGTCTCCGACTTGGTCAAGGCAGGCGAGGCCGAAATCGGCATTCACCAGAACAGCGAGATCGTCGGCCAAGCCGGCGTGACCCTGGTCGGGCCGCTGCCGAAGGATATCCAGAACTACACGACCTATGCTGTGGGCCTAAGCTCCGACGCCAAGCAGGCGGAGGCGGCCATGGCCTTCATCAAGGTGCTGACCGGCCCTTCCGCGGCGGCGGTGCTCAAATCCAAGGGCATGGAAGGCGCCTGATCCAAAAACGAAAGCGCCCGCGGGATCGCGAGCGCTTACGGAACACTTGAGGGCCGATTAGTGCTCGGCGCTATCCCAAGCCACGCGCGGGATGTCGCCCCGAGTGATGCCGATGTCGGCCAATTCACGGTCGCCGAGCCGATTCAACTCGCGAAGGCTCTGGTTGTACCGGCGCCATTGGCGCAGCACACCGATCAGATGAGACAGAAACATGGTTCTTAACCCTTTGAGGGCAGGGGAGAATCCCCTGTCTTGATGCAAAGAACATAGTTCCCATCGCTAGCGGCTAGTAGAGTTCTTGTTGCGTCGCAGCATTGCGCTGAGCGCATGGCAAATGCAACCTGAGGTTAATCATTCCAGCTGGCCCCGCCTTTCGGAAGTGTTTGTCCTTTCCGGGCGATGGGCAGGAAACATCCTTCCGTTCAGGTGCTGGCTGGTGCCGACAATTCAGTCGTACTTCAGGCCGCTGTCCGGTACGACCTTCGACCAGCGGTCGGCCTCAGCCTTGATGAAGGCTGCGAATTCGGCCGGAGTGCCGGTCGCCGGGTATAGCCCAGCGGCATCCGCCTTGGCCTTGATATCTGGATCGGCCAGCGCTTTAGCCACCTCTTGCTGGAGCTTGGCCACGATGGCCGCCGGTGTGCCCTTCGGGGCGACCAGACCGAGCCACACGGTGATCTGATCGAGTTTCGGCACCGCCTTCTGCACCACGGGCGCATTCGGCACCGGCGCGAACGGCCGGTCGTCGAACTTGGCGAGAACCCGGAATTGGCCGCTCTGGATCAGCGACGCCGCGGCGGACGGGCCGTCGAGGGTGAAATCGACGCTCTTGGTCAGCAGTCCCTGGGTGACCTCGGCGCTGCCGTTGTATGGCACCAGCACGGTGCTGATGCCGGCCGCCTTATTGAACAGAAGGCCGAGCAGTTTGGTCGAGATGGTGCCGGCGCCGAAGTTCAGCTTACCCGGATGTTGATGGGCCTTGCTGATCAGGTCGTTGATCGTTTTGACCTCGCTCGACGAGTTGACCATCAGCAGCACCATCGTCTTGGCCACGAGCGTGACCGGAACGAAGTCGTTGATCGGGTCGTAGGGCGGCGTCCGGTAAAGGTACTGGTTCATGGCCAGCGTCGAGTCGATCGCCATCAGCATTGTGTAGCCGTCGGCGGCCGCCTGCTTCACCACCTGCGCGCCGATTACCGTGTTGGCGCCGACCCGGTTCTCGATCACCACCGGCTGACCCCAATCCTGGGTGATCTTCTGGCCGATCATCCGCGCCAGCACGTCGGATGGACCGCCGGCGGGAAACGGCACGACGATGCGAAGCGAGCGGTTGGGAAAATCCTTCGCCGCATCTTGTGCCACGGCGGGTGCGAGAGCCAGCGCCGACAAGCCGGCGAAGACCATGATGCGTCGTGACCAAGCCATGTTGTCCTCCTGAAATTGTGCGGACCGGCGAGTGTTCAGTCGAACTTGATGTTGGTTTCTTTCAGCACCGGTTCCCAACGGTTCGCCTCCTGGCGGATAAATTTCGCAAATTCTTCCGGCGTGCTAGTGAACGAGGCGGCGCCGGCGCGCTCGGATTTCTCGCGCATAGCCGGGTCGGACATGATCTGCACGACCTTGTGCTGCAACTTGTCGATGATCGGTTTCGGCGTGCCCCTCGGCGCGACGAGGCCAAGCCAGACCGACATGTCCTCGAGATTGGGCAGACCAGCGGCGTCAGCGAGGGTCGGGACATTCGCCATCGACCCCGGCGCGTTGCGGTCGAGCTTGGCCAGTCCGCGAACTTTGCCGCTTTCGATCAGCGGATTCACCGTGACGTTGGCGGCATAAATGATTTGCACGCTGCCGGTGAGCAGGCCGTTGACCGTCGCCGGCGTGCCCTTGAACGGCACGTACTGTATGTCGAGCCCCGCCGCCTTGTGGAAGCGGTAACCCATGAGCTGCGCGGTGATGGTCCCGGCGCCGTAGTTGAGCTTGCCCGGCGCAGCCTTCGCCTGTGCGATCAATTCCTGCACCGATTTCGGTCCATCCAACCCGACCGTCAGGATCGAGATGGTCTTGGTAGCCGTGGTGATCGGCGCGAAATCGTTGATCGGATCGTAAGGCAGCGACTTGTACAAATATTGGTTCATCACCAGCGTGGAATCGATCGCCATCAGCAGCGTGTAGCCATCGGGCGGGGCCTTCGCCACCTGCTGCGCAGCGATCACGGTGTTGCCGCCTGGGCGATTGTCGATAATGACCGGCTGGCCCCAGTCCTCGCTCATGCGCTGGCCGATGAGCCGGGCGCTGACATCAGCGGGGCCGCCGGCCGGGAAGGGAACCACAATGTGGATGGCGCGGCTGGGAAAATCCTTGGCGGCGTCCTGACCCGCGGCGGGTGCAGCGGCGGCCAGCAACACAAGACCCGCGACTGGCACACGCATGGTATCTCCTCCCAGGCTACATGGCTCCGACCCGTTAGCAGCAAGCCTAGCAGCAATATTCGGCGAGGTTCAGTGCGCGGGCGAGAGGCCGGCGCTTTGGGCCACCTTGGCCCACTTCGCCACCTCGCCACGGAATCGTTCAGACCATTGTTCGGGCGAACTGCCGATCGGGACTGCGCCTTCGTGCTTGATCCGCGCCTGCACCTCCGGAGTCCTGAGCATGGCGACGATTTCCCCGTTCAGCCTGTCGATGATGTTTTTCGGCGTTCCGGCTGGAGCAAAGACGCCCTGCCACGAGCTGATCTCATAGCCCGGGTAGCCAAGCTCGGCGACGGTCGGAACGTCCGGCAGGTCCGGCAGGCGCCGTTCGGTGGTGACCGCGAGCACGCGCAATGCCCCGCTGCGGACGTGCTGAAGTGTGGAAGCGGTCAGCGCGAAGTGCACCTTCACATGGCCGCCGAGCAGCGCATTGATCACCTCAGCGTTGCCCTTGAAGGGCACGTGCACGAGCTTGGCGCCGGTCATTGTTTTGAACATCTCGGCGGCGAGATGGGTCGAGGTACCGGGGCCCGATGTAGCGTAGTCGAGCCCGGCGGGCTGCGCCTTGGAATACTCAATGAACTCCTTGACGTTGTGCACCGGCAGCGAGTTGTGCACCACGAGCATCAGCGGGATCGAGGCGATCTCGGTGATCGGAGCAAAATCCTTCACCGCATCGAATGGCTGTTTCTGCAAGCTGGCATTGATGGCGAAGGCGATGGTGGTGACCAGCAGGGTATGGCCGTCGGGTGGCGCTTTGGCGGCAAGTGCGGTGCCGATCGAACTGCCGCCGCCCGGACGATTGTTGACGACGGCGGGTTGTCCCCATTTGTCGGCGAGCCGTTGCGCGATCAGTCGGGCGACGGTGTCGGTGGTGCCGCCGGCAACGAACGGCACCACCAAGTCGATCTGGTGGCTGGGGTAGATTTGCGCAGCGCAGGGTGAGCCCGCGAAAATCCCGACCGCCAGCGCGATCGTGGCACGCATCCGCATCAAGCCGGCCTGACGCTGCCCTTGACCGTGGTTCGCAGCATCAAGCGCCGCTCGGTCGAGGGAAAATCCCGGCGCGCATGCGAGGAACAGCGATTGTCCCATAGCAGCAGATCGCCGACCCGCCAGACATGCTCGTAGACGAATGCCGGATTCTCGGCGTGATCGAACACGGCCTCCAGCAATGGCTCGGCCTCGTCCTGCGGGATACCTTCGATGCCGACAGTCATCAGGCGGTTGACGTAGATCGCCTTGCGGCCGGTCTCCTCATGGGTGCGGAACGCCGGGTGCGTGCTTTCTGCGAAGGCTTCGGTGGCCTTGGGGTCGTTCTTGGTGACCGCGCCGTAATTGTAGTGATGCTTCGCAAGCCGGCCCTCCAGGCGATTGCGGATGGCGGGATCGAGCGTGTCATAAGCCGCGTAGCCGCTGGCGAACAGCGTGTTGCCGCCGGTCGAGGGAATTTCGACCGAATAGAGCAGCGTGCCCTTGCTCGGAATGGCGGCGTGGATCATGTCGTGGTGGAACATCATCTCGCCGTCCGGCAGCGCGCCGATCGGCTCGCCGTTCTCGCGGATGTTGGAGATCATCATAATGCCGGGCAACAGGCTCGAATAGCCTTTGGGAAAATACTTGGCCGGCCGCGAAATCTCGCTGAGCTCGCCGAAGAAGCCGGTGGCGCGGACGAAATCCTCCTGCGACAACTTTTGCTCGGGGAAGATGATCACGAGGTGATCGAGCCAAGCCTGATAGATCGCCTTGACGGTTTCGGCGTCGGGCTTCTCGCGCAGGTCGACGCCGTGGATTTCCGCTCCGATGTGCTTGGTGAGTGGGACGACGTCGAGGCGAGTTTTGGTTGCGGTGCTCATGGAGCGAATCGACCTCCCGTGCTTTTGTTGGT
>Ga0310810_10004866_pt1 | contig 14927 bp, 11 predicted proteins | sample NCmetagenome_FD_207641 | JGI IMG/M metagenome (GOLD analysis project Ga0310810, IMG submission 207641) | Soil microbial communities from experimental microcosm in Duke University, North Carolina, United States - NC | ecosystem: Engineered > Artificial ecosystem > Soil microcosm > Unclassified ...
TTCAGAGTATCGCGGCCGATCCGTTGGAGGACGAGATCGAGCAGGACCGTCGGTTCGAACGGCTTCCGGAGGAACACGCTGCTGCCGATACCGGCGCGCGGACCGAGCTCCTCCGCTTCCTGTCCAGTGATGAAGATGACGGGTGGCGAGCCTGGTTCCGCGGATATGTGCTCACTGAGCTCCATGCCGGACATCGCGTCGCGGAGGTGTACGTCCAGGACGATGCAAGCTGGCGGCGTCGGCGGCCTGTCGCCGAGATACTCCTGCGCGGATTGAAAAGTCCGAGCGTTGATGCCGTTGACTCGGAGGAGGCGAGCCAGCGAGCGACGGACAAAATCGTCGTCGTCGATGACCGCGACCCACGGCTCGCGACCTGAAGTCGAGGACACGATGACTTAGCCCTTCCCAGAGTAGCCGACGATAGAGATTAACGATTGTCCGTCCGCGCCGCGAACAAGGTGTGTTCGGCTCCGACTCCCGATTCGCTATTCCCGACTATGTTCACGCCATCGACGCATAGAGGGGAAGGGAAGTCGGCGGGGCTCTCCGTTTTACCTCTGCGCCGATGGCGGAGCGTCCGATTGAGATTCGGGTTTCGACCGTGTTTCCCCGGCTCTCGGGACACACTTTGGACTCACCCTAACGCTCTAGGGAACAGCGGTGTAGCGCGGAAGCGAGCGGCTCTTCCCTTGCGCGGTACCCTTCCCGGACCAAGCGCCGGACTTCACGTTCGTGCGTCGCTGAGTGGGGTCGGAATTACCCACCAAGTTCAGGCGGACCACGGGCGCACCGGCGCTCTTGAGACCGCCGGCGCCGGCTTTAGGCTTGCGATACCAAGTATCCATGACCGCAGCTGCAGTATGCCGGCAGCCGCCGCCGATCCAGTACCGCGACCGCCAACGCCTAACACCGGGCGTGAATTGCGCGCTCTCCTGCGGTCTGCCACGGCATTTGCCGCCTCCCGCCTGACCAGACTGCCTCCCGCGTGCTCGGCCCCGGCCGAGGAGATCATGTCGAGGCTGACCGGCTGAATTAGGGGCCCGGGCTGCGGTTATCGAGATCCCGAAGGGGTTGGTGTGAGCCTTGCACGCCGCTGCCGCTTTGTATGCACCCAGGCACCGGTCGTCCGGCTGGAGCAGCGCGAGCGCGAGGTGCGCGCGCGCATTCAGCGCGTGTGCGGCCACCTGTCGCGCCACGAGTTCGACCGGCTCGTGCGCCGGGTCGCGATGACCGCGCTCCGGTTCGAGCTGTCGCCCGAATCGTTCGCCGATCTGGAGCGGGCGATAGCGGACCGGGGGAGTCAGGGGAACCGAAGGGAGCGTGGACCGCTTCCGCGCGTCGACGTATCGTTGAGGCCGCAAACTCGCACGGGTCGATGAACGAGGCCGACGCAGTCTCCCCGGCGCCCAGCGTGCCGCCCTCCGGTGGCGAGCAGTCCGCGGGCGCCCTCCGCGCCGCTTTCCGCGAACGGGGCGACGTCGCGGCGCTCCGGGACGCCGTCTGAAACTACATCGACGCGGCGCGGCGAGCCGGTCGAGCGCGTCATCATCGACCTGAAGCAACAGATGCGCGCCGCAGATGTGATCGACCGCTACGTGCGCCCGGACGAACGCGGCGTGGCCGAGTCCGTGGATCCGGTGGTGTATCGAGGGGTACTACGGGATGGCGCCGCGCGACGATCAACGGGCCACGCTCGTGGGTGTCGTTACCGAGAACGGCCCGAACCTCGCGCTCGTGATCCGGTTCGAGCACATGGGCGAGGAGCGTTTTTGGGCGCTCGCTCGGTGATACGGATTGGCGCGAGCCGGCGGCGCTGCGTCGGTTATTCGAGAGCGTTGACTCGTCGCGCGAGGACACCGGCGTGGGACCGGCGCCGCCAGAAACCGTGGCGCTGTGGGTGAAGCTCGTTGCGACGATGGCACCCGATGAGCTCGCGGACTTCGAGGCGCGGACGTTCAGGCAATGGGACCGCGCGAGCCTGAGTGCCGCGCGGCGTGCCATCGTGCTCCACCTGTCAGTCGGTTATTCGCCAGCACCAGTTGCCGTTTCCCATCGCCCACATCGTTTCGAGGAGTTGCATGCCCCGGTTTCACGCACGCTTCGGCCTCCGCTCCCGCGCGCCACGGACCGCGGCACGGTGCGGTGCGGCCTCACGCTTGGCGGTTGCTGCGACCCTCCTGGGTGCGCTCGCGTGTAAGGACAGCCCGTCGGCGCCCCCGGATCCGCGCGGCATTCGCAAGGTCCTCGTTGGCGTGCAGGCCGACCCGACCACCTTGCACGCCGCGGGCGAATTCGTGCTTCGCCTCGTGCCGCTGGACGGAAAGGGCGACCCGGTCCTCTCCGACGGACTTGAGATCGCGCCGAAGGTGACCGCGCCGACGACGCAAAGCCTCCTCCCTATCGCCACGGCGGTGCAGCGCCCGGACTCGCGGCCACTCGCGGCGGCCGTGAGCATCGACGACTCGAAGTCGATGGACAGGAACGATCCGACCAATCAGCGGGCCCAGGCGGCGCAGCTCTTCTGGACTGAAGTCCTATCCGCCCGATCGGACAATGAAGTCGCACTCGTAGCCTTCGGCGGCGCGCAGCCGACTGCGCCGTTCACCCGGACGGTCCTACTGCAGAGCTGGACGAGCGATCAGTCCGCGCTCGCGTCCGCCGTCACGCAGCTGACCGGGTCCGGCCAGACGTACCTCTATCAGTCGACGGCCGAGGTTGCGCCGTGGGTGACCGCGACGCGTCCAGCCGCGAGCTACCGCCACGCCCTGCTACTCGTCACCGACGGCTTGCCGACGGACTCGCTGCAGGCCGATGCCGCGATTCAAGCCGCCGTCGGCGCGGAGATCGCAGTCTTTACGGTCGGCCTCGGGCCGGCGTCTGACGAGAGCGGCAGCATCGACACGAGGGCCGTCGAGCGCCTGCGCACGCTCGCGAACGCGACCGGCGGCGTCTACGCCGGCGTCGAGAACAATGCAGTGCTGTCAACGACGTTCCAGTCGGTCGGCAAGCTGACCACACAGGGTGCGCTGCTCGTCACCGTCCGCATGACCCCCGCGCCCGCCGCAGGCACCGCGATCAAAGGTGCGGTGCGCGTCGGTAATCAGTACGGCAGCGCCAGCGCCGACTGGTCGTTCACAGCCCCCTGACGGAGCACTACACGACTACAGTGCCGCCACCTCTCCTACGGAATAGGTCGCGCCGGACGCTGCCATTTCGCAGAACGAATTTCCGACGAGCGGGAGTCTCGCATCGCCGATGGCATTTCGGGGCTCGCACTGACAAGGGCGCTCGGACACGCTTGTCGGCAAACGACGTTAGGTGAAGCTTCGCCGGACGACGGATCGGCAACGTCGCGAGGCCGGTGTAAGGCGTTACGTGCGACGACGGCGTTTACTCCCGCGCGGGATCGAGCATCGTTGCTCGCATGCACGACCGCTCGCATCGCCTCGAGCCGAACTATCCCGGACCGGAAGTCGTTACGACCAAGAGTCCTGCTCCGCCGGTCGTGGTGGAATGCTGGTGCCTGATGGTCGCCACGATGGACAGCGTTAGGCTCGACAGGTTCGCGCGAGGCCTGGCGGAAATTGGACGCCGAGGATCTCGAGCCACTGAAGTGGGCGATCATTCCACGGCGGCGCAATGGCGTGTGATGAACTCGACGACCTCGAGCGCCGCACGTTCGCCGCGTGGGACCGGGCGTCGTTAGGCGACTCGCGAATCGCGATTCGGCGGGAGCTCGCCGGGTCGCAAAGACGCGCCGCCGCGTCGGCAATGAGGCTTCTCTGAGTGAGACCAGCCGGTCGCGTTCCCGGTGCAAGGGAACACGGTCGGCTGGCCGCGGTTCTCCGACTCCGTCTGTTCCGTGCGCTTCTGCTTGATCTCAGGGCGCATCCGTCAGGTGGTGGGACAACCCGAGTAATTCGGATCGTACCGGTGGTACGGGTTCGCCCCGTCCGCCATCGCCATGCAACCACCCGCTTGCGTAACCTCCCGGAACGTGCCGAGTCGCTCGAGCTTCGGCGCTTCGTACTTCGGCGATTTGTGCTCCATCGCTTCTCCTGGCAGCTGGATCGGTGAATTGCTACGACGCCACAGTGTGCATGGCACGTTCCGCCCGCGGCTCGCGCGCGTCGCGTCATTAAGCGCTCCGGTTCGCGGCGAACGCGGACTTGACACACCGTTCCCTGCGCGCGGGACGCGACAGGCGTTGCGGCGTCACAACAGACGACCGCGAATGAAAAGCCGTACGACGGCTTTCCGGCGCTCGAGCCACGCTTCCCCGCGTGCTGTCGGACGACCCCCTTACCGCGCTGTTCACCCACCCGGGCGACGCGCAGTGGACCGAGGTCGTTGGCGTCGAGCACGCGGCCGTTCTAACGATTGCGCACGGCTTGGCACGAACAACAACGTTAGGCGCGCTTTCGCCGGCTCGGCGGACGGTTCCCTCCAACACATTGGCGACGCGGAGGGTGTGTGCGATGGCGCGGACGGTGAGGCCTTTGCCTTTGGGTGACCACTCGGGTCGACCATCGGCAACACGGCGACGAACGGACGCGTCTCCCCGGCCGAGAGGAGCGGGACGAGGTGCGGATGCTGCAGGCGCGCGGCCACGGCCCCCGCACGCGGTTCATGAGACGCTCGGACGCCCCGTCGCCGCGTTGCGACTCCGGAAACGAGACGTGCCTGGCGAGGTACGGATAGTCGATAGATCCGCCGGACGCGCTGAGTCTTGTGTCCAAGCTTCAATCCGCATAGGGTCTCGCCATGACACCGCGCCAGCGAAAACCGTGGACCAAAGTGATCGAGGAGTCGGGCATCTCGATCCGTCTCCACCAGCGCGCGCCCGGTTCGCGGTGGTACCGCGAGGTGAGACTCGACGGCGGGCTCTTGACCACACGGCGCTCGCGGAGCGCGCGGGTCGTTAGGGGCTACCTGCTCGCGCGCCTGCGGGACCACTTCCCGGTTGCGCACCTCTCGCAGTCGCACCTGGACGCGTATGCCGCGAAGCGGCGGAGCGGGGAGCTTGGTGACCGTCGGCGCCCGGTCTCGGTGCGCGGCGTCCGCGACGGGACGGCGCGGAGTGAGCTCACGTGGCTGGTGTCGGTGTTCAACTTCGGGTGCGGCTTCCGGGTCAACGGGCGCCCGCTGCTCGGGAGCAACCCGACGCGGGGGCTCACGCTCCCGCGCGAGCGGAATATCCGCCGGCCGGTCGCGAGCGAGGAGCGCTATCGCCTAACGCTCGCCAAGGCTGACGAGGCGGATCCAACCGGCCGCCTGGCGTGTCTCTTGGCGCTCGCCCGGCACACGGGGCGCCGAATCACCGCGATCGGCCCGCTGCACGCGTCAGACGTGCTGGTGTCCACGGATGCGCTCACGCTGGGGCTCGGCGAAACCGGCCGGGACCCGACGCTCGCGCGCCCCATCCCACGCGGCGCGATCCGCTGGCGCGCCGAATCGGACACGCAGGGAGATGAGGACGTCTCGCCGATCTCGGTACTGGCGCGCGCCGCGCTCGATCGCTACATGCGTGCGCACCCGCGCGTCGGCGACGTCTGGATGTTTCGGCAGCCGAAGCACCGGAACGGCCGATCAACGAGACGCTCGCCGGCATCCTGCGCATTCGTGCCGAGCAGCTCGCGGACCTCCCGACCGTCGAGCGGGGCGGCTTTCACAGTTACCGACGTGCTTATGCTTCCGATCGGAAACACCTCCCTGACGTCGACGTGGCCCGGTCTGCCGGCTCTGGCGAGACGTCGCGACGATGAAGCGCTCGTATCAGCAGCCGGATCCGGCGACGACGTTGCGCGTGATCGAAAACGAGCCCGAAAAGGCCTCGAGCGGACACACTTCGGACACACCGCAGAAGGCAAGCAGCGGCACTCCAACGGCTTAGGGAGCTGAGTACTTTTCCGCCATGGCAACCTTTGGCAATGGCCGCCGCGTCGCGATCGTCGCAGGCGTGCGAACGCCCTTCGCCCGCTCGGGGACGGCGCTGAAGACCATTTCCGCTATAGACCTCGGGAAAGCATGCGTGGCCGAGTTGATCCAGCGCACGAGCCTGGACGGTCGCGATGTCGAAGCGCTCGTCTTTGGAACCGTCGTGCCTTCGGTGCTCGCGCCTAACATAGCGCGCGAAGTTGCCCTGCTGCCGATGCTGCCAAAGGGCGTGCAGGCTGTCACGGTGAGCCGTGCGTGCGCCTCGGCCAACCAGGCGATTACCGATGCCGCTGACCAGATCGCGCTCGGACACGTCTCCGTCGCCATCGCGGGTGGCGCGGAGTCGCTGTCCAACGTCCCGATACTCCATTCACGTGGATTCTCCGACGCCCTGGTGACAGCGTCCCGTGCGAAGACGCTCGGCGGCCGAGTGAAAGCGCTCTCGCGGATACGGCCCAAGGATCTCGTGCCGATCACGCCGGCGATCGCCGAGCCGTCGACTGGAGAGACGATGGGGCAGTCGGCGGAGAAAATGGCGAAGATCAACCACGTCAGCCGGGACGAGCAGGATCAGTTCGCCCTCAGATCGCATCGCCTCGCCGCGGCCGGCACAAAGGATGGCCGGCTCACCGCGGAGATCGCGCCCACCTACGTTCCGCCGAAGTACGAGCTGGTCATTGGCGCCGACAACGGCATTCGCGACGACACGAGCATCGACCAGCTCGCCGCGCTGAAGCCCGTATTCGATCGACGGTATGGGTCGGTGACGGCCGGCAACTCGTCGCCGCTCACCGACGGCGCCGCGGCGGTACTCCTCATGAGCGACGAGCGCGCGCGGGCGCTTGGTTACACACCGCTGGGCTTCATCCGCTCCTACGCATACGCCGCGCTCGACCCGGGAGAGCAGCTGTTGCAGGCACCAGTGCTGGCCGCCCCCGTGGCGCTGCGACGCGCCGGGCTCTCGCTGCGCGACATCGACCTCGTGGAGATGCACGAGGCCTTCGCGGCGCAGGTGCTCTCGAACCTTCGCGGCTTCGAGTCGAAAGCCTGGGCCGAACGCGCGGGATTCTCCGAGCCCCTGGGCGAGGTGGACCGTGCGCGACTGAACGTCATGGGCGGCTCGATCGCGATCGGTCATCCGTTCGGCGCAACCGGCGCGCGCATAACGACGACGCTGCTCAACGAGCTCGGACGACGTGGTGGACAGTTCGGGCTCATGACGGTCTGTGCTGCCGGTGGAATGGGGTTCGCGATGGTCCTGGAACGTCAATGAGCTCACGCCACGAATGACATCTGCGCTCACGACCGACGTCCGCGACGGCATCGCCGTCGTGACGCTCGACGTGCCTAACGCTCCGGTCAATACCTTTGCGCGGTCCGTCCGCGACGAGTTCACGGCGCTCATCGAGCGCCTCGATCGCGACGAGTCGATTCGCGCCGCCGTCGTGCGAAGTGGAAAGCCGGACGTGTGGGTAGCCGGTGCCGACATCGAGGAATTCCTCGGCATCGAGACGTCGTCGCAAGCGGAGGCGCTGAGCCGCGACGGGCACGCGCTGCTGGACCGACTCGAGAAGCTGAAAACCCCCGTCGTCGCGGCGATCAACGGCGCGTGCCTCGGCGGTGGGCTCGAGGCTGCGCTGGCGTGCGCGTACCGCATAGGCACCGACACGCCGAAAACGGTGTTCGGCCTCCCGGAAGTACAGCTCGGGCTCATTCCCGGAGGCGGTGGAACCCAGCGCCTGCCGCGCCTCGTTGGCCTCGAGGCCGGATTGGACATGATTCTCACCGGGCGAAACATCCGCGCACGCAAAGCGTTGCAAATGGGGCTCATCCACGAGCTCGTGCACCCGGCGATCCTCGATGAGATAGCGATCGAGCGCGCGAAAGCGCTCGCCGACGGCGGCCTGAAGCGAGGCATGGTTGGTGGCCCGCACGGGGCGCGCCACATGCTCCTGGACGAGAACCGCGTCGGCCGCGCGCTCGTCTTCCGTCAGGCGCGCGAACGGATCCTCGCGCGTACGCGCGGCCATTACCCGGCGCCCCTGGCCGCGCTCGACGTGGTAGCGACCGGATACGCGCACGGCACGGAGCGTGGATTCCGGGAGGAGGCGCGACTCTTTGGCGAGCTCGCGGTGAGCGAGGTATCGCGGCAGCTGGTCTTCCTGTTCTTCGCCACGAGCGCGCTCAAGAAGGATCCGGGCGTGCCGGAGCCTGCGCCCCCGCCCAAGCCGGTTCAGAAGCTCGGCATCCTCGGCGCGGGATTCATGGGCGCCGGCATCGCGTCCATTGCCGCGCAGCAGGGAACGCTCGTCCGGCTCAAGGACGCGGACCCGGGCCGGGTGGGGAAGGGACTCGCCGCGGCGCGCGAGGTGATGCGCGATCGCCTAACGAAAAAACAGATCACTCGCCAGCAGCTCGATGACTACATGGCGCTCATCGGCGGAACGACCGACTACTCCGGGTTCCGCAACGTCGATCTCGTCATCGAGGCGGTATTCGAAGACCTCGGCGTCAAGCAGGCGGTGTTGCAGGAGACGGAAGCCGCCGCGCGCGCCGAGGCGATCTTCGCGTCGAACACGAGCACCATCCCGATAACGCGTCTCGCGTCGGTCTCCGCGCGGCCCCAGCAGGTGATCGGCATGCATTTCTTCTCGCCGGTGCCCAAGATGCCGCTCTTGGAGGTGATCGTCACGCCACAGACGAGCCGCGAGACGGCGACGACGGTCGTCGGGTACGGAAAGACGTTAGGCAAGACGGTCATCGTCGTGAACGACGCGCCCGGCTTCTTCGCGAACCGCATCCTCGCCCCGTATATCAACGAGGCGGGCATCCTGCTGGACGAGGGCGTTGCCATCGACGCGATCGACCGCGCGCTCGTGGAGTTCGGCTTTCCCGTCGGGCCGATCACGCTGATCGACGAAGTGGGACTCGACATCGCCGGGAAGTCGGGCGCGATCATGCTCGAGGCCTTCGGCAACCGAATGGCGCCGTCGCAGTCGCTCACGCGCGTCGTCGCTGCCGGGCGAACGGGGCGGAAGGGGAAGAAGGGGTTCTACCGATACGACGAGAACGGAAAGAAGCGCGGCGTCGACCCGTCGGTGTACGATCTGCTGCCAACGGGCCAACGGAGAACGGAGGTCCCCTCCGACGAGATTCAGCGCCGCTGCGTGCTGGTCATGGTGAACGAAGCGGTGCGCTGCCTGCAGGATGGCATCCTTCGCTCCTCGCGCGATGGTGATGTCGGCGCGGTGTTCGGGATCGGGTTTCCACCGTTCCGCGGCGGTCCGTTCCGCTACGCCGACTCGCTTGGCACCGAACGAGTGGTGCGGGCGTTGGAGGGCCTGAACTCCGATCGCGCGCCTCGGTTCGCACCGGCGCAGCTCCTCATCGAGATGGCGCGCGCCGGCCGCCGATTTTACCCGGAGCGCGGCCATCCTTTCCCGGGCTAAGTTTGACGTTCGCTCGTATTCGCGTTCACCCCAACGAGGGCGCATGCTGAGGAAGACGCTGCTCTATCTCTCGAATCAGCAACGGGTCTTCACGTTCGTGCGACGCAATCGACTCGCGTGGCGCATGGCGTCTCGCTTCGTCGCGGGCGAGACGATCGACGAGGCAGTCCCGGCGGTCCGCGCCCTCAATGCACGAGGCATCACGGCGTCGCTCGACTTACTCGGCGAGAGCGTGCATCACGAGGAGGAGGCGCGTGCGACCGCGCGCTCGTACCTCGAGATTCTCGATCGGATCAAGGCGGAGAGGCTCGACGCGAACGTGTCGCTCAAGCTCACGGCGATGGGGCTCGATATCTCGGAAGACCTCTGTATCGCCAATGTGCAGATGGTTCTCGAGCGCGCCCGCGACTACGACTCGTTCGTTCGCCTCGACATGGAGAGCAGCGAGTACACGGAGCGCACGCTCCAGATGTTCGAGCATCGTCTGTACCCATCGTACCCGAAGAACGTCGGCATCGTGCTGCAGAGCTATCTGCGCCGCACGCCTGCCGACGTCGAGCTCGCGAATCGTCTCGGCTGCCGGGTCCGTATCTGTAAGGGTGCGTATCAGGAGCCGGCGTCGGTCGCGTTTCCGGACAAGCGCGATGTCGACCAGACCTACGTGCGGTGCATGCACGCGCTGATGACCGACGGGAACTACCCCGGACTGGCCACGCACGACGAACGCATCATCGCCGAGGCGAAGCGGTTTGCATCCGAACGAAAGATTCCCTCGGACCGGTACGAGTTTCAGATGCTCTACGGTGTGCGTCGCGATCTGCAGGAGCGTCTCGTCCGCGAGGGCTATCGCATGCGCGTGTATGTGCCGTTCGGCACCCAGTGGTATCCGTACCTCATGCGACGCCTGGCCGAGCGGCCGGCGAACGTCGCGTTCATGACGGGCAACGTCGTGAAAGAGATGCTGCGCAGGCGGTAGCGCATGTCCGGCCGGTTCGTACCTCCCGATCACTCACGAGGCGACGCGAACACCATCGGTGGTTACGCGGCGGTGCACTCGAGGCCCGCGGCATTCGAGGGATCGGACGGCATGTCCTACAGTGTCGAGATCGTCGTGGACGAGACCGAGATTGTCGGCCGACCGTACGGCGCGTATCTCCTCTTCATGCGCTGGCGCCGAATTGGCGCGCAGGGCATTGAAGGCCATCTCGAGACCGATTATCTCGCTTATGGTGCCAGCGAGGACGCAGCGCGCGCGAGCGTTGGCGCGATGACGCTCAACGACGTGAAGGTGCTGCTGGAGAGCCTGATCCGCGAACAGGTGGCAAACCGACCTTCTCGACGCTGGTGGGACGCGATGAGGGACGAATGAGTCGTTGCCGGCTGGGCCGCTGATGCGCGGGACCGTGTTGTCCGGCACCGGTGGCGTGTGGCGTGTTCTCGGCCTCGACGGCGAGACCTACGAGTGTGCGCTGCGCGGAAGGCTCAAACAGGGAGGGGTCAAGCTCGCGGTTGGTGACGAGGTGGAGCTCGAGCAGGACGAGCGCGGTGAGGCCACTGTGATCGCGTCGATTCTGCCGCGCCGGTCGAAGCTCACTCGTCGATCGCCGAGCGGCGCCCGTGGCGAGCGAATCGTTGCCGCCAACGTCGATCAGGTCGTCGTCATATTCGCGGTGGTGAAACCGGTGCCCCACCCGCGAATGCTCGATCGGTTCCTCGTCATTGCGGAGGCGAACCAGCTCGCGGCACGAATCGTCGTGAACAAGGTCGACCTCGCGAGTGAGGCTGCCGCCGAAGCGCTGTTTGCCGATCACGTACGCGCCGGGTATCCCCTGCATCTCACCAGCACGAAGGATGGCGGGCGCGGTCTCGGGCCATTGCATGACGCACTGCAGGGCAGGACATCGGCGCTCACCGGCCCGTCCGGCGTGGGAAAATCGTCGTTGATGAACGCCCTGTATCCCGGGCTCAAGTTGCGGGTCGGCGAGATCAGCGAATCGGTGAACAAGGGCCGGCACACGACGGTGGGTGCCCTGCTTCATCCATTGCCTGATGGCGGCTTCGTCGCGGACACGCCGGGGCTGCGCGAGATCGGGTTGTGGGGTCTCGAGCCATCGGAACTGGCCGATTGCTTCCCCGAGTTCCGTCCTCTTACATCGCTCTGCCGGTTCGCGGATTGCACGCACACGGTCGAGCCGGGGTGTGAAGTCCTCGATGCTATCTCGCGCGGCGAAGTCAGCGCCACCAGACACGAGAGCTACGTCAGACTCAGAGAGGAGCTAGAAGAGGCGGCGAAACTCTGGTGAACAACATTGGCAATTTGGTGGCGGCACTGGTTATCGGTGATGTTCGGTGATGTGCAGTAACCACATCCCGGTGTGGTTCTTCGCCCGTTAGGGTGAAAGCCTGGCAATTTGCCAATCAGGCTCGCCGCGTCGATACAGCAATCGGTCGTGCAGGCGGTCGGGGCGCCCCTGCCAGAACTCGATTTCGTCCGGTGCGACGCGAAAGCCCCCCCAATGCGGCGGCAGGGGAACGTCGCCGTCCTGAAATCGTCCGGCCACGTCCTGTAGGCGCGCCTCGAGCTCTTCCCGGCTGGCCAGCACCGCGCTCTGGTGCGACGCCCACGCGCCGAGCCGGCTGCCAGGTGGTCTCGTCCGAAAATACGCCTCCGACTCCTGCGTGCTTACCCGTGACACCGACCCGGTGACGCGAACCTGCCGCTCGATCTCCTTCCACAGAAACGTCAGCGCGGCCAGCGGATTCTCGGCGAGCTCCGCGCCCTTTCGGCTCCGGTAGTCGGTGTAGAACGCGAAGCCGGTCGCGTCCACGCCCTTGAGCAGCACGATCCGCGCGGACGGTACGCCGTCCCGCGTGGCCGTGGAGAGCGTCATCGCGTTAGGCTCGGGCACTCGTGCCGCCGCGGCATCGGCGAACCACCGCTCGAATTGCCGGATCGGATCGGGGTCGACATCGCGCTCGTCGAGTGTGGCCAGCGCGTAGTTGCGGCGCAGAGCCGCGAGATCGAGAGCGGTCATGGCACTGTCATTCGTGACGCAGAAGCTCGGGCACGATCTCCGCGGCCGGCCCGCGTAGCACTGCCGCGGCCACGTCGGTGATCGGTGTGCTGTCCACGTTGACTTCGATGATGGCGCCGCCCGCACGACGCGTGAAGTCCGCCAGGCCGGCCGCGGGATGCACCAGGGCGCTCGTACCCACCACGAGGCACACGTCCGCGGCCGAGGCGAGTCGGACAGCCTCACCGAGCACCATCGGGTCCAGGGCCTCGCCGAACCAGACGATGTCGGGGCGCATGAGGGCGCCGCACGTCTCGCAGTGTGGCAGCGTTTCCATCGTCGTGGCATCGATGATGGCGTGGTCTGCCTCTCGCCGGCCGCAGGCCGTACATCGATTGCGGAACAGGGAGCCGTGAAGCTCCAGCGGCAAAGGCGCCGCATCGCCACTCGCGGCCGCGTGCAGGCCGTCGACGTTTTGCGTCACGACGTGGAACTCCGGCCGAGTCGCCGCCGCGCTCGCGAGTGCCCGGTGTGCGGCGTTAGGCGCGCACGCCAGGACCAGGGAGCGACGCCACCCGTACCATTCCCATACGAGGCGAGCATCCCGTGCGAACGCTCCGGGGGTTGCGAGATCCTCGGCGCGATACTCCTTCCACAGACCGCCCGAGCCGCGAAACGTCGGGACGCCGGACTCGGCGCTTACGCCGGCACCGGTCAGCGCAACGACCCGTCTCGCGCGGCGCACCAGCGATCGCGCGCGATCCATCGCGCGCGTCCAATCTCGCTCGATGGTGTCGGGCACGGTCATACCTGCTCGACGATACGCCGCAGCGCCTCGACCTCATACGGCTTGTCCACGACCGCCGCGAGGGCGAGCCCGTCGATGCGCTGCCTCACCGCGGGCGTCGCCGTATCGCCGGTGGAGAGGATGAATCGCGCTGTTGCGCACGACGGAAGGTCCTTCAACCGGCGAATGACCTCGGCGCCATCCATTCCCGGCATGCGGAGGTCGCAGATCACGACGTCGAAGCTCGAACGCTGCGCGACGCGCAGCGCCTGTCGGCCCTCGTGCGCCGGCACCACGGCATGTCCGCGCGACGAGAAGTACCGGACGAGCAGACCGACGATCACCTCTTCATCGTCGATGACGAGGATGTCGAGCGGGCGCTCCGCCTGCGCCGAGGTCGGGATCGAGGCCACGGAATCGACCGAGACTCCCGCGTCATCGGCCTCCCCGTGATCGTACGTCGGCAGCGACACCGTGAACGTGGTGCCGGATCCCACCCGCGTTTCGACGTCGATGGTGCCGCCATGTTGCGTGACGATGCCGTGCACCACGGAGAGACCGAGGCCGGTGCCCTCACCCTCCTCCTTCGTCGTCCAGAACGGGTCCCAGATGCGCGGCAGCTCTGCGGCCGCGATGCCCGGGCCGTTGTCGCTGATCTCGAGCGAAACGGCGTTGCCACGAACCGCGGTGCGAATCACGACCATTGGCGTTCTCGCGGCGCCGGACGTCATGCGGGCGCCGGTCCCGGCGGTCGTCATCGCCTCGAGCGCCTGACGAGCGTTCACGAGCAGATTGAGCATGACCTGCTCGAGCTGTGCGGGGTCAGCCGCCACCCACGCGGGTTCATCGCTGAGCACCAGCTCGCAGAGCACGCCGTGCGTTTCCATCGCATAACGCTGCGTGTCGGCGATGTAACGCACGATGCCGTTGAGATCGACGCGATGTCGCTCGGTCGACTCCTGACGGCGCGCGAACGTCAGCAGGTCCTTGACGATCTTCGCGGCACGCTTCGCCTCGCGGTGGACTGTCTCGATGGCGCTACGATCCTCCTTCGGCAGATTCGTTTTCAGCAGGATCTGCGCGAATCCCGAGATCGCCGCGAGTGGGTTGTTCAGTTCGTGCGCCACGCCGGCGAGCGTGTGGCCGAGGCTCGACATGCGTTCCGCTCGGCGAACGACCGCCTCACGACGGAGCCGTTCCGTCACGTTCTCGGCGATACCCTCGTACCAGAGAACGTCTCCGTACGTGTCGCGCGCGGCGCGCGCGGACAGCCGCACGGCGATCGGCTTGCCGTCGCGTCGACGCCACGTGAGATCAAACCACTCGGGGTGCGCACCGCTGTCGATGGCGGTGATCCACGACTCGCGCTCCTGGTTATCGAAGTACAACTCCCGCGCGATGTCGATCGCCATCAGCGCCTCGGCCGACTCGTAGCCGAGCATTGTCACCATCGCGGGGTTCACGTCGAGGAAGCGGCCCTCTCTCGTGGAACGGAAGATCCCGTAGGCAGCCCGGTCGATCAGGGCGCGCGTCCGTTCCTCCGATTGACGAAGCGCTTCCTGGGCGTGCTTTCGTGCCTCGATGTCTCGCGTGACGCTGAGGAGTCGATCGGGGACGCCGGAGTCGTTCCGCAACAACGCCGTGTGGGTCTCCACCCAGATGTATGAGCCGTCTTTGCGAAGGCACCGCCACTCTACCAGCGGCGTCTCACCCCGAAGCACCGCGAGGTACGCATCGCCA